>Ga0183097_10202_pt1 | contig 185519 bp, 161 predicted proteins | sample BioMet8_FD_128883 | JGI IMG/M metagenome (GOLD analysis project Ga0183097, IMG submission 128883) | Microbial communities from bioreactor (seeded with sewage sludge) at Lawrence Berkeley National Lab, California, USA - Biofuel... | ecosystem: Engineered > Bioreactor > Anaerobic > Unclassified ... | reverse complement strand
TGTGAGGGCGTCCGAGGAGGCCGGTACACGGCGAGGTACTTTCGAGCCGATGTACCGCTGCACGACGAGCGAGCGAAAGCGTCCCGAACGCGGAATACAGATGCGGTGCGGCGCGGGTTCCAACCCCAGCCGCGGAGAATCTGTGTTCCGTGTGAGGGCGTCCGAGGAGGCCGGTACACGGCGAGGTACTTTCGAGCCGATGTACCGCTGCACGACGAGCGAGCGAAAGCGTCCCGAACGCGGAATACAGATGCGGTGCGGCGCGGGTTCCAACCCCGTCCGCAGAGCATCAATATTCTGTGTGAGCTCCTCCTTTCTTGTAATTTCCTGTCTTTTTGCGTATAATTCAACTGTATACTTAAAAAAATCCGTGCCTCAGCAAGGAGCCTTTTCCCATGAAGAAAATCAGGAACTTCAAGATCATACAGCTCATCCTGATCACCCTGTTTGCCGTCATCGGATATATCCTGATTTTCCGCAGGACCTCACCCGAGACCATGCATCAGGATCTGATCCCGTTCTCTGTCATGTACTATGTTTTCATCGGTGCCCTGATCCTTCTGATTGCCGGCATCTGCATTGATCTTCTGCTCCTTTCCAAACTGGAAGTCGAGAAGCAGAGCCTCGACAAGCTTTCCTATCTGGATCCGGTTACCGGAGGTCTGAACCGCACGAGCACCGATATCCTCGCGAAGCAGTACGAAGCCGACGGCAAAGTCGCAAACGGCGGCTGCTTCATTTTCCACATCACGAATCTGGTTGAAATCAATAAGTCGGCAGGCTACAAGGAAGGCGACCGCCTGCTGCGGATGTTTTATTCCCTGCTGGAAATGCATGTCCGGGACGAAGGATTCGTCACGAGGAACATACCGGACCGCTTCGTTGTTTATTTCCCGGATGTCACCCGCGCCTTTGCGGATGATTTTATAGAAAAGGTCGGCAAGTCCGTCAATGACTACAACGTGGATGCCTTCGATACGCCGATTGAATACAATTCTGTCTGTTCACTGAACAGCGAAGAAAAGAAAGAGACGATTTCGGAACTGATTGCCTGTACAATTGCAAAATTGAAGCCAGGCAGCATATAAAGCAAACAAAAGATTCAAGGCAGGCGGCTGATGGAAAAAATCAACCCCGCATATGTAGCCTCACTGGTCAAACGGGCTCAGGAAAATGATTCCGATGCTTTCGCCGAACTGTATCTGATGACTTACAAGCAGCAGTACCTGTTCGCACGGAATTACCTGAGAGACGATTATCTTGCGCAGGACGCAGTCCAGGAAGTCTATATACTTGCGCTGAAGAACATTCTAAAACTGAAGGAACGAAAAGTCTTTCCGGCCTGGATCCGGCAGATCAATCTGAGGGTCTGCTACGATATGGCACGAAAGCTGAAGGAGCATCCGGAAGAGCAGCAGGATGACGAAGTGATAAACGAAATCGCCGATGAAAACATTTCGAACAACCCGGAAGCCAGCACCATGCGGCTGTTCGAAAACCAGGACCTGAACAACGCCCTGAATAAGCTTCCGCTTGAAGAGAAAGAAGCCCTGCTTTTAAAATATTCCGCTGAAATGAAGTTTGACGAGATTGCAAAAACGATGAATGTCAGCGTCAGCACGGTTACACGCTACTTGAACCGGGGCGAGCAGCATCTGACAAAGATTATGACGGGAGGAGGGAAATGAACCATGAGCAGGCAGAAAAAAGGAGATGTTGAATTCTCCGATGACTATTCCAAGATTGAAATCCCGACTTCCCTGAAGAACGACGCACTCAAGAATATCTTTGAGGCAGCCGGCAGACAGCCCAATACCATCCCCGTCGAGATTCTGGAGCTGAAGGCCCATAAGCAGTCGCATGCGATGCACCTGATCGCGCTCATCGCCGTCTGCCTGTTTGCCGTCCTTCTCCTTACCGCCGTCCCGGTATTCGTGCGCTCCTGCGGCAGTTCCACCGGCACTGTCCAGAATGTCGATGTCAGCAAGCCGGTCCATGTCGGCGACTATAAAAACGGCTCTGACCTGGTCATTCAGCTGAGGAACGGCACTTATCCGATCGACTGGACCGGAATCTATGCCCTGACGTCCGACGGAACGAAAATCACGCCGACTGCCCTGGATGAAGAATCCGGCACGGTTACTTTCCCGCTTGATCTGGGAGATCTGAATATCTATATTCCTGATACGAAAGGGAATGTGCTGCAGCTCCTGCTCAGCGCAAAATAGCAGATGAACAATCAGCAAGTCTTCGTCCGGATGAAAAGAAGGTTCCTGCTGCCTGCCGCACTTCTGATTTCCGCGGCAGTCCTTTCAGCCTGTTCTTCTTCGGGAAACGGATCTTCCGTCCGGGTGCCGGATACCTCCGTCACGGATTCGACCGTAAAGGGAACCCGGGACAATACGCCGGATGTCCTTATGCCGGAAGCATCGGGAAGCGCTGCGGACGGGACAGACATCGTGACCGTCGACTCCAGCAACATTTCCAGGGGATATCTCATGGTCCGGTACACGGGAACCGATGAAGACCCGAAAATCCTCATCGCCATGCCGGACGGCAGCAATTACTATTACCATCTCCACAATTCCGGGGAGTATGAAACTTTTCCGCTTACTGCCGGAGATGGGACATACACCGTTTCCATCCTGAAAAATATCCAGGCAGACCAGTACGCCCTGGAATTTACGGAAGAACTGAATGCCGCCATTGCGGATCCTCTGACCCCCTATCTCTACCCGAGCCAGTATGTGAATTTCAATGCGGACTCGGAAGCCGTGGCAAAGGGAGCGGAACTGGCCTACACCGCCGATGACGATCTGACGGTCATCGGAAACGTCTACAGCTTCGTGGCCGGCACGGTCACCTACGATTACAGCGAGGCGGAGACGGTCCAGTCGGACTACACGCCTTCCCCTGACCGGACGCTTTCCAGCTGCAAGGGAATCTGCTTTGACTACGCCGCCCTGATGGCAACGATGCTGCGCTCCCAGGGAATTCCGACCCGCCTCGAAGTCGGGTACGCAGGCACGGCTTACCACGCCTGGGTCTCCTGCTATGTGGACGAAATCGGCTGGGTCAACGGCATTATCCAGTTCGACGGAAAAAACTGGACCATGATGGATCCGACCTTTGCCGCCTCAAAGGGTGAAAAAGGAGTCCAGGACTATATCGGAGACGGCTCGAACTACAAGACGAAATACGTCTATTGATGCATCAGTCATGATAACCGTACTGCTGCATAAGTCATAGAGAAGGCAATGCTGCATAAATCATAAAACAGGAGATGCGCGATGCTCACGAATCTGGAAATGTCTTCATTCTGCGGACAAATGGCGATGGTGCTCAAATCCGGCATTTCCACGCTGGAAGGCGTGGAAATCATGCGAAATGATGCCGCCACGGACAAGGGCAGAGAACTTCTTGACGGCGTTTATTCAACCCTCGGGAAAACCGGCTCCCTGGCGGATGCCCTGAAGGACTCCGGAGAATGCCCGGAATATGCCGCCGACATGATCCGGATCGGCGAGCAGTCCGGCAAGCTGGAAAATGTCATGCGCTCCCTTTCCGCCTACTACAAGAGGGAGGATGACATCGCCTCCGGAATCAAGAACGCCGTCACCTACCCGCTCATCATGATTCTGATGATGTTCGCCGTGGTAGGCGTTCTGATCGTTCGCGTACTCCCGATCTTCAACAGCGTCTATCAGCAGCTGGGGACGGAAATGACGGGAGCTGCCCGGGCACTGCTGACATTTTCCGTCAATTCCGGAAAATACCTGGTCGGCGTGATGGCTGTGCTGGCTGTCATTTTTATCATCCTGTTCATTCTGCTCCGCACGAACAGCCGCTTCCGCACGAAATTCCCCCTGAGCCGCACTCTTTACCGGGAAATCTCCGAAGCCCGCTTTGCCGGCGGCATGGCGCTCACCCTTCAGTCCGGACTGGATACCGACGAAAGCATGGATCTGGTCGGGAAACTGGCGGACCATCCTCTGGTTTCCTCCCGCATCGCGAAATGCAGGGCGTTTCTCAAAGAGGGTTCCGATTTCTCCGAAGCCGTCCGGAAATCGGAAGTCTTTCCGGCCGTCTATACGCGCATGACGGACATCGGCATGCGTTCCGGCTCCCTCGATGAGGCGATGTCGAACATTTCCGACCTCTACGAAGAAGACATCGACGGCAGGATCACGCGCCTGCTGTCGGTTCTTGAGCCGACGCTCGTCATAATCCTGGCCGTCATCGTGGGCGTGATTCTTCTGTCCGTCATGCTGCCCCTGATGTCCGTCATGTCGACGCTGTAGGAAAGGACGTAAAATGAACCGCTTTACAGGCAGGCATTCCTCGCATCTCCTCCGTACCGTTTTTCTGTCCGCCGCCGGTTTTGCCGCCGCGATGGTCCTTTTTCTGTACGGCCTGGGAAATGCCGGAGCTTCTTCCTCGAAGCAGCAGATGGAAAGCCTGACCGCCGCCATTAACCGCGACGTCATCCACTGCTACGCAACGGAAGGCGTCTATCCGGAAAGTCTTGACTGGATTGAGAAGCATTACGGCCTGACCTATGACAGCAGCCGCTTCTACATCGACTATCAGCCTGTCGCCAAAAACATCATGCCGGAAATCACGGTCATCGATCTGAAGGGAGGCGCCTCATGACAAAAAAGCCTTCCCGTCACATTGTCGACATTCTTGCCGTCCTGATCCTGCTGATCCTCTTCACAGCCTGCGCCCTTTCGGTCGTGCTGCTCGGTGCCGGCGTCTATCAGAAAACCGTCGCCAATATGACCGGCAACTTCACCGTCCGCACTTCCCTTGCCTATATCACGGAAATGGTGCATCAGAGCGATTCCGAAGGAAATATCTCTGTTTCCGAGAAAGACGGCCTTTCCGTCCTTGCCCTGCAGAAAACCTACGGCGGTGAAGCGTACACGACCTACATTTACGCAGAAGGAAACGAACTGAAGGAACTGACGCAGAAGACGGACGCGGAATTCAAGGCCTCCGCCGGGCGCACCATCATGGAGATCGGCAGCTTCTCCGCTGAAAAAGACGGCCGGCTCCTGCATCTTTCGGTTACGGATGAAAACGGAGGCACGGAAGAAACATCCGTCGCAGTCAGGAGCGAATCATGAAGAGACAGCACTCCGGATCTGCCCTTTTTCTCCTGGAACTGATCATCGCGCTCCTTTTCTTTTCTCTTGCGAGTGCTGTATGCGTGCAGATGTTCGTCAAGGCCGACACCCTGTCGGTCCGGACGGTCGATACCAGCAAGGCGGTCCTGCTTGCCCAGGAAAAAGCGGAGGAATTCTATGCAGGCGAGGGAGTTCTCTCCGGCACGAAGGAATATTTTGACAGGAACTGGATCCGAACGGATTCCGAAAGCAAGGCCGTCTACCTGCTGGATGCTTCCGTAAGCAGAACCGGGTCCGAACCGGGCAGTCCCTCCGGGAGTTCCGCGGCAGGCAGTGTCTCTTCCGGAAATGACCCCGTCTGTTCCATCACGGTGCAGAAGATTTCCGACGGCAGTACCCTCTTCAGCCTTAAAGTCCTGTATCATCAGAGGAGGGAAGCGTCATGACGAAGCAGAGAATTCATTTCGGACTCGGCATTACGTCCATCCTGGTCATTTTCGTGATTCTGTGCATCGTGACCTTCTCCGTCCTGTCCTATGTGAGTGCGAAGGCCGATTCCAGCCTCTCTTCGAAAGTGAGCGAGAATACGGCCGATTATTACGATGCCTGCAGCCGGGCAAATGAGAAGCTGGCGGTCATCGATGAGAAACTTTCCTCAATCGCCGCAGCCTGCGGAAATCAGGCAGCGTATTTTGCGGAAGCGGAAGAATATTTCGCATCCGACCCGTCTTATCAGCAAAGCTACAGCAAAGAAAATCTGGCGGTTGTCTTTACGGAAGATCTGTCGGCTTCCCAGGTGCTTCATGTCACCGTGCAAATTCTTTATCCCGGCGGAAGCAATCCATGGTATTATAAAATTACAGGGTGGGAAACGGAAAATGTCGCCGAATGGAACCCCGACAATTCCGTCCATGTGATAGGTGGCTGATGATGGATATCAACGGAATTCTGAAAAAAGCAGTCGAACTGGGTGCCTCCGACATTTTCATCGTCGCAGGCCTTCCCCTGACCTTCAAAATCAACGGAAGCATCGTCCACGAAGAAGCGGTCATGATGACGCCGGCTGATACGGAAGCTCTGATTCAGTCGATTTATGACCTGGCAAGCCACCGCAGCATTGACCGTCTTCTCAATACCGGGGATGATGATTTCTCTTTCGCGGTGCCGCACGTTTCCAGGTTCCGCGTAAATACCTACCGGCAGAGGGGCTCCCTTGCCTCCGTCATCCGCGTCATTACCTTCGATATCCCGGACCATCAGAGTCTTCATATACCGGACATCGTCATCCGCATGGCCGACTTCAAGAGCGGCCTTGTCCTGGTGACGGGTCCTGCCGGCTCAGGCAAGTCCACGACGCTGGCCTGCATGATCGACCACGTGAACCACACGAAGGAAGACCATATCATCACGCTGGAGGATCCTCTGGAATATCTTCACCGGCACGCCATGAGCATTGTGAGCCAGCGTGAAATCTATACCGATACGGAGAGTTACGTGACCGCTTTAAAGGCTTCTCTCCGTCAGAGTCCGGATGTCATTCTTCTCGGCGAAATGCGCGACCATGAGACAATGGAAACGGCGATGACGGCTGCCGAAACCGGGCACCTCATCATTTCCACGCTGCACACCCTGGGAGCCGCCAACACGATTGACCGCATCATCGACGTATTCCCGCCGGAACAGCAGAGGCAGATTGCCGTCCAGCTGGCCCTGGTGCTGCGTGCAGTCGTCTGCCAGCAGCTGGTGCCGTCCGTCGGCGGAGCGCTGATTCCGGCCTTTGAGATCATGACCGTAAATCCGGCAATCTCCACGATGATCCGCGACAACAAGATTCATCAGATCGACGGAGTCATCGCCACTTCGGCTTCCTCGGATATGGTTTCGATGGATCAGAATCTGACGGACCTGTATGCGCATGGTCAGATTACGCGGGAAACTGCTCTGAATTATGCCTATAATCCGGACGTCCTGAGCCGGAAGCTCCGGTAGAATTCCTCCGGTAAACCTCTTCGATAAAACTTCTCCGAAAAACTCGCGTACAGAAACGGCCGGCACCCAGGGTGCCGGCCGTTTGACTTTATCAGATTCTGTTCTCTTTATGAAACAGACGCCTGCTGCCGTTCTGCGGTTCAGCCTGCCGTGGAGCCTGCCACGCTGCTGGCGGTACTGTCAGCTGTCGAAGCTGCCGTGCTCTCTGCTGCGGAAGCCGCCGTGCTGTCTGCCGTTGAAGCCGCTGTGGAAGCCGCCGTACTGTCTGCCGCAGAAGAAGCATCATACTGGATCGTGACCGGATCTGAATCCGTAACCTTCAGTGTCGCATAGACTTCCGGATCAACCGTAATCTTCGCTGCGCTCGTCCAGTCGGAAATCAGCTGATTGTAATTGTCGGTCTTTCTCTGGGAAATGATGCTGGTGACTTTGCTTGCCGTCTTATCTTCATCATTTACCTTATCCAGACGTACCACATAATACTTCGTATTGTCGGAGCTGGTCACGACATGGTCGACCATCGTTCCGTCCGTAAGTCCCTGAACCGCATCCACGATAGAGGAATCCAGATAAGTATCGGTCGTATTGCTGGTCGTGAACTGCCCGGTGGCAGCGGCGTAATCCGAATCAACCGTCTGGGCAACCGTGGACATGTCCGCCGTGGCAGCATCGCTTTCGGCATTCATGGCATCCAGAACCTTCTGTGCATTTGCCAGACGGTAAGCATTCTTCTCATCCGTCGTCATGCCCGCTTCCGGATCCGTCGCTGTGCTGCCGGTGCTGTCGGTACTGGCTGTCGTGGAGCTGTCATCATCCGTGGCCATTTCGATGGTCACATAGGAAACCGTCGTCTGCTGGGATTCTTCCTGCGTGACGTTCGTATCGACATCGGCTGCCATCGGTTCCATCATATCCGACTTGATCGTCATCAGCTCAAGAAGCTCGATCACGTTGTCCTTGCTGGCGCCGACCTTCGCGCGGACATCTTCCGTGTTCTTGTCGATGTAGCTCTGCGCAACGGTTTCAATCTTTGCCTTCTCGTCATCCGTCAGGGCAACGCTGTAATCCGATGCGTGCTGCCTGCAGAGGACCAGGTCTTCAATCTGCGTAAGGATTGAACTTTTCAGCTCGTCGCCGTAAGTGGAACCCGTCGAGGAATCCTCCACGGTATCAAACATGGTCGAACCGCCGAAATACTGAGAATAGATTGCATAGGTCGATGCCTGCTGGTATTTCGCAAGGAAAGAAACAACTCCCAGCGGTACCTTGTCATCATTGACCGTCACGACGGTTTTCGTTCCGTCGATTTTTGATGATGAGCCGCAGCCCGTCAGTGTCGCTATGCCAAGTACGACGCACAGTGCCGCCGCTGATATTCTGTGAAATAGCTTCATGAAGCCAACCTCCTTTAAAAAATATGCTCAATCATTATAATCTGTTTCACAGGTTTGGGCAAGCGAAATGACAAATGTTTTCAATACCTTGAGAAGTTCGGCTTCATTTCCCTCTGTATGGTAAAGGAAACAGGGGCCGGATGCATAGCTGTGGAACTGGATGTCTCCGTCATAGACATCCAGGATTTCCGGCAGTTTCGCCACGTCGAAGGAAGGTTTTTCACAGACCGAAAGCTTCACGTCGTCGCCGGACTGCTTGATTTCCGTAATGGATGCCCTGTGTGCACAGGCCTTCAGGTCCGCAATGAGCAGGAGGTTCCGCACCGGCTTCGGCAGAGGCCCGAAACGGTCCATCAGTTCATCCGACATGTCGTTGAAGTCGCGTTCGTCCTCAATGCCGGCAATGCGCTTATAGACATCCAGCTTCTGGAACTCATCCGTGATATAGGAATCCGGTACGTAGGCATCGAGCGTCAGGTCGACGACTGTCTCGAAGTCTTCCTTCTCTTTTTCACCTTTAGCGGTCTTGACTGCCTGGGAAAGCAGCTTGCAGTACAGGTCGTAGCCGACGGCTTCCATGTGTCCGTGCTGTTCGGCACCCAGAAGGTTTCCGGCACCGCGGATCTCCAGATCCCGCATCGCGATCTTGATTCCGGAGCCCAGCTCCGTGAATTCACGGATAGCCGACAGCCTCTTTTCCGCCACTTCCTGCAGGACCTTGTCTCTCCTGTACATCAGGAAGGCATAAGCCGTCCGGTTGGAGCGTCCGACCCTGCCGCGGAGCTGATACAGCTGGGCCAGTCCCATGCGGTCTGCGTCGTGGACGATCATTGTGTTGACATTGGGGATATCCAGGCCGGTTTCGATGATGGTTGTCGTTACCAGCACGTCAATCTTCCCGTTGATAAAGTCGACCATGATATTTTCCAGCAGCTGCTCTTCCATCTGTCCGTCCGCATAGGCTACCGTCGCTTCCGGCACCAGCGCCCGGATGCGTCTTGTCATGTCCGCGATATCTGCCACGCGGTTATAGACGTAATACACCTGGCCGTTGCGGCCAAGTTCACGGCAGATTGCCTCGCGTACCATTTCCGCGTTGTATTCCATGACATACGTCTGAATCGGAACACGGTCCTGCGGCGGTTCTTCCAGCACGCTCATGTCGCGGATGCCGATCAGACTCATATGAAGAGTCCTCGGGATCGGCGTAGCCGTCAGCGTCAGGACATCCACGTTTTTCCGCAGCTGTTTGATTTTCTCTTTATGTGCAACCCCGAAGCGCTGCTCTTCATCGATGACGAGCAGTCCGAGGTCCTTGAATTTCACATCCTTGGAAATAAGCCTGTGCGTCCCGATGACAATGTCGACCTGTCCGTTCTTCAGGTCCCGGATGGTCTTTGCCTGCTGGGCGGGCGTCCGGAAACGGCACAGCAGGTCGATCCGGACCGGGAAATCCTTCATTCTCTGCACAAAGGTATTGTAATGCTGCTGCGCCAGGATGGTCGTCGGCACAAGGTACGCCACCTGCTTGCTTTCCTGCACGGCCTTGAAGGCGGCTCGGAGAGCAATTTCCGTCTTGCCGTAGCCGACATCCCCGCAGATCAGGCGGTCCATGATCTTGCGGCTTTCCATATCCCTCTTCGTATCCTCAATCGCCGCGATCTGGTCATCTGTCTCTTCATATGGAAAGAGTTCCTCGAATTCCCGCTGCCAGGCGGTATCTTTCCCGAAGCGGTAGCCTTCCGTCGACTGGCGCACGGCGTACAGCTCAACCAGATTTTTCGCAATATCCGCAACTGCTTTCCGCACGCGGGTCTTCGTGTTTTTCCATTCGACGCCGTCCAGGCGGTTGAGCTTCGGCTTATGCCCGTCGGCACCGGAATATTTCTGCAGAACATCGAGCTGCGTCGCCAGCACGTAGAGATTGCTGCCGCTGTACTCAATCTTGATGTAATCCTTCAGCACGCCTTCGACCGGCACCTTTTCGATTCCGCGGTAAATGCCCAGTCCGTGGTTCTCATGCACGACATAGTCGCCCACCGAAAGTTCGGAAAAGGAAGCGATCTTCTGGCCTGTATAATTTTTCTTTTTCTTCTTTTTCTGCCGTTCGCCGAAAATATCCGTCTCGGAAATAAGGACGAAACGGATCATCGGATATTCGAATCCCCTGCTGGCATGGCCGTACTGCACCATGATTTCCCCGGACTCCAGCACGCGGTCTCCGTCTTCCGAATAAAATGCGTGCAGTCCGTTTTCATTCAGGTCGTACGAGAGTCTCTGCGCCCTGGTATGAGACCCGGAAAGCAGAACCGTGCGGTATCCCATCTTCTGGTATTTCGCAAGATCCTTTACCAGGAATTCAAAGCTGCTGTTATAGGAATTCACTGCCTGGGCTGTCGTCTGATAGGTCTCTGATGCATGCAGCATCCCTTTCCGCAGGTCCAGGGAAGAAACGGCCACGCAGTTCCTCCGTCCGAACTTCGCCATGATTTCTTCCGCGCCCAGGATATCCGGAACTTCCTCTTCGTCATAGGTACCCTGTTCCATGCGGTTCTGTATGCTTTCCCGGAATTCAGCTTCCGCCGCCTTCAGGGCTTCTTCGATGCGGGCCGGCTCATCCAGAAAGAATTCTGTCTTCTTCGGATCAAACCAGTCAAGAAGTCCCATCTTCTTTTCGGAAGTATGGTCATTTGCCGGATAGATATCCGTATGCTCAAACGGATCCAGCGAACGCTGCGTCTCCGGATCGAAAGAACGGATGGATTCAATATCGTCTCCGAAAAGCTCGATGCGCATCGGCTTGTCCGAAGTCAGGTTCCAGACGTCAAGGATGTCCCCGCGCACGGAAAACTGTCCGGGAGCTTCGACCTGCGCCTCGAACGAATAGCCAAGACCCGCAAGGCTCTTCTTCGTTTTCTCCAGGCTGACCGTCTCGCCTGTTTTGAAATGAAGCATCTGTGCGCCCATTTCCTCTTTCGCGGTAATGAGGTCCATGAGGGCCTGGGCCGGAAGGATGACGGCGTTCTTCTTTCTCCTGGTGAGGTTTCCGAGGACATTCATCCTCTGCTTATCCAGCAGGTTGCTCGCAAGATCCGCTGTATAGAACAGCAGGTCTTTCGCCGGATAGACGGCTGCCTCCGGTTCATAGAACCGGAAATCTTCATAAAAAGCCTTGGCCGTCAGATCATTTTCCGTAACAACCACGGTGCAGGGTACATCAAAAGAAAGCCCGTATACCATATGGGCCTTCTGTGCATCGATGCATCCGGTCAGGGAATAGATTCCGGACCCGGTTTTGATTTTATCCCGGAGGGAACGGTATTCCGCAAGTTCCGAGAGAGGTTCCAGATAGGTCTTCATTTACTTTCAGCCGTCTGATCCGGGGACGACGTGCACTCCGCTGGTTCTGCCTGTATGTTTCTGTGCTCTGCACGCTTCTTCACCGGCCGCATATTATACTTGTTCATGGCTGCGTCTGCGCCTTCCGAAGCAATGCATTCGACCGCTTCGGCCGCACGGATGACGGCTTCATCAATCAGCTTCCGGTCCGGTTTTGAGAAATGCCCGAGCACATAGTCCGCCAGATCCCAGTTCTGCGGCTTTGCGCCGGTCCCGACCCGGACGCGGATGAAATCCTGTGTTCCCATTTTCTGGATGATGTCTTTCAGTCCGTTGTGTCCGCCGGCCGAACCGGTCTTGCGGATGCGGATCTGCCCGGGGGCAAGATCGATATCGTCGCTGACGACAATCAGATCGGAAGATTCGATTTTATAGAAATCACAGAGTTCCCGCACAGTCGTTCCGGAAAGATTCATATAAGTCAGCGGCTTGGCCAGCACGGCCTTCTGACCGCCGATGATTCCTGTTCCGTAAACAGCGTGGAATTTGCTTCCCGCCTGGGGAATCCTGCTGCGTTCAATCAGCGCGTCAATCACTTCAAATCCCATGTTGTGGCGCGTTCCCTCATATTCCTTACCCGGATTTCCGAGCCCAATCACAGCAATCACGGTGCAACAACCTTTCCTTTTGTATCTTCAAAGACGATTTCCGCCTTCGGATTTTTCGAATGGAGATATTCTTTCCAGCTGATACGGTCGGCTTCATTTCCCCGGCCGGGCTTTTCTTCACAGCGGTTGAAAAGAATGATGTTGGAATATTTGATCATGTCCTCGATGGACGGCTTCAGGTTCTCGAGGTATTTCGCAAAGACGCCGCCGTCAAAAACAGTAAGCTGGCGCACGATCTTCCATCGCTTCGGAAGTGCGATCCCGTCCAGATAGCTGACGCGGAACATGCCTCCGTATTCAAGGATGACCTGCTCCGGATGATAGGCTTCCTCCATGATTTTGAAGTATGCCTCATTCAGATGAAACGGTCCGTCGATGTCAATGAGCGTGACATTCCGCCTGCGCAGAAGTTCGGGGTCATATGTTTCAATTCCCTCTTCTTCGCAGTCTATCAGAATAGTTTTCCCTGTAAAATCACCAAAACCGCGTTCAAGAATTTTCTTGACCGCGGTTGTTTTTCCACCTTCCAGAAAACCGGTTACCAGGGTAACCGGCATGACTTCATTTTCCACCGATTACTGGTTGATCATGAAGTTGACTAATTTATCGACGTCTTCCGGCTCAGCTGCAATCAGCTCCAGTTCCGGAATCTCACCGTTGGAGAAGATGTTTGCAAGTGAAACGTACTGTGAAAGCTTTGACTTCAGATTCAGTCTGTCGCCTTCGCCTGTTACCAGTTCTACTTTTCCCTTGCAGCTGTCTACTACTTCGAAGAATTTGTCGATGTCCTTGATATTGGAAACTTTCATGGTTCTGTCTCCTTTCGTCCACTTTTGTCTCTTTGTATCGTTCATATTATATCAAAAAATGCCGCATTTGCAACTCTCCGAAAATCTTCCGTCAAAAATGACAAAATTTCATTTTTAAATAGGGACAGCGTTTGTTGTATTTTCCTTCATCTGCCGATATAATTAAATCGCGGAAAGAATATCGCCTGCTGCAGGGAGCTGCCTTTTCCGGATGCAATCTGCACAAGCCTTAGAATCCCTTACCGCTTTGAGGAACACCTTAAAGCGGTTTCGAGGACTGTCTGAGCGAAGCGAGTTCCGCAGAAACCGCTTTGGTTTTCGTGTTCAGAAAAGCGGTTAGGGATTCTTGGCGCGGAAGCCGCAGCCGGAGAAGGCAGCTCCCTGTATTTGCTATATTTCAGTATCTTATTCATCGGCACGATGAAAGGAAATACAATACATGCAGACAGCTATGACGGGACTGACAGACAAGGAAGCGGCCGACCGGGCAGCAGCCGGAAAGGTCAATGTCACCATCAAGAAGGGACAGCGGACCGTCGGACAGATCGTACGTGCCCATACGCTGACCTACTTCAACTTCATCAATATTGTACTGGGCGTACTCATTTTCCTGACAGGCCAGTATAAGAACCTTCTGTTTCTGGGCGTCATCCTTTTCAACTCGGCCATCGGCATCGTCCAGGAACTCCGTGTCAAGCAGCTCATTGACAAGCTGACGGTCATCACGGCTTCAAAGGCGACGGTCATCCGCAGCGGAAATGACAGGGAAATTCCGATTGACCAGATTGTCGTCGATGATCTCGTCCGTCTGGCAGTCGGCGACCAGATCGTAACGGACGGCAAGGTCATGAAGTCCGAAGGCCTGGAAGTCAACGAATCCATGCTGACCGGCGAATCCATTCCCGTACACAAGAATTACGGCGACTCACTTTATTCCGGCTCCTTCATCGTAGCCGGCACCGGCCTTGAAAAAGTTGAAAAGGTCGGAAATGAATGCTATGCGTCGCAGATTGTCGAGAAAGCTTCCGTCAAGCACCGTGCTTCTTCGGAAATGCAGCTGACGATCGGCCGCATCATCAAGGTTGTTTCCATTGCAATCATTCCGCTCGGCCTGCTGCTGTACAGAAGCCAGGTTCACGCTTCTCCCACGGATATGGCCAATGCCATCGTCCGTACCTGCTCCGGCGTCCTTTCCATGATTCCCGAAGGCCTGGTTCTTCTGACTTCCGTTTCCTTCATCATCGGCGTCGGCCGGCTGGCCATGAAGAATGCCCTTGTCCAGGAAATGGAATCCATTGAAGCGCTGGCGAGAGTCACGGTCCTGTGCACCGATAAAACCGGCACGATCACGACCGGAAACCTGCAGGTTACCGAAACTATCCCGCTTGCCGACATGGATGAAGATCACATCCGTGAAGTCATGGCTGCCATGAACGGTGCCTTCAGCGACGTCAACGTGACGCAGGACGCGCTGATCAAGTACTTCGGAAAAAAGGACGACTGGTCCGTTTCCGACAGCATCCCCTTCTCTTCAGCAAGGAAATTCCGCGCCGCCTCTTTCGGCGATAACGGAAGCTATGCTCTCGGCGCTCCCGAATTTCTGGTGAAGGACAATCAGAAGATTCTCGACATGATCGACGATTACTCCGACCAGGGCTACCGTGTCCTGATGCTCGGGAAATGCGCAGCGATTTCATCGGCCGATGATTCCGTCAGCAGCGTGAAACCGGTCGCCGCCATCGTCATTTCCGATATCATCAAGACCGATGCAGCGGAAACCTTCAAGTATTTTGCCGATGCCAAAGTCGCGGTGAAGGTAATTTCCGGAGATAATCCCAGAACCGTTTCAGCCGTCGCCGTCAAAGCCGGTGTTGAAAACGGGGACAAGTACATCGACGCGACAACTCTTCCGAACACCCTGCCGGAGCTGCAGAAAGTCATTTCCGACTATACCGTCTTCGGCCGCGTGAAGCCGGAGCAGAAACAGCTGTTTGTCAAGGCATGGCAGGCGAACGGAGAAACCGTCGGCATGGTCGGCGACGGCGTGAACGACGTACTTGCCATCAAGGATGCCGACTGCGGCATCGCCATGGCCAACGGCTCGGAAGCGGCCAAACAGTCCGCCCACATCGTTCTGCTGAATTCGAATTTCGCTTCCATGCAGGACATCGTGAAGGAAGGCCGCACGATCATTGCCAACATCGAGCGTGTCTCTTCCCTGTATCTGACGAAGACCATCTACGCTTCCATCATGTGCCTGATTTTCATTTTACTGAAAACAGACTATCCGTTCACGACCCTGCAGATCGGGCTTATCAATGTAACCGCCATCGGCATCCCGAGCTTCCTCCTGACCTTCGAGCAGAAGGAAAAAGTCTATATCGGAGGCTTCCTGAACCACGTCCTGCGCGTCGCCGTACCTTCGGCCTTTACCATGGTCGTCATGATGATGATTGTGCAGATTCTTCGGTTTGCCTTCGGGTGGAACATGGAGATTTATGCGACATTTTCCATTATGCTCGGCGGCCTCGTCGGCATGCTGGTCGTGCTTCAGGTCCTGTGGCCGATGAATCCCTATCACTGGTTCATTTTCGGATCCGGTGCCGGAGTCTTTATCCTGGCGATCATTTTCCTGCCGCATTTCTACGACATGGCCCCGATCGGAATGTGGTGGTCTCTTCTCCTGATTCCTCTCGGCGCCCTGACGCTGTGGCTCATCGTGGAATTCTCAAAACTGGCCAACCGCTTTACGGACTGGTTCCTTGCAGAGCAGAAGCGTGTCCGTGCCATACGCAAAAAACGTCCGCCGGAAGAACCCAAGAAACCGAAATACTATCAGTAGGTCGCTTGTTGAAGATGGGCGCGCAGGGCGGAGCATATCTTTCGTGATCGGGACGCTCCCGAAAGATGAGCCTGCAGGGCGGGCATATATTTCGTGATCGGGACGCTCCCGCTCGCTCGTCGTGCAGCGGTACATCGGCTCGATAATACCTCGCCGTGTACCGACCTCCTCGGACGCCCTCTCACGAAACACATGCCCGCCCTGCTTCACTCCTCTTCAGTCTCTATGCTAAAAAAACCGGCAGCCCTCATGGGCTGCCGGTATAATATTAAGTTATCTTCCAATTCCAATATCTTTGCTTCTGTCTTTGTCTTTCTTTTCTTTCTAGCAGAAATACATCATCGTCAGCTCCGGCTGAACTATGCTCTCTGCAGGGACATTGACGAGGCGGGTGCTTAGCGAGGTCTTGTCGAGCTTAGCACCCCTGCACGAGGATCTGAGCGGGAGCGTGCCCTGCAGAGAACATAATTCAGCAAGGAGCGTTCGATTGATGTCTTTCCTACCACTCAAACACCGCCGCGCAGTAGGCCGGCAGCGGGAACTCGATGTTGTACGGCCGGCGGTCGCACTCGCCCTTCTGGGCCGCATAGGAAACCTTCCTGATCTCCGCCGTGCCTCCGAACTTCGGGTCTGCCGAGTTCAGAATCAGCTTGTAGCTCTTCTTCACCGGCACGCCGCAGCGGTAGTCCGGACGCTCGATCGGCGTCATGTTCAGGACAAACAGAAGATTCTTCTTGCCGTCCGGCGACTTGCGCATGAAACTGTAGATGCTGCGGTCTGCATCATCCGCATTGATCCATTCAAAGCCGTTCGGATCGGTGTCGGTCGCATAAAGCGCCGGATACTTCCGGTACATTTTCCAAAGTTCGCGGACGTAGTCCAGAAGTGCCTTGTTCAGCGGCTGATTGAGAAGGAACCAGTCGAGCTCGCGGTCTTCCGACCATTCTCTCTGCTGACCGAAATCCTGTCCCATAAAGAGAAGCTTCTTTCCCGGATGGCCGCACATGAACGTGTAGGCCTCTCTTAAGTTCGAGAACTTGTCTTCATAAATGCCCGGCATCTTCTGCCACATCGAGCATTTCAGATGGACCACTTCATCATGGGAAAGCACCAGCACATATTTCTCGCTGTAGCAGTAGGACGTCGAAAACGTCAGCTTGTAATGATTGAATTTCCGGAAATAAGGATCGAGCTTCATGTATTCCAGGAAATCATTCATCCAGCCCATGTTCCATTTCAGTCCGAATCCCAGTCCGCCTTTTTCAACATCGCCGGTTACCTGCGGCCATGCCGTGGACTCTTCGGCAATCATGACGGTTCCCTTGTTCCGTCCCTGAACGAGCGTATTGAGATGCTTGAAGAATTCAATCGCTTCCAGGTTCTTGTTTTCGCCGTACTTGTTGGCCACCCACTGGCCGTCCGATTTTCCGTAGTCCAGATACAGCATCGACGCCACGGCATCGACGCGCAGTCCGTCGATATGGAAGAACTCAATCCAGTAAAGGGCATTTGCCAGAAGGAAATTCTTGACCTCCGGACGTCCGTAGTTGAAGATCTTCGTGCCCCATTCCGGATGTTCGCCTTTTCTCGGATCGGCATGCTCGTAAAGGGCACAGCCGTCGAAATTTGCCAGGCCGAAATCGTCTTTCGGAAAATGAGCCGGAACCCAGTCAAGGATGACTCCGATTCCCTTTCCGTGCAGGTAATCGACCATGTACTGGAAATCATCCGGCGTGCCGTACCTTGAGGTCGGTGCATAGTAACCCGTCACCTGATAGCCCCAGGAGCCGTCGAACGGATGCTCGGCGATTCCCATGAGCTCGATGTGGGTGTAATTCATGTCTTTCAGATAATCCGCGATGCGGACCGCAAATTCACGGTAATTGTAGAAACCGTCGGGGATGCCGTCCGATTCGGGGTGCTTCATCCAGGAGCCGGGATGGCATTCATAAATGACCATCGGATCCTTGTCGACATTGAAGCTTTCCCGCTGTTTCATCCATTTGGCATCGGTCCATTTCAGACAGCTGCTGTCCCAGACTACCGAGGCATTTCCCGGACGGAGCTCTGCCTGACCGGCATACGGATCGGCCTTGTAAAGATGCTGCCCTTCCGCGCCGATGATATAGTATTTGTAAAGAGAGCCATCCTGCACGCCGGGAATGAACGTATCCCAGACTTCCAGCTCATCCTTCTTCGTCATGAAGTTCGCTTCGACATTCCAGCTGTTGAAGTCGCCGACCACCGAAACCGCACGTGCATTCGGAGCCCATACCGCGAAATACGTTCCCTTGACTCCGTCGCGTTCTGCCGGATGCGCACCGAGCTTGCGGTAAAGATCATAATGCGTAGCATGCCCGAAAAGATACTGGTCGTATTTCGTGAACTCCAGGTATTTCTCACTGACCGGCTTGCGCGGTGCACGTTCCTTGGTTTCGGAAACCGTCTTTTTCGTGTTCATCGTATCGTCCTTTCGGGTGCATATTCTTGAATTCATTATAGTATGGAACACCGGCAAAAAACATAAACATTTTCCGCCGTCTGTATAGCTTTTTCAAAAACGCAACTTTTTGGCTCCGGAATTCTTTACAGGAACTTTCCTTCCGTCACGGAATACATGCCCCGCGGCGTGCAGCGGATTTCCGGAATGACCGGCAGCGCCATGAAGGAAAGCGTGATGAACGGATCCATATCCTTCGGAATACCCATCTTGTGCGCCTTGAAAATCATCCGGTGCAGCTTCTTGTCGACGTAACTGTAGCTCCTGTCGGAAATGAGTCCCATGATCGGAAGCTCAAGGGTATCGAAGACTTTCCCGTTTTCCACGATGGTGTAGCCGCCTTTGGTGCGTTCCAGTTCGTGCACGGCCGTCAGGATATCTTCATCGCTGCTGCCGATGACGATGATGTTGTGACTGTCGTGGGAAACAGAAGAGGCAATGGCACCGCCGCGGATTCCGAAGCCGTTCACGGCACCGACGCCGATTTTGCCCGTCGCATGATGGCGTTCGAAAACAGCGATCTTCGCGAATTCTGCGTTCGGTTCGAAGACTTTTTCTCCCGGAAGGACTGCCATGACTTTCTTCGTTGTGATCTGGCCCGGCTCCATCTGAAGCACCGGAACCTTCTTGCCGGTCTGCTTCATGATGAGTTTCTTTTCATCGATCATTCCGATATGGACCGTGTCCATCAGGTTCTCCGGGCAGGGTTCCGGCTTCACTTTGGTATGTCCGTTGACCAGCTGGCCTTTGTAGAAGACCATCTGCGCATTGAAGTCCTTGATGGAATCCCAGACAACCAGATCCGCATCGTAGCCCGGCGCCACTGCTCCGGTCCGGCGGAGGCCGTAGCATCTTGCCGGCTGGATCGTCGCCATCTTGACGGCTGCGATCGGGCTGATGCCCATGCTGACCGCCTTGCGGACGTTGTGGTCGATATCGCCTTCCCGGCGGATATCTTCAATATGCTTGTCGTCGGTGCAGAAGCAGAAGCCTTCGGTATTCGTATTATTTTCCACGATGCCCTTGACGATCATTTCCAGGTTGCGGGCTGCGGAGCCTTCACGGATATGGCAGGTCATGCCCATCGCGCGTTCGCGCATGACGTATTCATACGTCGTACCTTCGTGATCAGTCGTGACGCCGGCCATGACATAGGCTGCCAGGTCAAGATCCGGAACATCCGGTGCATGGCCGTCCTTCACCTTGCCGTTGAACAGCTCGAGTTTTTTATTCATTTCCGGATCGCCGTTGATGACGCTCTGGACATCCATGACTTCGCCGAGACCGAGAACACGGCGGTTCTCAAGATAAGGGGACATTTCATTTGCCGTCAGGCGAAAACCGTTGTCGTCGATCGGGGTCGCCGGGACACAGGAAGCCATCATGACGTAGACATGAGCCGGCGAATTCTTCGTCTGCTCCAGGATATAGTCGATACCGTCGGTACCGGATACATTTGCCGCCTCATGAGGATCGACCATGAAAGTCGTCGTGCCGTGCAGGGCTGCCTGGGAAATCAGCTCCTGCGGATTCACGAGCGTCGATTCCAGGTGCAGATGCGCATCGATCAGTCCGGACGTCACATACTGTCCCTTGAGATCGATTTCCTTCTTGCCCTGATAGTCGCCGATGCCGACAATCATGCCGTTGGTGATGGCGATGTTGCCTTCCTCTACCCGGTCGGTGAAGACATTGATGATTTTAGCGTTTTTAAGAACCAGGTCTGCCTTAATGAGTTTCCTTGCCGCTTTGGAACATCCGATGTACTTCTCGAGTTTCATTTTCTTTCCTCCTGGGGGTTTACGGGTGCCGGCAAACGAATCGTCTCTCGGACGAAGCTTATCCTTTTTACGGTGCACTGCACCGAAAGGTACTGCTTTACAAAATTCCGAACAGCGTCTTCGCGTTCTGTTCCGTGCGCGCGATGACTTCTTCTTCGCTGATCCCCTTGATCTCCGCAATCGCACGGGCAACGTACGGAAGATTGAGAGAAGAATTTCTTGTTCCGCGAAATGGTTCCGGTGCCAGATACGGACAGTCTGTCTCCAGAACGAGATGATCCAGATCGGTCTGTGCGACAGTCTCTTTCAGTTTTCTGGAATTCCTGAAGGTCACGATGCCGCCGACACCGATCAGAAAACCCATGCCGACGTAGATTTTCGCCTGTTCCGGCGAATAGGAATAGCAGTGAATGATACCCGGATGTTCTGTCTTCCGGTCGCCGTAATATTCCCTGATGATATTCATCGTATCTTCGGCAGCTTCCCTGGAATGAACCAGAACCGGCTTTTGGAATTCCCTTCCCAGTTCAATCTGTTTTCTGAACCACTCCATCTGAAATGCCCGGACCTTCGGATCTTCTTTTCCCTCACCGTAGTAATCAAGTCCGAACTCCCCGGCTGCGACGACCTTCGGATCCGCCATGTACTGCCGCATTTCCTGCCAGACGCCGGGAGTGATTTCTCCGATTTCATCCGGGTGAATTCCGATTGCCGCATATATAAAATCCCGGGAATGCGCCAGCTCCATGACTTTCGGAAGCGACGGAACATCGGAACCGACATTCAGGACGCAGCCGACGCCGTTCTCCCGGAAAGATTCCAGAAGTTCGTCGCGGTCTTCATCAAAGCGCGGGTCATCGTAGTGCACATGGGTGTCGAATATCATGTCGTCATTCCTTCATTTTCTGTCATAAAAGCCGGCGTCTCAGCAGATTTCAGATCCTGCGGCCATCGAGCTGTCGTCCGGCGTCATCAGTGAAAGCTTTCCGTCCGCATCCTCCGCGCACAGCAGCATTCCCTGCGATTCCAGACCCGCCATCCTGCGCGGCTTCAGGTTCACGATGACCATGACCTTCTTGCCGATCATCTGCTCCGGCGAATAGGCTGCACGGATGCCTGAGCAAATCTGCACGGTCTTATCCCCTATCTTTACCTGGCTGCAGAGCAGCTTCTTTGAATTCTCCACAATCCTGCAGTCAATGATTTCGCCGACGCGGAATTCCATTTTGTCGAAGTCCTCGTAGACGATCTCCGCCTTACCGGATGCTTCATTTCCTGAGACAGCTCCCTCATTCTTTCCGTCCGCCGCGGAATCCTTCGAAACGCCTTCCGCGTTCCTGGACCCGCTGCCGGCCTTTCCGGCTTCCGCTTCATTCTTTTCTGTATCCGCCGCTTCCGGCGTTACATGCGCTTTTTCGAGGACCTCCTTAAGGTCCATCCGCATGAACAGGATTTCCGGTGCATCCGTCACTTTATTTCCGGACGGATAATTGCCCCATTCACTCAGCTTATCGTACTCAACCGCTGAGGAATTCAGCTGTTTCATCACGCGCTCCGTCGTCTCGGGCATAAACGGCGCAAGAAGGGAGACGCCGGTGGAAATGCCTTCGGTCAGATTGTACAGCACTTCCGAAAGACGCGCCTTCTGCGACTCGTCTCTGGCCAGTTTCCACGGCTCCGTCTCATCAATGTATTTGTTGCAGCGCTTGAAGAGACTGAAGATCTCGGTAATCGCGTCCGCGACGCGCAGTTCATCCATCTTTGCGGTGACGGCCGCGACGGTTCCGGTCACGCATTCCTTGAGATTGGCATCGGTATCGCTCAGCTGCCCCATTTCCCCGGTCTGCGTCACGATGCCGCCGAAATATTTATTGCTCATCGCGATGGTCCGGTTCACCAGATTGCCGAGCGTGTTCGCCAGTTCGGAATTCATGCGCTCGACCATGAGGTCCCAGGAAATGACCCCGTCGTTCTCAAACGGCATTTCATGCAGACAGAAATAACGCACGGCATCGACACCGAAAATGTCTGCCAGGTCGTCCGCGTAAATGACATTGCCTTTGGACTTGCTCATTTTTCCGCTGCCCTGAAGAAGCCACGGATGGCCGAAAATCTGCTTCGGAAGCGGCAGGTCAAGGCTCATCAGGAAAATGGGCCAGTAAATCGTATGGAAGCGGATGATGTCTTTTCCGATCAGGTGGAGATCCGCCGGCCAGTATTTCCTGAACTGTTCCGTGCTGTTCCCGTCGGCATCGTAACCGATGCCCGTGATGTAGTTCGACAGGGCGTCGAGCCACACATAGACGACGTGCTGCGGATCGAAATCCACCGGGATGCCCCATTTGAAGGATGTTCTCGACACGCACAGGTCCTGCAGGCCCGGAATGAGGAAATTGTTCATCATTTCATTCTTGCGGGATTCCGGCTGGATGAATTCCGGATGCGTATTGATGTAGTCGATCAGCTGCGGCGCATACTTGCTCATCCGGAAGAAATAAGCCTCCTCGGAAGCAGGCTGCACATCGCATCCGTCAAGCGGGCATTTGCCGTCGACAAGCTGCGACTCCGTATAGAACGACTCGCATTCGGTGCAGTACATTCCCTTGTACTCGCCTTTGTAAATGTCGCCTTTCTCATACATCTTCTTGAAGATCTTCTGGATCTGTTTCTCGTGGTCCTCATCGGTCGTGCGGATGAATTTGTCATAGGATGTATTCATCAGATCCCAGATGCGGCGGATTTCGGCTGCCGTACGGTCCACGTAAGCCTTCGGCTCCACGCCGGCTTCTTTCGCTTTATTCTCGATTTTCTGGCCGTGTTCATCGGTTCCGGTCTGGAAGAAGACATCATAGCCTTCCATCCTCTTGAAACGGGCAATGGCATCTGCCAGGATGATTTCATAGGTGTTGCCGATATGCGGCTTTCCGGATGCATAGGCAATAGCGGTCGTAATGTAGTATTTTCCTTTGTCTGTCATAAAAAATAAGTCCTCCCGAAGCATTCTGCAATGATAGTTTATACTGCTTTCTTTCTGAAAATCACTGGCCCAGAAGAAGCTTCATAACCGCTTCCCCGGACATATTCTGCACGCCGGCTGCATCGCTCATCGCCGATGCACCGTTTGTGATCCACGCTGCCTTGACGACATTGCCGGATACATAGGCGCTGTACGGCTCTTCAACCGGAGCAAACGGCCATTCCGGGAAATACTTCGCCATATAGTAAGCCGCCAGTTTTGCCGCGACGGAATCCATCGTCTGTCCGTCAGTTTCCGTTCCCGGTGCAGATGTTCCGGAAATCTGTACGCCGGCTCCCTGCGTTCCGTACGGAACAAGAGTCGAATGAGCCAGAAGAACCGAGCCGTCGCTGCAGACGCCGAGTACGATGTAAACATGACCGGCACTGTTTCCTTCATCGACGCTCATGATATCGCCCGGATGAAGGGTCGGATCCGAAGTCGTCGCCCAGCCGTAATTCTGATACTCATTGGCAATATCGAAAGAACGCTGCAGTTCATAATTCTCGCCGTTCGTGTTAAAGAGCGTATTGTAGACAGCCCAGTGCACATAGCCCGAGCAGTCCAGCCCGTTTCCGTGCTGGAAGGTAAACTGATTGAAATCATAACCCGGCTTTGCATTCTGCTTAAAGAAATTCCACCAGGCATCCTGATAGCCGATGATCCGTGCATCGACGGGATCTGCCGGAATGTTGCCGTAATTCCATCCGCCGTCCAGGATATAAAGCGTTCGTCCGACCGGCTTCATCGCATTCTGCAGAAGGGAAAGAACCGTGCGCTGTCCCGGTGCCGAGGATAGACAGACATCACGTCCGGTCGGAATCAGATACCATTTCTGGGTGCTGCTGCCGTCCGGCGCATTTGCCTGGACATTGGCCCCGCTGCCGGCATTTCCGGCGATATCCGCAACACTGCCGAGCCTGCTCTCGAGCAGGTACGTGCCGTCCTCATTTTTCGTAATCTTCCAGAGCTGCGCCGCAGTGCCGTTCCATTCATACTGCCCGATATTGGCTCCGGATGCCGGACTGCCGCCGGCGATGTCCAGGGCTTTCCCGGAATTGGAATTGATGAGACGGTAATAGCCCCCGCCGCTGTAAATCGCATCGAACTTCTGCGCCTCCGAAGAATTGACCTGCCAGGTCTGCACGTTCGCGCCGTTGAGCCGTGAGCCGCCGCTGACGTCCAGACTGTATTCCGTATTGTCCGCGGAGGAAATCACATAGGTTCCGTCGTATTCATGCTTCTCGGCATCCGTTTCGATCAGGACGAATTTCTGCGCATCCGTTCCGTTCGGTTCATACATCTGCAGATAGGCACCCTGTACGGAATGTCCGCCCGGCACGTCAAGAACCTTTCCGGAAGAACTGTTGGCAATCGTATAGGTTCCGTCGCTGTTCCGGAAGAATTTCCATTTCTGCGCGTTCGTATAGTTCGGATCATAGACCTGCACGGCCGCTCCGTTCGCCTGGCTGTTGCCTGAGACATCCAGGGAAAGTTCCGATTTCTCATTGACGAACTGATAGGAGCCGTCGCTGTTCTTCGTAAGCGTAAACATCTGGGCTTCCGTCTGGTTCTTTCCGTAAAGCCACACCCTCGTGCCCTTCACGATGCCGCCGCCCGTCACGTCAATGGCCAGATTCGGATCGGCCTTCGATACGATGACATAGGTGCCGTCCGCATCGATTCCGTCTTCTGTTTCAATAATGTCAAAGGTCACCGTCTTCGTCCCGAAATAAAGTCCGCTTCCGGTTACCGTAACGGAAGCCGTTCCCGGCTCGACATTGTCTTCATAAGCAGCTGAATAATCATCGCCTTCGGTAAGGACCCGGCTGTTGAATTTGACTTTCACGCCCGGAGTCACCGCCGTGCCGGTATATGCCTTTTGGGAAACGGAGAGGCTGACCGACGCATCTTCCAGACTGAGTCTGACCTGGGTCATTTTCCATTTCTGAGCAGCAGTTCCGTTGTAAGTATACGTCTGGATATTCGTCAGGTTATCCGCGGAGCCTCCTGCGACGTCGAGGACCGTTCCGAGTTTGCTCTTGAATGTCACGGTTCCGTCGCTGTTTTCAACCACTCTCCACTTCTGGGCCGCTGAACCGTTGTACGTCCACTGCCGGACATTGGCGCCCGGTTTTGCATTCCCCCCCTCGACATCGACTGCCTTCCAGGAATGGACATTCAGGATATGGTAGTAGCCGTCTCCGTCGTAAACGAAGAGAAATTTCTGCGCCTGCGTCTGATTCGCTTCCCACAGATGGATATTGGTTCCGTTGAAATCATAGGTATTATAGACATTGACTTTCGACGTCCCGTTCAGGACCGTCGAAATCATATAGACCCGGCCGTTGAAAGAACCGGTGTCATAGACATCGCTGATTGCCGCATCCGGCTCCGGAGAAGACAGAACCGGCTCTGCAGCGGACTCGTTCTTCCCGAGTTCCGTGACGGCATTTGCCGGATGTCCGGTGCCCGACGAAAAGGCATCAGCGTAGACCGGCACGGACGCAGTAAGCGCCGCGGCTGTCAGGACTGCTGTCATTTTTCTGATGAAAGATCTTTTCATGCGATGTTCCTCCCGGCTGTTTCCGCAGTTTCCCTCAAATCTACGGACTGACCTTCAGAATATAGGTCGTCACTCCGTCAGAATATGCAACGGTACCGATGCTTTGAAGGAGCGTGTCATTCAGGTTTCCGAATTTTTCACGTTCCAGCTGTCCGATATAGATATATGAAATATTATACCGCAAAATGAGCGATTTTACAGTATTTATGTCGTCCGACGTGTAAATCGTCTCAATGTCCGCAGCCCTCTGGTTCAGCTCGTCGGTATCGTTCCTCCAGAGCCATTCATGCACATACCAGCCCAGCACCGTCGGCAGCCCGGTCGAGACGGAAACCCGGCAGTAATCGGAGTAGCTGTCGCCGTTCGCTTCAAGGATGACCGGCTGCCCTTCCGTATTTTCATTGAGCCAGCGGATGGCTTTGTAATCCGAGGCAAAATCTTCACTGATGAAGACGGAGGCATCCGTGCTGATTCTTTTTGACGCATCGAAGACATTTCCGAACCAGGCACTGCAGCTGCTGAAAATGTACCCGCCCGTAAGCAGCACGAGGATCACTCCCGCACCTGCAAAAAACCGCAGCTTCTTCCGGCCGCAGGTGAGTCCGCGCATCAGGATGTACCCCATTGAAATCCCGAATAAAATGAAAGCCTGGTAGGTCAGCTTGAACATCGTGTTGGAGCGGTAATGGCTGGCCGTATAGATATCTTTCACGTAAATCAGCTCCGGCAGAATGACCAGGCCGATTGCACAGAACCCGAAGAGCACGACCGTCAGATCCGTCACATCGATGGAATTCAGCATACGGATAAAGCCGTTCCTGCGGGCTTTTTTTATCTTTTCCCCGCTGCCGGAGCCGTCATCCGCGGAGGTTTCCCTGCTCCTGCTGCGGAATTCCCCGATCAGCGTAAAGAGAAAGGCTATGACGACCGCAAAGGGAAGTCCCCAAAGAATTGCCAGCTGGTAGAGCGCGGAATGACTGTAGGTCAGCCGGATCTCCGAGGAGATCATGCTGAAGTTCAGCGTAAACGGAAGCGCTGCCAGTACGCCGATGACCGCGATTTCCGCAAAGTTCAGAAGCGTGATGAAGAGGAAACGGAACGGATCATGACGGTAGGTTCTCATATTCATGAAGAAAATGACGAAGCCGCAGACAACGAAATAAATCGGAAAGTCCCAGAAATTCGTCCAGCGGAACAGCCCTGTCATCAGGCCGATCAGGATGATATGCGGAGAAAGCAGGCCCTCCGCCAGAAGGGAACGGTTGTCCGGATCGGACTGCACCTTCCTGTCCTTCTGGGAAAGCGCCCAGGCATAGACAATTGCCGCGACGGTAATCACGAAAAGAATATTCAGGAAATGGGCATGCAGGTCGCCGAGGACGCTGGAATAGCTCGGGAATTCATGAATCGTCTTGTCATCGATATCAGGGTCGTAGCCGATGTAGCGCGTCGAGTTCGGAAACCAGTAATGATAGCTGCCGCCGGTTACGATCGGAAGAAGAATCCCGTAGATCACATAATGGAAATTTCCGCAGAAGGCGACCGCTGCCCCGGACAGAAGCCCCGCCAGGGAATTCACGAACTCAGAAGACTTTGCGCACGCGGAAGGCTTCACAGACGCAGAAGTCTTCAGAGACGCAGGAGGCTTCCCGGATACCGTCATCCGGTGCTGCCGCGTCATTTCAAATACAAGGAAGAATGGCAGCACAAAGGAAAATGACGTAACCGCCGCCCGCATGAGATTATAGCCGACTCCGGCCGGAACGCCGGTGATCCGCACCAGAAAGGCCGTCATGTACTGGCCGCCGTAATAATAATTGATGGAAGAACCGGCATGCCAGGGATCCGCTGCCGGCATCCATTCGCTTCGCAGCAGGGATGTCAGATAGCCGTAATCCATGAATTTTTCCGTACCGTAGGCTTCCGGCTTAAAGCCGATCATCCAGACCCAGATGAGGAAAATACCGAGGAAAAGAAGCTCTTCGGAAATGACCAGCTTCAGGTTCATTTCCCGGAAAGCATCCCTGCTGCGGCGCAGAATGACGCGCAGGAGGATGATCCCCAGAAGCAGGAAGACCGCGGCCGTGATCATGGCATTGACCTGCGTAAAAGCCAGGACGTGCATGCAGTTCAGGACCCACAGAAGCCATGCGGAAATAAAGAGGCCGATGGTCTTCGAAAACAGCCATCCGCCGTCGCGGAAACGACGGAACAGCAGATTGGAAAGAGGCAGGAACACAATGCCCAGAAGCAGTATGACCAGCCACCAGATCAGGATATTCAGCACTTTAAAACCTCCGAAAAGATTATATCTTTTTTTTCTTGACATGTCCATGAAACGTGCTATACTAATATCAGTAATCATTATTGTTACTAATTTGAAAGGAGGTGCCTATGGCCGCTTTGAAATACAGCAGGCAGCGGGAAGCCATCAAGGAATTCCTCGCCGGCCGCTACGATCACCCGACGGCCGACGTTGTCTACGAAAACATACGGAAGACCTACCCCAACATCAGTCTCGGAACCGTTTACCGCAACCTTGCACTGCTTTCCGACATCGGAGAAATCCGAAAACTGACGACCGGGGACGGAAAAGACCATTTTGACGGCAATCCGAAACCCCATAATCATTTCCTCTGCAGGGAATGCGGGAAGATCATCGATCTGAAAATGGACGACATGGATTACGACAGGAAAGCCCAGGAATCGGATTTTGACGGCAGAATTGACGGACACAGCACCATTTTCTACGGAGTCTGCGGAGACTGTCTCCCGAAATCGTAACAAACGGAAAGCCATCCAAAAAGAAATTCAGAACTCTATTGACAAGGCAGATCAAGTATGGTAAATTAAAATCAGTAATAATTCCTAGTATTAAAACAAACCAAAATAAATCATATTGAAAAGGAGAAAACAATCATGGCAAAATGGGTATGCAGCGTTTGTGGGTATGTATATGAGGGAGAGAATCCGCCGGAACAGTGCCCGATCTGCAAAGCACCGGCAGAGAAGTTCATCAAACAGGATACGGAAATGACATGGGCAGCAGAGCATGTCGTCGGCGTTGCAAAAGACGTACCGGATGACATCAAGAAAGACCTGAGAGCCAATTTTGAAGGCGAGTGCTCAGAAGTCGGCATGTATCTTGCAATGAGCCGCGTCGCTATGCGTGAAGGATATCCGGAAGTCGGCATGTACTATCGCCAGGCAGCTTTCGAGGAAGCAGACCATGCAAGCCGTTTCGCGGAACTTCTCGGCGAAGTCGTTACCGACAGCACCAAGAAGAACCTTCAGCTCAGAGTCGAAGCCGAGAACGGCGCGACAGCAGGCAAGGTTGACCTGGCAAAACGTGCTAAAGAGCAGAATCTTGACGCAATCCATGATACCGTTCATGAGATGGCACGCGACGAAGCAAGACACGGCAAGGCATTCAAGGGATTCCTTGACAGATATTTCAAATAATATCTGAACCTGAAAAAACAGAAACCATTTCATAACCGGAGGAAGATACAATGTCCAAATATGACGGAACAAAAACTCTTGAGAATCTGAAAGCGGCTTTCGCAGGCGAATCACAGGCCCGCAATAAATATACCTTTTATGCTTCTGCTGCCAAAAAGGCAGGTTTTGAACAGATTGCCGCCATCTTCCTTGAGACAGCCGATCAGGAAAAAGAACATGCGAAAATGTGGTTCAAGGAATTTCACGGCATCGGCGATCTGGAGGAGAATCTGAAAGACGCCGCTGCAGGCGAAAACTATGAATGGACCGACATGTACAAGAAAATGGCAGAAGAAGCCGATTCCGAAGGCTTTGCCGATCTTGCCGCAAAATTCCGGGCTGTCGCCGGTGTGGAAGCAAAACATGAAGAAAGATACAATCAGGTCCTGACAACCTACCAGAACGGCAATACGTTCGTCGGTGATGAGAACACGGTCTGGAAATGCAGGAACTGCGGAGCTATCGTCATCGGAAAAGAAGCTCCGGAAATCTGCCCGGTATGCGCTCATCCGCGTGCTTATTTTGAAAGAAGGGCAACGAATTACTGATCTGCCGCTGCAGGCAGTTCATGAAAACAGCCGGCTCCGAAAACGGAGGCCGGCTGTTTATTTTTGGCTTCAGCCCCCGAACAGGCTGCTGAACCATGTTGTGATCTGTGCGAAAAACTTCTGGAAAATCTCCAGGATTCCCTGCGTCTGTTCTTCCGTGATGCCGTACTTTGAAAGATCCAGGTTTCCGTTTTTGATCTCGCTGTAAATGTTCTTGGCCTGCTCGGTCAGCGTATTCACGTCAAGATTAAGCGAAGAGATTTTTTTCATCAGTTCAATGATCAGTTCGCGGTCTTTATCCGACAGGGTAATCTGCATCTGGGCTGCGACATCATCCACAGCCTTGCCGATGTCTTCATCTGTCGTATAATTGTTCTGAATGATGATCTGCTTGATTGCGGCGATCATCTGCGCGACCTTATCGGAATCCCCGACATCCTCGGCAACCTGAGAGGTCGTAACCAGCTCATTATTGGAAGCATCCACCAGTTCCGGCTGAATGACATCGCCGGTCATCTTCGCATAGGCTTTCATTGCCCCCACCAGGGCTGCCGTTCCGGAAATATCAAAGGGTCCTGCAACGACAACGCTGGCATTTTTCATCCCGGCGGTCGCCAGTGCATTTTCATACATGGCAGGCGTAACGTAGGTAATATTATGAGTCTCGACCTGAATGCCGCTTCCGGAAGCTTCCTCCTTGACGCTGCAGGAAGAAAGCGCGCGCGTTCCGATGACGGAAGAATCCAGGTAGGAATCCAGATACTGATGCTCTTCCGCATTGGTTACGGAAACCGTGATGTCGCTGCTGAGCTGATCTTCTGAAATCCCGAGAAGCTCCAGAACCTTAGCCTTCTCCTCTGCCGAAAGGTCTGCCCCGAGTGAAACATACGTCTTGTTCTGAACAGCTGCCGAAGTGCTGCTGTCGTCTGCTGAAACTGCAGCAGGCGCAAAGACACAGGTAATGGCCGCAGCTGCTGCCATGGCGATCGCCAGTTGCTTTCTGATTTTCATATACTCTCCTTTTTTAATACTCCCCTGAAAGTTACCGGAACATTATAACCCATCTGTCAAGAGATGATTCTTAAAGTTCTGTGAAGGGATTTCAGAAATTTTTTCGGATCTGCTGCGCCGGAAGACGGGAAAAGGCATTGGAAAGTTCCGCAAACTGGGCAAGAGTCAGAGTCTCCCCGCGCACATCCGGACGGAAACCGCATTCTTCAATCGCCTTCTGAACCGCTTCCTTCGGAAAAGAAAGTCCTTCGAAATTGGCAATGGAATTGACCAGAGTCTTTCTTCTCTGGTTGAATGTGGCACGGATCAGGCGGAACATCATCTTTTCATCATCCGCCTGGACCGGAGGATTTTCAAAGCGCTTCAGCCGGATGACCGTCGAGCCGACATTCGGACGCGGAACAAAGCTATTCGGCTCCACCTCCATGATCCTCTCCGGTTTTGCATAATACTGCACTGCAAGAGAAAGCGCCCCGTAATTTTTCGATCCGGGTCCGGTTTCAATACGGTCCGCGACTTCTCTCTGGACCATGACTGTTACGGTATCGACAGGAGCTCCGCTTTCAAAGAGCTTCATGATGATCGGCGTCGTAATATAGTAGGGAAGATTTGCCGCGACCTTTAAAGGCCTGCCTTCATTTTCCTCATCGGCAATTTTCTGAAGATCTGTTTTCAGGATATCCTGGTTTAAAATGACGGCGTTGTCCCATCCGCTCAGGGTGTCTTCCAGAATCGGGATCAGCGTCTTGTCAATCTCCACGGCAATGACTTTTTTTGCACGCGAAGCAAGATATTGGGTCAGGGATCCGATCCCTGGCCCAATCTCGAGTACGACATCGTCTGGCTGGATTTCTGATGCCTCGGCCGTGCCTTCCAGCACGCCGGCATCGATGAGAAAATTCTGTCCGAATTTCTTATGAAAAACAAATCCGTACTGGCGGAGCACCGCTTCGCAGCGGACAGGATTTCCGAGATATGGTTCCATGCCTTTCTCCTTTAGAAATCGAAGTCCTTTTCGTGAAGCAGGATGCGTCCTTCGTGGTCGACCGCTTTCTTGGAAAATTTCCTGCCGAGCTTTCTCGTCCCCTTGTCCGCGCGTTCAATCGCCGTATCAATCATATTCTTGACCTTTGCGACCGTAACCGGCTCTTTGTCTTTCTGGTTGTCGCCGATCATCGTATACAGGGCAAGGACTCCCATTTCATCCATCTTGTATCCGCGTTCTTTTGTATAAGTCTTTGCGAATGTCACCAGCTCATCATTTGTGAAGACAGGAATGATGATGGAGGAGGTAAATTTTTCTTCCAGCGAAGGATGGCCGGCAAGCATTCCCTGCAGATCCGCCTTCTCATCTTCAAGAATCACGACAAGGTCATCGGTACGGAATTCCATGGCTCTTGAAAGCTTGTCGATAGACTCGTCCGAAAGAGCGCCGGCTCCTTCTATGACAAGGAACCCGCCCGACATTTTTGCGACAACCGAAGCCGGATCTTTCTGATTGAAATCCGTGGCAACGATATGGGCGATCTTGGCTGCCTTGATATTCAGGTCTCTGCAGATGGCAAGAATCACGCTGTCTGCCAGCGTCGTCTTGCCGGAGCCCTGACGTCCGACCAGTAAGATATTTCCGCTTCTTGAAGTCTTGTCGCCGGCGTTGTTGTGCACGTCCGCAATGGTCTGCGTAACCTGCTCGCTGACGCCCGGAATCGAAGCAAAATAAGAGAAGATCTTAGTTTCATCGTCATCAAGCTTCCTCGGTTCAACCGGAAGGATTTCCATTGTTTCCGGTTTTTCCATGATGTCTTCGATAATGGACTTATCCTGCTCGTCGTCTTCCTCTTCATCTTCCGCCGAAAAACCGCTGACGGCCGGTTCATTCTGCTGAGGAACATCATTCTCATCCGCAAGCAGTTCCTGCGGGATTTCCTGGGACATTTCCTTCGTCTCATCTGCTGCAAACGGAGTCGGCGCCGCGCCTTCAACGGCCTGCGATGCTTCCATTTCCGCTCTCGCGCTTACTTTCTTTGCCGCCTCGGAAATAGAATCGCCGGATACCATCGCCTTCTGGAGCTCATCGTGGAAATTGAATTCACGCGTGAGTCCCAGAGACTCATCGGTCTCCTTGCCGAGCAGATCTTCCGCCGGTGCTGTCCCGGCTGCTGCTGCTCCTGCTCCGGATGGCGGCGTTCCTGCTCCGGATGCTTCACCTGTCGGTGTTCCGGACACGAATGCCGTACCTGCTGCCGCTGCTGTCCCGGCTGCTGCCGGTGCCTCGGATTCTGCCGGAGATGCCGGCTCCGCTGCGGAGCTGGTTCCGGAAAGAATCGTATCCGCCGCCGCCCTGGCTTCTTCCTGCGCGGCACTGCGTGCCGCATCCGCTGCTGCGGCTGCTTTCTCATCCATCAGCGTATCGGTTTTTTCAAAGTTGCCGGAGGCAACGGCACTGGCAAGCTGATTCTTCGTCTCAGCGAAAAGGGCATCAAGATCCGCTTCCTTGTCTTTCTGAGGCTTCATGTATTCATCGAGCGTAAGCTGTTCGCTCTCATTTTCACCGGCTGTCCTGGCCGCTTTCACAGCACCTGTATTGATGGATTCCGGTTCCAGCTTCTTGATTTTATACTGGGAAAGATCCTCGGTATGGCTCGGATTGTATTCCCTGATGTCTTCATCGGAAAAATCTTCTTCCGGCATTTCAGGAACTTCCGCTACCGGCGCCTCTTCCATTCCCGGCTTCTGGATTCCGGCAAAGACCGCACGGATGCTGTCGGCCAGCTTGTTCTGTACATCCTCCTTATTGGTCTCGGAAAATGTCCTGCGGGCATCAACCTTGACATTCGGCGTGTTGACCCTGTTGGCTGCCTGTGCCGCCACATCCGGAACCGTCCTGCTGGCTGCTGCAGACATTTTGCTGATGGCCTCCGCAGAATCGATGCTCTGTGCCGGCTCTTCATCTTCATCCGTTTTGGAAAGGACTTTTTCAATTTCATCGATTCCGGATTTCGCGGGAACCGGTCTCGGAACCGACTTTGCCACGACAGACGACGGACGGACATAGCGGCTGTCGTATCTCTTCTGCTGATCCGGCGTAAGAGAGGTCAGTCCCATTTTCAGCTCCATGGCCTTCATGACGAATTTGCCTTCGGAGAACCACAGAATCATGTCGTCGCATTCGGTGACGCATTTATCGTTCTGGCCGTTCTTTTTATAAAGCTTGGCCAGTTCATAAGCCCAGCGCTCCGTATATTCGTGATCCTTGTATTCCTTCAGCACCTTGATCTGCTCATCAAGAGGCGCGCCTTCCCGGCGCATGATCTTGTACTGCAGGATGTATTTTGAGGAATCATTCGGTGAACTCTCTTCAAATTCTTCCTCATACTGTCTGGCCCCGTCAAGATCCCCGACCTTGACGGAAAGTTCTGTCAGGCGGTAAAGAATGGTCTTGCCGCCGCCGGAACGTTTATACGCATATTTCAGGACCCGGATTGAATCATCATATCGTTTGTTGGCCTCATAAATCTCCCCGACCATGCACAGCGTACGGATATTCTTGACATGTCTCCAGTCAATCGTGTCCGTAATGGTGGCTGCACCCGAAAAATCCCCATTTTCCGCCAAATTATTGATTTGATCCAGCTTGATTTTATACTCCGCCTTGTCCAATTTTTTCTCCTCAAAGGCAGCTGTCTGCCAAAAAAAGACAAAAACCCATATTTAATAGAATTGTAACATGTCACACCGCCCGTGTAAAGCCGTCGAAGCCTGTAAAATAAAGATTTTTCAGAAAAATAAATAAAAAGAAACGCCTATCCCGTCTGTCTGGAACGGAATGGGCGTTTCATGAATTCCGGGCATTTATTTCACGGTAACTTTGTTCAGATGCCAGATGTCGTCAACGTACTCCTGAATCGTACGGTCGGAACTGAATTTTCCGGAGCAAGCCGTATTCATCATAGCCTTCTTTGCCCAGCCGCTCTGGTCACGGTAAGCCTGTTCCACCTTGTTCTGCGCATCGGCATAGGACCAGAAATCCGCCAGGATGAAGTAGCGGTCTGCATTTCCGTATTTGTTCGAAAGCAGTGAATCATAAATCGGACGGAACAGATCCGAATCCTTCGAATAGGTTCCGTTGATCAGCTGCATCAGAACGCGGCGGATTGCCCCGTCGTTGTTGAAGATCCTGTTCGGATCGTAGCCGCCGTTGTGCTCGTAGCCGATGACTTCATCCGAGCTCAGTCCGAAAATGAAGGCATTTTCTTCGCCCACTTCTTTGACGATCTCGACATTCGCGCCGTCCATTGTACCCAGGGTCGGTGCCCCGTTCAGCATGAATTTCATGTTGCCGGTACCGGAGGCTTCCTTGCTGGCTGTGGAAATCTGTTCGGATACATCGGCTGCCGCAAAAATGATTTCGCCGTTGCTGACACGGTAGTCTTCAATAAAGACCACCTTGATCTTTCCCTTGATGCTCTCATCATGATTGATGACATCGGCAACGCTGTTGATCAGCTTGATGATCAGCTTCGCAATCTGATAACCTGCTGAAGCCTTGGCTCCGAAAATAAAGGTGCGCGGATAGAATTCCATATCCGGATGGTCCTTCAGCTCGTTGTACAGGTACATCACATGCAGGATATTGAGAAGCTGGCGTTTGTATTCATGAAGCCTCTTGACCTGTACGTCAAAAATGGAGTGCGGGTCGATTTCAATGCCGTTATGCTCCAGGATATATTTCGCCAGTCTCTGCTTATTCTTGAATTTGATGGTCATGAATTCCTGCTGGGATTTCGGATCATCGACATAGAACTTCAGATTTCCGATCTTTGAAAGATCCGTAATCCAGTCGTCGCCGATCTTATCCGTAATCCAGCCTGCCAGCAGCGGATTCCCGTGCAGGAGGAATCTTCTCTGCGTAATGCCGTTTGTCTTGTTGCTGAATTTCTCCGGCATCATTTCGTAGAAGTCCTTCAGGACATCTTTCTTCAGGATTTCCGTATGCAGCGCCGCGACGCCGTTGACCGAATGTCCGCCGACGATGGCCAGGTACGCCATCCTGACCTGGCCGTCATAGATAATGGCCATGCTGCGGATCTTCTCTTCATTTCCCGGGAACTGAGCCTTGATCTTTTCGCAGAAGCGGCGGTTGATCTCCTCAACGATCTGGTAGATTCGCGGCAGCAGTCTCGAAAACAGCTCGATCGGCCACTTTTCCAGGGCTTCCTGCATAATCGTATGGTTCGTATAGGCGCAGGTGCGGGTCGTAATGTCCCACGCCTCATCCCATTCCATTCCGTTCTCGTCCATGAGCAGCCTCATCAGCTCCGGAATGGCAACAGTCGGATGCGTATCGTTCAGCTGGAAAGCCACCTTGTCGGGAAGCATGCGGAGATCGCCGTACATTCCCTTGTACTTTTCCAGTGCCTCCTGAATCGAAGCGGAAATAAAGAAGTACTGCTGCTTCAGACGCAGCTCCTTGCCTGCTTCATGATTGTCATTCGGGTACAGGACTTCCGTAATCGTACGTGCCAGGTTCTCCTGCTCGACGGCTTTGTCGTATTCGCCCTTGTCGAAGCTGGAAAGCTCAAAGTCATTGATGGCTTCCGCATCCCAGATGCGGAGCGTATCAACGATGCCGTTCTTATACCCGAGTACCGGGATATCATACGGCACGGCACGAACGGAAGAATAGTTTTCATAAATATATCTGTTCTTTCCCGTCTTCGGATCGAATTCAATTCTCGTATTCCCGCCGAAGCGTATTTCCTTGGCATGCTCCGGACGCTTCAGCTCAAACGGATAGACACTCTTCAGCCAGTTGTCCGGCACTTCGATCTGATAGCCGTCCCGTATCTGCTGCTTGAACATTCCGTAATGATAGCGGATGCCGCAGCCGTAGGCCTCGTATCCGAGAGTCGCCAGTGAATCCAGGAAGCAGGCAGCCAGTCTTCCGAGGCCGCCGTTGCCCAGCGCCGGATCCGGTTCCTGATCCTCCAGCGCATTGATATTGAAGTGCATGTCTTCCAGGGCCTCCCTGACGCCGTCGTACTCACCCAGATTAAGCAGGTTGTTTCCCAGAAGACGCCCGATCAGGAATTCCATCGAAAGATAATAGACGATCTTCGGTTTCTGTTCTTTAAAAGCGCGGCAGGATTCCAGCCATTTGTCAATGATCTGATCCTCAACGACGCTGCCGACAGCCTGAAAAAGCTGCGTCTCGCTCACTTCGCTGATATCCTGACGGTAAAGTTTCTTGACCTGATCCTTAACTTCCTCTTCAAAAGCTTCCTTGTCGAATTCACGTTTGTCGTTCCCGTGCCTGCCTTGTTTCCAAATCGATTTTGCCATTTTTTCCCCTTTGCTGTTTGACATCGGCATTCTCATCTCTTGAAAGAAACCGTCCGCGTTTCCGTCAGACGGCTTCCCTTCTCAATTCTTTTTTACACCCAGCGTTACATTTTCCCCGTTGATCTTCCATTCCTTGACGTATCCGTCTGCGGCATCAAAGTTCAGACTGTCCGCAAGGACATCGTGCCGGATTTCTTCGGCATTGTCTTCCATAACCTTTTGTATCTTCTCATTGCCCTGCGCATAGACGCTGATGCGGTCCATGACTTCGAACCCGGCTTCCTTGCGCATCGTCTGGATCTTGGAAATCAGTTCGCGGACGAAGCCTTCTTCGATCAGCTCCGGCGTAAGCGTCTTGTCCAGGACGACCGTCAGGTCGGAATCGGACTGCGTCTCGAAGCCTTCCGTCTGCGCGGTGTCGATCAGAAGATCCTCTTCCGCAAGATCGATTTCATTTCCGTTGATATCCAGCTTCAGAAGTCCGGTATCCTTAAGCTCCTTCATGGCTGCATTTCCGTCAATGGAAGAGAGCGCCTTCTGAATGCCGCCGAGGAATTTTCCGTACTTCGGTCCGACTGTCTTGAGCTGCGGCTTGAAGGTGTAGGAAATGAAACTTTCCGCGGAATCAACCTTCTCCATCTTCTTTACGTTCAGCTCATCCAGGATGATGTCTTCGTAATACTCCGGAATCTCAAACTCCGATTTCACAAGCATGCGGGAAATCGGCTGGCGGTTCTTGATATTGGCTTCATTTCTGGCAGCACGCCCGAGGATGACGATCTCCAGGACATGCTCCATGTTGGCTTCCAGATCTGCGTCAATCCGCTTCTCATCACAGACCGGATAATCGCACAGATGGATGCTTTCCGGTGCATTGGCATCGATGCCGCGCACCAGGTTCTGATAGATTTCCTCCGTCATGAACGGAATCATCGGAGCTGCCAGTTTTGCAGTCGTGACCAGGACCGTATAGAGCGTCATGTAGGCATTGATCTTGTCCTGCTCCATTCCCTTGGCCCAGAATCTTTCACGGCAGCGGCGGACATACCAGTTACTCATCTCATCAACGAAATCGCCGAGAGCCTTGCCGGCCTCCGTGACCTTATAGGAGCCCATGTCCGTATCGACTTCCTTAATGGTCGTATTGAGGCGGGAAAGGATCCATTTGTCCATGACCGGAAGCTTGTCATACTCCAGCTGGTATTTCGTGGCATCGAAGCTGTCGATATCCGCATAAAGCACGTAGAAGGCATACGTATTCCACAGTGTCCCCAGGAATTTCCTCTGTCCTTCCTGAACCGCCTTGCCGTAGAAGCGGCTGGGCAGCCACGGAGCGGAATTGACGATGAAATACCAGCGGATCGCGTCGGCACCGTACTTTTCAAGCGCTTCCATCGGATCGACCGCATTTCCCTTGGACTTGCTCATCTTCTGGCCGTTCTCATCCTGGACAAGACCCAGGACCATGACGTTCTTGTAGCATGGCTTGTTGAAGATCAGCGTCGAAATGGCATGCAGGGAATAGAACCATCCTCTTGTCTGGTCGACGGCTTCGGAAATGAAATTCGCCGGGAACTGCTTCTCAAACAGTTCTTTGTTTTCAAACGGATAATGATGCTGCGCAAACGGCATCGACCCGGAGTCGAACCAGCAGTCGATGACTTCCGGAACACGGTGCATCGGCTTCCCGCATTTCGGACAGCGGATCGTGACCGCATCAATGTACGGCTTATGCAACTCGATATCGTCCGGGCAGTTGTCCGATCTTTCCTTCAGCTCCGCAATGGAGCCGATGGCGGTCTGTTCGCCGCATTCGTCGCAGACCCAGATCGGCAGCGGCGTGCCCCAGTAGCGGTTGCGTGAAAGCGCCCAGTCCTGGATATTTTCCAGCCAGTCGCCGAAACGTCCCTGGCCGATGCTCTTTGGAATCCAGTTGATTTCATTGTTGTTGCGGATCAGGTCTTCCTTGACATCCGTCATGCGGATGAACCAGGACTCACGCGCATAGTAAAGCAGCGGCGTTCCGCATCTCCAGCAGTGAGGATAGTCATGCGTAAATTCCGGCGCCGAGAACAGCAGGTTCATTTCCTTCAGCTTGTCCAGGACGAGCGGATCCGCTTTCTTGACAAATGTACCGTCCCACGGCGTGCCTCCGCATAAGTCGCCCTTGTCGTCGACCAGCTGAACCAGCGGCAGATCGTATTTGCGTCCGACGCTGGCATCGTCTTCGCCGAATGCCGGCGCGATATGGACAATTCCGGTACCGTCTGTCAGCGTGACATAGGTATCGCAGACCACATAATGCGCTTTTTTCTTCTTTGCCGCAGCTGCTGCCGCCGTGAAATCAAAGAGCGGTTCATACTCGCGGTATTCCAGGTCTTTTCCTTTATAATGCTCAAGGATTTCCGTCCCGTCGCCGAGGATGGCCGGAACCAGTGCTTCCGCCATATAATAGGTGAAATCACCGGACTTCACTTTGACGTAATCCGCTTCCGGGTTCACGCAGAGCGCAACGTTGGAAGGAAGGGTCCAGGGAGTTGTCGTCCATGCCAGAAAATAGGCATCTTCGCCTTTGGCCTTGAATCTGACGATTGCAGACCTTTCCCTGACTTCCTTGTATCCCTGCGCCACCTCGTGGGAAGAAAGAGGAGTTCCGCAGCGCGGGCAGTAAGGTACGACTTTATAGCCCTGATACAGAAGTCCTTTGTCGAAGATCTGCTTCAGAGCCCACCACTCGGATTCGATGAAATCGTTATGATAGGTGACATACGGCTTGTCCATGTCCGCCCAGAATCCGACCTGATCGGAGAAGGTACGCCACATTCCTTCATACTTCCAGACGGAGTCCTTGCACTTGCGGATAAACGGATCGATTCCATACTGTTCAATCTGTTCTTTGCCGTCGAGGCCGAGCATTTTTTCAACTTCGATTTCAACGGGCAGTCCGTGGGTATCCCATCCGGCTTTTCTCGGAACAAGTTCCCCTTTCATCGCATGATAGCGGGGGATCATATCCTTTATGACACGGGTCAGGACGTGGCCGATATGCGGCTTGCCGTTGGCAGTCGGCGGACCGTCGTAAAACATGTAGGTCGGGCATCCTTCCCTTTGGTCTATGCTTTTTTGAAAAATATTGTTTTCTTTCCAGAATTTTGCCGTCTCTTTCTCGCGGTCGACAAAATCGAGGTTTGTATCTACTTTTTTATACATATAGTTACACCTCTCCAGAATATTAGAAACTATATTATAAGGTTGAACAGGCGGGATTGTCAAGAAAGCCGGCCGCAGCCGTACTGCTCCGTGCCCCCGGAGCTCCCTTCCCATCTGTCATCCGCTGCCTGGGAAGGACAAAGCACACGCGGACACGCTTGCTTCGGTTCTTTCCGCGCTCGCCGATGGATGGGCTGCTCCGAAAACTCAGCGGGCTCTCCTGATCTTTTGTCAGGCAGCGTCAGGAGGCAGGGCCGCTATGACGATAGCGCCAGCTTCGTCGCCGTTTCTGCACGATGCGATGGGCTGCGCAGAATTGTCCGAAGCGGGCTCCTTCCCATGCATGTAACGGTCCTCCGTGAGAGGCAGAGCCTCTCACGGAGGATTGTTATCAATGAAGGGAGCCCGCAAGTTTTCGGAGCAGCCCATCCATCGGCGAGTGCAGAAACGGCAGAAGCAAGCGTGTCAGAGCGGCCCTGTCTCCTGACGCTGCCTGCTGACAGTCATGGAAAGAGCCCGCTTCAGACAGTTCTGCGCAGCCCATCGCATCGCGCGGAAGGAACTGCGAAGCCGGCGCTATCGTCCGCGTGCGCTCTGCCCTGTCCGGGCAGCGGGCGAAAAGGGAGGGGTTCTCCGGGGACGCGGAGCGGCACGGAGGGCGGCAGCAAAAAACCTTCCCGGCGCATGCCTGGGAAGGTTTTAAGTTGAAGTTTTATGTTTCAGCCGCGGGCGGTTCCGGAAACCCGGATGCCTGCTGCCTGATCCGATATTCAGTTAAAAGTACCAGTTCGATCCTACCTGGATATAATTGCCCGTCCGGTTTGTACTGCGGAAATTCAAATAACCGTGATTTCTGATGCCCTGCGTCAAGCAATCGGAAACGGCCTGTTTTACAAAATCCGCCACATTTCCGTCAAGACGGCTCTTCCAGTAAGATGGATCGGAAATACTCGGTGAATAACAGAACTGTCCGGAAGCCGTAAGCTGTGCAAGTGCTGTCGTTCCATAGCCTCCGTAATTTAAATCCGCACGATTCATTGCGCATGAAATCACGGCGAGAGCGCCTTCGTAGGAAGTATCATCTTCCTGTGCCACGATGGCATAAATCTCATTCATCTCATCCGCCGTGTAGCCTGTCGTGTCCGTTGCATACGAAGTATAGAATCCCTGCGTGTCAAATCTTGTCAGGTTATACTTCCTGATGATCTCCTTGATCGAGTCATTGTATGTCGGATCCGATGCATAGCCCTTAAGCGCTGTCTGAATGACCTTGTCCGTATCCGTCACACCCTTCATATCCGGGTGAACGCCTGTCTTGTAGGCTGCATAGTCTTCCATGCAGGATTCAATATCGGAATAAGTCCTCATCTGCTCATACCCGTAAACATCAACTCCGTTGACGGACTGCGGCACGTTGCGGCTCACTGCCGTTCCGCTCCAATTGCTGATCCAGGTATCGTTCAGAAGATCTGCGTTCATGCCGAGGATATTGTTGTCCGCCGGCTGAATTCCGCCAATGGAAGCTCCCGAGAAAGAAAGCCATCCTGACTCCTGTATCACCTGTGCAATCAGAACCGATCTGCAGAATCCGTATTCATACCACTCTTTGTTCGCTGCCTGCGCCAGGACATTGATGATCTGCGTCTGCGCGGAGGTGTCGCCCGCCGTCGCCTGCCTGCCGATCTCTGCCCAGTTGGACGCCTGTGTTGAACTGCAGACTATGTCGCTCAGGAAATTGCATGCCCAGCATGCTTTAGAATAATTGACATTGGAAATGACGATTCCCGTTGAGGAACTTGCGGCATTCACTGCCTTGCCATCCCCGATGTACATCAGAACGTGATAGACAACTCCATTCTGCGCATAAAAGATCAGGTCGCCCGGAACCGCATCCTTGACAGCAATCTTCGTTCCTGCTTCCGCCTGTTCGTAAGAACATCTTGGAAGGGTGATTCCGAATGCCGCATAGATCTGCTGTACGTAGCCGGAACAGTCACAGCCATTGGTAAGACTTGTGCCGCCCCATACGTAGGGATTTCCGAGGAACTGTTCCGCATACGAGATGATCAGCTGCCGCAGTGCCGTCGACATCGAAGAAGGATCCTTCGTCGTCGTCAGCGTGTATCGATAAGCCGCGTTCTGCGAACCTGCTATCAGTTCCTGAGCTGTTTTCAGATTGCTCTCACCGTTCTTTTCAACAAAAGCCGCTGCTTCATTTCCCATCAAAAGACATTTCCGGGAAATAAACCCTCTGACATCTCCGGATTCAATGTAGACCCAATCCGAATCGGAGTCAGCCAGAACACAGCATAAGCCGTTTGTCTCCAAGGTACCGATGATTCTGCTTGTCGTGCTCTTGCCTTCACGGACATTGACGTAGACATTGCCCTGTGCTACCGCATAGATTTTGTCCACTCTTGTGAAGGTCGGTATTCTGTAATTCGAGTAGTTCGTCTGGTTTTTGTTTGAATCAGTAGAATTTTTGCTGGACTGTGCAGCCGTATTGTTGGAATAGTAAAGTACGGTGCGCGTTGTCTCTCCTGTCATGAAGCCCGAAACTTCAGATTCATCCGCGTCATATCCGCTGATATCCGGCGATGAAACAGAATATTCTTCGCCGTACGAATAAGTGCCGTCATAGGAATCAAGGACGTTTCCGTCTTCGTCTTCATATAGAATTGTCAGAGAATACTGATCGACAGAATATGTAACATTGACTGAGGTATCCTGCGCTCCCATGATGCCGGAAACAGCGGTCTGATCCGCCGTCATTCCTTCGAGTGCGGGTGAGGGGATGCTGTAGGCTTCGCCCTGTCTGACGATTTGGGTTGCCGGTGCGGAAACAGCTGCTCCGTCCGTCCCGATGTAATTGACCGTCAGCAGATAGCTGCTCAGCCTGTAAGTGACGTCTGCGGAAATATCCTCCGCGTCCATGGTTCCGCTTACATCTGCCGTATCAGGGGTGTAACCCGCAATTGCCGGGCTTGCTTCCTGATAGCTCTCACCTTTGCGCAGCTGCGCCGTGTAAGATTCCGCTGCCTGTGTTCCGTCTTCATAGAGATACCGGATCGTAAGCGTATGCTGCTCATTTTCCGTATAGACGAATGTGACAGTTGTATCGGAACTTATCGTGCCGAAGATTACCGAATCCTGCGGTTCGTATCCCGGAATATAAACCGGAAGCACTTCGTAATCGGAGCCTTCCTGATATTCCTCCGCTGTCGGATCCAGCAATGCAGCGCCCTGTTCGTTTACATATTCGATCTTCAGTGTGCAGGTATTGGTTGCAGACGTATCATCTTTTGAATCAGAATCTGCCGATGAACCGGAATCTGTCGGCGCAGAGTCCGTTGCAGCTGACGCTGCCGTCTCTGTTTTCAGATCAGAAGAATTTCCTGATGAATCCGACGCTTCCCCATCGGATGATGGTGTGCTGACCTGTATAGCCGCATTGGATGCGGCACCCCCTGCCACTGCTTCTTCAGCCCAGATACTGCACGGGCTCAGGAGAGCGAAAGTCAAACCGGCTGCGAAAATCATTCCCGCCAGCTTCTTCCGCCTGATCATGGCATCACTCCCTTCTTAAATTATGTAAAGCAGTATAGCATAAACATGTGAAAAAGTCATTAAAACGGCTGTTATTTTTTTCTCTTCTTTTGTCTCTTCAGCCGCAGAAATGACTGTTTTTTACTGATTTCCTCCGCTTCTTCCTCACTGATCATCTTCGTCGTTTTCACGGCGAAAATCTTTCCGTCCTCTGCTGTTTTCAGCCGGATCTTCCCTTTGACATAGCCGTGTTCCGGGCAGAAGGCGACAGCGTACTGGTTCTTGCTGTTGTTCGAAAACCATTTTATTTTCCGCTTGACGTTCTGGTGACAGACGAAGCAGCGCATCGAAGTCAGTTCCCGGTCCTCCATTGCATCTTCCTTCGTATCGAATTCGCGGGTCACATATTTCTCGTAGCTGTCATAGCGGATACAGATCTCTTCTTCTTTGCTCTTCGGATTCTGGTAATAATCGATCGAGTAATTTCCGAGAATGACGTCATCGCTGAGCGTCTGGAAAATGCGGGCCGTATACATGGCATCGTCAAGGGCATGATGGAAGTCGCCCTCGCTGGAAATTTTCAGGAAATCGGCAGCATAGGAAAGGGACCTGCGCTCCTTCGGGTTTTCATAAGAGAGTGCGAAAAGTTTCTGGACATCCTCGTAGAAAACAGGAGCCGTCAGAAGCCCGGACAGATAATAGTACTTCAGGTTCCGCTGCAGCTCAAACAGATCCAGGGTTCCCCAGGTACAGAAGCGGAATCCGGTGCCGCACCATTTAAAAAAATCGGAAGCCGCGTCATGAAACAGCATTCCTTCCTTGAGGTCGTCCATCGTGATTCCGATGACCTCTTTTGTACGGAAATGAATCTGCCGGTAGATAACCGGACGGATATACTGGTGATAGGAAGAAAGGATTTCCTTTTTTTCATTCAGTTTGACTGCCCCTATTTCAATGATCTCAAAAGGAAGCTGTGCATTTTCCATAGCTTTCCCATAAGGGCACTGATTCCATTCCAGATCGAAGACAATATAGTTCATGTCCCTTTTGTACCATAAAACAGCACTCAATTCAAGAAATCTGCACATATGGCAGTAAAGGAGGCGAAATTTTTTCTTTTTTTACTTGCTGATTGTATCGCTGTCCAAATTTTGATACAATTATAAATGAATAGAAAGGCTTCCTTTTAGTTGTGTAAAAAAAGATTCCTGCATCCGAAAGGACCGCGATGTCCGGTATCGAGAAGACGAGCATTCTGATTATTGATGACCAAAGAATCAATCGGATGATCCTCAGGAACATCCTCAGTTCAGAATACTCCATATTCGAAGCAGAAAACGGTAAAGAAGGCTTCAACGTTCTGGAAAAGAATATCAATGAGATCGGTGCGGTCCTGCTCGATCTTATTATGCCTGTCATGGACGGCTTCCAGTTCCTTGCGGAAATCAGCAGACCGCAGTTTGCTTCCATCCCCATCATCGTCCTCACCGGAGAAGCAAATGACGAGACAGAGAAGAAAGTTCTCGACCAGGGTGCCTGGGATTTTATTACCAAGCCCTATCAGCCCGTCATCCTGAAGACCCGTCTGAAAAATGCCATTGCACGGAGCCGGATGGGCATGTACGAAAAGATGAAAGTCCTTGCGGAACATGATGCCCTGACCGGTCTGTATAACCGTTCCCATTTTTTTGAAAGAACAAGAAAGATGATCGACGCAAATCCGGATACGACGTTTGTCTTTATCCGGATTGACATCGACCGTTTCAGCCTGATTAATTCTTTCTGGGGAGAAGAAGAAGGCGACCGTCTGCTGAAATATGTCGCCGGATGCATCCGCAGCGAAAGTCAGGCTTTTGAAATCTGCACCTACAGCCATATTAATTCGGACATCTTCTGCTTCAGTGCTCCGTACGATGAAGAGAAGCTGCTGACCATGACGGACAACATCCGCAAGTCGCTGCTTCATTTCAAGAACGACTATTACATCAAGCCCACTTTCGGCCTCTATATCATCCGTGATTCAGAACAGCCGGTCGAAACGATGTATGAAAAAGCCGCCATTGCCTCCAAGACCTGCAAAGGCACTTACAATCAGTTCATCAGCTACTATGACCGCCAGGCCCATGAAGAACTGAAATGGGAGCAGGAAGTAACCAGCCGGATGCAGCAGGCGCTGGACAGCGGGGAATTCATTCCGTGGATGCAGCCGAAGTACAGCCTGAAATCCGAACTGCCCTGCGGCTCCGAAGCCCTGGTCCGCTGGAATCATCCGACGCTGGGGATTCTCTCTCCTGCAAAGTTCATTCCGATTTTTGAGCGCAACGGCTTTGTCAGCAAGCTGGACTACTGCATCTGGGAAAGCGTATGCCGGATTATCCGCCATTGGATGGATGAGGGAAATAAACCCATTCCCGTTTCCGTGAACGTATCCCTGGTCGATCTCTATAATCCGAACATCGTCCAGATTCTCTGCGAACTGATCCGCAAGTACCGCATCCCGGCCGCTTCGCTGAATCTGGAGCTGACGGAAAGCGCCTATATGGACAACCCGAACATGATCAAGAAAGTTATGAATGAGCTTCACGAAAAAGGGTTCGTCATCATGATGGATGATTTCGGGTCAGGCTATTCTTCGCTGAATACGCTGAAGGAAATCCCCGTCGACATCCTGAAGATCGATATGGGCTTTCTCCGCGATGCGGACAAGAGTACACGCAGCCGCAAGATTCTTGCTTCGATGATCCTGATGGCCGGATGGCTGGATATTCCGGTCATTGTCGAAGGCGTTGAGACGCGCGATCAGGTTGAATTCCTTAAGAGCGTCGGATGCAATTTTGTCCAGGGCTACTATTACGGGAAGCCGATGCCTCCGGAAGAATACGAACGCCTGGTCCGTGAAAAAGTCACGGATCCGGATATCGAAAAGAGCAGCCGCGATTTAAGCGACCGTGTCTGGAACACCACCGAAGAAGGCACCGCTTTCCTTTACCATTTTGCTTTTCCAGCTGCCGTCTACGAATACTACGGCAGCCAAGCCTATGCCGTCCGGGTGAACAAAGCCCTGAACGAAGCTTTCGGGTATAAAAAGGAACTGCTGAGTTTTGACCGGGACAGTTCTATTTTCCCGAAAAAAGATCTTGAAAAGATCCTGGCCTTCTGCGACGCTGCCGGTTCCGGGTATCCAAAGATCAATCTGACCGTGACTTATCTTGACCGGGACGGACGGGAAAGGCCGGTCACCGTTCTTTTTTCCTTTATGGGACTGATTCAGAGCAGAAAAATCTTCTGTGTTTTCTTTGCTTTTCATGACGCATGCGACGGGAGCTCCTGATGAAAGACAAAAAAGAATGCATTCTGGTGGTAGACGACAGCCAGATCAACCGTGATATCCTGAAGGGCATCCTGAAAAATGATTACCGGGTACTGGAAGCGGAAAACGGTCTCGAAGCCCTGAACCTTCTGGATGTCGAAAACACCTCTGTCAGCGCTATCCTGCTCGACATCATGATGCCGGTCATGGACGGCTACGATTTTCTTGCAGAACAGAAAAAGAAGCCCTACAGCGACATCCCTGTCATCATCATGACCGGAAACACGGATCCGGATACCGAAGAGAAAGCGCTTCATGCCGGCGCCTGCGATTTCGTCATGAAGCCTTACCAGCCGATGGTTCTGCTGAGCCGTCTCGGCAATGCCATCGCACGCTCGCAGGTCCGCTACCTGCAGCGAATTCAGCATGCGGCAGAGCACGATCCTCTCACGGATCTCTACAACCAGGCTCATTTCTTCCGCTCGGCGCAGAAGATCCTCCAGAATGAAGCCGGCAGGGAGCTTGTTCTGGCCTGCTTCAGCATCGACCGTTTCCAGATTCTCCGTTCCATGTGGGGCGAGAAAGAATACCAGCGGTTCATGCTCTATACTTCGACCCTGCTCAGGCGGGTCATGAGCGACTATCCATACGGCCGCTATGCCCTTGCCGATTCCTCAACCTTCTGTTTCCTGGCAGAATATGACCGTGACAGCTTTTCCAAAACCGTCAACGACCTGATCATCGGCCTGACGGATTATGACCGCAATTCCCAGATTGAACCGTCCATCGGCATTTACCGCACGAATAATCATGCGACGCCGGTTGAGACGATGTACCTGAACGCTTCCATCGCGATGCATACCATTTCCGACCAGTATCATCGCTATACCTGTGAGTATCAGCCTTCCATGGGCGAGTCTCTGGTCCGTGAACAGGGTATCGTCAATGAAATGGAAACCGCTCTTTCGAACGGACAGTTCATCATCTACCTGCAGCCCAAGTACAACCTCCAGACCAACACGCCGTACGGCGCGGAAGCGCTGGTACGCTGGAACCATCCGACAAAAGGACTCATTTCCCCGGGGCTCTTCATTCCCGTTTTCGAAAAAAACGGCTTCATCGGAAAACTGGATATCTATGTCTGGGAAATGGTCTGCCGGCTTCTCCGGAAATGGATCGATGACGGCATCGCGCCGGCGCCGATCTCCGTCAACATGTCGAGAGCCGACCTCTACAATCCGAACATCGTCGATACGATCTGCTCCCTGATCCGCAAGTACCGGCTGAAGCCGGAACTTCTGAATCTCGAGCTGACGGAAAGCACCTATATGGACAACCCGAAGCTGATGGCTGATAAAATACACCAGCTGCAGAAGCTCGGATTCTGCATCATGATGGATGATTTCGGATCCGCTTATTCTTCACTGAACATGCTGAAGGATATCCAGGTCGATTACCTGAAGATCGATATGAAATTCATTCAGGGCGACATCCGCAGCACCCGCTCTGAACGCGTCATGGCTTCCGTCGTGCGCATGGCCGGCTGGCTCGACCTGCCCGTCATCGTCGAAGGTGTTGAAACCAAGGAACAGTATGAGTTCCTGCAGAGCATCGGATGCGGTTACATCCAGGGCTACTATTTTGCAAAGCCGATGACCGTTTCGGATTATGAGAATCTCATCGCGGGCATTAAACAGACCGCTTACATTTACCGTTCGGATATCAAAGAGGCGGCCAATGTCGTCTGGTCATCGAGCCCGGAGCTGAACTATCTCATCGATGCGCTGCCTCAGCCGATGGCGATCTATGAATTTGAAAATGAAGACCTCTCCATCCTGCGGATGAATGCTTCTTTCCAGTCTGCCTTCGGCTACAGCAGGGAGATTCCGGCAAATAACCGGATTCTTTTCAATGAATACCTGACCTCCGAAAGCAGGGTCAGAATCATCAATACTTTCTGGGAGGCTATCAATATCCGCAGTACCGCCAGCTGCGACTACCGGCGGCTGAACAAGCAGGGAGATACCGATCTGTACCGGATGTCCCTCCGGTATCTCGGAAAAACCGACATTTCCTATATCCTGATTGCCACCTTTGTGCATCTCGATTCCGGCGCGGTACAGACAAATGAAATCCCGCCCTCGTCCATCCTGATTCAGGCGATCGGAAATGAAAACAGAAGCACCGTCGTAAGCGTAGACGCCATCAAAGAAGCGCTCCGTTTCATCGGAACCTTCAGCGACTCCGTCCGCATCGTCGATCCGGTCGACTGCTCCACTGTTACCTTTACCGAAGACGGTTCCATGGTCCGGAAAAAGAAGAACTGCTACCTTGTATGGGGAAAAAATGAAAGATGCTCCAACTGCACCAGCCGTCATGCAGTCGAAACCAATAAACGGCAGATCAAGTACGAAGTGTTCGGAAACCAGACTTTCCTCGTGACATCGGCCCCGGTGACAGTCAATGTGGGCGACCTGAACCTGATGCTGGTCATCGAAATCATCAACTGCATCGGTTCCGACACCCTGACAGAAAAAGAGCGCAGGAAATACATGACCGTTCCGGCAGACGATCTGATCTACCGGGATAAGCTGACAAAAACCTTCAACCGCAGCTATCTGAACCGGCTTCTGATGATTGACCTGGGAACCAGCATCAACTACACGGGCATGGCCGTCATCATGATCCGCGTCGAGAATTTTAAAAGCATCAACCTCAAATACGGACGTCTCACCGGCAATATGGTCCTGGAACAGACAGCCAGGGTCCTGATGGAACACATCCGAGAACAGGATCGCGTCGTCCGGATGGGCGGGGATGATTTCCTTGTCATCCTGATGGGCTGCGGACAGGCAGAAGCTGCCGCAAAGGCAGAAGAATTCCGGAAAGAAGCCGGCAAGCTGCCGTATTCCGTTCACGATTCCGGCTATATCCGTCTGGAAACCGGCATTTCCTCGAGAGATCATTTCGATCAGAAGTCTTCTACCTTAAAGAAAATGATCGATGAAGCTATGGCAAACAGAAATCAGGCAGACCGGACGGCTGTCTGATCTGCCTGACTGCGGAACGATAAACATGCCTATTCCGTCTTTTTCGTATACAGCGCCCGCATCGCATTCAGGACAGCGATGACCGTGACGCCTACGTCGCCGAATACGGCAAGCCACATTGAGGCAAGGCCGAAAACGGCCAGAACAAGAATGGTAAGCTTGACGATCATGGCAAGGGCGATATTCTCTTTAGCGATGGTCAGCGTCCGTCTGGCAATCCGGATGGCCAGGGCAATCTTCGACGGCTTGTCGTCCATCAGGACCACATCTGCTGCCTCGACAGCCGCATCCGAGCCCATCGCCCCCATGGCAATTCCGACATCAGCACGTGCCAGCACCGGCGCATCGTTGATTCCGTCGCCGACAAAGGCAAGCGTCTTTCCCGGAGTCTTCCTGGCAATCAGATCTTCCACCTGCCTGACTTTATCTTCCGGCATCAGTTCCGCGTGATACTCATCCAGCTTTAATTTCTCCGCGACATCTTTTCCGACTTCTTCGCGGTCGCCTGTCAGCATGACGACTTTATCAACGCCGCCTGCCTTGAGATCGGCAACCGCTTTTTCCGAATCATCCTTGATTTTATCCGAAATGACGATGTGACCTGCATATTCTCCGTCGATGGAGACATGGATAATCGTCCCGACATGCGTGCACTGCTTCCATTTCGCACCGGAATGGTCCATCAGCTTTGTATTTCCGACATCCACAGTCCTGCCGTTGATCCTGCCGCTGACACCTTCCCCGGTGATTTCACGGATATCCGTAACCTCGCAGGAATCTTTCTCGTGGGCATAGGCCTGACGGAGGGAAACCGCAATCGGATGCGTTGAAAAACGTTCCACGTGAGCTGCCATATGCAGCAGCTCCTCCGGCGTGATCTTATCCGGATGGACAGCCGTTACCTGAAAAACTCCCTTTGTCAGTGTCCCCGTCTTATCAAAAACAACCGTTCCCGTTTTGGAAAGCGCTTCCATGTAATTGGAGCCTTTGACAAGAATGCCGTTCTTCGAGGCTCCCCCGATTCCGCCGAAGAAAGTCAGCGGCACGGAAATTACGAAGGCGCACGGACAGGAAACGACCAGGAAGGTCAGCGCCCGGTAGAGCCAGGTCGAAAACGTATTCAGGAAATCTCCCGAAACAAGAGACGGAAGAAAAGCCAGAATGACAGCTGCAAAGACAACGGCCGGCGTATAATAGCGGGCAAATTTCGTAATGAAATTTTCGCTCTTTGCCTTATTTTCCCCGGCATTTTCCACGAGGTTCAGAATTTTCGCAGCGGTCGATTCCCCGAAAGCCTTCGTCGTCCTGGCGCGCACCACGCCGCTTAAATTCACGCAGCCTGACAGAATCGGTTCGTCCGGGCCCACATCGCGCGGCACGCTCTCACCGGTCAGGGCAACCGTATTGAGACTGGATTTTCCTTCCAGCACGATGCCGTCCATGGGAACCTTTTCCCCGGGACGGATCACGATTGTCTCACCGACGGCAACTTCATCCGGCTTCACGGTCAGGATCTTTCCGTCCCGCTCGACATTCGCGGTATCCGGACGGATATCCATCAGCTGGGAGATGGACCGGCGGCTTCTCCCCTCTGCGATTTCCTCAAACAGTTCTCCCACCTGGAAAAAGATCATGACGAAAACCGCTTCCGGAAACTGCGGCTCCGCATTCGGCAGAAATCCGATGCAGAGCGCACCGATGGTCGCAATGCCCATCAGGAAATCTTCGTCAAAAACTTCCCCGTGGGAAATATTTTCAATCATTTCCCCGAGAACGTCATAGCCTGCGATCAGATACGGCACAAGGAACAGCAGCAGCTGTACCCAGACCGGCAGTGCCGTAAAACGCGTAAAGACCGAAACCGCAGCCAGAAGAACGGATGCGGCGATAATGCGGATCAGGCGAATCCTGTTTTCATTTTCCATGAGAATCTTTCTGCCTTTCTTTTTCGGAACCACGGGGACGGGGGTGGTGGTTCACCTCTCCGGGAGGGAACCACCACCCCCGTCCCCGTGGTTCCTGTTCCTTATTATTCCTGCGTATGTTCGATGCCGGATTCCAGCATGCGTCTGACATGGTCATCGGCAAGCGAGTAGAAAACTTCCTTTCCTTCCCGGCGGTTCCGGACAAGATTCGCCCGGCGAAGCGTTGCCAGCTGATGGGAAATGGCGGAAACCGTCATGTTCAGCGCAGCCGCCAGATCGCATACACAGAGCTCCTGCTGATCCAGCGCCCAGATAATCTTGGTCCTGGTCTCATCGCTCAAAGCCTTGAAAAATTCTGCTGCCAGACGGAACGTATCCGAAGACGGCATTTTCTCCGTGAGTGCGCTGACCGTTTCCTCATGCACATGAACCGTGCTGCAGACCTCTGCTTCTCTTTTCATAGGGCACCTCCGTTAAGGAAGAAATGGAACATATAATATTATTGAATTATTGTTCATATGAACATATATTCAACTGTTAAAGACATCGTAACCCCGTACAGATATAAAGTCAAGAGAATTCGCAGATTGCTGCCGGGTAATTTCAATCTCTGAATGTATCAGGAATTTTTCTGCAGGTTCTGCAGCATCTGAATTTCGGGACCGATGGTATTTTCCGGGAAATAAGTTTTATTTTTCGGATACGGAATACCTTTTTCCAGCTGTGCAAGGATACCGTGAAGATCAGCGGAATCATCCTCATTTTTAATGAAGCCGACATTTGGAAAAGAAGCAAAAACCTCACGCGTCACCGGAATATCGGAAGTAATCAGCGGCATGCCGAAGGTTGCCGTTTCACAGGACATTACGCCCTGCGTATCGTGACGCGTCGGCATCAGCGCACAGCGCGACCGGTTCAGACAGGAAATGATTTCTCTGTGCGTCATCGTCTGATTGCGGAATTCCAGATTGGCGGCCCTGTCTGCATAGTCAAAATATTTTCCTCTGCCGATCAGCAGGAATTTCAGATCCGGGTTCGCCGCGGCAAGCCGGTTGACGAAATCGACGCAGTAGGTGGACCCGTCGATGATACTGCGGACCGTAATAAAATCATATGTTTTTTCTGCATCGGCAGCATAGGACTGTCCGCAGAAGTCAGGCCCGACCGAATTGGAAATGACCCGGTCATGATTCAGCAGATCCTGCGAGTCAATCTTCAGAAAATGAAACGCCGTCTGCCGAAGCCAGCTGCTGACAAAGATGAAATCTGATTTTTCCGCATAGCGCACAAGCGTCCGGCTCATGACGCGCAGCTTATAAGGATCATAGAGCACATGCAGGAAACTGTTCTTTTTCATATAGGAGTACGGCTTTGGATACGTCTTCCCGATATCCATGACTTCGTGTCCGTGAAAGAAAAAAATAAAATGCGGAAAAAGAGTTCCGTATTTGTCAAGGAATCTCAAATGATGGCGCAGGTTCGGCGCATGGGAAATAAGGCAGTCGTATTCTCCCTCCTTCGGAACGCAGGAAGCAGCAGCAACGACTTTCACGCCGTCAATCGTATAATCTTCAGCAGCCCGGAAATTTAAAACCGTAACGTCGATACCGCTCTTCTGATATTCCCTGCAGCGGACATGGACATACATCATGCCGAAGCTCGGCTTCAGATCCGGATAAGTTTCGGAAAGGACAAGAATTTTCATAGGTACTCCTTCAAGCGGTTATACGTATTCTCGAATTCCGGATGCTGATACACAGCGACCCGGATGCAAGGCATCCGGGTCTGGTTCTTTTACGCGCACGTTCCCGGGCGGATTCGAACCGCCGGCCTTTCGCTTAGGAGGCGAACGCTCTATCCTACTGAGCTACGGAAACAGATCCTCGGCTTTCCGCCGGGGCATTTTACATTGTATTACGAATCTTCAAAATATACCAGTCCCTGAAGCCAAATTAATCCTTTAAATCTTCTTCCGGGAGCGGGCTCGCCCAGCAGTCTGTTCTTATTGATGCAGACATTAAAGACAAGATCGTTGCATTCGATTTCCATTTTGCAGAGCGTCTCATCGGTGACGCCGTTCTTCACCATTTCACATTTTTCAATCGTGCCCATGACGCTGTACTGATCGCATTCGATTCCATACGGCATAAAATAAGAATCGACAATCGAGAAGACGTCTTCTTTCATCAGCCTCTGTGAAATGACCGAATATGTATCGATGTCATCCATCGTCAGGCTTTCCATCGCATCTTCGTCCCCGTCGCGTGCCGCGTTGATCAGCTTCTTCCGGTTGGCCGCCGATTTTTTACTGACGCGCTCCAGGTCTTTATCCTTGTTTGTCGGGAGCAGAATCGTCCCCTCTTTTGCAAGGGCGGAGAGAGCAACCGATTTTTTGCCCTCCATTTTTTTCTTCATTTCCGCCGCACGATATTCACCCATGTTGAGCAGGTAGAAAATGAGCGTGATCCCGATGCGCACGTCATCGCAGGCACCCGCATAGGAATCCTTGCCGGCATGCCGTTCAATGCTGATTTCCTCGTGGGTGCTGACGCCTTCTCCGCGCAGGTAAGGATAGGAATATTCTGCGTGAAAAACATTTTCGCCGTCGATTTCACCGCAGACCGTCAGGCCGACATCCTGCGCATAATCGCGCGAATACTCCGCAAGAAGCCTTCCGTCCTCGCTGTGAAAAACCGTTTTTTCCGTATAATGCGCAACCGTGTCGTCCTGCAGAAGCTCCATCGAACGGCGCGAGTGTATATTTGAAAACCCTATTGCTTCAAGGTATGCATGCATAATATGCCTTTCAGAATGCCGAAACTTCTCCGGAAAATGACCCCGCCCTTCCCGGGAAATAAAACTTATTTCTTCTTCGGCGTGATGACCTTCGTTCCTCCCATGTAAGGCTGCAGGGCTTCCGGAATCTTAACGCTTCCGTCTGCCTGAAGGTTGTTTTCAAGAAATGCGATCAGCATACGCGGCGGTGCGACAACCGTATTGTTCAGCGTATGCGCAAGATATTTTTCTCCGTTCTCGCCGGCGATACGGATCTTCAGGCGGCGTGCCTGCGCATCTCCCAGGTTCGAGCAGGAACCGACTTCAAAGTATTTCTTCTGACGCGGCGACCATGCCTCGACATCAAGTGATTTCACTTTCAGATCGGCAAGATCTCCCGAGCAGCATTCCAGCGTACGAACCGGGACATCCAGCGTGCGGAAAAGATCGACCGTGTTCTTCCAGAGCCTGTCAAACCACATCGGGCTGTCTTCCGGCCTGCAGACGACAATCATTTCCTGCTTTTCAAACTGATGAATACGGTAAACGCCTCTCTCCTCAATGCCGTGCGCACCTTTTTCCTTGCGGAAGCACGGAGAATAGGACGTGAGCGTCAGCGGAAGTTTTTCTTCCGGAATGATCTGATCGATGAATTTTCCGATCATGCTGTGCTCGGAGGTTCCAATCAGGTAAAGATCCTCGCCCTCGATCTTATACATCATGGCATCCATTTCCTCGAAGCTCATGACGCCCGTCACGACATTGCTGCGGATCATGAAAGGCGGTACACAGTAGGTGAATCCCCTGTTGATCATGAAATCGCGCGCATAGGAAATGACAGAAGAATGAATGCGGGCAATATCTCCCATTAAATAATAGAAGCCGTTTCCGGCGACGCGTCCTGCCGCGTCCAGATCAATTCCGTCAAATGATTCCATGATGTCCGTGTGATACGGAATCTCAAAATCCGGCACGACCGGATCGCCGAATTTTTCAATCTCGACATTTTCCGTATCATTCTTTCCGATCGGGACCGACGGATCGATGATATTCGGAATGACCATCATGCGTTTTTTGATTTCTTCCTGCGTCTTATTTTCTTCTTCCGTCAGTTCCGCAATGCGGTCTCCGTCCTTGGCAATTTCTTCCTTGGCGGCAGCTGCTTCATCTTTCCTGCCCTGAGCCATCAGCTGGCCGATTTCCTTGGAAACTTTATTGCGCTTCGAACGCAGCGTCTCGACTTCCTGGATAATCTCACGGTTCTTCTTATCAAGCTCGATGACCTCATCCACGAGCGGAAGTTTTTTATCCTGGAATTTCTTTTTAATGTTTTCCCTGACGATGTCCGGATTTTCCCTGATTAATTTAATGTCGATCATTTCTCTTCTCCGATTAAATTTTATAGGTTTACATAACTATATTTTACCGTTTTTCAGTCCTGCCAGAATATCGTCCCCGTCTCCGAATTTCTCGGCATTTCTCAGAGCTTCGATTTCTTCGTTACTTAACATAATATAAGACTCGCCCTTTACGATTTCCTTGATGTAGAGGAAGCAGTTCTCCTTGCTGTGAATCGCATTCAGGACGATTCCGGAATTGTTTTTATCCAGCAGCGCCAGGACAAAAGAAAGCTTCCCGCCGACATCCTCAAAAGCATCGTATTTCACGATTCCGTATTTTGTAAGGGCCCTGTCCTGCACGACATGCAGCAGTTGCATTTCCGTATCCTGCTGATCCTGCGTGTTGGCCATACGGTCGATCTGCTGAAGCCTTTTATGAAACAGTTTCTCCAGAGACGCGCCGTCCATTCCCTTCATAAATGATTTATATTGTCTTTGAAGCCGTTTCATCGTATTGAAATTAATCATCATCATGACGATCAGAACGATGCTGATGATCATCAGCAGGATGATGACGATTCCGACATCGATGCCCATGCTGTTAAAAACGTTGCTCATGCCTGTACTCCCTCAATGCTCTTCAGCAGGTCGTAGATTCTTTCCAGTTCTTCCTCTGAATAATATTCAATCTCAATGCGGCCTTTGTTCTTTCCGATCTGATTGATTTCCACCTTTGTGCCCAGGATTCCCTTCAGCTGCTCGGTAATGCTCTTGTAAATGACTTCCATCTGAGCATCTTTCTTTTTGACGGGACGATGAGCCGGCGAAGTCAGATCATGGACCATTTTCTCAACCTGACGGACATTCAGATGTTCCTTTACGATTCTCTGTGCAAATGTGTTCTGGACTTCCGGATCCGGAATGCCCAGAAGCGCGCGTGCATGTCCTTCGGAAATGGATCCGTCTACGACGAGATTCTGAACTCTTTCATCCAGCTTGAGCAGACGCATTGAATTCGTGACTGCCGTGCGGCTTTTGGAAACACGGTCCGCTACATTTTCCTGATTCAGGCTGAATTCATCAATCAGCCGTTTATAAGCTCTCGCTTCTTCAATCGGATTGAGGTCCTCTCTCTGGATATTCTCAATCAGGGACACCTCAACGGCTTCTTTATTTGTGAAATCCTTGATAATGACGGGAACTTCCTTCAAACCCGCCATTTTTGCGGCTCTCCAGCGTCTCTCTCCTGCAATAATCTCAAAATATCCATCTTTCTTCTGAACCAGAAGCGGCTGGATGATGCCGAATTTCCGGATGGAATCGGAAAGTTCCTTCAGGGGCTCTTCCTGAAAGACCTTTCTTGGCTGCGAACGGTTGGGCTCAACGAGGGAAATGCGAACCATCGTCTCGGCAGAAGAAGCGGATTTCTCATCTTCCGGATTCTTCCCGTTTTTTTCTTTCGCTTCAGACGGAGAAGACTTCGGCTTCATCTCAGAAGAAGACTTCATTTTAGTCCCGGATGAGGAAGGATTCCTTTCTGCTTCAGATGAAGAAGGGTTCATTTCCGCTTCAGACGCAGAAAGATTCATTTCCGCTTCGGACGCAGAAGGATTCATTTCTGCTTCGGACGAGACAGGATTCTTTTTCGTTTCAGCCGAAACGGTTTTTTCTTTCACGTCCGGCGAAGAATGATCCGCTTCATTTTTCTTCTTTGTTCGGTCCGGAATCAATGCATCCAGTCCGCGGCCAAGCCCTGTGTGTCTAGCCATTATCCGTTCTCCTTATCCATAATCTCCAAAGCAAGGAAGTGATAGCTTTCCGCGCCGGTCGACTTCGGATCATACTTGTTGATCGGCATACCGTAGCTCGGTGCTTCCGCGAGCTTGATATTGCGCGGAATAATCGTATCAAACACCCTGGCATCAAGGTTTTCCTTGACATTCGTCACGACTTCCAGAGCCAGATTGGTCCGGCCGTCGAACATCGTAAAGACAATGCCCTCGATTTTAAGATCCGGGTTCAGCCTCTCCTTGACCAGATTGACAGTCCGAAGCAGCTGAGACAGGCCTTCCAGAGCATAATACTCACATTGGATCGGAATCAGGACAGAATCCGCTGTCGTCAGCGCATTCAGCGTCAGAATGGAAAGCGAAGGCGGGCAGTCTATAATAATGAAGTCATACTCCCCGCGTATCGGATCGATTTTCTTCTTTAATAAATACTCGCGGTTCTCAAAATCAAACAGTTCGATTTCCGCACCCGCCAGTTCCTCATTTGACGGAATCAGGCGCAGCCCATTGAATTCCGTGCGGATCAGGCAGGAATTCGTAAAGACATTGTCTTCAATCAGCAGATCATAAACCGTCTTGTCGACGCTGGAGCGGTCAATGCCAAAGCCGCTTGTCGTATTTCCCTGAGGATCCAGGTCGATGACAAGGACTTTTTTCCCTTCTTCGGCAAGACATGCTGAAAGATTGATGGCGGTCGTCGATTTGCCGACTCCGCCCTTCTGATTGGCAATTGCTATAATTTTACTCATTTTAAACAGTCTCCTCGAGAGATAGGTGTATTATAGCACGGCGATTATGGATTTGCACTATAAAATAGAGTTGTTTCACGTGAAACATGGCTTGGTATGAACTCATGAGCCGTGAGGGCAGCATATTCCGCGCTCGGGACGCTCCTGTTAGCTCGTCGTGCAGCGGTACATCGGCTCGAAAATTGCTCGCCGTGCGAGTGCCTCCTCGGACGTACTCGCACGGAACACGCTGCCCTCACGGCTCCTCCTTCATCCTTCGCTGCAGGAAATAATAAGGGATTGATAGATAGAATAGCTGGCTTTTGGAGATCATGATTGGAATATCATTATACACGGGTCATGATTTGGAAGTCATTATGCACGGATCAAGATCCGGGATTCATTATTCATAGACCGTGTTTCGCAATTGGCTTCAATATTCGTTGAGAAGGCACGATTATGTATAGTATTCTTTTCAGCATCTTAAAACCATTTTCCTTTCTGTTCTGACTTTATTTCCTGTCATTATTTCCTGTCATTATTTCCTGTCATTATTTCCTGTCATTATTTCCTGCCTTTAATTCTTCCCTTTGCCAATATCTTTCGAATTCATCAATTGCTTCATTCCAAGCCGCCTCTCAAATCATCTTATATATGTTTCACGTGAAACATTCAGAGTTTGCTTCCTGCAGGCATTTAAAAATATTTCTCGTGTATTTGTCCCTCTATTGATCATTTTATGTTTCACATGTAACAATTTGAATGATAACCACAGTTTATCCAATCAAGCTCATTGAATGTTTCACGTGAAACATTTTAGTCAGCGGCTGAGAATCTGTCTGAAGCGTCATCGCTAAAGTCACGTATTAAGCTGTTGGCTGCGACAGAGTATGACCAGGCTGCAGCTTTGTTCTCATTTCTGAGTAATATGATGAGCTGTGGAATACTTTTTTAATCATTGTTCGTAAAGTCTCGTATTATGCTGCAGACAGGAGCAGAGTATGACGATAGCGCAGCTTCGTCGGCATTTCTGCGCGATGCGATGGACTGCGGAGAACTGTCTGAAGCGTGTTTCCGGCAGGAAGCACGCTGAGTTTTCGGAGCAGTCCATCCATCAGCGAGCGCAGAAACGGCAGAAGCAAGCGTGTCAGAACCTGCTCCTGCCTTCAGCGTATTCATTCTTTATTCCATATTTTATGCTGAGTCCGAATGCGCCACTCATCATCATGTTCAGAATTTCCGAAGGGAACAATCATGTCAAAATCTGCTCCCGGCTTCAGCGCATGTGAATTATTCCATACGCTGAGTTTCGAAGCCCAGCTTTTTTCTCCGTTTTCTCATTTCCTGTTGAAAAATCCCCTAAAATAGGCTATACTTTGCTTTATGAAAAAGAAAAATAAAGTTGTAAAAATCATATTATTCATTGCAGCCGTAATCGGGCTGACTTATTTGGCGAACCTTATCATCAACATGCTCGCCACAAAGGATCACAAGCTCAGTTCTTCTCCGGAGGACTTCTATCGCTGGAAGGATACCAAGGTATATTATAGGAAGAAAGGGAGCGGAAAGCCGCTTCTTCTTCTCCATAACCTGGCGGCAGATTCTTCTGCATTTGAATGGAGCAAAGTCTTTGATGCTCTGGCAAAGAATCATACTGTCTATGTACTCGATCTTCCCGGATGCGGACGTTCCGATAAGGAAAAGCTTACCTATGTCGGATATTATTATGTACAGCTGATTCATTCCTTCACCGCCGATGTCATCGGAGAGAAGACAGATGTCGCAGCCACTGGGAATACCGCTTCGATTGCTCTTTCAGCCTGCCTTTCTGATAACAGTCTTCTGGACAAGGTAGTCATGATTAATCCGCTTTCAATTGAGAAGCAGAAGAAGGGCCGTCCTGTCAATGCGGTCATCTGCAAATATATCCTTGAGATTCCGGTGCTCGGTACTTTAATCTACAATATCCTGAATTCAAGAAATAATATTGATCTTTCCTTCACGGAGAATATTCTTTACAATCCGTTCCATGCCGATGCAGATATTACCGATACGTATCATGAGGCAGCGCATCTCGGAGACGGAGCGGGACGCTATCTTCAGGCCTGCCTGGTAAGCGGATATCTCGACGTAGATCCGACGCATGCCCTTCAGACCTTAAAGAACAGTCTTTTCATTATCGGCGGTCATTCAGAAGATAATATCAATATGATTATTGAAGAATACAAGAATCTTCATGAAGGAATACGCAGCACTCTGATTGCAAACACAAAAACGCTCCCCCAGTTGGAGGAGCCTGATGTCTTTGCTGCAGAACTTGAAAAGCTTCTGGCTGACTGATTATTAGAAACGAAAATTACAATGGATTCTTCCCCGGCATGCCCGCCTTGCGCGGATACAGGTCCGGGGTTTTTCTTACCTTGCGGATAACTGCCAGGGTCCTTCCGGTATCGTTCAGGCGAAATGTTTCCGCTTTTTCCAGAGTTCCGCCGAGTATTCTGATTGCTTTTTCCGCTGCCTTGATTTCATCCGCAGCCTGATCAGACTTGTATGAAACAAAAATTCCGTTTTGGTTTACATAAGGTATGCAGTATTCCGCCAGCGTCGAAAGATTCGAGACAGCTCTGGACACGACCAGGTCGTATCTGCCCCTGAATTCTTTCTGCCGTGCCCCTTCTTCCGCACGGGCGTGAACCGCTTCTGCATTTTCAAGATGCAGTTCCCCGATTACCTCATTAATGAAATTCACACGCTTGTTTAAAGAATCCAGCATCGTGACATGAATTTTCGGAAATGCAATCGCAATCGGAATTCCCGGAAAACCAGCGCCGGATCCCACATCCATCACATTTTTAACCTTTGTCAGATCGACCGCACGGACAATCGACAGGCTGTCCGCAAAATGCGTCTTGACGACTCCTTCGAAATCCGAAACAGCCGTCAGGTTCATGACTTTGTTTTTCTCTTCCAGAAGATGAAAATAAGTCAGCAGCAGGTCTGCCTGTTCATCTGTAATTTTCACTCCGGCATCTTCAATATGATCACATAAAAATCGCTTATCTTCAGTTGACATAACATCTCCAGCTCTTTTTTCAGATATTGAAATTCATTTTCTTCTTTCACCGATTCTTCGAAATTTTTACGCTTAATTTACGAAATATCTTTTCCTGTCTCTCTTCTTGGAATCGCATGAGATTTCATTTTTCTCCTTCTATTTTACCACATATCTCAGAAAGTGCGAATTTTCCTTTCATCCCCGGCAGAACATCCTTTCATCCTTCAGAAATTCTTTGCTTTTCATTCCTCAGGCATCGTTTTCTTCCTGGATTTTCTTCTTTGCAGGCACAAAAAAAGAGAGCCTTTCCGCTCTCTTTTTAGAATTCCAATTTCCACATTCTTTCCATTTCTTTCTTCCAGTGTCTTTCATTCTATTTCATTCTTCATTTTCCGCTTGTTTTGCCGCTTTATTCTGCTCCAGATAGACCAGCAGCATCGTGATATCCGCCGGCGTCACGCCTGCAATTCTCGATGCCTGACCGATGCTTGCCGGCCGGAAATGAATCAGCTTCTGCCGGGCCTCTATCCTCAGACTCCTGACGTTTTCATAGTCAATATCATCAGGAATCAGCCGTTTTTCAAGCTTTTTGAACTGTTCCACCTGCTTTTTCTGACGCTTGATGTAGCCTTCATACTTGATTTCAATATTTACCTGCTCCCGGACATCCTGCGGAAGTCCCGGCCTTGTCGGATCCAGTACGGCCAGCCCTTCATAGTTCAGTTCCGGTCTTTTGATCAGCTCGGAAAGCATCGTCCCGGATGCCAGAGGCGCGCTTTCATTTTCCTCAAGGAAATGATTCACATCTTCGGAAGGCGCGACAACAGTCTCATTTACCCGCAAAATCTCTGAAGAAATGGCTTCTTCCTTGCGCCGCAGGGCTTCCATCTGCCCATCGGTAATAAGTCCCGCCTCATAGCCGTATTTCCGGAGGCGAAGATCCGCATTGTCCTGGCGGAGCAGAAGACGATACTCCGCACGGCTGGTCATCATCCGGTATGGTTCCAGATTTTCCTTTGTAACGAGATCGTCAATCAGGACACCGATATAGGCTTCCGAGCGGTCAAGCACGATCTGATTTCTGCCCTCGATTTCCATTGCCGCGTTGATGCCGGCAATCAGTCCCTGCGCGGCAGCTTCCTCATACCCGGAGCTTCCGTTGAACTGACCTGCAGAAAAAAGTCCCGAAAAACGGCGGAATTCCAGCGTATTTTTCAGCTGTCCCGGTGCCAGGCAGTCGTATTCGATGGCATAGGCATTCCGCACGATCTTTGCATGCTCCAGTCCGGGGACAGAATGATACATGGCGTGCTGCACATCCTCCGGCATGGAAGAGCTCATGCCGTCAACGTACATTTCGTGCGTATAACGGCCTTCCGGCTCAATGAAAACCTGATGCCGGTCCTTCTCCGCAAACTTTACGACCTTGTCCTCAATGGAAGGGCAGTAGCGCGGTCCCGTCGCGTGAATGGCTCCCGAATAAAGCGGAGAGCGGTCGATGTTTTCCCGGATAATCTCGTGGGTCTTTTCATTGGTGTACGTCAGCCAGCAGGGAACCTGTTCAATCTGCACATCTTCCGGATCCGTGGAAAATGAAAACGGCACGACGGTTTCATCGCCGGGCTGAATCGCCATCTTCTTATAATCAATTGTGCGCCCGTCGATTCGCGCCGGCGTTCCGGTCTTGAACCGCACGAGACGGATTCCCAGATCCAGCAGTGACTGTGATAAATGATTCGCCGCCATGAGGCCGTTCGGTCCGGTGTACTGACTCACGTCTCCGTAAATGCATCTTGCCTTCAGATAGACGCCGGTGCAGAGGATGACTGCTTTCGCATGATAGACCGCTCCGGAAACCGTCTGGATTCCGGTAATGCGGAAATTCTTCTCATCTGCCGTTTTCTGCACCGTTTCATCCTCAAAAAGTCCGCTGTTTATGCGGCTTTCCTGGGTTTTCGTGCTCTCAGAGACGATTTCAGCAAGAATTCCCGAGGTTTCCTGCTGTACGATGGTCAGATTCTTCTGATTTTCAAGGGTTTTTCGCATGCTCATCGTATAGGCAGCCTTGTCCGCCTGTGCCCTCAGCGAATGCACAGCCGGTCCCTTGGAAATATTCAGCATCTTCGACTGTATAAAAGTCCTGTCGATATTTTTTCCCATTTCCCCGCCGAGGGCATCGATTTCCCGGACGAGATGTCCTTTGCTGCTGCCGCCGATATTCGGATTGCACGGCATCAGGGCAATGCTCTCTACGCTGACGGTAAAGACGACTGTATTCAGTCCGAGGCGGGCACAGGCAAGAGCTGCTTCGCAGCCAGCATGACCGGCACCAACCACCGCGACATCATATTCTTCTGTAATCGGTTTATATTCTGACATAACTCACTTTCTTATACGAAATCCCAATCTGTCATAATGGTTTACTTGACAGTTCTTTCGCCTGCTTGCCGGTTATCTGATCCGGAAGGATTTCAATCATGGCGACACGGCTGACGGCGCCGTCTGTTTCCGCTTCGCAGCCTTCCCTGTCATCAGGCGTGTAGCGAAGTGCCAGTTTCAGAAGCGCTTCACGGATTTCTTCCCTCTCCAGGATTCGTGCCTTTCCGAACACAATGACGCTCCGGAAATGAGTCGTGAATCTCTCCGGATGGATTTCGTCCAGATCAACGACGCAGAAGGAGACTTTCGGGTTTTTCCGGATGCAGTCGATTTTATATCCCGAAGCGGCACCGTGAATGAATATTTTTCCGCTGTCATAGACATAGCTTACCGGTACGGCATACGGAGTTCCGTCATCACCGTCCAGCGCAAAGACGCCGTGCGTTCCGCGCTGCAGGACGGCTTCATTTTCCGCATCTGTCAGCTGCTGCCTGAAACGGCGCATCTTTCTTTCCATGCATTCCTCCTACAGGTTCCTGAGGTCTTTTCCTTTAAGTTCCTCCACCGTGTCCACGGTCAGGTCCGGCATTTTATCCAGCAGCTTCGGGTTCCCGTAACCGCCGTATCCCTGACGCACCCAGATCGTTTTCATCCCGATTTTCTGGGCAGGAATCACGTCGTTGTCGAGACGGTCGCCGATCATGACGGCTTCCTCCGGTTCGCATCCGGCCATTTCGACCGCTGCGAAGAAAAGTCCGGTTTCCGGCTTGTCGATGCCGATTTCATCCGACGAGGCGATGACTTCAAAGAACTTCAGGATGTCCCATTCCTTCAGACGCTCCTTCGTTCCCGGCAGCTGGTTCGCCAGGATTCCGAGATGGTACTTCCCGTAAAAGGAAGCCAGCGTTTCATACGTGTACGGGTGCATTTTCCCCAGCTCGACATGCCATTTCTTATGCGGAAGCGAAAATTCGGAACAGGAGCAGTAGTAATAATATTTGTTCTGACGTGCATAGAACTTCTGAATCTCGTCAAACTGTTCCGGCGTGACATCTGAGTCTGCAGTCGTTTCCAGGTTGCGGATCCGATAGCAGTCCGATTCATCGATCAGTGTCGATCCCATATCAAAGAAAATCCATTTAATCATTTGCTGCCTTCCTTTTCCGGCCGGCCATTTCTCATCTGTCAGACCGATCCGGTTTTTCCTCTATTTCCCCATGCAGAATTTGGAAAAGATCTCATTGATGACATCGTCTCCGACTTCTTCCCCGAGAATTTTTCCCAGCGATGCATAGGCATCCGTAAGATCGATGGACCACAAATCTTCCGGCATTCCGTCTGCGATGCTTTTCAGCGTCTGCCCGATGCTTTCATGCGCATCGGAAAGGGCTTCTTTCTGACGCTCATTGACAAGAATCGTCTCACCGTCAGATGCCAGCTTCCCGCCGAAAAACATTTCTTTAATTTTCCCTGCCAGCTCATCCAGCCCGGTGCCTTCTTTTGCGGAAATGGAGAGGACCGGCGCTTCCGTCCGGCTTTCGATTTCCTCCGGCGAAACCGCCGGTTCAAGATCGGTCTTATTGAGCAGGGCAATGGCTTTCCTGCCTCCGAGAAATTTCAGGATTTCCCTGTCATTCTCATCCAGAGGCACGGAGGAATCCGCGACATACAGGATCAGATCTGCATTTTCCGCATATCTGCGGGCTTTTTCAACACCGATTTTTTCAATCGGCTCGTTCGTTTTCCGGATACCCGCCGTATCGGTAACTGCCAGCGTGATTCCGCTAAGGTTCACGGTTTCTTCCAGCGCATCTCTCGTCGTACCGGCAATGTCCGTTACAATGGCGCGCTCCTCACCGGTCAGGAGATTGAGCAGCGTCGATTTTCCGGTATTCGGTTTTCCGAGAATGACGGTCCGGATGCCTTCTCTTGTCAGCTTTCCGCCTTCGTAGTTCTCCAGCATCTTCACGATCCGGGCATCGGCTTTCTCCAGATCCGCCCGGAGTTCTTTCCCGTAGCCTTCCAGGGAAAGCTGCTCCGGATCATCCAGCGAGGCTTCAATGCGCGCCAGATTCCGGAGAAGCATCCCGCGGATTTCCGTAACTTCCGTTCTCACGGAGCCCCTGAGATTTGCTTCCGAACTTTTCAGTGCCGCTTCATTTTTCGCGCCGATGAGGTCCATCACCGCCTCGGCTTCCGAAAGGTCGATCCGTCCGTTCAGGAAGGCCCGCTTCGTAAATTCCCCGGGCTCCGCCATGCGGGCACCGTTTTCCAGCGCGCATTCCAGCACTTTCCGCATCGCATACGGCCCGCCGTGGCAGTCAATTTCGACCGTGTCCTCCGCGGTATAGGTGTGGGGCGCCCTCATCAGCAGGATCAGGGCTTCATCGATTTCTTCTTCTCCGCCGGAAATGAACCCGTAGTGCACCGAGTTCGGCTTCATTTCCGAAAGCTTCTTCCCGTTTTTCAGACGGCAGATTCTTTCGGACACAGCAAAAGCTTCAGGTCCCGAAATCCTGATGATTCCGATACCTGAAGCTGTCATTCCGCTTGCAATTGCCGCGATCGTATCCGTGCTTCGCATAAAAGCTTCCGTTTTACTGGTGCTTCCTGGTCGTCACGACGACATGGCGGTACGGCTCTTCACCTTCTGAATAAGTTTCCACATCCGGGTTGTCCTGCAGCGCTGCATGGATGATCCTGCGTTCATACGGATTCATCGGCTCCAGCGCGACGGCCTTGCGGGTATGCTTTACCTTATAGGCAATGTTGCGGGAAAGGTTCTCCAGAGCATCTTTCCTGCGCTTGCGGTAATCTTCGGTGTCCAGCTTGACGCGCACGTAATCGTTCTGATCCTTGTTGATGACGAGCGATGTCAGGTACTGGAGCGAATCCAGCGTCTGTCCGCGCTTGCCGATCAGGATTCCCATTTCGTCGCCGGTGAAGAGGACGTTCAGGGAGCCTTCCGTCTGGTCATAATCGATTTCCATCGTAACCTGCATCTTCATGGATCCGAAAACGTTCGTCAGGAATTCCTGCGCTGCCTTCTTCATGGCCGCTACCTGCTCCTCGGTCTTCGGAGTCACCTTGCGCTCCGGCTTCGGAACGGACGGCTCGTGCGGTTTCTCGAATTCAATGACGGTACCTTCCGACTCGCGGTCTTCGTGTCCGTGCCGGCGGCTGTCGCGGTCATTTCTGTCATTCCTGCGGTCTCTCCTGCGTCCGGAATCTTTCTTTCCGTATCCGCTTCCGTAGCCGTTGCTGGAATATCCGCCGCGTGAACGGTCACCGCGTCCGTCGCGGGAACGGTCGCCGCGGTCGCCTTCACGGCGCGGTTTCTCGGTCTTTTCCGGATAGGTGATGCCCAGTTCCTTATCGCGCAGGGCAGCTGCTGCCGCACGTGCTTCGATATCCTCCGCTGTCACCAGCTGTCCGTTGGTGTCCTTGACAAATGTTTCCGCCTTGGAAGGCGCCGTATTTTCTTTGATGCTGTCCGGCATTTCAGCTGCTTTCTCACGGAAGCGGATTTTCGCATCCCTGCTTCCGATTCCCAGGAAACCGCTGCTGCCTTCATTCATGACTTCGTAATCCAGTTTATCCGATGTAATTCCGAGTTCCAGACAAGCTTTGGTAATTGCTTCATCGACCGTCTTGGCCGTAATCTCCTTGAATTCCATTTTTCCCCTCCTGTCTTACTTCTTCTTGCCGCCGGAACGTTTCTGGCCGGCATTCCGTTCGTCAAATTTCGCTACCATATTTGCCTTGGAAGCAAGAGAGCCGTCGGCTGCCTTGATGTTGGCCGATGCTTCATCCGCCTTCTTCAGGCGTTCCGCAAGTTCCGCTTTTTTGTCCAGTGCCTTCTGGTTTGCTTCGGTATCGATGCTGCGGGTATTGATCCTGGCGTTCCGGCTGATTGCCTGGCGGGAAACACCTTTTTTCTCCGCTTTCTTTGCTGCTTTTTCTTCGTTCTTTGCCACGATTTCTTCGATGTTTTCCTTATCCAGGCTCTTGTTGATGACGAGCTGCTGAACCATACGGACAACCGCACCGGCTACCCAGTAAATACCGAGGCCGACCGGAAGCGTGAAGCAGAAGACGGCTGAAATGACCGGCATGATCGTATTCATCGACTTCATGGAGTTCTGCATGGCGCTCTGCTGACCCTGTTTCTGTTCCGGCTGCGGCATGAGCTTGTAGTTCATCCACTGGGAAAGCCATGCAAGAATCGGGAAAAGAATGGCAACGAGCATCAGAAGGAATGCCTTGTCTGACCAGGCCTGCGTGAAGATTGCCATCGGCGAGTCCGAAATGTTCAGGGACAGGAAGTCCGTCACCTTCGTGACATAGGCATGAGTACCCTGAAGCTTGCTCAGGAAATCCTGACCCTGTGCTGCCTGAAGGAGACTGGCCCATTCTTTTGAATTCAGTTTATAAAGGGTGTCGACGTAGTTGGCCGTCTGCGGAGACGACGTCATGGTCTGGTTGAGAGTTGAATTGTTGAGTCCTGTGACGAAGGTGTTGAAGAAGCTGCTGAATCCGGACGTATTGACCATATCGGTCAGCTGGTTCCCGATCAGCGTGATGTAGCCCGGAATCCTGTTCAGGACCTCGTAGAGGGCAAACAGGACAGGCATCTGGATAAACAGCTGCACGCACGAACCGGTGGCGGAAACACCGTATTTCCGGTAGACGGCCTGCGTCTCATCCATCTGTTTCTGCTGTGATTCCGGATCTTTCTTGTTTTTGTACTTGGCCTGGATTGCCTCGACTTCCGGCTGAATGACTGCATTCATCTTGGAGAAACGCTGCATTTTGACCTGCAGGGGCGTCATCGCCAGGTAAATGACGATCGTGAACAGAATGATCGCCAGACCTACGTACGGCAGCCCGATGGCATTGATTCCGTAGAAAATGCCATCCATCAGAATTCCAAGGACAAATGCAATCCATCCGATAATGAATGTACTGCTCTTGGTTCCTACAATTCTCAATTCCTTTCCTCCTTTTATTTCAAGAATGGGACTACCCATCCAATTATAGCCATTTTAAGGCACGGGGTCGTAGCCGCCGTGCGAAAACGGATTGCAGCGCAGAATGCGCCAGACCGCCAGAAGGCCGCCTTTTAAAGCTCCGTATTTCTGGATTGCCTCCAGGCCGTACGCCGAACAGGTCGGGATATACGGGCATTTATATCTTTTATAGGGAGAAATGTATTTCTGGTAATAGCGGATTGCCTTAATGAACAGCTTCTGCATCATTTCCGGATTCCTCCGCGGCGTGCAGGCTGCACGCAAGCTTTAAAAGGGATCGTTCGGTATCCCGGTAGCCGGCGGAAGAGGCAGCGCCCCTTGCGATGACAACCAAATCAAAGCCCTTGTGGAAACGGGCATCATTCAAGCGGCAGGCTTCTTTCACCAGCCGTTTAATCCTGTGACGGACTACGGAATTCCCTACTTTCTTACTGACCGAAACTCCCAGGCGATTGACTTCCAGGCCGTTCGGAAGAACGTACAGCACATACGCGCGGTCGCTCTTCGATCTGCCGGCTTTGTAGACTTTCTGGAAATCCTCGTTTTTCTTCAGGCCCTCGGTCGCTTTCATCTTTCCCCAAATAGAAGAAAAGACCACATCAGCTGTGGTCTTATACTGTCAGTCTCTTTCTTCCTTTTGCTCTTCTTGCCGCCAGAACCTTGCGTCCGCCTGCCGTGCTCATTCTCTGGAGAAAGCCGTGAACCCTTGCTCTCTGGAGCTTTTTGGGCTGATAAGTCATTTTACTCATAATGCTACCTACCTCTTTCCAAAATACTTTACGAAACGTGCTCATTTATTATATATAGACCTTTTGGTGAAGTCAAGTATTTTGTTGATTTTCCGCCGTTTGCAGACATCAGTTCACATAATATTTGTCCACATTCTGTGGATATCCTGTGGACAACCCGGGATTATCCTGTGAAGAAATTTATCCGTTTTCCCTCTCTTCCCCTTTTTAAGGAAAATGAGCCTGTGAATATCTTTTCCGGGTTATTCACACCCTTTACGATAAACGCATTCTTATGGTAACCTACAGTACTCCCAAAAGCCCGAAAAATGTTGTATTTTCGGCATTTTTATACTATAATGTAATTGTCTTTTTATGCACAAAAAATGGAGAAAACCGTGATGGACCAAACAACGCTCGTACAGGAAAAATGGCCGGAAATCTTACAGAAGATCAAAACAGATCATGAGCTGACCAGCATTTCCTACCAATCCTGGCTGGAGCCTCTGCAGATTAAAAATGTGGATAACAGCAGCATTACGTTCATTGTACCCTCAGGAATCATGGGAATCAATGTTCTGAATAAAAAATATACCCTGGCAATCAAAGTTGCCATTGCCGAAGTGACCGGACTGACCCTCGACATCCATTATGTAACGCCGGACGCCGTCGAAACCCCGGTCAAGGATTCCGGCTCCAGCTTTACGGAAGCCATGGAAAAAGCTCACCTCAATCCGAAATACACCTTCGATACCTTTGTCGTCGGCGCCGGAAACAAATTCGCCCATGCCGCTTCCCTGGCCGTTGCCGAATCTCCCGGTGAAATCTACAACCCGCTGTATCTCTATGCCGGCGTGGGACTGGGAAAAACGCATCTGATGCACTCCATCGCGCATTTTATCCTGGAAAATGATTCCAGCAAGCGCGTGCTTTACGTGACTTCCGAAGACTTCACGAATGAGCTGATCGATTCCATCCGGAACGGATCCAACTCCGCCATGTCGAAGTTCCGCGAGAAATACCGCAGCATCGACGTCCTGCTGATCGACGATATCCAGTTCATCATCGGCAAGGAAAGTACGCAGGAAGAGTTCTTCCACACCTTTGAAGCCCTCTACGGCTCGAAAAAACAGATCATCATTTCCTCGGATAAGCCGCCCAAAGACATGGAGGTCCTCGAGGAACGCATCCGTTCGCGCCTGGAAATGGGGCTGATTGCCGATATCGCCGCACCGGATTATGAAACCCGGATGGCCATTCTCCGCAAAAAAGAGGAAATGGACGGCTATCATATCGACGACCGGATTCTGGATTACATAGCCAAGAACATCAAATCCAACATCCGTGAACTGGAAGGCTGCCTGAACCGCATCCGTGCCAAGAGCATCCTTGAAAAACGCGACATTGACCTGAATCTGGCGGAAGAGATCCTCAAAGACCTCATTTCCCCGGATGAACATAAACAGATCACCTCAACCAATATCATCGATGCCGTCGCCGAGCATTTTCATCTGACTTCTTCGGAAATCCGCAGCCAGAAAAGGGACACGAAATACGTCTATCCCCGCAAGATTGCCATGTATCTCTGCCGGGAAATGACGGAAGATTCCCTACTGACGATTGCCAACCTTCTTAATAAGAAAGACCATACCACCGTTATTTCAGCCTGCAAGAAGATTGAAAAGGAAATCGAGACTTCCGAAGAAACCAGGGCAAACATTGATACGATTAAGAAAAAAATCAACCCGAACCTGTAGCTGTTCACAGAATCCACGTGGACGGATTGTTCACGGCAGTGTGCACGGATCCGATTTGCCACATCCTGCACATTCCGTGTTATTTATTATTACATTCTTATCCATGCCTGTTTACAGGCCTGCAGCGGGGATTTTCAGGGCTTAGCCACATATTCACATGCCTTAATAAGAATACTGCTTAATCTTTTTATAGGATGTACTGATGAAAGGAGCCTGACTTTAAAATGAGAATCGCGTGTTCCAAATCGGATCTTCTGAAAAGCGTCAATATCGCCATGAGGGCAGTGCCTGTCCACTCGACAGCCCCGATCCTCGAATGCGTACTGATCCATGCGGAAGGAAAAGAAATTTCCTTTACGACCAATGACCTGGAGCTGGGAATCCGTACCGTCCTGAACGGCGATGTCCAGGAACCGGGAACGATTGCCATCGATGCCAGGATGTTTTCGGAAATCATCCGGAAGCTGCCAGAGGAAAATGTAACCATCATTACGGATGAGAACCTGGTGGCGACGATCCTGTGCGGGAAAGCGAAATTCAGCATTTCCGGCAAGACGGGAGAAGACTTTACGGCACTTCCCCAGATTGAGAAAGAAGATTTCGTTTCGGTTTCCCAGTTTACCCTGAAACAGATCATTCTTCAGACCATCTTCTCCATTTCCCAGGGAGACAACAATAAACTCATGGGAGGCGAACTGTTTCAGATCAGCGGAACGACTCTGAAGGTCGTATCCCTCGACGGACACCGCATTTCCATCCGGAAAGTCGAATTGAAGGAAGCTTACGGAGACAAGAAGGTCATCGTTCCGGGAAAGACCCTGATTGAAATCAGCAAGATCCTGGCAGGCGAAACGGAAGACATGGTCAACATTTTCTTCATGCAGAACCATATCGTCTTCGAACTGCCTGGAACGACCATTGTTTCCCGTCTGATTGAAGGAGAATATTTCAAGATCGATCAGATGCTTTCTTCAGACTATGAGACAAAAATCCATGTGAACCGTCAGATTCTCCTGGAATGCATCGACCGGGCAACGCTTTTCGTCCGGGAGGGCGACAAGCGACCGATCATCATGAACATCCAGGACGGCTATATGAAGCTGAACATTGATTCCGCCCTGGGTTCCATGGATGAAGATATTGATATAGACAAAGAAGGCAAGGATATCATGATCGGCTTCAATCCGAAATTCATGATCGATGCCCTGAAGGCGATTGAAGACGAAAACGTCACGCTTTATTTCATGAATCCGAAGGCACCGTGCATCATCCGGAATGAGGAACAGAGTTATATCTATCTGATCCTGCCGGTGAACTTCACAAGATGAAGGAACTGAAGCTTCGGGGTGAGTACATCACCCTCGGCCAGCTGTTAAAAGCCGAAGGGCTGGTCGAAGAAGGAGTCGAGGCAAAAATTGCCATTCAGAACGGAGAAGCTTCCGTAAACGGAACCGTGGATTTAAGACGCGGTCGGAAACTGTATGACGGTGACGAAGTGCTTTTCCGAGGAAATGAAATCAAGGTCGTTAAGTGACGGAGACATATGTACATCGAATCCCTGGAACTATTGAATTTCCGCAATTATCCGTCGCTTTCGCTTTCCTTTGACCGGGGGACGAATCTTTTTTACGGCGACAATGCCCAGGGAAAGACGAATATCCTGGAAGCGGTTTATCTGGCGGGTACGACAAAATCCCACCGGGGTTCGAAGGACCGCGATATTGTCCGGATCGGTGAAAATGAAAGCCATATCCGGATGATGCTGAACAGGAACGGAAACCGGCGCCGTATTGATATGCACCTGAAGAAAAATAAACCGAAGGGCATCGCGATCGACGGCATTCCGATCCGCAAGGCAGCAGATTTATTCGGCATTGTCAGCCTGGTGTTTTTTTCGCCGGAAGACCTGTCCATTATCAAGAACGGACCGGGTGAAAGGCGGAGATTCATCGATCTTGAGCTGAGTGCACTGGACCGCATTTACCTCACGGATCTGGCCCGCTACAACAAATGTCTCAATCAGCGGAACAGGCTGCTGCATGATATTTCCTTTAACGGGAAGCTGATTTCCGAACTTGATGTCTGGGACGAGCAGGCAGCCGAATACGGCAGCCGCCTGATCCGGAAGCGCATCGAGTTCACCGATGATCTCAATGAGATCATCCGGAAGATTCACTGCGACCTGACAGGAGGCAGGGAAGAAATCAGGCTCGTATACGAGCCTTCTGCTTCGGAAGAGGAACTGGCTGCGAGAATACGGGCATCGCGGGACAGCGATCTCAGGATCCAGACCACGACGGTCGGCCCCCACAGGGACGATCTGGGAGTTCTCCTGAACGGTCTGGACACAAGGCTCTACGGGTCGCAGGGGCAGCAGAGAACGGCAGCGCTTTCCCTGAAGCTGTCGGAAATCAGCCTTGTGAAGGAAAAGACCCATGATACGCCGGTCCTGCTTCTGGATGACGTGCTTTCGGAGCTGGATTCGGAAAGGCAGAAATTCCTTCTTGCGGGAATCCGGGATACGCAGACGCTCATTACCTGTACCGGAATGGATGAACTGACCAGGAATCACTTCCAGGTAGACAAGTCCTTCCATGTGAAGAGCGGAAGCATCGAGGATTAAGACAGAAGAAAAAAGCGGAATAAAAAGCGGAATAAAAGGCGGAATCAAGAAGCGGAATCAAGCAGAAATATGACGAGGCAGACAGCATCCTGAGAGAATGGATGTTTCACATAAAAAGATTCGGAGGCACAGAATGAACATAGAAGATCACGAAGAATACGGCGCCGACCAGATTCAGATTCTGAAAGGTCTGGAAGCGGTGCGGAAGCGTCCCGGCATGTACATCGGCTCGACGGGACCGAGAGGACTTCATCACCTCGTCTACGAAATCGTAGACAATTCGGTCGATGAAGCCCTGGCGGGAACCTGCGACCACATCGAAGTCACCATCAACAAGGATGACTCGGTGACCGTACAGGACAACGGACGCGGTATTCCGGTCGGAATCAACCATCAGGCGGGAATTCCCGCTGTGGAAGTCGTCTTTACGATCCTGCACGCCGGCGGAAAATTCGGCGGAGGAGGATACAAGGTATCCGGAGGACTCCACGGCGTCGGTGCTTCCGTCGTCAATGCGCTGTCCGAATATCTGGAAGTCCAGATCATGCATGAAGGCAAGATCTATCAGCAGAGATACGAACGCGGCGCGACGATGTACAAACTGAAAATCGTCGGCGACTGCGATCCTGCCCTGCACGGAACCAAGGTCACTTTCTTCCCGGACAGGGAAATCTTTGAAGACATCAATTTCGACTTTGACACGCTCAAGCAGCGCTTCCGTGAAATGGCCTTCCTGACAAAAGGCCTTCGCATTACCTTTACGGACAACCGTCCGGAAGAGGCGAAGCAGTCAACCTTCTTCTATGAAGGGGGCATCCGCGAATTCGTGCAGTATCTGAACCGGAGTTCAACGCCGCTTTACGAACAGATCATTTACTGCGACGGTGAAAAGGACAGCGTGCTCGTCGAAGTCGCGATGCAGCACAACGACGGCTATTCGGAAAATGTCCTGGGCTTCGTCAACAACATCATCACGCCGGAGGGCGGCACTCATGTTGAGGGCTTCCGCCTGGCACTGACGAAGACCTTTAACGATTATGCAAGAAAAACGAAGCTTCTGAAGGATTCCGAACCGAATCTGACCGGAGAAGACATCCGCGAGGGAATGACGGCAATCATTTCCGTCAAGATCGAAGATCCGCAGTTCGAAGGCCAGACCAAGCAGAAGCTGGGAAATATGGAAGCCCGCGGCGCCGTGAACGCCATTGTGAGCGAGCAGCTGGAAATTTTCCTGGAGCAGAATCCGAACGTCGGCAAAGCCATCGTCGAAAAATCGGTTCTGGCGCAGAGAGCCAGGGACGCGGCCAGAAAAGCGCGTGACCTGACAAGAAGAAAATCAGCACTGGACGGCATGTCCCTTCCGGGCAAGCTGGCAGACTGTACCGACAAGGATCCGACCCACTGCGAGATCTTCATCGTTGAGGGAGATTCTGCAGGCGGCTCCGCCAAGACCGCAAGGTCGAGGGCAACGCAGGCCATCCTGCCGCTCCGCGGCAAGATCCTGAACGTCGAAAAGGCAAGACTGGACCGCATTTACGGAAATGCCGAAATCAAGGCCATGATCACGGCCTTCGGAACCGGCATCCATGACGATTTCGATATCACGAAGCTCCGCTACGACAAGATCATCATCATGACCGATGCCGATGTCGACGGCGCGCATATCGCGACCCTGATGCTGACCTTCCTCTACCGTTTCATGCCGGAGCTGATCAAGCAGGGCCATGTCTATCTGGCCATGCCGCCGCTTTATAAAGTCGAGAAGAACAAGAAGGCCTGGTATGCGTATTCCGATGCCGAGCTGGAAAAGATCATGCAGGAAATCGGGCGTGATCAGAACAACAAAGTCCAGCGGTACAAGGGACTCGGGGAAATGGATGCCGAGCAGCTCTGGGAAACGACCATGGATCCGACGAGCCGGACGCTGAAGAGAGTCAGCATCGAGGAAGATTCCGCTTCGGAAGTGGATCTGACCTTTACGACCCTCATGGGCGATAAAGTCGAGCCCCGCCGGGAATTCATCGAAGAGAACGCGAAATACGTGCAGAACCTGGATGTGTAAAAAATAACGGAACCATCACCCCCGTCCCGGTGGTTCCCGGAGCCGCGGAACCACCGGGACGGGGGTGATGGTTCGCATCCGCAGGGACTGAGCATTTTTTGGAAAGGAAATCTATGGACGACAAAGTTTTCGACCAGATTCACGAGGTAGACCTCAAAAAAACCATGGAGGAATCGTACATCGACTACGCGATGAGCGTTATCGTGGCGCGTGCGCTTCCGGATGTCCGGGACGGCCTGAAACCGGTCCAGAGACGAGTTCTCTGGTCGATGATCGAGCTGAACAACGGACCCGACAAGCCGCACCGCAAATGCGCGCGTATCGTCGGTGATACAATGGGTAAATATCATCCCCACGGGGACTCTTCCATTTACGGATCCCTCGTCAATATGGCGCAGGAATGGTCGACAAGATATCCGCTGGTTGACGGACACGGCAACTTCGGTTCGGTCGACGGAGACTCCCCTGCCGCCATGCGTTACACGGAGGCCCGCCTTTCCAAAATTTCGATGGAAATGCTGGCTGACATCAACAAGGATACCGTTGATTTCATTCCGAACTTTGATGAGACCGAAAAAGAGCCGACGGTGCTTCCGTCCCGCATTCCCAACCTTCTTGTCAACGGCACGACCGGCATCGCCGTCGGCATGGCGACGAATATGCCGCCCCACAATCTCGGCGAAGTCGTCAATGCCTGCGTGAGGATGATCAACAACCGGATCGAGGAAGACCGGGATACATCGATTGAAGAAATCATGGGCATCATCAAGGGCCCGGATTTCCCGACAGGCGCCGAGATCCTCGGCCGCCGCGGAATTGAAGAAGCCTACCGCACCGGACACGGCAAGATTACCGTCCGTGCCGTCACGCGGATCGAGACAAAAGAAAACGGGAAGACGCAGATCCTCATTTCCGAGCTGCCCTACCTGGTAAATAAGGCACGCCTCATCGAATCGATTGCGGATCTGGTCCGCGCCAAGAAGATCGACGGCATCACCGGACTCAACGATCATTCAAGCCGTGAAGGCATGGAAATCTGCATTGACGTTCGCCGCGATGCCAATGCGAACGTCGTGCTGAATCATCTGTTCAAGCATACGCAGCTGCAGGATACGTTCGGCGTCAACAACCTGGCACTGGTCAACGGCGAGCCGAAGGTGCTGAATCTGCAGCAGCTTCTGATGTATTACCTGCAGCATCAGGAAAATGTCGTGACGCGCCGGACGAAATTCGACCTGAACAAGGCTGAAGAGCGTGCCCACATTTTACAGGGACTGCTCATCGCGCTCGACAACATCGATGAAGTCATCAAAATCATCCGCGGTGCGGAAAATGTCCAGGCGGCCAAGGAAGAGCTCATGAAGCGCTTCGGCCTCGATGATCCGCAGGCCCAGGCAATTGTCGATATGAGGCTCCGTGCCCTGACAGGCCTGGAACGCTCGAAGATTGAAAATGAGTTCGCAGAGCTTCAGAAGACGATTCAGGAACTCAAGGCGATTCTTGCGGACAAGAAGAAACTGCTGGCCGTCATCCGTGACGAACTGGCAGTCATCGCCGAGAAATACGGCGATGAGAGAAGGACGAAAATCATCCGCGCGACGGATGACATTTCCGATGAGGATCTGGTGCCGGATGAACCGACGGTCATTACCGCGACGCATTTCGGCTATATCAAGCGCATGACGCCGGACAATTTCCGTGCGCAGAACCGCGGCGGAAAGGGCATCAAGGGCATCCAGCCGATTGACAATGATTACGTCGAAGACGTCATGATGACGACGAACCATCATTACATGATGTTCTTCACGAATCAGGGACGCGTCTACCGGCTGAAGGCATTCGAGATTCCGGAAGCCAGCCGCACGGCAAGAGGCACCGCCATCATCAATCTGCTGCAGCTGCAGCCGGAGGAGCATGTGACGGCGGTCATTCCGATCCGTGAATTCAAAGAGGGAGAATTCCTTCTGATGGCGACGAAGAAGGGGCTTGTCAAGAAGACGCCGATGGTGGACTACGCAAATGTCCGCAAGACCGGCCTTCTGGCCATTACCCTGCGCGAGGACGATGAGCTCATCGAGACCAAATTTACCGACAACCGGCAGGATGTCATCCTCATTTCCCGCAAGGGCGCGTGCATCCGCTTCAATGAAAAGGACGTGCGCTCGACCGGCAGGACATCGATGGGTGTCCGCGGCATGGATCTGAGAAATGATGATGAAATCGTCAGCATGCAGCTGACATCCCAGGGCGAAGACCTCCTCTTCATTTCCGAAAAAGGACTCGGAAAACGCACGAAGATGGATGAATTCAAGAACCAGAACCGCGGCGGCAAGGGCGTGAAATGCTACAAGATCACCGAAAAGAGCGGCGATCTCGTCGGAGCGGTCGGAGTCAATTCCGATAATGAAGTGATGCTGATCACGACGGAAGGCATCGTCATCCGCACGGAAGTCAGTACGATTTCCGAACTCGGCCGCATCACTTCCGGAGTCAAGGTCATGGACCTGAAGGACGGAGTCCGCGTGGCCAGCTACACGAAGGTCAAGAATTCGGAAGGCGGCGAAGAGAAAGACGGCGCAGAAGACGAAAGCAGTACAGAAGACGAAATGAGCGTTGAAGATGAAATGAGCGCTGAAGACGAAGTCGGTGCCGAAGACGAGATAAGCGCCGAAGATGAAACAAGTACTGAAGATGAGATAAGCGCTGAAGATGAAACCGGTGCGGATGATGAAGACAATCCGGAAGCGTAAACCGGTGGGGAAGATGAGCCGGATGGCGAAAATTCAATAATGGATAAAAAACGGGCTGATTCAGTAATGAATCAGCCTGTCGTTTCTGGAATCGATTTTTACCTGCCGGATCACGAAAATATCCATTGCAATGACGAAGACGAAGAAGATGAGCACCCAGAGACCGGACTCAAAAGTGGCCGCGGCATCATAGAATCCGTGCAGCAGGACGGCAATGACATATCCGAGAATAATATGGAAACGCGCTTTGCCCGGCGCGCCGTAAGCCGCGTAGATCTTGGCGGTGCCGTAGCAGGTACCCATGAAAACCGCGAATCCCATGTGGGCCGGAATTGCCAGCACGGCACGCATCGGCAGGACGCCGGGGCCGAAGGAAAAAACATAGAGGACATTTTCCATCGCCGCAAAACCCAGGGATGTAAAGACTGTGTAGACGACGGCGTCGAAGCGGAAATTGAATTCAGGATTGTTCCAGGTAGCCTTATAGCAGAAGAAATATTTGAAGAATTCCTCCCAGACCGCAACGACAAGGAAACTGTCGACCACGATATAGGCCGGCGTGCTTTCTTCCAGGAAATGGAGCGTGATCCAGGTAAAAAGCTGCTCGGCGAGCATCGCCGCAAAGGCGGCCGCGACGCCGAGAAAGAAAAGCTTCATCAGAAGAGCCGGCGATTCCTTTTCAATCTTATCTTCTTTCCAGATGATATACATCAGAATGAATGATGGCAGAATTGCTCCGAAAATCAGAAGTGTAATCATTTTTCTTCTCCCCGAAATCCAGAAAAAAACAAAATAAAAAAGCAGCTGATGGGAATCGAACCCACCTCTCAACCTTGGGAAGGTCGTGTTCTACCAATGAACTACAGCTGCATAAGACTCATTTATCAAGCCTTAACACGCATTATAGCACACCCGATTTTTATTGTAAATACGGCACTTGTGCGGTATAAAAGATTTCATCATGAAGTATTGAGCATTTATTCATTTGGCGTAGTAGAGGAATAAAGTGGCGTAAATTTTGGCGTAAAACTTGGCGTAGCAAAATGCGGTTCCTGTTGCCCGTATCATATAATACTGTTCATTGACAGCGCGAAGTCATCTTCCGGAAGATCGGGGATAAATCGTTTATTCATGGATTCGATAATATACAGGATTTCACGCCGACGCTTTTCCTGCCGTAGAGTTTCTTTTTCCATTTCCTGCCGCAGGAAGTCTATTACGTGTGCATTGTCTTTCTCCTGCTGAAACAGTTTACTATATTCTCTTCTCATTCTGTCATATGTCGCCGGAGCAGCTGATCCGGCGGCGGCATTGTCCAGCAGATCGGTTACTGATTGCGAGTTTTCCATGACGCGGCATAGCATTTCCTTTTGATTATCTGAAAGCGAGCGCATGAACTCAATGCAATTATAGTTCAGCCCGATATAATCAGCTATCTCCATGCTTTTCTTGTGGGGCTGATCCTGCAGGCATAGGACAAAGTCAGAATCACAGTCAAATACTTTACATAGTTCAAGCAGCTTTTCTGATCCAGGAGCGGACTTACCCTGTTCCCATGACTGGATCGTTGCGCTGTTTTTCATGTGCAGTCTTTTGGCAAGTTCATTTTGGCTCATGCCCAGGCCGTCACGCATGGAAGCAATTCGCCGTCCTATCGTGTATTTATCTTCAGAAGTCATATTAAAATATTCCTTTCACAGAAATATATCTGTATAAAATCATATTCTATAAATATTATATTATGATAGTCTGTATAAAGCAAGATGAAACATCACTACATAAAACGAAAGGAGATTTTAAACATGATACAGGGAATAGATAGAAGCGCGGAAGTACAACCCAGGCTGCTGGGAATCAAAGAGCTGCAGACTTACACCGGACTGGGAATCAGTCGGGCGGCAGAGATGGGGGAGAAGGCCGGAGCGCGTGTCCATTATGGAAAGCGTGTCCTGTATGATCGCGAGAAGATTGACGCATTCATCGACAGAGAAATGCAAGAGGGATGATTATGCAAAATCCACATGATAGTATTTTGATTGATGATGAAGCAGCTAGCCTCATTGGAAAACGAGGATCATTTCTGTTCCATCCTGACAATATTGAGAAATGGCAGCGTCGCCTTACAACTGAACAGATTGGACAAATGGTTATTGCACTTTCCTCATTCAGTAAAACTCTTTCTATGCCGGAACCATTCAGCGATACGGCACAACAGATTTATTTCGAGGCGGCAGCAGATCAACTAAAAATTGAAACCTTGCACTATGCCGACAAAATAAAAAAGAATAGGGAGAATGGTGCAAAAGGTGGGCGCGTTAAGGCTAGCAACCGTAAGCAGATGCTAGCGAATGCTAACGAGGGCCTCAATACAGATACAGATATGATTAGACCTGACAATGATTCGAAGAATAGAGAATCATTGTCTAGGTTAATGAATAGATGTATGAAAGAAAATTCTTCGGACGCAAAGAAGCAGCAGGCCACCGCCCGCGCTTGCTTACGCGCGCGGTTCGGTGCCGCTGCTCTTTTCTCCGAACAAAGCCCGAAGCCATGGGAAAAAAGAAATATGGCTCTATTGGTACGTGCCGCACAAATGGGATTGCTAGATTTTTTCACTGGGGATCAGGTGAATGATGTAATTCAGTATATTTACCGCAATGGGGCAGATGAAGAAACAGGGAGAACTGAATCAACAGAGGCCGAAGATAAAGTTGAATGTTCTATCGCCTTTGAAAACAGATTGTATTCTGATGTTGAGGATGATAAAGATAGGTGGCCCGATGAATATAAAATCTATCCATCTGATTATCATTATGCAGAATCGGACGATGATCCGGAAAAGGCCGCTGAAGACGAAACGGAAGCCGATGAATCTTCCGGCCACAGCTGGAAGCCCGGGGAGTTTTGATATATTACCCCATGGCAGCAGGAACGGCCCCTTTCCGAGAGAATGGAAACATGAGAAAACATGAGATTGAATACAGGCACTAGGGAAAACTAGATTTTCGGCAGCGTATGTAAAAAGATTCCCGGGCAGCAGGACAGACCGCCGCCCGGACGCGATCATACCATAACAATCTGATTGTATCGAGGCCATCGGAATATGTCAAACGAGGAAATAGTATCCAGGATTCAAAACGGAGAGGACCTGCAAACAGAACTCTACCAGCAGAACACAGGGATGATTGAGTGGATGGCGAAGCGGTACAAGGGGCTTTCACCTCTTGACGATCTCAGGCAGGAAGCGGCGATTGCATTGATGGAAGCGGCTATGACATACAAACCGGACAGCGGAATTGTATTTAGCACATATGCTATCAATTCTATGCGCTGGGCAATATACCGATATATTCAAAACACCGCTTCAGTGATCCGTATACCTGCCGGGACACAAGGTGAAGCCCGGAACAATGATCCTGCTGCCGATACGGCATTATTGAGACAGGCCCGAAGGGCAGCAGCCGTTGACAGCCTAGACCGCGAACTTGACGGAATGGACGGGAAGGTTCTGTCAGACACCATACAGGGCGCGCCCGATTTCTCAGGCGGTCTGATTGATAAGATGGTATCAGGACAGGCAGCAGCCGAGTTATGGAAAGAGGTTGACGCGCTGGACGGCCTGCAGGGAAAAGTGATCCGCATGAAATACCAGCAGGGCAAGACGATTGAACAGATGGCCGAGGTTATGAGGACGGACAGCGGAACGGTCCGAAGCGCAAGAGATAAAGCTATGCGGTCCTTGCGAGTGAACAGGAAGATTCGGAAGATCGGCGAGGATTTGGGACTCATCGAGAGCATAGCATACCATGGAACCCTTGCAAGGTTTAAACGGACATTCACCAGCAGCACGGAAGAAGCAGCAGAGCGGTTAATTGCATTGAGGGAACAGGCAAGAATTGATTTTGAAGAAGCGGAACGCATGAGCTGATTATTACGCAGCCATTCTGAGCCGTGATAAATGGGGCCGGGGGAACCCCTCCGGCAGTCCATCCGACATTCACGCCGTCACTGTGAACATTTTTCGCAGGGAACCGTACCCCAGCATCAGAGCAAACGGCTTTTCACACGGTCCTGTGACAGTACCACCATTTATACTGACATATACGCACAAGGCCGTGTATAGGGAACTATTGCAGAAAAAAAGTTACGGACCACCCCGGTTCCGTTAATTCGGGGGGAGAGCTGACTGCAGGCGGTAGTGTCCGAAATTACAAAGCGGCCGAAGATTTGTTGGCCCCTACCCCCCTACCCCCACAGCTTCGAAAAATGGGAAAATTTTTGCACAGGGTGACCGGAACGACAGGGTCAGTTAGACGGTTTCTCACGTGCGCGAGGGTTTTTCAATGCCCAGGCTACCGGATCAGAAGACGAAAACAGTTTTCGTTTTTAATGGCGGAAGAATGCTATTGCAACGTAGATGCAGGGGGCGGTCTAAAAAGTTTGAGCAACAACGCAAAACCGCCCGAGTCTCTGCAGCGTGTACAAATTTCTAAATATTTTTTTTCGTATTACATCGGTTTTGCGAGGAAGGAGGTCAGAACAATGAAAGAGGTCAGAACAATGCAGGAGCACCGGATCAGCATAAATAGGCAGCGAGAACTCTACCATTTCGCGATGCAGTACCCGGAATGGAAGAAGAAGGCCGGAACGGAAGCCAAATGCAGATCCGTTGAACGTGCTGCAATGGAAGCCGCGCCGGATTTATGCGAATGGATCCTTTTGGGAGTGACGGACGAAAAGTACACCTATAGTAGATTGCGAGCGATGGGCATACCATGCGGACGCAACCTATACTTTGAAAAGAGAATGAGATTTTATGAATTGCTGGATGAAATGAAGCCGTAGTTACTTTCCGTCACGGTCCATGCGTTGATCTATCGCCGTTTTTATAAACGCGTTTACGGATTCCCCGGCATTATCTGCAGCTGCTTTAATTTGTTCGTATTTATCTTTCTGTACATCAAGAGGTATGCGCTTTAAATGTTCGGCGGCATATTTTAACGAGGATCGTTTTCTCGATTCAGTATAATATTTTGCTTCAGTCATATTAGTTCCTTTCTGCTGGAAACCGGGGGGCGAAATCTATATAGTCCCTTTCCACCTTACACTTGAATTATAGCACAAGTCAATACATACGTCCATATGTAATATGCACAAAGTTATGTACGTATGTTTGTGAACTATTACATCTTGAAATACATATGTACGTATGTTATACTTTATTTAGAGTTAAGGAACGGGAACAAGGCAAAGGCCGGGAGCGTACAAGCCGGGAAGCACGGACAGGAGAGGAAAGCCAAACCAATGGCGAGATAACCTATAGCCTACCGTCGCCGGAGCCACCACAAAGAAGGGAGCACACACAATGAGCAAGCAGGACATTGAAAGCACTTTGAAAGAAATCAAGGAATTGCAGCAGATGCAGACGGAGATTGAGCAGCAGATCAGCGAGCTGCAGGACAAGGTAAAGAAGCAGATGGAAGCCGAAGGCACGGACGAAATCAAGACGAACCTTTTCACAGCAAGATGGCAGCAGATCACGGCAAACAGATTCGACAGCAAGGCGTTTAAGGCCGACAACGCCAACCTCTATGCCATGTATATCAGGCCGATGGTAACACGGAGATTCAGCATAGCATGACAACCCGGCGGCAGGGTCACGGCAATGGTCCTGCTGCCTATCATAATTTATCCGGCGGCAACCGGGAAGGGAGCGCACATGAACGTAGCGACAGAGGAACAAGAAACCGTTATCCAGCTATCACGGAACGACAGCACGGCAAGCATTTGGACCAGCGACACAACGGCCATGACGAAATTCGACCACCTTTGCAAGAGATCGGCAGAATGGAAGCTGCAGGAAGTGAACCATTTCAAGGATGGGAGCGTATCGGATAAGAAGTACAGCTGCCCGAAGAACCTCATTTCCTACAGGGCCGCGACAGTCACGCGAGAATTGACGAAAGAACAGCGGCAGCAGATAGCGCAAAGGATGAAAGCGGCCCGGATGGCATAACTTGTCTGCTGGAAACGCAAGCGTCAATAAATAGAAAATTGCAACGCGTAAAAGGTATAAACTAACCACCAACCACCCGGACAATCAAAAACCCCTGCACGGCGGCAACCATACAGGGGCAACACAAGCCCGGAGCACACACAATATGCAAAGGGGCTATCTGCATTATAGCATGACGGACAGCCCCGGAGCAAGAAGGGGAATAATGGACAAAACGGAACAATTTGAAAGCATGATACACATGATTGATTATAAAAATGGAGCCGTATTATTTGGAGGGCTGAAAGCTAACTATGGGCGTCTCAAAGTGGAAAATGGCGAGGTAAGAATTGCTATAAGGTCAAAAATGAATTTTGATGAATATATCTTTAACCTTGCGCATGAAATCGCACACCTCTATTTGCATTTTGACAAAGGCAACATCATACAGGGGCCTAAAAACAATGAATACGAAGAACAGGCAGACAGGGCGGCAAATATGCTTATAGATATGCTTTCGGTCATTGGTGAAGACCATTCCGTATCACGGAAGGGGGCGATATAATGGCACGCGGAAAAGGGAGACTTCCGACAGGAATGACCTTGAGGAAAGATGGTCTGATTGAATACAGATTTATTGTTGATGGGAAAAGATATTCCGTATATGGAACCAGCGCGACAGACTGCAAGAAAAAGGAAATTGACAAGCGCGAGCGGATTCAGCAGCAGATGGCGGCCCGAAACGCCAACGTCACCCTGTCAAAATACTATGATGAATGGATAGCGGCCCGGAAAGGGACCGTCACCGCCGCAACGATTTATTGCGATAATAGGAGATTCAAGCATATACGAAAGGTACTAGGCAGCAGGAAAGTGGCAAAGATTGAGCGAAGAGAGATTATAGCATTGCAGAAATCTCTTTCGGAAACCCTGTCCACGGCCAGCGTAAACGACATTATGAGCCTTTTAAGAAGTATATTGCGGTCCGCGGTCATTGACAGGATCACGCAATGGAACCCGGCAGACGGTATAAAAAGGCTGCAGAGGACGGAAACGCCAGCTTCCGAAACGATCCACCGGGCATTGACGGCAGATGAACAGACAACCTTTTTCAAGTATGCAGCGGATTCATGGTACTACAACTTTATGCGGTTCCTGCTTTTAACAGGCATGAGGACAGGAGAAGCGGCAGCCCTCACATGGGCAGACATAGACCGCAAGGCCGAAGTGATCCATATCACAAAGAGCCTTTCCCGGACTGGGGACAACTCTTTCGAGATCGGGAAGCCAAAGACGCGTACCAGCAGGAGGGACATTCCATTGACAGCGGACATGATTGCCACGCTGGACAGTCAGAAGGAAATGCAGAAAGCCGTGAACGGCTACAAGGTAGTGGCCATAGACCAGCGGATATTCACGGCCACGGATGGAAAGGGTTACATTGTAGCAACTACCATGTGCAACATTATCAAGAATATACTAGGCAAGGCAGCAGCGGACGGACACGAAATAGAACGGTTCAGCGCACATTGCTTCCGTGACACGTTCGCAACCGAAGCAATCCGGCAGGGGATGGAACCCCAAACGCTGAAAACGATACTAGGCCACAGCAGCCTTGCCATGACGATGGACCTATACAGCCACGTTATGCCGGACACGAAAAAGCAGCAGATGGACAAGATCAAGATAATCGTATGATGGATTTAAGGCGGCAGCAGGACAGATGGCTACCGTCTTTTTTTATGCTTTGAAAAAGTGCAAAATGGCGTAAAAAGTGGCGTAGTGGGTATTTCTGACATAAAGAAAACGCCCATTTCTAGGCGTTAATCTCAAAGTTTCTACAGATGAACTACAGCTGCCGGCGCAGCCTTTCGGCATGCCGTGTCTGAATTATAACACACCGAAAAACGGTTGTAAACTTCGGCTGCACCGTTGTTGCAGATTTGTTGTAGTTCAAAACTTATAGTTGCAGAAGAAAAGGGCAGCAGTATCCCCGGCAGGGAGGAAATGAACATGGGAAGGAACGGAAGACGCTTTATCAGCATTCTTCTGGCTTTTGCAATGATTTTCGGCAGCACGGATGTTTTTGCGGACGGACTTTCTTTATCGGGAGATTTCACCAAAGAAACCTATTACGATGAAAATGAAGAGCTTACCTGGGTCTTCAACCATTATAAGGACGGCACCGCGGAGGTTCTGGATGTCTACAGAGGCACCTCAAATACGCATCCTCTGACCGGCACGATCGAGATTCCTTCGAAACTTAAAGGGGTGTCCGTCACCAAGGTCTCCGGCGGCTTTGAAGAAAAGAATGCCAGGAGGATTATTTTTCCGGGCAGTGTCACGGAGATCGGGACTTTTGCCTGTGCGACGGGAAATTCGCTGCTGGAAGTCACCCTTTCCTACGGCCTGAAAATCATCGGTAAAGATGCGTTTTATGACGACATCCTGCTGAAGAATATTACGATTCCCTCTTCGGTCACGGAAATCCGGGACGAAGCGTTCAAGCATGATGTCGGCATCAGCCGTCTTGACCTGCCGGAATCGGTCACGACAATCGGCGCATCGGCCTTTTCGAAAATGAGCGTTCTTTCGGCGATTACCCTGCCGGATTCCCTGAAGACAATCGGGGATCATGCCTTCAGCGGCTGCGCGGTGCTGAAAACGGCGGTCTGCGGCTCTTCCCTCACCGCTCTTCCGGCGGGCCTTTTTGAAAACTGTCCGGCGCTCCAGAGGGTTGCCATTTCCAAAAATGTCACGGAAATCGGACAGGGAGCCTTCAGCGGCACGACCGCGCTCGGTCATATTTATTACTCCGGTACGGAAGAAGAATGGAAAAAGATTACCGTCGCTTCGGGAAATGAAGCTCTCTCCAAGGCCGTGATGCACTATAATTCCACGATGCCGGAGAGCAGCTCTTTCAATAAGCAGTTTGATTTCCTGGTCCGGGACAAGGCAACGGGGGAACCGGTGCCTTCGACCGTTCATGCGTCGCTGGACGGCAAAATCTACGACAGCGATGCAAACGGCCATATTCTTGTCAATGCGGAAAACCTGGACAGGGATCCGGCTCCGGGCATTTCCTTTTACGGAAAGAGCCGTGGCGGTGAGGATTATCAGGAACTGTCCTATACGATCACTTCCTTTGATTCCACGAAGGTCAATACCATCGACATGATTCTGAAAAACGGTTCATCCATCAAGGCGCCGTCCATCGATCTCGGAAAAGGTCATATCGAAGGACCGAGGATGGAAGTCGGTCCGTTCAGTCCGTCCGTGTTTGAAAGCGATGTCGGCATCAACATCAGCGGACTGGTTGCCAAGACCAAAATCGATCCGGATGAGAAAACCATGAAAGTCCTGATGGGAATCGAAACTTCCTTCGGGGATGATTCGGACGGCGATTCCGGAGACAATGAAGAATATGAAGAAATCAAGGGGATGGTCGATGACGCTCCGAAAATGGATCCGTCGACCCTCGCCGGAAAGTTTCATTCCCTGGAAAATATTCTTTCCAGGGCAAACTGCGAAGTCGGATTCGATACTTCGGGAAGCATTTTCGGCTACATTGAATACAGCTACGCCAGCGGCGATCTTGAATTCCAGAAAGGCGGCCTTCTGCTGGCGCTGAATGTCGGCCTGGACATCGACCCCATGTATACGGTGTTCTATCTTCATTTCGGCGTATCAGCCGGCATTGAAGGCGATCTCCGCTTCACCGCGGACAAGACCAATGCCGAGCAGTTCAAGACCACGCTGGGTCTGGACTTTACGGCGACCGTCGAAGTCGGCGTGGGACTCGGAATCCGCAACTTCTTAAGCGCGGAGGCCGGCGGCAGTATGACGCTGGACTTCTCGGTGGAGAAAGGAGCAGATGACCGTTCGCTGATGGATACTCTGGAGGTTTACCTGCAGGCGCAGCTTTATGCAAGGCTGAGCGTGGTGCTTGCCTCCTATACGGCAACCTGGCCCGAGAATCCGGACACGCTGAAATGGAAGATTTATCCGTTCAATGAGGAAATTCTCAAGTCCGCGGAAATGACGCAGACAGCCGAGCTGACCGATTATTCCGGATGGGGACCGGTTCCCCGCGGCTACCTGAGCAGAAGCAGCGATACATTCCTTCAGGCCGGAGACGGCAGCACTTCCTATCAGCAGCAGAGTGTTTTCCCGGACGGATGCCCGAAGCTTGCCCTGCTTTCGGACGGCCGCATCCTTGCCGTCTGGCTTGAAGACAACAAAGGAGCAAGCGACATCAACCGTACGACACTGACGTATGCCATCCGCTCGGCAGACGGCACCTGGACTCCGGGAGGGGAGATCAGCAGCAATGCCCTTGCCGATTCCAAAGAGTATCTGTGCGTCTGCGGCAGCCAGTGCTATATCGCATGGATGGAAGCTTCAGAGACCTTTGCGGAAAATGCGGATGTCCCGACGATCATGTCGAAAATGAACCTGGTCATGAGCATCTTCAGCGGCAGCAGCTTCAGCACGCCGCAGATCATCGGCAACCAGGATGGAAAAGGAATCATTTCCGTGTCGCTCGGAACGGACGGAACCAATGTATCGGCAGCGTGGGTCGAGAACAGCGACAGCGCCGCGTTCCAGGAGTCAGGCACGAATTCCCTTTATGTGCGCAGTCTTGCAGGCGGCACGCCGGGGAGCATCCGTACGCTGGGAACTGATGTGGGCTATGTCGACAGCATCGCCTCTGACGGCTCGGCAGACACGGTTTACGTCAGCAGGGATGCAGACGGAAATGCAGATACCACAGGCGACGCGGAGGTTTTCGCTGTCCGCGCAGACGGAAGCATGCAGCGGATGACGAGTGACCTCGTCAATGATACCGAACTGATGAACATCGGCGGCACCATTTACTGGAATCATAACGGCATTCTGATGAAGCTGGAAAATGGTGCGGTAAAAAGCCTGGGTGCAAAGCTCGGCTCCCAGTACACCGTCGTCAGCTGCAGCGGGCAGCTGAACGTCCTCAGCCTGAAAACCAAAGGCTTCACAAATGAACTGTATCTGACGAGACAGAATTCCGACGGCAGCTGGACCACGCCGGTGGCGACGACTTCCTACGGCGGCTGCATTACCTATTATGACGCTGCGGCGGACCGGAACGGAAAGATCGTCCTGGCAGCAGATTATAAGACGGTGAATTCAGGCTATACAAGCTCTGATACGAATGAGATCGCATCGCTGAACAGCGCCGGCGGTACTCCGTACGGAGATACGAATTTCGTTCTGGAAAATGCGCAGGACTGCTACGACCTGGAAGTCAGCGATTACCTCTGGTTCGATCTCAAGGCGGTTGACAAAGGTGCGACAATCGATCTGTCGGCGAACGTGCGGAACATGAGCACGCAGCCTGTGACGTCTGAAAAAGTGACGCTGACGGATGAATCCGGCAATATACTGAAGACTCAGAATCTGTCGGTGTCTCTTAGCGTCGGTGAAACCAAGGAAATCTCGATTCCCTATACGCTTCCGGCCGTACTGGATGACCTGAAAGTGAAAATGAACATCGAAATCAGCAATGAGACGGAAACGGATACGGAAGACAACACGGCGGAAGGCGTCCTGGGAGAATGCGACATCGCGGTGCAGAATGCGTCCGTCGTCCGGAACGATGACGGCACGGGAACGATTAAGGGAAACATCGTCAACAGCAGCACGGCAGCTGCGGAAAATGTCAGCATTGCCGTCCGTCAGGACTCCCCGGATGAGAATCAGATCTATACGCAGAATCTCGGGTCGCTGAAATCGGGAGAAAGCAGGGAAGTTGCCGTGACGGTCCCGGCTTCGAACATGACTTTGGAAAATGAGAATGACGGCACGGTCTTCTACCTTTCCGCATCGACTGATTCGACGGAATTCGAATACGGAAATAACCAGAGCATGATCCTGTTCGATGCGGATGAAGTCCAGTACGTCACGCTGAAAAATGCCGGAATCTCCATCCGTCCGGGTGATACGTACAGTCTTTCCGCGACGGTTACGCCTGCGGAATCCCTTGCGGACATTCGCTGGATCAGCAACAATCTGGATGTCGCCACAGTGGATGCAGGCGGAAAAGTCACGGCTGTCGCAGAAGGGGATGCGGTGATTACGGCTACGGCCGGAACAAAGTCCGCACACTGCGTCGTGACGGTCAAGTCGAATGCTTCTTCCCTTGTCTGGAACCGGTACGGCGGAGATACGCGCTACGAAACGGCGGCCATGATCGCCAGACAGGCCTTCCCGGACGGAGCCAGTGAAGTCCTTCTGGTTTCCGGCGAAGCCTATGCGGATGCCCTGACAGCCAGCGGATACGCAGGGGCGCGTCATATTCCGATTCTGATCACGGGAAAAACCCTTCTGCCGGAAGAGACCCGCACGCTGATGATGGACTGGAATGTAAAAAAGGTCCTGATCATCGGCGGCACGGGTGTCATCACAGACGATATCCGGATACAGCTTTATGCCTTTGCAAATGTTGAATTTGAGAACATCGACAGAGTCGGCGAAGCGGACCGTTTTGCGACGGCCAGAGCCCTTTACCGGTACGGCCTGAAGAACGGGACATTTACCGGGAAGGGAACCTGCGTCGTGACGAGCGGCAGCGTGTTTGCAGATGCCGTCTCCATTTCCCCGTGGAGCTACAGCGGAGGATGGCCGGTCTTCCTTGCGGACGGCAGGGGCGGAATCGACAGCGCATCTCTGGAGGATATGAAAAACTTCGATACGAAATACGTCATCGGCGGAACGGCAAGAATCACGGAAGCTGCGAAGACGGCGCTGGGATCCGGTGCAAAGAGGCTCGGCGGAGCGGACCGTTATCTGACTTCCGAAATGATTGCGGAGACCTTTGCGGGCGGCACGCCGCCGCTCTATAACCGAAGCGCTTTCACTTCCGGAAAGGACGGACACCTGGTCGATGCCCTTGTGGGTTCGGTCCTGCAGGGAACGAGAAAAGCGCCGCTTCTTCTGATTGACGGAGAGACGGGACCGGCTGTTGAACTGGCCGGAATAAATTTCAAAAATGACGGAGTTGAGGAATTCGAAGTCTTCGGAGGAGAGGCGGTGATGCCGGATGATACGGCGCTGGCGGTTGCCCATGCGGCATCCTGACCGCTTACATGAAAGACTCAATTAGATACAAAAACGGCGGCAGACTATGAGGGGTGTCTGCCGCCGCCGAACGGAAACCGTTCTCGCACTTTCGTGCTAAAAGAATTATACCATGAGGCTTTAAAAATACAAATTGAAAATAATGTTTTTTCTGTGAAATATAGGATACATTATCGCGAATGACATATTTATATGTCAAATGACAGTTTTTTATGAAAATCGGCACGAAATATTCACCCAGTTTTTTCGCTTCACGAAGGAACGGAAAACCGGTAATTGTAAACCAATTGTATTTTTTAAGAAACAATTTCTGATTTTGAGTGATTTTTCAGATATACTTCGTCATAATATATGGCGAAAGGTGCATTTGTGAGGGATGCATCGTTCTCCAAAAGCTGCTGAAAAGAGAATTTTTCAGCAGCTTTTTTCTATCCGGCGTTCGAGTTTCCGCATCATTCTCCGGTAAAGGAAGAAGAGGAGAATACCGGCAACGACCCAGGCAGAGGCATCGCAGGCAGCAGCAAGAAGATAGTTATGCATGGCCATGGAAATCCATGCGCAGGTCAGACGTGCGGCAAGCTCGGCCACTCCGCCGAACATGGCAGCGACGGCAAAGCCGCAGCCCTGCAGCGTATTCCGGTAAATGAAAACCATCGACAGGAAAATGAGGCAGGACATGCTGATGTTCATATAGGTTCCGGAGTACGGCATGATGGCGGAAAGATCCGTATTGGCGCCGAGAAAGAGATTCAGGAAAAACGGCAGGCAGAGCGTTCCGATGACCGCGGCCGCAGCAGAATACACGACCATGGCCAGCATTGAGACATTGGCTCCCTCGCGGATCCGGCGGATCTCGCCCTTTCCGTAATTCTGTCCGGAGAAGGTCGCCATGGCCTGCCCGATCGAGAGCATGCCCTGAGCCAGCAGGCTGTAGACTTTATTTGCCGCCGTGAAACCGGCGACGGCGACGGAACCGAACTGATTGACGGCGGCCTGCATGATGATCGTGCCGGAAGCGGTGATGCCGAACTGCAGCGCCATCGGGATGCCGGTGCCGAGCTGGTTCTTCACGAAAGATCTTTTCAGCTTCCACTGAGATTTCCGCGGCGTCAGAAGCGGAACCTTCCGGAAAATGTAGATGCCGCAGAGCACGGCGGAAATGACCTGTGAAAGGTCGGTCGCCCAGGCAGCGCCGGCGACGCCCATCCGGAACGTCACGACAAAAAGCAGGTCGAACACGACGTTCAGGCTTGCGGAAAGAATCAGGAAATAAAGCGGCATTTTCGAATTCCCGACTGCCCGCAGGAAAGACGAGAAAAGGTTGTAGAAAACCGTCGCGACGACGCCGCAGCAGATGACGGAAATGTAGCTGTAGGCATCCTCGTAAATATTTGCCGGAGTATTCATCAGCGTCAGCAGCGGACGCATGCAAAGAAGCGAGACGGCCGTAAGGACGGCCGAAACTATGACCGAGAGGATGATGCCGTTCGAGACGGACCATCGCGTTCCTTCGGCATCGCCTGCTCCGTATTTCTGGCTGGTGATGATTGTAAAGCCGGCAGTCATGCCGGTCGCAAGGCCGAGCACCAGAAACATGACGGTGCCCGTCGAACCGACGGCAGCCAGTGCATCGGCACCGATGAAGTTGCCGACGATGATCGTATCGACCATGTTGTATAACTGCTGAAAGAGATTTCCCAGAAAAATCGGGAACATGAACCGCAGAAGAATCGGGAGCGGCTTCCCCTCTGTCATATTGATTTCCATAGTGAAAATAACCCTTATTCCTGTAAATGAAGCATGACTCATTTCTTATCAATGAAACATGATTCGTTTCTCAAAAGCAACTGTATCATAGTAACACAGCGAAAAGATTCTTCAAGAGTCTTATTTGACTTTTTTTCCTGAATTGACAATAATTACACCGTTTAGTATAATGTTAGAGCATTCGCAGAAAAGGCGGAAGCACAAAACTGAAGAGATTGTTTTTATTTTCGGGTTTCTGGAGAAGTACTCAAGTGGCCGAAGAGGCGCCCCTGCTAAGGGTGTAGACCGAGCGATCGGTGCGAGGGTTCAAATCCCTCCTTCTCCGTTAAACGGTCGGACAGCCGGTAAGGCTTTCCGGCCGTTTTCTGTACAGAAAAAAACAGACGGTTCACAGATTATCCGGAGGGAAAAAACGATGCCGAAGAAAACGGAAAAGCCGGCTGCCGGTCAGCCGGATCACAGAAGATATACCTGGGAAGAGATTCAGAATACATACTGGAACGAATGGATCGCCATGACGGAGATCGATTTCTCGGGCGTCTGCTGCGATGCGCAGGTCCGGTCTGCAGAAGTTCCCTATCACGGGAAGACCGAAGCAGAAGTGAACAGGCAGATTCCCAAAGGAGTCCACATGTTCGTTCTGGAAATGACCAGGCGTTCCCTGGAGCATGCGGGCTTTCTGGACTGAGCAGCCGGATTCAGAACCATTTTCCGAAGCCCGGTTCAGAACACGGATCCAGAATTCTGATCCGGTATTTTATTCTTCAAACGAATGCACGAAGGCATATTTCCGGATGACGAAAATGACTCCGATCGCGGCCACGGCCAGCAGCTTGTCGAGACCGCTTCCCTCGGAAACGATGATGTAGCGGGCGATGCAGAAAAGCACGACCTCAAGCGCCGAGCCGGGAGTATGCTTCGAAAGCATGTGGATGATCTCGATGCCGATAATGACGGTGAAGAAATATCCGATGATTTCCGTGAAGCCTTCCGTGCCGTCTGCCGACCACAGGACCGGGAAATACAGGATGATCTTTACGGTGGCGACAAGCAGCGCAACCAGAATCAGCGCGGCGATGACGACTTCGACATAGCCGGTGATCTTGGAAATGATCTGGCCGGGTACATACTGGTCCGTGCCTTCTTTTTCCGGCGCATGCTGCAGAGAACCCTGCAGGGAGTTCTTCAGAGAATGTTCATTCTGTTCTTTCATGACGCAATCCTCCCGATGCTGTTTTCCATGATTTCATTGTACACGAAAACGGCAGCTTTGGCGTGATTATTTATCCGGAAGCTTTATAATGAAAATATGGAACTGACCTCGAATCAACTGAAGCTGACAGCCTGCGCCGCGATGCTGTGCGATCATGCGGCGTATGTCTTTCTGCGGGAAGTTCAGCCCGCGGACTATATCCTGAGCTGCATCGGCCGGCTGAGCTTCGTGCTTTTTGCCTATCTGATCGCGGAAGGATATTTCCGCACTTCCAATAAATGGAGATATCTCGGACGGCTTCTGATCTTCGCCGTCCTTTCCGAGATTCCGTTTGATCTTGCCTTCAGCCATACCGTTTTCAATCCGGAGGAGCAGAATGTATTCCTGACGCTTGCCCTGGGACTCCTGGCCGTGATCCTTGCGGATGAAGCAGCAAAGCGTTTCGGGAAAATGACTCCGCGCGGCATCGCGCTGCAGGCTCTTTCAATCGGCGCCTGCGCGGCCGCGGCATATTTTCTCCGTACCGATTATGATGCGATGGGCGTTCTGCTGATTGCGGCCTGCTTCTATTTCCATTACAGTCTTCCGGCCATGGCAGTTTCCTTTATCGTCCTGACGGCCGTTTTCATGGGAAACAGCAACGAATATTTCGGTGCCGCGGCCTTCCTTCTGATCGCGATGTATCACGGGAAAAAAGGCAGCGAAAAAGCGAAATATGCCTTCTACGCATTCTATCCGGCTCATCTTCTGATCATCGGCCTGCTGGAAATGCTGTAGAAAAAGCGGAAAGGCGGAACCGCGGGGACGGGGGTGGTGGTTCGGAAGAACCACCACCCCCGTCCCCGCGGTTCCGCCTTTCAAATCAGCACGGATGGGAAACGTCCGGGATCGCAGACCCGCAGCATCTCGTAGCCGATACCGGAAACACCGTAAAAAAATTCCGCCGAAAAAACATTTTCATAATCCGGAGGAATGACCGTATACTCGCCCGTACGGTTTTTCCTCGCAGTCATTTCCGCCAGGAAATGATTCAGGAATTCCCTCACGTCCGGGCGTTCTCCCTCCCTCAGAACTTCCAGCAGGAAATCGATCCGCGCACAGTTGCCGCAGCACAGGTGATCGCGGTAAAGCAGCGGCTGCGCAAGACAGGCCGTGACTGCCCGCTCCAGATTTGTACGGACCTCCCGGGTGTCATAGCCGTTCCGGATGAGGGAAAGCATGGAAAGGCCGATTCCGGGCGCACCGGAGCAGAAGCCCAGCAGGCCGTGATCCGGAGAAGGCGTCCCGCGGAAGTCCGGCCAATTCTTCAGCTTTTCCGAATAGACTGCATATTCAAATGAGACGGCGGCATCGATGGCGTCGGTAAGGTCTCGCCGCGTAAAGGTGGATTCGGAGAGCATTCCCCTGTCGAGGGCTGCGCGCGCAAGGTTCAGGGCACAGGCGATCCCTGCCATGCCGTGTCCCATTCCGCTGAGCGGGCGGTCTTTTGCGGCCGTTTCCCACAGCATGCCGTATTTCGTTTCCAGCTTCCTGTTTTTCAGGAGGGAAATGACACAGCGGCCGGCAACTTCCCTTCCTTCCCTGATCCGGAGAAGCTCCGGACAGCGGCAGAGTACCTGCAGAAGACCTGCGGCTCCGCCGGTGAAATCATTTTTCGGTGTAAAACCGGAATCAGATTTCTGAATGCTGCCGGGATCAGGTTTTGCCGGGCTGCCATAATCAATCCTCGGCAAAAAATTCCGGGCAAAAGAAACAGCCTCATCGGTTTTTCCCATCATCATCAGGGACAGGAGGATGCCGGCCGCTCCGCGGTCGAACCCGATGCTGAGACAGGGCGCTGGAATGATGGAACCGTCTTCGGAAAAGGAGGCGGTCATTTCCCTGTACTGCTTAGAAACGGAGCCGAGAATTTCTTCCGCGGCTGCATGCACTGTTTTATCTTTTGCATCCGGGTGCATGATCTCATCTTCAGAGGTCACATGCCCGGCTTCCTTTTCCACTTCCGAGGTCACATGCCCGGCTTCCTTTTCCTCAGTAAGCACGGCGGAGGCAAAAATGCCGACTCCCATGAAGCCGTTCATCAGCCCGCAGTCCATCGGTCGGAGAGAGCTGTCGGGATCTGCGGCAAGCCAGGAAATGTCACCGGCCGGAGAGGTGACGGCATGACGGCGGAGGCGCAGGAGAGCCTCTTCTGCTTCACGGAGGAGTAAATCCGGAGAGATGCTTTGCGAAATCTCAGGCTGCGCATTTTCCTGAATTTTCGGTTTCCCCGACCGCAGAAGGGCTTCCCGGAAAAGTTCCGTTTCGAACCGGAGCTCGTCTTCATTCATGGAAAGAAGGGCAGCCTCCGCATTTTCGAGAGCGGTTTTCCGGAAAAAGTCACGGCAGATAAGCACTCCGTCGCAGAAAAGATCGCGGCTGCCGCCCGGTGCGTGAAAAAGCGGAATGTCATTTTCCATCAGGCTCTTTCTTTCGCAGTCTGCAACCGGAAGCAGGTCGTCCCGCTGATAGGAAATGAAAACTTTCTCCAGTTCCTGCTTCAGCTTCGCATCTCCCGTGCCGGACCGGAGAACATCGGGCGACAGGCGCATCTCAAAAAGTTTGAAATAAACCGCGGTGCTGCGGATCAGGACGCGGGCCGGAACATCCGCCAGCGCGCGTACTCCGGCAAGCAGTTCTTCTCTGATTTCCAGGCAGCGGAGATAGCCCGCGCGGAGGCCGCGGAGAAAATCTTCTTCACAGCCACAGACCGGATAGCTTTTTGTCCCGATAAACGGCGTGCTGTGCGTGCGGCTGTCCGTGCCGATCAGCGGATTGATGATATTCTTTTCGCCGAAGCCCGGCAGAATTCCACTTAAGCCGAGAGAGCATCTGTAGAAGCCTGCAAAGGATTCTTCGGCTGCAGGCAGTGAACTTCTGCAGAGCAGGCGGGCCTCCGGACGGAGGATCGTTTCGAGATCGACGAGCACGGGAAATGTTCCCGCTGCCAGGATATTTTCCGCATGGATGTCGCTCCCGGAGAGTGCACGGATCAGGGCGGCGAGGGCGCCGAAATTGTAAAAATAATGCGCGATGCCGGACTCATTTTCAACGGGAGCTGCCGGGATGAATTCGCTGAAGCCGTACCCGTCACAGGAAATGCAGCGCGGCGCGCGGGTAAATTCGCTGAAAAAATTCCGCACGGTTTTTTCATAGAAAACGTCGAACCGAACGTCGCGCGGCCGGTACAGGAACGGACCTTTTTCGGTCTGCACAATGGCCATGCATCTTCCGTGGCGGTGCAGGTCGGCATTCTCATTTGAGAGGCCGGTGATCTGCCCGAAGTCTTCGTCGTGAAAAAAGACGCGGCTGATTTCGGCGCGGTTTTCTTCGATGCGCGCTTCCATTTCGTCGAGATAAATGCCGCAGTCCGAGGAGATCCGCTGAAGGATTTCTTCCAGACCGGGATATTCCCCGTAAAGCGGTCCGGGGTTCAGCGTACCGTCGGAATTCTGCAGCTTCGCGGACCAGGCCGCCATTTCCGAAGGAGAAATGAGCTGCGGAAGAAGGCTCAGGATTTCATTTTCATCGGAAGCATGGAAAGCCGTCCACATTTCCATGCAGGAATGTGCATAAAATCGAAGCCGGTCCTGTTTGATGTGACTGCGGAGTTCGTCTGAAATGATCATTCCGAGAACCTTTCCGTAAGTTTAAAGATAGAAGCAAAATGCAGGTCTCAGAAGAACAGGATTCCTGCAAGCGCCGAGATTCCGATGAAAATGATCGGGTGCCATTTCTTCGTGACCTTGACGTATCTCGTGAAAATAATCAGGATCGCGACCATGATCCAGGCTTTCCAGTTGATCTTTCCCAGAAGGGTTGTCGCACCGGTGTTGAAGAGCGCAATCAGTGCGACGGAGATGCCGGCTGCGACGATCAGTCCGACGGACGCAGGCCGCAGATATTTGAAGACTGATACCACGAAGCGGTTATCCTGGAAGGCCTTGAGGAAGGCTGCGATGCAGAGGATAATGATGATGGAAGGAGTGACGAGTCCGAGCGTCGCAACAAGACCTCCCAGGAGCCCCGTGGTGGTAAAACCGACATAAGTGGCCGTGTTGACGCCGATCGGGCCGGGTGTTGATTCGGCAACGGCAACCATATCCGCCAGCTGTCCCTGCGTGAACCAGCCTGTTTTCGTCGCCATTGCAGAGAGGAAGGGAAGAGTGGCCAGCCCGCCGCCTACAGCAAAGAGACCTGTCTTGAAAAATTCCCAGAAGAGCTGTAAATAAATCATTTCGCAGCCTCCTTTCCGCCTCTGCGTCCCATGAAGACTTCCAGCAGGATTCCGAAGGCCATGTCCGCGACGACGATGAGAACCGGGGAGACGCCCGTAAAGGTAGAAAGCAGGGCGACCACCAGGAAAATGATGAACGTCAGCTTCCCTTTGACAGCTCCCTTGTAAAGCTTGACGACGGCGTTGAAGATCAGGACGCAGACGCAGACGCGGATGCCGATGAAAGCCTTCTGTACATAGAGGTTGTCCGAGAAGTTGGAAATGAGTCCGGCCAGTGCCGTGATGATGCACAGCGAAGGAAAGACTTCGCCGAGCGTCGCGACGATTCCGCCGATGACCCCGTGCATTTTGTATCCGATAAAGGTGGAAGTGTTGACGGCAATGACGCCGGGCGTGCACTGTCCGATCGCGAAATAGTTCGCCAGGTCTTCATCCGTTGCCCAGTGTCTGTTTTCCACGAGTTCCCTCTGAAGGATCGGCAGCATGGCGTAGCCGCCTCCGAAGGTCATTACTCCGATTTTCGCCATGACCCAGAACAGGGTCCAGAGGCTTACTTTCTTTTCCTGCGTTTCCATGAATCCCCCTTGAAATTCTGATGATTACTTTACGCTGTGATAATAAATCAATTCCTATGTCTTCAGCAAATATAGCACAGATCGACTCATAAGAAAAATATTTAATTTATGTGTTATTTATAGTAAAATCATATAAATAATGCAGAGGATGAAACAGAATACGGGAGGAAAAAAGAATGCCCGAGACGAAAGTAGAAAATCAGGAGTTCCGGCTGGATATCCGGCAGCTGAGATTCTTCACCGCCATCGTTGACTACGGGACCATGACGGCAGCCGGAAAAGCGCTGCACATTTCGCAGCCGCCGCTGTCGGCGCAGATCAAGCTGCTCGAAGAAGAACTTGGCTGCACGCTCTTCGACCGCACCACCCGGAAAATGGAACTGACCGAGGCCGGGCGCCTGCTCTATCAGAGAGCCGTCGCGATCCTCGACCAGTGTTCCTCCGCGCAGAACGAAATGGCCGATTTCCTTTCCGGCGGCACGGGAACTCTCCGCATCGGCGTCATTTCCTCGATCGCCAATACCCTGTGCCTGGAGTGGATAAAGAAATTCACGAAGACGCATCCGGGGCTGCGCTTTGAGCTGCGGGAAGGAAATACCTTCGCGATGCTGGAAGCCGTGAGGGCCGGCGAAGTCGAACTGGCATTTGTCCGGAAGCCGTTCCCGCAGGGAGAACTTGAATGCAGGGTGCTGCGCAGGGATACCTTCTGCGCGGCCGCCGTCAAAAAATACCTGCCGAAAAACGGAAAGCTTCCCGTGAAAAAACTGGAAGGCTGCCCGCTGATTATCTACCGCCGCTGGGAGGATGCCATCCGCAATGCCTTCCGCGAAGCAGGAATCCGTCCGCAGATTTTCTGCGTGACAGACGATGCCCGCACCGTGACGGGCATGGCGGAAGAAGGCTTCGGGGTGGCACTCGTGCCCGGCACCGTTATCCCGGATAAAATCAGGCAGGGTGAGAAAAAACTGCGGGTCCTGGAGCTGAAGGATCCGGGAATCACCAGCGAATTGTGCGTGGTCACTCGGAAAGATGTCTACCACTCCTCGGCCGCAATACAATTTCTGCAAAGTATGATATGATATTTTCATGCACTCCGTACTCTATGTCGAAATCAATCTGCTTGCCATTCTGGTTCTTCTGATCATCATGGACAGGGGCGCCCGCGGCGTCCTCACCATGGACCGGAAGCTTCTGAAATATACGGAAATTTCGCTCATCATCGTCATGGCCCTTGATATTTTCACCTGGGTGCTGGACGGAGCATCCTTTCCGGGAGCCGGGGCGGCAGTCCTCATTTCCGAGTATGCGTACTGGCTGATTTCACTGTTTCCGTGCTATCTGGCTGCCATGTACTACTGCAGCGTCACGTACGGGCATGCTGTCCGGAAATGTTCCATTATCCTGGCCGTGCCGGTTCTGTGGTCGGCGGCAGCCATTCTGACGAATCCGCTCACCGGTTGGATCTTTACCATTGATTCCGCGAATGTCTATCACCGCGGACCGTATTTCCTGCTGGCCGGGGCCGTGGGCTACATTCATTTCGGGGCGGCGATGTTCCTGGCAGCCCGGAAGCGTGCCCATACGGAAGGATACGAAAAAAAGCGCTGCGCGATGCTGATGGGATTCCTTCTGGTGGCCGTCAGCGGATCGCTGCTTCAGGTTTTTATTTACGGACTCATCACGATCTGGACTTCCATGACGCTTGCGATGCTGATGTGCTATGTCTTTATCCAGAACGGAAATCTGGCGATGGATCCGCTGACGCGGCTCAACAACCGGCGGCGGTTCGACGCCTTCGCCAAATCCGTGTGCGAAGAGAGCAATGCATCTTCCTTTATCGGGCTGATCGTCATGGACATCGATCATTTCAAGAACATCAACGACAACTTCGGGCATGCCGAAGGAGATCTCGCGCTCATCCGGACGGCCGATGCGCTTCGGAAAGCGATGGAAAAGGAAAGCGGTCTTCTGGCCCGGATCGGCGGAGACGAATTCGCCGTCCTGACAAAAGGCGTGAGCGTCGGGCAGATTCAGGAACTCGTCCGGAAGCTGCAGAAGAGCATTGAAGCTGCCAATCAAAAAGACGTGCCATATCAGATCTATCTCAGCATCGGCTATTCCTTCCATCAGGGAAAGATGAAGAGCACGACGGAACTGTTCCGGGAAGCAGACCGGAAAATGTATGATAGCAAGAGAGAAAAAACGTGTCTTCTGTAGGAGGAGATTTCATGTTCAGAAAAGATTTTGTGTGGGGTGCGGCAAGCAGCGCGTACCAGACGGAAGGCGGCGATGAAAAGGACGGCCGCGGGAAAAATGTCTGGGATACCTTTACCGAGGCAGGAAAAATCGAAGAGGGAAATAATGCCTGCACCGCCTGCGATACCTGTCACCGGTACAAAGAAGATTTCGCGCTGATGAAGAAGCTCGGGATCCGCAATTACCGGTTCTCGATCAACTGGTCGCGCATTCTTCCGGACGGCACGGGAAAGGTCAATGAGAAAGCCATCCGGTTTTACAGGGACTTTCTCATTTCCATGAAGGAAAACGGAATCAAACCGTACCTGACGCTTTTCCACTGGGAATATCCGCAGGCGCTGCAGAATCAGGGCGGATGGCTCAATGAGAAATCGCCTGACTGGTTCGCGAATTTTGCGAAGATCGCGGCGGAGAATTTTTCCGATCTGTGCGACACTTTCATTTCGATGAATGAACCGCAGTGCTTCACGGGGCTCGGCTATGTGAACGGTATCCACGCGCCGGGACTTAAGCTGCCTCTGCCGGATACTTTCCTCCTCGTGCACAATGCGCTGAAGGCAAACGGAAAGGCCATCCAGGCGCTGCGCGAATATGCAAAGCAGCCAATCACGGTCGGCTATGCACCGACCTGCTCCGCCGCGATGCCCTGGTCCGAAAATCCGGAGGATCTGCACTCGGCGAAACCGGAAGACATCGAGGCCGCAAGGCAGGCTTATTTCGGCTTTGACATGCTGAAGGTGCACGGCGGCATGCGGAACTGGACCTGGAATGTTTCCTGGTTTTCGGATCCGGTAATCCTCGGCACTTACCCGGAGGACGGGCTGAAGCGGTTCGCGAAATACCTTCCGAAGATTACGGACAAAGACATGGACCTCATTCACCGGAAGCTGGATTTCTACGGGCAGAATATCTACAACGGCTACCCGGTCCGGATGGGAGAAAACGGAAAACCGCAGCCTGTACCCAGGAAATGGGGCTATCCCCGGACCGCGGCCGGCTGGCCCGTGACGCCGGAGGCTCTTTACTGGGGACCGAAGTTCCTTTGTGAGAGGTATCAGCTGCCGTTTTACATTACCGAAAACGGAACCTGCTGTACGACGGACAAGATCGCGCTCGACGGAAAAGTGCACGATCCGGACCGCATCGATTTCCTGCACCGCTACATCCGGAACCTGAGGACGGCGGCAGAAGAGGGTGCCGACATCCGGGGCTATTTCCACTGGAGCTTTACGGATAATTTCGAATGGAACGAAGGATATTCCAAACGGTTCGGCCTCGTGTACATGGACTACGAGACGCAGAAAAGAACGCCGAAGGACTCGGCGCTGTGGTACAGGGATGTGATCAGAACAAACGGGAAGAATTTGTAAGTAACATCAAAATCAGCAGCAGAAACAGCAGACGGAAATAACGGAAAGAAACAGCAGACGAAAAAATGCAGGAATCACAAAACCGGCTGAGATTGCTCAGCCGGTTTTGATTTTCCTTGCTATTCAGTTGTGACCGGAGATCAGCTGCTGGGCTGGAGAACCAGCTGCGTTTCATTTCCCTTGACATCCGGGATGTAGATGTTCAGTGTTCCCTTCTCAAGGGAGAACGTCACGGTATTGGCCGCTTCGTCGTAGGAAACCGGGCTGACGGAAGTGCCGCTTGAATCTTTCGCGTAAATCTTGTCCCAGGCGATATCGTAGGTGCCCTTCTGCAGGGTAATGATGCAGTTCGTGCCGTCCATCTTGTCGGAGACAAGAGAAGGCTTCACGATTTCGGAAACCGTGGACTCGGTAGCCGTACTGGTCGTATTTCCGAGATCCTTTCCGATGAAACGCGTCAGATAGATGACCAGGCAGACGACCGCGACAGCGGCAATCACCACCAGCAGTGCATTATAAAGCGCGCTGTTTTTTTTGGCCTTCGCGCCGAGCTGATTTTCCGGAACCGTGTTCGGCTGCTTGCCGGAGGCCTCGTATACCTCTTTTAAAATATCAGAACTTTCACTCATGATGCGCGCCCCCCCTTTGCGTCGGTTTCTTCGGCCGGGGCGTTCAGGATCTTCAGAAGATTCTGACGGCCGTCTTCAAGATACTTATTTCCCTTTGTTTCCGAAACACCCATTTCAGAAGCTACCTGACTCGGCATCATTTTTGCGGAATAGCGGAGCAGCAGCGCTTCCTTTTCCGGAATTTCAAGCATGCCGAGCGGTTCGTGAAGATCCATGGTTTCAAATGCACTGACGATCTGCGCTTCCTGATCAGCCGGGGCATCCGATGCGGCATTCAGGCCTTCGGCCTCATTTCCCTTCAGGGAATCGATGCCTCCGACAACCTTATTCAGGGCATTGTCGGCGCTTTCCTGAGCGGACTTGCGGATGCGCTGGAGATTGTAGCATTTCCAGAAAGTGAATCCGCGGACCCACGGCTCGAAGACTGCCGTTTCGTGAAGCTGGTCGATTCCCTTGCGTGCCCGTGTATAGACATCGGTGATCGCTTCATGCGCAAGACTGTCGTCGCGCAGATAATGGCGCGCGAGCGAAATCTGGCCGTCCTCGGTCAGCATGAACAGCTCGGCAAATGAATTGCCGGCATCTGTCACCATCTGCATGGCTTCTTCTTTTTTGACTACCTTGGTTTTGTCCTGGTAAGTAATGCTGACCCCGTTGTCAGCCGTCCCGCTTTCCTGCGCCTTCTTCAAGGCTGCCTCAGCGATGTCGCCGAGCTGGACTTTTTTCACCAGGCCGGATACATAGAACTTGTTCAGACTCATAGCTACCCCTCTTACTGCAAATTGCCGATGAACAGTTACAGTGGCTGCCTTCAATAAACAGTCATTTAAATATATTGTACAATTCTTTATTATAGCGAGTAAATACAGAAAATAAAAGCAAACTTTACAATTTTCGAAAAATCCTTTTTTTTGACCATTAATCAATCCCGGTTCAGTTCTGACTGTCGCGGAAGGCATTTCTATAATAATCGGTATACCTGCAGCCGGTCTGCTTATGGGTCTTGCGCATCTGCTGAATGACCTTGCCCAGATCGACCAGGCGCAGCATCAGATAATCATCTTCGGCCATGATGACTTCGGATCCGTTCTTGCAGCGGAAAATGTGTTCCTGCGGTTCGGCGTGGATCATGTCGAAAAGCATTTCCAGAAAACGGCGCGCCATCTTTGATTCGAGCAGTTCATTCAGCGCGATCATCTCGACATGGTTCTGCGTTTTGAAATCATCCAGGCTGTACAGGCTCCGGATCTTCTGCGACGCTTCCGGCGTCAGACCCATTTCCTCGGAAAGTCTCGACTCGGCCAGATGCGGAGCGTCCTGCAGGCACAGAAGATAGGCGATGTCGCATTCAAACAGTTTGCACATCCTCATCAGAAGGTCGATGGACTTCGGCGGATGCGAATCGTTCTCCCAGTTGAAGACCGTTTTGTTCATCGAGGCGTCGCTCGGATACTTTTTCAGTTCCTCCGGCTGATGGACCGCGATGTAAAATGCAACCCGGTTCTTCATCGCTCCATCGGTCCCGTTGAAGGCATCGATCTTGATCCTTTCGTTGTGGATCCGCGAACCCATCGTGCTGTTTCCGGGAAAAGCGCTTTCTTTTTTCATGGCCTTTTTGCTCCTTTACTTCAAAAAAATGAAAATTGCGTTTCCGGTTTTAATTTTATTCCCATTCCCATAAAATGTAAACAAAAATTACAAAAAATAGCAGAATTTTCGAATCCGGAAAATAAAAGGAATCCAAATTTCCAAAAAAGGACGATTTGAGTAATTTATTTTAAATTTTCAAAAAAAATTTCGCAAAATGTGAGGGTTTTGTGTCTTCCTGCAAGTCTTATTAAGTAAATCAACACAAGAAAATGGCTGCAACAACAGCAGCGCAGCCTTCATTAATGAGCAATTGGCAGGCAAACGGAACTATTTACCTGTTATATATGAGGGAATTTTAAGGAGGTATTGGAAATGAAGAACTTCAAGAACCGCGCAATCGCATTCCTGCTGGCATTCGCAATGGTCGCGACGACCATGTTTTCCGATGTCAGTATGATCAGCGCAGACGACACCGTCGTGACATCGACGGAAGAAGCCGTTGCTTCTAATGAAGAAGCGGCTCCGGCTGCAGCTGCAACGGAAGATGCAGCTCCTTCTAATGAAGAAGCGGCTCCGACTGAGACAACCGGAGAAGCAACTCCGGTCACAACGACCGAAGAGGCAGCTCAGGCTGAGACAACTCAGACTGAGACAACTGATGAGGCAGCTCCGGTTACGACGACCGACGAGGCAGCTCCGGTTACGACGACCGAGACGACTCCGGCTGCGACAACCGAGACAACTCCGGCTGCGACAACCGAGACAACTCCGGCTGCAACGGAAACACCGGCTGTTACAGAAACACCGGCAGCGGCTCCGACGGAAACACCTGCAGCTGCGACCTATACGCAGGCCGTCAGCGGAAGCAGTTCTTACAACGGCGTTACCGTTACGGTGAACGCTCCGGTCGGAGCATTCCAGGACGGAACGACACTTGCCATCACACCGATTGAATCTTCTTCAGTCAATAGCGCTGTCGCAGGTGCTATGGGTGAGGACTTCTCCGGTGCGGTTGCATTTGACATTACCTTCTTCTGCAACGGCGTCGAAGTTCAGCCGGTACCAGGATACAATGTGGATGTCAACTTCACAGTAACTCCTGCATCTTCTATCGTAGACAGCAGTGCTGAAACCCAGGACATCAAGGTCTTCCATCTGGAAAGCGAAGGAAGCGCCGCTCAGCAGATTAATGCAGTAACTGATGTTCCTGTCGATGCAACGGCATTGGTTGATTCAGCTGCAAATAGTTTTTCTATCTATGTTGTTGCGACAACAACAAAGGCAAGAGCAACTTATAAATTTTACAATGGGAGTACAGAAGTAGGAAGTCAGGTTGTTAAGGCTGGGGATACAGTGATCCTTCCGACATCACCATCAGAGGAAGGAGCCGTCTTTACCGGATGGTACGACACTGCAGATGGGACAGATGGGAAACTGATCTCCACGACAGTATCTAATGTTACAGCTGGTACGACTTATAAATGGTATGCACATTTTGAAACTGCACATTATGTTTATTATAAAGAAAGTGCAGCTGCTAATGCACGTACTCTGTTCTCTGAAAAAGTAATTGCAGGTTCTGAAGTTCCTTTGGATAAAACTTTTGAAGTGAAAACTGATAAAGCACTTATTGGCTGGAGTACGGATCCTAATGCAACAGAGGCTCTTACTGAGTATACAATGGGTACTTCAGATGTTAATTTATATCCGGTTATTAAAGAAGCTCATTGGCTAACATTCAATTCAGAAGGCGGAACATCTGTAGACCCGGTTAGCGTTATCAATGGAAGTGCTCCGGTGAAGCCTTCTGATCCTACCAAGACAGGATATTCTTTTGGCGGGTGGTATACAGATGAGTCTTGCAGTGATTCCAATGCTTTTAATTGGGAATCGACTCTGACAGAGAATACTATACTTTATGCTAAATGGACTCCGGCCACAGCCAATTATACAGTCGTTTACTGGCAGGAATCATTAACGCCTGGGGCAGATGGTTCTATACAATATGACTATATAAGCAGCAGTTCACAAAGTGGAACTACTGGTTCAAATGCTAACATTAGTACTTTCGAGACTGCGGTTTATGGTTTCCATTATGCTAGTTACGCAACTAATAACACAAGTGATACTACTGCTTTAACAATTGCAGCGGACGGGACTACGGTAATTAATCTTTACTATAACAGGAATTCATACACATTTGAATTTAGTTTACCTGGAGAAAATGGCATTGATGGCTACTACACGGTTCCAGAAAAAGCACTTAATCAGGCAGTGTTAACAATAGGCAATCAGAATTATACATATAACGGAACAAAATATTCGTTTACGGCAAAATTTGGAGAAGACATTAGTGATAAGTGGCCAACGGCAAGTAATATTAGTGGAAGTTATGAGGATACATATTGGTCAAGGGGTAAACAACACACAGATACGTACAATTTAACAAATCTTTTACTGGGATGGCGGGGAGGATCTTATACAGGAGTACATGGTTCAAAAAGATATAATGTTACATCTGAATTAATTTTGTCAGATGAGGACGGTGCAACTCAAAGCTTTAAGGGAGTTTGGGCAACACAAGCTAAACAATATACACTATATTATTACGGGCAGAATGCTAATGATGATGGCTATTCTGAAATAAAAGCATATACTCAAACCGTGAATGCATTGGGCACTTATGGTGCAAAAGAGATAGCTGGATTCACTAATATTTCTAAGACTCCGAGTGGGTATCCGACTTCCAGCGGAAATACATGTTATTTCTATTATAATAGAACTTCATCGAATTTAAACCTCTATAACATAGCGAATGAAACATCCACATCAATTCGTTATGGTAAGAATATTTATTCGAATCTATCTGCGACAGTTGCAGCACCAAGTGGTAAGTCCGGTTTTACATTCGGTGGCTGGTATACGACTGTTGATTGCAAAGATGGAAGTGAATATTCTTATAATGAAAATACGACAATGCCGGCAGGAAATTTAGACCTTTATGCAAAGTGGGTTGCTCCTACAATCTCGGTAACTTTCAATTTAAATGGCGGCAGCAATGAACTTGGTGACTATTCTAAAAAGGAAATTCCTTATGGCACCACAGCAACAAAGCCGGTAAATCCTGTACGTGAACATTATGAATTTGCCGGATGGACAAGAGATGGCGTAGCCTTTAATTTTGAGAGTACAGCATTAACAGCAGATACAGTACTTGTTGCTAAATGGATTGGCCTGGGTCATGAAAATATTACTTATAACGCAAATGCTGTTTCTGGTACGACAGTAACAGGGAGCGTTCCTACTGATAATACTCTTTATAGAAATACTGCTTCTGCCAAAGTTTTAAGCAATGGAGAATTGAGCATAAGCGGTTATGCATTCATTTGCTGGAACACACAGGCAGACGGAGAAGGTACTGATTATTATCCAGGATCCTTAGTTAGCTTTGAAAATGGAAGCGTGATTCTTTATGCTAAATGGGAATCCACAAAAAATACAACTTCAGTAACGTATGATTATAATGGCGGAACGGATACTAATAATAATGGAACAAGCACTATTGATACTATTGTTAATAATGATGTTGCAGTTCCTACTATCGATAGTTTAGGTGTTACTAAAAAAGGCTATTATTTCACTGGATGGAGAACTAAAAAGGGTGAAAATGTTACTGATGGGAATTATTTTGCCGATAGTATTAATCCCGACGAAAATGTTCTTATCGCTCAGTGGTGCAAGAAAGACGCAGTAACTTTCACTGGAGAAAGCGGAACGGAAGTCTATAATGGCAGTGAGCAGTCACTGACAGGCATTACGCCGACAGGGCTCCTCAGCGGGCACACATACGATGGGCTGACCTACAGAGCATCCGGTACGAATGTTGGGACATATGACGGCGCATTCACTGGCACCGTAGTAATTAGGGATGCTAATGGCGAAAATGTAACGAATCATTATGAAATTACTTATAACCCGGGCACCCTGACGATCAGCAAGGCAGAGATCGCCGTGGAATTCAAGGGCGAGAGCGGGGAGAAGACCTATAACGGCAGCACGCAGTCGCTGACAGGCATTACGCCGACAGGGCTCCTCAGCGGGCACACATACGAAGGGCTGACCTACAGCGCATCCGGCAAGAACGTCGGGACATATGACGGCACGTTCAGCGGCACGGCTGTGATCAAGGACGCGGACGGTACGGACGTGACACAGAACTATAAGGTCACGACAACACCGGGAATTATTAATATTAAGTCGTTAAAAGTTATTGTAAAAGCGAATGATAAAATTAAATATGCTGGATCTTCTGATCCGACATTAGATGCAACAGTCACTGGCTTAATTGGAACAGACACAGTCATATACAAAGTTACACGTGAAAAGGGTGAATCAATCGGTACATATAAGATTACTCCTTCAGGTGCGACTGATCAGGGCAATTACATTGTTACTTATGAAACAGGTACATTTACAATTAATGCAATCCCGTTCGTAGCAGCACCTTCGATGTCTACAGCGAAGACCATCACGAATACACCGGCGAACGGAACGGCTTTTGCAGCAGGCGAGACAGTCAACTTCAGCATTGAAGTAAAGAACACCGGCAATGTTGATCTTACCAATGTCAAAGTCACAGATGCGCTGACAGGTCTTGATACGACCATCCCGGTGGTTGCGGTCGGCAAGACAGAAACCGTGACAACAAGCTATACAGTGACTCAGGCAGACATTGACAGCAGAGCAACCTTAACGAACACCGCAACCGTAACACCGAATGATCCTGGAGTAACACCGCAGAATCCGCAGATCATCATTCCGATTGCGACACCGACAGCTTCGATCGCTTCTGTAAAGACGATCACAAGCACACCGGCGAACGGAGTTGCTTATGCGGCAGGCGAGACAGTAACATTTGCAATTACGGTAACGAACACAGGCAACACGACACAGAATAATGTAACAGTAACGGATGCTCTGACAGGACTGAATACGACGATCGCCACGATTCCGGTTGGCCAGTCGGCAACAGTCACCACAAGCTACACGGTAACGGCAGCGGATGTTGCAGCAGGGACGCTTTCGAATACGGCAGTGGTTACACCTGGCCCGGATCCGACAAACCCGAACCCGACACCGCAGAACCCGACAGTCATCATCCCGATTGCTCCTCCGATCGTACCGGCAACACCAGTTGTACCGCCGGTAGTTCCGACAGCACCGACTACGACAACAACAACGACCACAACAACAACTGATACTACAACAACGGTTGCACCGGCACCGGCAGCAACAGCACCGACAGCAAGCGTAGGCACGACAACCGTTACCGTTCCGGATACAAAGGTTCCTCTTGCAGACGGCGGACTGAAATACACACTGACAGCAATCGGCGACAACACAGTACCGCTGGCAAGCGGAACAAATGAACACAAGTGCTGCATCCTTCATTTCCTGCTTCTCCTTGCGGCACTGGTTGTAGAGATCTTCTACATCCGCAGCGCAAAGAAGCATCAGAAGAGGATTCACGAACTCCGCAGACAGATCGCGGATGAGAAACAGAAACTGGAACTTATCAACGACCGGAACGCTGAAAACCAGCAGGTTGGATAATCAAAGGAGGATACGAAAATGTTATATGATTTTTCACACTCTGTCTTAGGAATTTGCATGTGGGACCTGCCGGCACTGATCGTTCTGATCGCCATCGTCGTTACATTCGTTGTACATCGCGCCATGATGAAGAAGCGTGAGAACGAGCTGGAGAACGAACTGGCAGACAAATACGCGGACGTTAAGGAAGCAAATCCGAACACGATCCAGCAGTTCGGAGCAAAGGCTTAAGCATTACCAATCAAGAACCAGGCGGCGGCACCCGAAAGGGACCGCCGTTTTTTTTGCAAAAAAATTGTGAAAATTTGATGAAACTCTTCATTTTTGTGAGCATAACCTTGAAAAACCGGCCTCTTTAAAGGTAAGAACGCAGATTGTATACAAAATATTATGGATTTGAGAGATCTCCAAAGAATCTCAGGAGGCTGCACGATGAATAAAAAATTCAGATTTGCCCGTAAATTTGCATGGATCCTGGCTGCCAGCATGATGCTGACGACTGTATTTGCAGGAACCATGACGGTCAGTGCCGAAGAAAACCGCACGGCTGCGCATACCATTACCTATAATGCCAACGGAGGCAGTGGCTCGGTTAACAGCCAGAGCGCAGAAGAAGGAGCGGAGGCTGTGCTTGCTGCGAATTCATTTACCAGAACCGGCTATGTCTTCGTAGGATGGTCGGCTAACAAAAATGCCGCCTCTTCCGGTTCAGGCAATTATTCTTCAAGGGTCTATGCAGCCGGCGAGGAATATACGATGGGCTCGTCCGATGTCACGCTTTACGCGATCTGGTCGACGGCTTCGACGACGAATGCCTCTTTCTACATCCGCCTGGACGGAAGGATCCCCACGGAACCGCAGTCGCATTCCTCTTCGGAATACACGGGAGCGATCACGATTTCAGGAGCGATTGCCTCAGGACATGCTTATTTCTTTACGGATTCGACGAACGGAGTTGCCTCTCAGCTGAGCGCGGTCCCGACGGATGCGCAGGTTGCAGCGGCGTGTGCGGCAAAAGGAATTACTTATGATACGACCAAACAGTATGTGCTCTGGTATGTCGTGAAAAACGAAGGAACCTGGCATATCGACGGCGTCCTTCTGAACAAGGCGATGGCCAATCTTTCCTATAACGCCAATGCGCCGGTCGGTACATGGTCCAATATGCCGGATGGCAGTCAGTACGCAGTCGGTTCGACGGTTACGGTGAGCAGCACGGTTCCGACCCGCCAGGGCTACGAATTTATGGGCTGGAACACTGCGGCGGACGGAAGCGGAGAATCGTATGCAGCGAACGGGACATTTACCATTCGGCAGGCAGTGACACTGTATGCACAGTGGAAGGCCGGCAATGCAACGGAATACAAAATCGGACGGTATGATGCGGACACAGATGAGCTGATTGGAAACGTGATTACCAGATACGGCACGACGGACAGCAGCGTTTCCGTAACGGAAGCGGACAAGTCAATCGACGGATATGCGTATCAGAGCGGTTTTGCAGGCGAAGTGACCGAAGGAACCGTGGCCGCGGACGGAAGCCTTGTCCTGAAGCTGTATTTTAAGCAGACTTACAGCGTGTCCTATGACTGGGGAACGGATGTACCGGACGGCGTGACGCTGCCGGCATCGGTAAGCCTGATCAGCGGCGGAAGCTATACAGTCGATACGACTTATACACAGGGATACACCGTCAAAGTGACGGATGCGGACGGAAAGGTCACCGGAACGTGGACATTTTCCGGATGGAATGATTCGAACGGCGGCACGGTTGCTTCAGCGGATGTGGCGATTACCGGAAGCTGGACGTATCAGGAAGTCAGAACCGCGGGGACGGGGGTAGTGGCTCCGACGACGGACCCGACAAACCCGACGGATCCGACGACTCCGACGACAACAGACCCGGGTACGGGGACAACGGATACCACTGGTACGGGGACAACGACGGATACGACCGATACGACTGGTACGGGAACAACAACGGATACGACCGGTACGACGGATACAACGGATACAACGGATACAACTGGTACGGGAACAACAACGGATACGACCGGAACAACGGATACCACCGGCACGGGCACAACAACGGATACGACAGGTACGACGGATACAACGGATACGACCGGTACGACTGATACAACGGATACAACCGGCACGGGAACGACGACGGATACGACGGGTACGACGGATACGACCGGTACGGGAACGACGACGGATACAACCGGTACAACGGATACGACCGGTACGGGAACGACAACGGATTCCACACCATCAACAACAGATTCAACATCTTCAACAACGGATACAACGTCCGGAACAACTGATACGACATCGACCGCATCTACTGTCGATACAACGAGCAGCACGGATACGACGAGCACCGCAAGCACAACGGAAAGCACCGATACGACGGGCAGCACGAGTACGACTGACAGTACATCTTCGGCAGATACATTTACTGCAGACACGATCCTGGCAGCAGAGGCAAATGCGGCGGATACCCTGAGCATTGCATCCGGATCCGTTATGGCAAAGGACAGCACAGAGAATGCCGGATCTTATACTCTGATCGCTCTCGACAGTGAGTCGGTACCGCTTGCAAATGGAGCAGAGAACACGGAACACAAATGCTGCATTCTTCATTTCCTGCTTCTTCTGGCGGCTCTGGTAACGGAAATTTTCTACATTCGCAGCGCGAAAAAGCATCAGGCAAGGATCCATGAACTTCGCAGGGAAATTGCGGACGAGGAAATGAAACTTGAAGAAATCAACGAAGGAGGATACGAAAATGCTGTATAACCTGTTATCTCATTCATACCTGGGAATCTGCCCGTGGGACCTGCCGGCGCTGATTGTTCTGATTGCCGTGATCGTGATCTTTGTCGTCCATCACTCGATCCAGAAGAAGCGCGAGAGCGAGCTGGAGAACGAACTGGCGGACAAATACGCGGATGTCAGGGAAGCTTCTGCGGACAAAATCAAGCAATTCGACACGAAATGAAGCTGCTGTACAAGGCATTTGGCGGGCGGAATCCGGGCTATCCGGACACCGCCCGTTTTGTGCGGAAAATGGAAAAAATTATTTCGAATTCTTCGAAATTATTTTAAGAAAATTCAGTAAAATTGAATGTTTTCTTCATTTCCCGCCGTCTTATATAATGTAGGAAATAAAAAAGGTTACATGATCGGAAGACCTTTTTTTATTTTTCGTAAAAGCGGCTTAAACGATTAAGAAATGCAGACGGAAAGGTATTCGGACATGAGGAAATCAGGCAGAGTTTTAGCGGCAGTGATGGTGACGTTGAGCATGGTGCTTACATCCTTGTTCGCCGGTACGATCCTTGTCAGTGCGGATGATATTCAGAACCAGAATCTGCGTTCGAACATAACGATTGCAGCAGAGAGTGCCGGGAAAGCTTATGACGGCACGCCTCTTACCGCTTCCGGATACAGCCTGACGTTCGGACAGCTTGCGACCGGTGATGAGCTGGTCAGCGCGGACGTTTCCGGCAGCCAGACAGATGCCGGCATCGGAGTTAATACCGTGAGCAATGCCGTGATCCTGAACAACGGAACGGATGTCACTTCCCAGTATACGATCACTTATACGACCGGCGCGCTGATGGTCAGCCCGTCAGCCGTGACGGTTACGGCGGCAAGTGCCTCCAAGGTTTATGACGGCACGCCTCTTACGGATTCATCCTATACAGTTTCCGGTCTTGCGGGAAATGACGGCTTAGCTTCCATCGTGGTCGAGGGCAGCCAGACGGATGCCGGAAATGCGGCAAATGTCGTGACTTCCTATACATTTGCCGAAGGAACGGCTCCCGGCAACTACAGCGTCAATCTTGTCAGCGGAACGCTTTCGGTTTCGCCGGCACCGGCGGTCATTTCCGTCAGCAGTGCGTCCAAGACTTATGACGGCGCGCCGCTTTCCAGTTCAGATTATTCCGTCAGCGGACTTGTAAACGGAGATACGCTTTCAGCGGTCATTTCCGGTGCGCAGACCGAGGCGGGCAGCAGCGAAAACACGGCTGCTTCGTACACGATTCGAAATGGCAGCAGGGATGTCACAGGCGACTACAGCATTTCCGTGGTGAACGGAACCCTGACGGTCAATGCACCGGCCGCGGCTCCTGTTTCGAATAATGACAATAATGATGAAAATGAATCCGGAAACGGAACATCCAATTCCGGAACGGGCTCGGTAGCTGGTTCAGCATCCGGAACGGCATCTGGAACAGCTTCGGGTTCTGCTTCAGGTTCAGCTTCTGGTACGGGCACGTCTTCATCAGCGGCTTCAAATTCTTCTTCGACGGCATCGTCCGCCGCGACAGTTTCCGGCAGCACTTCCGGAACCAATTCCGAAACTACTTCCGGTACGGCGTCGGCATCCGGCACATCTTCCACAGCCTCGGGTTCCGCGACAGATTCGAACGCAGTTTCCGCTACGGTAACAACAGTAAATGGCAATGATGCTGCGGATGAAAGCTATACGCTGACGACTGTAAACAACGATGAATCGGTTCCACTTGCCAGCGGGGAAGACAATGCGGGAAAAGTCAATGTCAGTCTCATTTTCTGGATCTTCGGTGCGGCAGCAGCCGCGGGATGCCTTCTCTATTATCTGAATGCCAGGAGACGTGAGAAGGAAATGCAGGACATCTGCAACGAGATCAGCTACGATGATCTGGAAAACAAGGACAAGAAATAAAGAAGAAATATTATAGAATGAAACGAGAAAATAAAATCCTTGCGGATGTGCCGGGCGGCACAGAGGTAAGGATTTTTTGATGGGTAGAAAATGCATAAGAACGTTATATTGACCGCAGCAGGGGGAGGAAGTATCGTAAAAGCAGGTGCGGAGAGTAATAATAGTTAAATAAAAAAGATGAGATGATACAGCAAACTACACACTATAATGCAACTATAAATAGTTGCATACCGATAAAAGGCGTGATATTATCAATATGTGCCGGGGAGAAAAGCAAATGAGCAAAAAAGAAAAACTCATTAAACGTCTGCTTTCACGACCGAAAGATTTTAATGTGGATGAAGCTGAAACACTGATTGGTCTGCTGGGCGGATATAAATCGAATCGAGGGAAGACAAGCGGCTCAGCAATATCTTTTATTATGAGTGACGGAACTCAGATTGAATTGCATCGTCCGCATCCGGGGAATAATTTAAAGCGCTATCAGATAGATGATATGATCGAAAAGCTGAAAGGTGATGATCTAATATGAATACGATGGAGTATAAAGGTTACATTGGAAGTGTGGACTTTTCTGAAGAAGACCAGGTTTTGCATGGCAAGGTTCTTGGAATCCGCTCCCTTGTTTCCTACGAAGGAACAAGTGTGAAGTCATTAATCAAAGATTTTCATCATTCAGTAGATTTATATCTTGAAAATTGCAAAGAATCCGGGACAAAACCTGAAACGGCTTATAAAGGATCTTTTAATGTTCGTATACCTTCTGATATGCATAAAAAAGCAGCCATGGCGGCCATGTCAAGGAAGGAATCATTGAACCGCTATGTAGAAGAAGCAATCAGCAGCAAAATTGAGAAAGATCTGATTGAAGTGTAAAATTTGAGGAAGGGACCACCACCCCCGTCCCCGTGGTTCTTCGGTGCCGGAAACCGGCACCGATTTTTATAATTGACAAGTGTGCAGAACACATTATAATGAAATAGAATATAATGTGTATAAAACAGTAAAACCATATTTCGGAGTGCAAATACATGACAGCGGTTGATCGTAAAATACAGCGCTACACGGAAGCAACGGTGAATCTTCTCCCATTCTGGGAAAGAAAAAGTGCCCGGAGGGAACTGACGGATACGATTTACAGCATGCTGCAGGATTACTGCGGAAATGAGGAACCGACGCTCCGCGATGTCCGGGATATCCTGAATGAACTGGGGTCGCCGGACTCGATGGCAGACCAGTTTTATATGCAGAAAAGGAAGACGGCTTCATTTTCCGGAAAAGGAATCAGAATATTCCTGAATGCTTTGATGAAAGCGCTCATGATTGCCGCCGTAGGCTGTCTCATTTTCGGAATCTTCGTTCTGGTGACAGGACTTTCCAACAATATGATGCCGGTCGTCTTCGGAGGGCTCCTAGCACTGATGGTCGTGGGGATCCGGAGCGTGGCACAGCCGGAAGTGCGGTACTGAAATTTTATTGTAGAAATGAAGGCGCCTGAGGGCGTCTTTTTTTAACCGTTTCTTTAGACCCCTTTCATTGAAATAATCACGGAAATCCGTTATAGTATAAATGGAGTTGCAGGGGGCACTGAATTGGATAAATGGGAAAAGAGAGCGCGTGCCAGAAAGCTGGCAAGGGAGAAGGAGCTTCGCAGGAGGCTTCTGCTTTTATGTCTCTGTTTTGCCGCTGCGGCGATTATCCTGTCGCTGATTTCCGTGAATCTCGTAAAGAGCAGCACCTCGGCGGTGAAGACCGCCGCAGCCGGAACGGCATCGGCCGGATTCGGAGCGGTCACCGCAGACCAGTCGGGAAATTCGTCGGCTGACATTTCCGGAAGCACGGCGGACTGGACGTCCGGTACCCTGGAAGGAACGACGTCCGCATCGGGAAACAGCGGGACAGATTCCGCTGCCGACAGCGGGGCCATTTCCCCGAACGTAGGGGAAATACCGGTTGCGACACCGACGGAAGCACCGCTTGTTGAAGCCGAACTGGCAACGCCCACGCCGACTCCGACGCCGATTACCGAGGAAGTGCGGCAGGGATTTGCGGTGGACCCGAACAATACGAACTGGAATTACAATGACAACGGAGTGAAAACGGTCTATCTGACATTTGACGACGGACCGTCGCAGTACACGTCGCAGGTGCTTGATATTCTTGAACGCTACAGCGCGAAGGCAACATTTTTCGAGACGGCGCAGAACCCGGAATATTTCAGCATGATCAAGGAATGCTACGACCGCGGACATACGATCGGGCTGCACAGCTACTGCCACGATTACCAGACGGTCTATACATCTTCGGATGCATTTTTCAGCGACCTTGACGAGATCGGACAGATCGTGCAGCAGCAGATCGGCTACGTGCCGTGCTTCATCCGGTTCCCGGGCGGCTCGTCAAATGAGGTCTCGAAGCATTACTGCGAGGGCATCATGACCGAGCTTTCGCAGGAGGTGCAGGAGAAGGGCTATCAGTACTGGGACTGGAACGCCAGCTCCGGCGACGGCTCCGACGAGACCGCGGAGCAGACGGTGGCAAATGCAACCCAGTATGCTTATTTGACGAATGTCGTTCTTCTGATGCATGACGCGGTCGGCAAGCAGTCCACCATCGACGCGCTGCCGCAGGTCATTGAATTCTACCAGGGACAGGGCTATGCGTTCAAGGCGCTCGACCGCAGCAGCATGGTCGTGCACCATGAAATATTCAACTGAAATACATTCTGCAGAAAGGACTCATGAATCGACATGGAAAATGAACAGATGAAAACGGATGCGGCCGTGAATCCGTACGCCGAGGGCGTCGATCACGTCGCGCTTGCGGAGGATGCAAAGAGCGTGCTCTATCTTGACCAGACGCAGCTTCCGAACCGCGAGATCTACAAAAATGCGGATACGCCGGAGGAATGCTTCGATGCGATCAAGAAGCTGGAGATCCGCGGCGCACCCTGCATCGGAATCTTCGCGGGCTATTCAATGTTCGTGCTGGCGCAGAAATATGCCGGCCTCGAATATGCCTCATTTAAAGAGGAAATGCACAAGATCAGCGAATACCTCAACTCTTCCCGTCCGACGGCTGTAAACTTAAGCTGGGCGCTGAAGCGCATGGAAAAACTGATTGCGGATCATGAAGGCGAAAGCGTTCCGGCCATCCTTGAACTTATGAAGGCGGAGAGCATCTGGATTCATGAAGAGGACATCGAAATGTGCCGCAAGATCGCTGAATACGGCCTTACGCTCATCAAGGACGGCGACGGCGTCCTGACGCACTGCAACGCCGGACCTCTCGCGACGTCCAAATTCGGGACGGCACTCGGACCGCTGCTTCTCGGAAATGAAAAAGGCATGCATTTCCATGTATTCTCAGACGAAACGAGGCCGCTGCTTCAGGGCGCGCGCCTGACGTCCTTCGAACTCCAGAAGGCCGGCGTCGATGTGACGCTCATCTGCGACAACATGGCATCGATTGTCATGAAGCAGGGCTGGGTGCAGGCGTGCTTCGTCGGCTGCGACCGCGTCGCGGCAAACGGCGATTTCGCAAATAAGATCGGCACTTCCGGCGTCGCGATCCTGGCGAAGCATTACGGGATTCCGTTCTATACGCTGGGCCCGACTTCGACCATCGACATGGACTGCCCGACCGGCGCCGACATCAAGATCGAGCTCCGGGATCCGGAAGAAATCAAGACGATGTGGTACAAGGAATCGATGGCGCTTCCCGACGTGAAATGCTACAATCCTGCATTTGACGTCACGGACCACAGTCTTCTGACCGCAATCGTCACGGACAAGGGAATCGTCTATCCGCCGTTTGAAGAGAATCTGAAAAAGCTGTTCAGCAAATAAAAAGAACCGCCGGCCCGAACCACGGGGACGGGGGTGGTGGTTCCAATCAAAAATTTCAGGAGGAATGATTCATGCCAGCAAAAAAGAAAATGACTACATCTCCATCAGCCTGCATCGATGTCAAGAAGGGCACGCACATCGCGAAATGCGTCCTGATGCCGGGCGACCCGCTCCGCGCGAAATACATCGCGGAGACTTATCTTGAGAATCCGGTGCTTTTCAATGACGTCCGCGGCATGCTCGGCTATACAGGCAAATACGACGGCAAGGAAGTTTCCGTCATGGGTTCCGGCATGGGGATGCCGTCGCTGACGCTCTATGCTTTTGAGCTTTTTAATTTCTTCGGCGTCGAGTCGATCATCCGCGTCGGTTCCGCGGGCGGCATTGCCGACAGTGTCCACTGCCGCGACGTCGTCATCGCGATGTCCGCATCGACGAACTCCGGTTTTGAAAGCGCTTACGACCTGCCGGGCATCATTGCCCCGACAGCTGATTTTGAAATGCTCCGCACCGCTGTCGCGGCGGCTGAGGAAATGAAGGTCAAGGCGGATGTCGGCTGCGTCTATACCACCGATTTCTTCTATCATCCGTCGGGCAACATCAACCCGAAGATCAAGGCGACGGGACATCTCTGCGTGGAAATGGAAACCGCGGGCCTCTATCTGACGGCAATGAACTGCCACAAGAAGGCGCTCTCGATCCTCAGCATTTCCGATGAAGTCTTCACCGGAAAAGGCCTGTCCCCGAAGGAAATACAGCAGTCCTTCCATGAGATGATGGAGATTTCCCTGAAGACGGCAGCCAGGACGACGAAATAAATTAATAAATAAAGAAAGAATGGAACCACCACCCCCGTCCCCGTGGTTCCGGGACGGGCGGGAGTTCTTCGGAGGCTTAAATGCTTGGAATTATTGACACGGGCGGCGGCATGCGGGATGTATACGGCTGCGGTGTTTTTGACTATTTCATGGACAATAAGATTGACATTAAATACTGCCTCGGCGTTTCAGCCGGCTCGGCAAATGTAGCGAGCTATCTTGCCCGGCAGCGCGGTCGCAACCTGCGCTTCTACGCGGAGTATTCCACACGGAAGGAATATATGGGCCTGCATTCGCTTTTCAGCGAAGGTTCCTATTTCAACCTGAATTATATTTACTCCTATCTGGCAAATGAAAACGGCGAGGATCCGATCGACATCGCCAGAATGAAAGCGACGGACAGCGCATTTGTGATTGCCGCGACGAATATTCAGGATGGGAAGACGGAATATTTCACGAAGGACGATATCCAGCAGAACGACATGCGGGCGGTAATGGCTTCCAGCTGCGTGCCGATTGTCTGCAAGCCGATCAGCTTCAAGGGAAAGCTCTACTGCGACGGCGGACTTGCGACGCCGATTCCGTATGAGAAGGCATTTATCGACGGATGCGACCGTCTGATCGTCATCCTGACCCGCCCGGAAGACGAAGTCATGGAGCCGGAGCTGAACAAAAAGGTTTATCATACGCTGCTGAAGTCGATGCCGGCGGTCGCGCGCGGTCTCGACATGCACCACAGCCGCTACAATCAGGAACTTTCCGTCCTGAAGGTGCTGAGGGATGAAGGAAAAGTCATCCTCATTTCCCCGTCGGACCAGTGCGGCGTGAAGAACAACTGCCGCGATCCGGAGCTGCTGACGCAGCTTTACCACGTAGGCTATGCAGACGCGAAGAAGAAACTTGCCGGCGTGAAGTTCGAGCACTATACGGAAGAGAACAGTACGTTCAGCCCGAAGGACAGGGAAACGGAATAAAGGAAATAACAAATATAGAAGAAGTGGTTAATCTGTGCAGCAGCTGCAGATTAACCACTTTTTTGTACAGTAAGACAGCAGATGAAGATTTGCCGACTTGACAGGGGAAGGGAGTTCCTAGTATACTATCAATTGATAGTACAGCCTGTGAGGGAGGTGATTTCATTAAACTGTCAGTTCAGTCAAGAAAAAGAGAGGTTATATCCTTTATAGAAGAATTAAACAGGATTCTTCGTGATGATAAGTTCAATGCAGGCAGGAATCTGATTGTTATAAAAAAAGATAAGAATCCTGAAAAAATAAAATTCTCAACGCCTTATACTCTTTTGGATTTGGAGTATGACAGCGGTGATATTGCAGAACGTTTAAAAGAATTGAATATCCGTGAATATTCGGAGACTTTAATGGACAAAGATGATTTGAATCCGCCGCTCTTATTTGTTTTTGGTAAGGAAATTCATGGAAAATTGATTTACATCAAACTAAAAATAAAACCGACAGAAAAGATTTTATGTGTTTCATTTCACTATGCAGAAGCGACGATGAAATTTCCATTTTTAAATGAAAGTTAAACGGAGGGGAAATGGAAAAGAGCGTTTTGATAAGAAAAATAAATATGGCATGTCCGATATGTGATCAAACACATGAAGTTGAAGAAAGAAAACGTATGTCGGAGACGATTATTAAAGATGAAAAAGTCATTTACGAAGAAAAATATTATTTATGCAGTCATGCAAAAGATGAAAATGAATTTGAAAATGGCGCATTGCTGAATGAAAATCTTCTGAATGCCCGCAATGCCTATCGTAAAAAAATGGGTCTCCTGACATCGGACGAAATTATTGCAATCCGTGAAGGCTATGGACTTTCACAGGTCGATATGGCCAGACTGCTGGGATGGGGAGAAGCGACTGTTTCAAGATATGAGAGCAAGGCAATTCAGGATAAAGCTTACGATACAATGCTGCATCTGATCAAAGATAACCCGTCAGAGGCACTGGCTCTGTTAAAGAAAAACGGGAATCAGATACCTGAATTGAAAAAGAAAGAGATTCATTCGAAAATTGCGGATAAGATTAATGCTTATGGCAAGGAATATATGACAAGGCAGATGTTTGAAGGAGAGTATGTTTCATTTGATGAACCATCCGATTTCAATGGCAATACAATTCTTAATATCGACAAAATAGAAGCGATTATTTCGTATTTTGCTGCGGCAAAGGTTCTTAATCTGTTTAAAACAAAATTAATGAAAATGATTTGGTATTCGGATGCATTGTCCTATAAAGAAACCGGAAAAGCAATAACAGGGATGGTATACCGACATGAGAAAATGGGCGCTTTGCCAATAGGACATTATAGCCTCATGAATCTCGAAAATCTGACGATTCGTGAAGAGACAAGCTATCATTATGACTCAATGTTTCATATATATCCGAATGAAAAAGCGGATTATTCCGTTTTGACCGAAAAAGAAATAAAGATACTCGATAAAGTAATAAAAAAATTCCAGAATTATGAAGCAAAAGAAATTATTGATTATATGCATAAAGAAGAAGCTTATAAAAAAACTTCTTCAGGGGAAATCATCCCTTTCAGTTTGGCAAAGGAGATAAAAGAGTTTTAAAGAGATATTTTTGTGGATTCAGACGGTGCGGTTGAGTTTCTTCCGCACCGTTTTCCATTGCGGGAAATAGCGGTCCATGCGGTTCTTGAAATAGACGCCGTGGTTCGCGACCCAGAAATGCGTCAGTTCATGGATCAGGATGTATTTCAGCGTCTCGTCGTCCAGAAGGACGAGCTGCAGATTGACGGAAATGATACCGGTCCTCCGGCTGCAGGAGCCCCATCTTGTCTTCATGCTGCGGATGCGCCAGCCGGAGGCGTGCTGGCCGACGATAGCTTCGCATTCAGGAATCAGTGCTTCCATGCGCTGCCGCAGAATCGCTTCAGCATCCGGCGGAAGCTCGGAAACGGGGAGCGGATGATAGGATTCCGCCCTCTGCATCTGGCGGTGCAGCCACGGTGCCTTTGAGCGTGCGAAGGCGGCAATGTCGCCGCTGCTCATGCGGAGGGGTGCCGTGATTTTCACGGAGCGGTCAGCGGGAGAGAAGCGGATATACAGGTTCCGGATGTGCTTGCGCTCAACCGGAATTTCAATTCCATCAATAGTCAGAGAATCCATTTTCAGCCTTTCCAGTTTGCCTGCGATATAGTATAGTAAAACGATAATGCAGAAACCTACAGCCGTCAAACTGAATATTCTGTATGCCTGCGTGGCGGGACTGTTCTGGGCAATGTACTGCCCGGTTGTTTCCTTTACGTCAGTATACCTTCTGAACCGCGGAATCGGCAATACGCAGATCGGCATTCTCATGGCGTCGGCGCAGATTGCGGCGGCATTTGCGCAGCCTCTGCTCGGCTCCCGCGTCGACAAAAGCAGGACACTGACAAATGGGAAAATGTCCCTCATCCTTACCGCTATAGCTGGAATCTGTTCCCTGATCCTGTGCTTTCTTCTGCAGGCATCGCCTGTTTTTATCCTGATTGAAATCGCCGTAATCACGGCTTCGACTGCTCTGCAGCCATTTAACAACGCACTGGCCTTCGATCATGAAAAAGAAGGATACACCATCAATTTCGGCCTGGGCCGCGGCATGGGCTCGATTACGTATGCCGTGTCCGCACTGGTTCTGGGCTATCTGGTGGAAATCTACAGCCCGAATCTCCTGCCGTATGTGGCTGCTGCTCAGGCGGTGCTGCTGACTGCCGCGACGCTGCTTTATATGAAACCGGCAGCGGGGAAAATGCCGGCGACAGATACGGAGACAGGTATGGCCGCAGATGCGACGACAGGTACGAAGACAGGTGCGGCGGACATTTTGACAGCGAATCAAACACAGGCATCTGCAAAGGGAGATGTCCAGGCCGACAGCCTGAAGGATTTCGTCCTCGGGCATAAGAAGTTCATGATTCTGCAGATCGGAGTCATGTTCATTTTCTTCAGTCATCTGACCCTGAACACATATTTCCTCCAGATCGAACAGAGCGTCGGCGGAAGCAGCAGGGACATGGGACTCGCGATTTTCTACGCGGCAATGATCGAAGTGCCGGTCATGTTTTTTTTCGTCAAAATCATTAAGAGAATTCCCTGTGAGAAGATCATGGCCTTCGCCTGCATCATGTTTGCCGTCAAACATTTTCTGACGTATGCTGCGTCTTCGGTGGGAATGATTCTGTTCGCGCAGACATTTGAGATTGTCTCCTACGCGATTTTCATTCCGGCCAGCGTCTATTATACGAAAATGCTGATTGAGGAACGCAACCGCACAAAAGGGCAGACCTTTGCGGTCATTGCCATGACTTGCGGAAATATCCTTTCTTCATTTGCCGGCGGATTCCTTCTGGACTCGCTCGGCGCCAAGCAGATGCTGCTGATTGCGGCCATTTCGGCAGCAGTCGGCGCGGTGATTGCCGTGACGCATATCGAGAAGCTGCCGGCGGTGCAGAACTGATTTCAGCGGTATTCTTCCGGGTTCCGGATTCTGCCGCGGTATGGCTCGGAGAGCGGGTTCCTTAAAAATTCCGGCAAAACCTCTTCATTTCCCCAGCGGTGCATCGGCCAGGCTTCCTCGGTATCGGTACTGCGCATGAAATAATCGAAGCCGGCTCCGGTAAATTTTCCCTGTTTCGGATCAAGCGGAAGGAAAGCCGCATCGAAATGCGCACCGCGGATCCCGTCGATGATGCGGCGGTAGTCCGACCTTTCCATGGCATTTGTTTCCTCCTCATTTTTTTCGAATGACCAGTCGTTGAGGTCGCCTGCGTGGAAAATCTCTTTCCCTTCGCAGGAGACGAGGAACGCAACGCCCGAGTCTGTCGACGGAAGAGTGCGAACCGCCACCCCCGTCCCCGTGGTTCCGGCTTTCAGGAAGGCAATTCGGCGGTACACTTCTTCCGGCACTCCGTGATTTTCAAAGGAACGCTCATTGAACTTCCGGCGGATATCGTTCCCCAGAAAATACTGTACATCCGGATGCGTCTCCCGGAGCCGGAAAATCTCAAATGAAAAATGGTCCGGATGCACGTGCGACGCGAAGACGCAGAGCTGTTTCCCCGGATCGATGGGCGGGAGATTCCCCTTCCAGTAATCGAAGAGGAGAACCGTTTTTTCCAGTTCTACGAGAAAACCGTCGTGATAAATGTATCTGATCTGCATCTGTGTTTCCTCCGTCTCAGGCCATGGCGTTTTCAGTAAAAAACAAGGCTGCGATATGGTTAAGTATAGCATAGTCCGGTTGACTAATCTTCAACTTTCGGGTAACATAAGATTGCTCTTGCGGAGAGGAGGTCGGACTGATGGAAGAAGAGAAAAAAGACGAAAACAGCGTCATCCAGCAAACAGAAAAGGCTGCTGAGGCGGAATCACAGGAAACGAAAGAAGAGAATCCTGAGGAAAATGAAACCGTCCATATCAACATCAAAAAGCTGGACGAGGAAGGCCTTTCCGAATTCAGGGATGCTCTTGCCAGGTCCGATCACGAGAAGCTGAACGAAGTCTACGAACGCTATGAGCTGATCGATTTTGCCCAGGCAATGGAAGACTTCAACGATGAAGAAATCGCGCAGACCTGCGCCCTCTTTTCCGATCAGCAGCTCGGCGAGATTCTGGAGCAGGCCGATGAGGACGTCCAGAACGACGTCATCGGCGACCTGGATAACGGACGCGTCCTGAAGATCTTCAAATACATGCAGAAGGATAATGTGGCTGATCTTCTCGGCGACATTTCCACGGACCGCCGGAAACAGCTTTTTGATTTGATGAGCGGCGGCGATAAGCGGACGCTGCATGAACTGCTGGGCTACTCAGAAGATACGGCAGGCGGCATCATGACGACCGCCTACATCGCTCTGTCGAAAAACCTGACAATTTCCGAAGCGATTCAGAAGATCAAGCAGATCGGTCCGCGGACGGAAGTCATTGAAACCATTTACATCCTGAATGACCAGAGACAGCTGATCGGCACCGCCGACTTGCGGGATATCCTGATTGCGGACAATAACGACATGCTGGAAAGCATTATGGATACAGACCCGATTTCCGTCGAACCGGAAGTCGACCAGGAATCGGTTTCCCGCCTCGTTGCGAAATACGACCTGAAGGCCATCCCGGTCGTCAATAAAAGAAAAGGAATGCTCGGGATCATCACCGTTGACGATATCATCGATGTCATCAACGAAGAGCATACTGAAGATTTATACTCCATGGCCGGTGTCGGCAAAGAAGAGAGCATTGACACCTCATTGATGGAATCGGTAAAGATGCGTCTTCCCTGGCTGGTCATCAATCTGGCAACAGCCTTTCTCGCTGCCTTTACGATCCGTGCCTTTGAAGGCACGATCCAGAAGGTTGTCGCACTGTCCGCCATGATGACAATCATCAGCGGCATGGGCGGCAATGCCGGAACGCAGACGCTTTCCATTATCATCCGCAGCATCGCGCTGGGCGAAGTGAAATTTACCGATGCCTGGAAACCGTTTTTAAAAGAGGCGGCGCTTGGTGTCATCAATGGTGCCGTTACCGGCTTGATTACCGGGCTTGTCGCATATTTTATGTACGGCAACTGGTTCCTCGGGATCATCACTTTTATAGCCATGATCGGCAACCTGGTCGTGGCAGGAGTATTCGGTTTCCTGATTCCTTTGATTATGAGAGCCCTTCATCAGGATCCGGCGCTTGGTTCGACGGTGTTTCTGACAACGGCAACGGATGTCCTGGGCTTCTTTATTTTCCTCGGTCTGGCAACTCTGTTCCTGCCGTATCTGGAATAAGAAATCTCACGAATGTTAATAAAAGTTCAAAAACGTCTGTTTCGGCAGACGTTTTTGCATATTTTTTATTGCTTTTTGAAAAAAACACTGTTATCATAATTAACACAAATAATTATTAATTATATATGTCACTGCACATTTGAACATAAGATTTTTTGGGGGTAAAGATGAAAATCAAGAATAATCTTGATCAGCTGGTCTACGATAAAATAATCGATGATATGATTATGGGGCAGTACAAAATGGGTGACCGGATCATGGTCAACTCGCTGGCTGATGAATATGAAATCAGTAAAACACCGGTCATACAGGCAGTCAAACTGCTCTGTAATGATGATGTTTTCCAGGTACAGAAAAACGGCTGGATAATTGTTCCTGAACTGACTAAGAAGGATATTAATAATGTGTGTGAAGTCCGGCTTTTACTGGAACAGTATGCGATTAAAAATGTTCTGGAGAAGGAACCGGAAAAGAATAAGGAACTCTGGAATCTCCTGGAAGAAGATGCCGATAAATGCAAATCTTATTTTGAAAAAAATGACTATTTGAAACTTGCCAAGACGGATCTGAAATTTCATCGTGATCTGATTACCGGCACAGAAAATACATATCTGAGGGAAATATACCGTAAGGTCCAGGGAAAGTTTATCTTGGCCAGCTATCTTGTGCTGCCGTTAAAGAACAGATTGCTCAGCAAAACAGTAGATGATCATTATCGGATACTAAAGAAGCTTAAGAAAAATGATCTTGAAGGATCTCTCCAGGAAATCGAAGAACATATCACGAGTATTTATAATTATATAACAAACCAGGAAAGTACCGAAAATAATAAATAATTATCCAGCTTGAAATTTGTTTAAAGTGCTAATTTATTTATTTTGGGTTGACAATGAAGGCCCAGGATGCCTATTATTCATTTAGAAATAATTATTTATTATAACTTATTTATTTAATATTACAGAAGACAAAGCAGTATGTATTCACCAAGAGGAAAAGGAGAAGAAGCAATGAAAAAGGCAGTGGCATTATTTCTTTCATTAGCAATGGCTTTATCATTGGCAGCGTGCGGAGGAAGCAGTACATCCAGCACGGCAGCTTCGACGGCAGCAAGTACGGCAGCATCCGTTGCGGCAAGCAAAGCGGCTTCGACAGCATCCAGTACAGCAGCTTCAACAGCCGCAAGTACTGCAGCAACAAGTACGGCTGCATCAGGTGATACGGTGAAAATCGGACTGGTCGCCATGCTGACAGGAGATAATCCGGAGAATGGCAAGAGAATGCAGGATTCTGTCCAGCTTGCAGTTGATCAGTATAACGCAAAAGGCGGAGTACTTGGAAAACAGATTGAACTTGAGGTTACGGATGATCAGACAGACCAGGCACAGGCAGTTACCTGTATTCAGAAACTTGCTTCTGATGGTGTAGCGGGCATCGTTGGACCTCATCGTTCGACCAATGCAATAGCTGTTTCTGATACAGTTGCTGAATATAAAATCCCGATTCTGACCGGCGGTACATCACCTGCTATTCAGGATCTGAACAATGATTATATTTTCCGCTGCCGTGCTTCAGATACCATTCAGGCAAATGCAGCAGTTGCTTATGCTGTAGAAAAAGGCGGAGCTAAGAATATCGGCATTATGTATGATACGGATGAATTCGGGTCCGGTGCTGAAAAGATCATTGCAGAGTATTGTGAGAAGAATGGAATCACTTATAAAGCTGAGGGACATAATACAGGTGCTACAGACTTTTCCGCACAGCTGATGGATGTTCAGAGTGCAGGATGCGATACACTGATTATCTGGTGCCATGATGCAGAGCTTGCAATGTATGCACGTCAGATTACAGAATTCGGTCTGAACGTCAAAGTCGTTTCTTCGCCAGGCGTCACAATGGATACAGTTCTTAAGCTGATTGATGATCCGGCATATATTGCAGGATGGCATGCAGTTACAGACTTTGTTTCTACTTCTGATGATGATACAGTAAAGACTTTTGTTAAGGAATTTGAAGATGCAACCGGTACAGAAGCTGAGCTTTATGCTTCTTCCTACTATGGAGCAGCGGTAGCTCTTATTGAGGCTATCAAGTCAGCAGGTTCAACAGATCCGCAGGCAGTTCGCGATGCACTTGCCAAGACAAAAGATCTTCAGCTTCCGAATGGTGTTGCAACATGCGATGATCACAATAACCTGATTCATTCCTGCGCCATTGCTGAAGTCGGAAACAATAAAGATATTACACAGATCGATACAGTTACCGGCTGATAGACAAACATAAATATCTATGTACAGTTGAAGGTTGCTGTCTCTGGCGGCAACCTTCACTGATAAGGAGGCTTTTATGAATCTGAATTCAATTGTTCAGCTTCTGGTCAGCGGTATTGCAATGGGCTGTGTTTATGCCATGATCGGGATTGAATTCACTCTGATCTTCAATGCAACAGGTCTCATCAATTTTGCTCATGACCGTCTGGTAAATGTAGCGGCTTATATTTTCGGCGGATCTTTTATGGTCGGTCTGAATCTATGGGCCCCTATGTCGATTCTTATGACTTTGATTATTATGGGCTTCATGGGTGTCCTGATTGCTCTCTGCGTTTTTAATCCGCTTAAAAATATGCGTTCAGATATTTACGCAGTTCTGGGAACGCTGCTTCTTGCCAGAATCTGGGCAGAACTTCTTCGTATTTTCTGGGGACCTTCGAATTTTACTGTTCCCGGCTGGCTCTCCGGAACCTTTAAATTTGGAAGCATTATTGTAACAAAATCAAACATCATTATCTGTATTGTATCTGTCATTACGGTGGTATGTCTTGTGATTTTCATGAATTGGACAAAACCCGGAAAAGCCATGCGCTGCGTTGCACAGAATAAAAAAGCGGCTGCTCTGATGGGAATCAATGTAAACCAGAGCATTGCCGTTACAACAGCAGTCTCTCTGATTATCTGCGCCATCATCGGTATCCTGATTATTCCGCTTTTCAACTGCTCATTGACAATGGCCGGGACAATCGGGATGAAAGGCTTCTGCGCTTCCGTTGTCGGTGGGTTCGGTTATCTTCCCGGAAATATAGTCGGCGGTATTTTCATCGGGATTCTGGAGAATCTCTCAATCCTGGTTATTCCGTCTGTTTATAAAGATATTATTTCTTTTGCAGTCATGATTATTTTCCTGATCGTGAAACCAAGCGGATTTTTAGGCAAGCGGGCATAAGGAGGACAAAATGAAAAAACTTACAAAAATCCAAAAAATGGTCCTTCTGATAATTCTTGCCGTGATACTTGCTTTTTTACCGAAAATTGTCGGAAATAATTATTTCATGACACTGATCAACCGTGTTCTGATCTGGTACATTGCTGTTTTAGGCCTGAATTTTATTACAGGACTTACCGGAGAGAACAACTTAGGTATGGCGGGAATATTTGCACTCGGAGCATATGCATGCGGCCTGGCAACAACAAAACTCGGAGTTTCGCCGTGGGTCGGCCTGATGTTCTCTCTGGGCATGGGCGGTATCGTCGGACTTGCATTAGGTTATCCATCCCTGAGGCTGAAAGGAATTTACCTTTCATTGACCACAATCGGGTTTGGAGAAGTTATCCGTCTGCTTCTTGTCAATCTTGACGGTCTGACAGGAGGAAATACAGGCGTGAAAGGAATTCCTTCACTGAACATCGGAAGTCTGGTATTTGATTCGGAAAATAAAAGATATTATATCCTGCTGATCTTTGCACTGTTTTTCCTGTTCTGTGCCTACAGACTCGTCAATTCAAAATGGGGAAGAATTTTTAAGTCGCTTCGTGATAATTCAGACTCAGTTGAAATGATTGGTGTGAATATTGCTTCCATGAAGATACTGGCTTTTACGATCTGCTGCATTTTCGGATCGGTAGCCGGAGGACTGTATTCGTGCTATATGACTTATATCAATCCTTCCACATTTACCTTCAATTTTTCAGCGAATATGTTCATGATGCTGATGGTCGGCGGACTGGAATCGGTATTCGGAGGAATTTTCGGTACAATCATGGTTATAGCACTTCCGGAATTCTTTGCCTCATTCACAACGGATTATTATCTGGTTATCACTTATATCATTGTATTTGTAGGTGCAATCGTATTTCCGAATGGGTGGCCGAGGGCTATTATTGACGGATGCAAAAAGCTCTATTCAAAGATATCCGGCAAAGCAATTGCAAAGGCAGGTGACTGACGATGGGTGAATGCATACTGAAACTTACGGGAGTCACAAAGAAATTCGGCGGTTTGACGGCTGTCAACGATGTCTCGTTAAATATGGAGGCAAATACAATTCATTCCCTGATCGGCCCGAACGGAGCCGGTAAAACAACAACGGTGAATCTGATCACCGGCGTCTATCCGGTGACAAGCGGAAAAATCGAATTTATGGGAGAAGACATTACAGGTCTTCCAACCTATAAAGTGGCACGTAAGGGAATTGGAAGAACCTTTCAGAACATAAAGGTTTTTCCGACGATGACACTCCTCGAAAATGTCATGATCGGCGGCCACAGAGATACAAAACTGAATCCGCTGCAGACAATCTTCAATATCAGAAAAGCCGGTGAAGAGGAAAAAGAGCTTCGTGAAAAAGCAGAAAATGTCCTGAATGAACTTGGTCTTTATGAAATCCGCAACAGAACGATAAAAAACCTGCCGTATGGCCGCCAGAAAATTTCAGAAATTGCACGTGCCATGATGACAGAACCAAAGCTGATTCTTTTGGATGAACCGGCAGCCGGTTTAAACCCGTCTGAAAGAGCAGAACTGATTCAGGTAATTGAGAAGACACACGAAAGCGGATATTCCTATTTCCTGATTGAGCATAACATGGACGTGGTCATGTCCATGAGTGACCGTATTACCGTGCTGAACTTTGGTCAGATGATTGCCGAAGGAACACCGGACGAGATCAAAAATAACGATGACGTTATTACGGCTTATCTCGGTGATGCTTATGTTAAACAGGAACATGAAGGCTGAAGGGAGAGAGAAGATGCTAAAAGTACAGAATATCAACAGTTATTACGGCAGTATCCAGGCTCTCCATAATGTATCTATCGAAATCGGCGATCAGGATATCATTTCGATTATCGGATCAAACGGAGCCGGAAAATCGACACTGATGAATTCGATCAGTGGTTTCGTTAAAATGCACGGCGAAGGCGATATTGAATTTAACGGCAGCAGCATCCGGGGAATGAAACCGCATAAAATCACAAATATGGGAATAATCCAGGTTCCTGAAGGCAGAGAGATTTTCCCGAAAATGAGCGTCTCGGAAAACCTTGAAATGGGAAGCTACAGCATTAAACGTTCTAAAAAAGAAATGAATAAAAAACTGGATGAAATGTATGAACTGTATCCACGGCTGAAGGAAAGAGCCTCTCAGAAAGCGGGAACGCTGTCCGGCGGGGAACAGCAGATGCTGGCCATAGCAAGGGGCCTGATGTCGGATCCGAAACTGCTGATGTGCGACGAACCTTCCCTGGGACTTGCACCGGTCATTGTCGATGATATGTTCAAAATCTTTCAAAGAATCAATTCTGAAATGCATATTCCGATCCTTCTGGTTGAGCAGAATGCTTATATGGCCCTCAGTGTCTCTTCCTACTGTTATGTCATGGAAGACGGTGAAATCCGAATTTCCGGTCCGAGCAGTGAACTGGTAAAGAGTGATGCTATTGTCAATGCTTATCTGGGCGGCGGAAAAAATAAGGAGGAGTCTTGAAATGGGCTATGTAAAATATGATTATCAGGGGCTGTATGATTTAGCTGTAGAAATGTTCATTCGTTATAAATTTAAAAAGTCAGATGCAAAGAAAATTGCGGATGTCATTCTGACAGCTGACCGTTACGGAATTGAATCTCATGGGGTCAACAGACTGACTCTGTATCCTCACAGCATCGATATCGGACGTCTGAAGGTTGATGCCAAACCGGAAATCGTTGAAGAAACTCCCATTACGGCAATTATTGATGCCAATGACGGCGAAGGTCATCTTGCCAGCATCAAGGCAATGAATCTTGCCATCAAAAAAGCAAAAGAAACAGGAATCGGACTGGTAACGGTCCGGAACTCCAATCATTTTGGAATCGCCGGTTATTATTCCATGATGGCTGCAAAAAAGGGGTTCATGGGAATCTGCATGACAAATGCGGAGGCATTGGTAGTTCCGACTTACGCGCGTCAGCCGAAAATGGGAACAAATCCGATTGCTATTACGATTCCGGCGAAGCCGAATTTCTGGCATATGGATTTTGCGACCAGTATCATGACCGCCGGGAAAATGGAAGTTTATGCAAAACGCGGTGCAACCCTGCATGAAGGCATGCTGATTGATCCAAATGGCATTATCAGCACAGATCCGAACGAATTCCTGAAAATCCGTAAAGAAAAATCGGATGGTGGCATTATGCCGATGGGCGGAGCCGGTATGGATTTCGGCGGACATAAAGGCTATGCGTTCGGCATGCTGGTAGATATTATGTGCGGTATCATGTCTCATGGCGCTGTCAGTTCAGAAATCCGTGTAAAACCTAACCGTGAAAAATGCTGCCATTTCTTCTGCGCATTTGATTATGGCAAGTTTGGAGATAAGAAAGACATTGAAAAGCGTCTGTCCGAGTATATGCAGGGGATGCGCGACGCAAAGACGGCAGAGGGTGAAAAGCGGGTATATGTCCATGGTGATAAAGAAATGGAAACTGAAAAAGAAGTACTCGCTCATGGCGTAGCCATTAATGACGCTACACTTACAGAAATTCTGCAGTACTGCGACAAGCTGCATATTAATGCCGATGACTTTCTGAAGAAGACAGGATTCTGAAAAGGGGAACGTCATGAATATTTTCGAAAATCTTCTTTCGGATGTAGAGATTCCGAGATTCGTGAAGGTCTATCAGGATCTGGACAGCAGTATGATTGAAGATATTGATGCAGCTGTCGGAAAAGCCCTGGAACGAAAAGGAACACTGGACATCATAAAACCGGGAGACACGGTCTGTCTGACCTGCGGCAGCCGTGAGGTTGCGAATGTTGCAAAGGTATTGAGATCACTGTGCGACAGAATTAAAGCAGTCGGAGGAAAGCCATTTATTATTCCGGCAATGGGAAGTCATGCCGGTGCAGATGCGGATGGACAGAAAGCGATATGCGCAGGGTACGGAGTTACGGAAGAAACGATGGGTGTTCCGGTAAAATCCTGTATGGATACGGATGTCATCGGTTATACGGACGACGGACAGGAAGTCCATATGGATCATTTCGCAAATGAAGCGGATATCATTATTCCGGTAGGAAGGATTAAAGCCCATACGGATTTTCACGGTCCTGTTGAGAGCGGAATCTGCAAAATGCTGGTTATCGGTATCGGAAAACAGCACGGAGCATATTCCTGCCACAGGCAGGGCTTCGGGCATATGGCTGAAAATGTCTTGAAATTTTCTTCCGTCATTCTGGAGAAAAAAAAGAATATTTTTGCCGTTGGCCTGATGGAGAATGCTTTTCATAATACCTATCGGATAGAAGCAATTCCGGAAGATCGGATTATGGAAGAAGAACCGGTGCTTTTGCTGGATTCAAAGGCGCATCTGGCAAAAGTTCCGTTTAATAAGGCAGATGTCCTGATCTGTAATGAGGGAGGAAAGAATATCAGCGGTTCCGGTATGGACCCGAATGTTACCGGACGCTCTCCCTGTACTGGAGTCATTGCCCCATTTTTTGAGAGAATCGCCGTTCTTGACCTGACGGATATTTCTCATGGAAATTTTGCGGGTCTTGGCAATGCTGAAATAACAACACAGCGTTTATATCGGAAGATCAATTTTGAACAGACATATCCGAATTCCATTACGGCAGCAGAACCGATTTCCTGCAGACTTCCCATCGTTATGCCAAATGATCGAACTGCGATCAAAATGGCAATAAGAACGGCTGTTGAAATTGACTGGAAAAAAGGTCCGCGGGTTGTCTGGCTTAAGAATACGCTCAGTCTGAAGGAATTCTACGTCTCGGAAGCACTGCTGGAAGATGTGAAAATGCTTGATCATGTGACAGCAGCAGGAGAGTGTTTCGATGTGCCGTTTGATGATGAGGGAAATGCGATAGGGATGTATTGAAAAAGTTTCACTAATAAATAATTATTAATTAAATTTCTCGTTGACATAGAAACCAGAGAATGCTATAGTGATGTTAATGAAATAATTAGTAACAAATAATTATTTATTATAAATAATGAAATTGCCATCATGTGGCAGAAGGAGTGAAAAAATGAAAGAAGGAATCAAAAAGCCATTTGGTATTTGCCCCGCGTCTATGACATGCTGGAATGCTGATCAGACTTATAATCCAAAGGCAGAAGAGAAATACCTGACCTGGATGCTGGACAATGGTGCACAGAGTATTTCTATCTGCGGAAGCACCGGTGAAAATATTGCTATGAACATGGAAGAACAGAGACAGATTATCGACCATATTACAAGCTTTTTAGGCGGGCAGGTTCCGCTGGTTGTCGGAACAGGACGCTATGATACATATAATACTATTAAGATGAGCCAGTATGCACAGGAAAAAGGTGCTGACTGTGTCATGGTTATTCTTCCGTTCTATCTTCATCCGCATAAGAAAGCTGTTATGCAGCATTTCAGAGATATTCACGCAGCACTTGATATTCAGATTCTGGTCTATAACAATCCGTGGTTTGCAGGATATGAGCTTACTACAAATGAATTAAAGGAACTGAATGATGATGGAACGATTCAGTGCGTGAAAGCAGCACATGGCGATCCGAATCGTATCCATGAAGAAAAGTTTGCCTGCGGTGATAATCTGACCGTATTCTACGGACATGATTACTGCGCAGCAGAAGCACTGTTATGCGGTGCTGACGGATGGCTTTCCGGATTCCCGGCAATTCTGACAAAACAGTGCCGTGCAATCTACGATGCAGCAAAAGCTAAGGACGTAGATGCTACAATGGCAGCTCAGAATAAGATTCAGCCTTTTATCAACTATTTCTTCTATGACAAAGTGAATGAAGTTCCGCATTGGCAGGAAATCTGCAAATATACGCTTCAGGCACAGGGACTTACGGATGTTGGTCTTCCGAGAAAACCGCTTGGAGAACTTGATGCAGAAAATAAGAGAAAGATTGATAAACTCCTTGCAGATATGCAGTAACGTTTCATCCTTCCTGAACGCCCAGTATCATAGAAATATGATACTGGGATTTTATATATCAGAGGATAACAGGGATCAGACCGTATGAGTATTGTAATTACGACAATAGAGCAGATTACCATCATGTTCCTGATAGCCGGTGCAGGAATGGCAGCATATCGCTGCGGAATCCTTGACTCAGAAAAAAACAAGATTCTTTCAGATGTCGTTTTAAAAATTGTGACTCCTGCGCTGGTTATTTCTTCCTTTCAGACGGATTACAGTGCTGAAAAAGCAAAAGGTCTTTTTGTCTCTCTTCTGCTTGGAATACTGAGCTATGCGATTACAATATTTTTTTCCATGTTTTTAATCCGGAAAACAGAGAAATTCGATTATAAAATAGCCCGTTTTTCCTGTTCTTATTCTAACTGCGGCTATATCGGCCTGCCGCTGGCTTATGGAATTTATGGGAAGGAAGGGGTGTTTTATATGACGGCTTTCACGGTCATCTTTAATATCCTTGTATATTCTCACGGCGCATACATCATGCGAAAAGATAACTACCGGTTCTCTTTTAAAAAATTGATTTCACCGGCACTCGTCGGTGTGGCAATTGGAATGATACTTTTTTTCTGCAGAGTAAAGCTTCCATATCTTATAGATCAGCCGATGGTTCTTCTTGCAGATATGAATACTCCTTTGGCGATGCTGATTGCAGGAGCAGCAATCATTCAGGTAAAGCCGGATAAATTAAAAAAGAATTTGAATATCCTGCTGTTTGCGTTTTATAAACTTCTGCTGTTTCCTGTGATTTTTATCCTGCTGGTATCTTTGTTTCCGTTACCGGATACAGCAAAAATGACAGCTGTCATTGCGACAGCCTGTCCGTCTGCCGCGCTTTGCATCATGTTCTCTCTGCAAAATGGAAGAGATGATGTCTATGCTTCTGAAATCTTTGCTGTTACGACATTGCTTTCCATCATTACGCTTCCCTGTATGATGGGGATTGCGGAACTGCTTTAAACTTAGGATTTATTCTCTGAAATTTTATCCAGCCATTTCCAGGACATGCTGCAGTCCTGTACAGTAAATTTTCCGCCTGTAATCTGAACATCAAAACCATCCATATACCGGGAGGCATCGGAAGCCAGAAAAACGATTGGTTTTGCAAGATCTTCGGGAACACCGATTCGGTGCATTGAAATGTCACGGACAAATTTTTCGTGGTTTTCCTGGATGAAATCAGAACTCATATCACTTGCGATCATTCCCGGAATATAAGACATCACACGTATTCCGTACGGAGCAAGACAGGCGGCCATGGTCCGCGTCAGACTGGAAACACCGGATTTAGCAGCAGCATATACGGATCCGTTAGCATGCGGTATCAGTGCTGCATAGGAAGAAGCATTCAAAATAACACCGGATTTTTGCTGCTTCATGTATTTCGCTGCGATTTGCGAACAGAAAAAAACAGCCTTCAGGTCGACATTCATGATCAAGTCATATTCTTCTTCGGTAAAATCGGTAAAATCATGATTGATGGCAATTCCGGCATTGTTGATCCAGACATCAATGTGCTTATATTTATTCCAAACGGTATCAGCCGCTGAAGAGATTGCGCTGAAATCCGTAACATCAGCTGCAAAGGATTCGCATGGGTAACCAAGATGATTCATTTCGGAAACAGTCTGACTGACTTTTTCCTGATTTCTCGCAATGATGACAGGTATGGCTCCTTCCTGTGCAAATTCAAAAGCGGCAGCCTTGCCAATTCCGCTGTCACTGCCGGTTATTACGACAATTTTATTTTTTAGCTGCAGATCCATTTTACGCCTCTGTATAATTTATTATTAATAATTATATATAAACACTGATGCACCTGCATGTCAATTAAGTTCTGATGATATTTCAATCAGAGAGAGGATTCAAAATGGGAAAAATACTGGTATCGGCAACACACTTTGATACGCTCTGCAAAGATGCGTGGGATTTACTGGAAAAAAACGGACATGAAGTAATCTATGATTCAACCCGCCAGTTTCCGGCTTATTCTTTTCAGGAGCTGAAAGAAATTCTTCCGGAAATGGATGCAGCCCTGATAGGAATGGACAATTATAACGAAGAAGTATTTTGTCTGGCTCCGAAACTGAAAGCAGTTGCGAAATTCGGAGTCGGAGTAGATAACATTGACGGAAAAGCTGCCAGAGAGCATGGAGTTCAGGTTATAAACGCTCCTGGACAGAATTCTGAGTCTGTAGCAGAACTGACAATTGCTTTTATGCTGGATGCGCTGAGAAATATTCTGCCTCTCAGCAAGTCTATTGCGCAGGGACAATGGGTCCGTTCAATCGGGATGGAAATTTCCGATAAAACAATAGGTCTGATCGGATTCGGAGAAATCGGAAAACGTGTCGCGAGAATACTGAAAGGATTCAATGCAAGGGTTTTGGCTAATGATCTGGTCCCTGATGCTGAAGCGGCAAAAGCACTCGGAGTACGTATGACGGACAAAGAAGAAATTGTACGCACATGCGATATCATCAGTCTGCATATACCCAGTTCGGCCGAAACCTATCATCTGTTTGATGAAAAAATGTTTGAAAAAATGAAGGAAGGATCCTATTTGATCAATACGGCACGGGGAGCGCTTGTAGATACGGACGCCTTATGTTCGACACTGCAGAAGGGACATCTGGCCGGTGCTGCACTTGATGCCTACGAGAATGAGCCGCTGGGAAAGGAATCGCCTTTACTGCAATGTCCAAATGTAATTTTAACACCGCATACCGGCGCAGAGACAAAGGAAGCATATCGCAGGGTAAGTTTGACCGTATGTCAGGATATCTGCTCGGTTTTGGCAGGAAAGAAGCCGCTGCACTGCACAAATGAAACAGAGGAGGAGTAAGATGAAAGTCCTGAATTTTGGATCTTTAAATATTGATTTTGTATATCTGGTTAATCATTTTGTCCAAAAAGGGGAAACTATTTCCTCAGATGCTCTTAATGTTTACTGCGGAGGAAAAGGCCTGAATCAATCAACGGCCCTCGGACGTGCCGGCCTTGAAACATATCATGCAGGAAGCATTGGAAAAGACGGTATGTTTCTGCTGGACCTGCTGAAATCAGCCGGTGTCGACGTGAGCCTTGTCCGGGTGCTGGATACAGTCAGGACAGGGAATGCACTGATCCAAAACGATTATGAGGGAGATAATTGTATTATTCTCTACGGCGGTGCCAATCAGGAGATTACAGAAGAACAGATTGACGGAACGCTTAAGAACTTTTCAAAAGGTGACTATCTGATCCTTCAGAATGAGATTAATAAACTTGACGTCATTGTCAATAAAGCCTACGAAAAGGGCATGACTATTTTCTTGAATCCATCGCCGATGAATGAAAAAATAACCGCTTTGGATCTGAATAAAATTTCCTTTTTTATTTTAAATGAAATAGAAGCCGGACAGCTGACTGAAACTCCGAACACAGATGCTGACGTTCTTGCTGAGGCGATGATAAATAAATTTCCCGAAGCAAAAATCATCCTGACCCTCGGGGCAGAAGGTTCCTGCTATATCGACAGGAATCAGAAGATCAGACAGGGAATCAAAAAGGTGGAGACAGTTGATACGACAGCAGCCGGGGATACGTTTACCGGTTATTTCATAGCAGGAATGGCTGCAGGGAAATCCATCAAAGAATCTATGGCACTTGCTTCCGCTGCTGCGGGCATTGCATGCTCGCGGAGAGGAGCTGCTCCGTCCATACCCGCGATGGAAGAGGTATTGCAGAAAGCATGATTTTTCGTTAAGATAAGCAGTGGATTCCGGGTTGAGAAAACAGGAGTCCGCGAAAGGAGAAATCATTGCTGATTCATCATCCGAATAAAATGGAATCCGACGACGCCATTTTCGAAGCGCTTATGAAATGCGATCTCATTCATCTGGCGATGCAGGACGGCGGGCATCCGTATGTCCTCCCGCTGAATTTCGGTGCGGAGAAAACCGATGAGGGAATCATGATCTATCTCCATTTGACGGAGAACGGAAAGAAGAAGGAACTGCTGGAAATGAATCCGGTTGCCGGCTTCGAGGCAAACTGGTATCAGGAGGCGGAGGCGAAAACGTTCCACTGCCATCTGGTCTACCAGTCCGTGACCGGCTTCGGCAGGGTTGAATTCCTGACAGGGGAAGAGGACTGCGTCCATGCACTGAACGCGCTGCTGGGACATTACGGCAGAAAGCAGATCCGGACGTACAGCAGGCCTATGTTCGAAGACCTGACGATGGCCCGCCTTCTCGTTATGGAGTGGACGGGGAAGGAAATCCGGGAATACTGAACAAAAAAGAATCTGGAAATCTAAAAACTTTCATAAATATGCCGCGCGTTTCTTGTCAATCCATTTTGCAGGCGTTATCATTAACTCCGTAGTGCATAATGAGAGACAGAAGTTATTTAAGAGAGACAGAGGTTATTTATGAAAGATAAATTCATGAGATTTATGGCAGGACGCTACGGCGGCGATCAGTTCAGCCGGTTCCTTTCGATTGTTACGCTTGTGCTTCTGGTGGTTTCCATGTTCCTCGGACGGACAGTGGTTTATCTGCCGGTCATGGTGATCGCCTGGGCGCTTCTGATTTATTCGCTCTTTCGGATTTTTTCCAGAAACATACAGGCCCGCTACCGGGAAAATGAAAAATACCTTCAGATAAAAGGCAAGACCACGAACTTTTTTGCGGTAAAGAAATCGCATTTTACACAGCGGAAGTATTACCGTTTCTATCGCTGCCCGAAATGCGGCCAGCAGGTCCGCGTGCCGAAAGGCAAAGGCCATATCCGCATTACCTGTCCGAAATGCCGTGCGGAATTTGATAAAACAACCTGATTGGAGAACTGCTTTTGTTTGGATATGTGACCGTCAACAAGGATGAACTGAAGATCAAGGACTACAACCGCTACCACAGCTACTACTGTGGTCTCTGCCGTTCGCTCCAGCTGCGTCACGGAAAAAAAGGACAGGTCACGCTTTCTTACGATATGGTTTTTCTGGATATTCTCCTGAACGGCCTGTATGAAACACCGCTTACTTATGAGAAGCGGAGCTGCATGCTCCATCCTCTCCAGAAGCACGAGATGGTCTTCAACGAGCTGACGGATTATACGGCCGACATGGGCCTTCTGCTGACTTATTTCAAGCTGCTCGATAACTGGAAGGATGAAAAGGACGTGAAGTCGAGAGGCTTCGCACGGTCCCTGATGAAGGACATCGTCGGAATCGACGTGAAATGGCCCAGACAGAGCCGTGCCGTCCGCACCTGCATCCACCAGCTCAACGGCTACGAGGCTACGGGAGAATATGATCTCGACAAGGTTTCCGGTCTGACCGGCACGATGCTCGGCGAGCTTTTTGTCTACAAAGAGGGCGACTGGTCGAACGAGCTGCGGAAAATGGGCTTGTACCTGGGGAAATTCATTTACCTTCTGGATGCCTTTGAGGATCTGGACAAGGATCTGAAGAAAAAGGACTACAACCCATGGAAACCGATCATGGACCGAAAGGATTTTGACGCGACGGTGGAAAATACCCTCACGATGATGATGGCGGACTGCGCAAAGGAATTTGAAAAGCTTCCGATTGTGCAGGACGTGGAAATTCTCCGCAATATTCTGTATTCCGGAGTCTGGACAAAATACGCGCTGGCGCGTAAAAAACGCGACGAGAAAAAAGGAGAATCCGATGGTCGCTGATCCCTATAAAGTGCTCGGCGTGCCTTCGTCTGCATCCGATGATGAAATAAAGAAAGCCTACCGTCAGCTCAGCAAGAAATACCATCCGGACGACAATCCGGATGATCCGGAGGCAGCTGAAGAAAAATTCAAGGAAGTTCAGGAAGCGTACCGGCAGATTGTCGATGCCAAGGAAAAAGGCACGAGTCCTTACGGAAGTCCGTACGGCCAGTCTGCATCTTCCGGCCAGGGCAGTTCCTACGGAAGCCGCGGCTATGCGGACTACGGCGGATACTCGGGCGGTTTCGGCGACTTCTTCAATCAGTGGCAGAAATATTCGGAGCAGCAGAGGGCCAGCCAGGCGACGGATGAGACGAGTGAAATGCAGGCAGCCCGCAACTACATCAACAACGGCTATTATCAGCAGGCTCTGAATGCGCTGGGCGGAACGCCGGCCGATCAGAGAAATGCCCGCTGGTACTATTACAGCGCGCTTGCCAATCAGGGCACGGGCAATAACATGACGGCCATGCAGGATGCCAAGAAGGCGGCGGACATGGATCCGGGAAATACGGAATATGCCCGTCTGCTTCAGCAGCTGCAGAACGGCGGCCAGTGGTATCAGCAGCGCGGCGAGACTTACGGAGGCACGGGAACGAACATCGACCCGACCTGGTGCCTTTCCATCTGCGCCCTGAACCTGTGCTGCAACTGCGGCACCTGCGGATACTTCTAAAAACTGCCGGGCAGATGCTGCTTTTCCATGATCACCCGGTTGATATGCCCGGCTGGCATGCCCGCAGGAAACAGATTCCGGAATCTGCGGCGCCGGTTTCCGCAGGCGGCCCGTCTACAGCAGAAATTTCTCGATGATTTCCGCGGCGCCGTCGTGATTGCAGTCCAGCTTCGTGACGTAATCCGCTGCGGCTTTGCAGGCTTCCGTTGCGTTGGCCATTGCACAGCCTGCTGAACAGGTCTTCAGCATGGCGATGTCATTTTCCGAATCGCCTGCTCCGACCGTTTCACTGACCGGAATCTGCAGATAATCGCACAGATACCGGATCGCGGAACCTTTTGAAACCCCTTCCTTTACTACTTCCAGATAGAATTCGCTTGAAAAGACAAGCGAGACTTTTCCGCGTGCCCATTCGGCATGGCGTGCCCGGAAGTCTTCCAGTTTCTGATGATTATGCAGGTCGGCGAGAAGCATTTTCGCCGGCTCTTCCGTCATGCCGTCCGGCAGTTCCGGAATCAGCTTCAGCGGCGCCAGCGTGCGGGCTGCATAGTAGATTGTTTCCTCATCTTCACTGCGGCAGAGCAGATACTGCGAATCGTAAGTCTGCGCGTGAATCTTTTCTTTGTCCGCTTCGGCAAAAAGATAGCGGACATGATCCATCGGCAGCGTTTCGATCTTAATGGTCCGGTCCCGGTAGCAGTCCGTGATCTGCGCTCCGTTGAAGGAAATGGCATAACAGCCGTCCTGCTGAAGATTCAGTTCTTCGATGATATGCCTTGTGCCGCAGAGAGGGCGTCCCGTGCAGATCACGATCTTGCGGCCTGCTTTCAGGGCGGCGGCGATGGCTGCCTTATTTCCCGGAGTGATTTTCTTGTCTGTCGTTAAGAGAGTATCGTCCAGATCCAGAAAGAGAATCTGTTTTTTGTCTGACATGTTTTTATTCCTTTCCCGTGTCCTGAAGAAAATTATAACCTCTTCCTAGGCAAATGAACAGATTCAAACGGCACCCCCTGCAGCAATTCTTTTCATCTGTTTCCTGAAGCACACGGCATTTTTCAAAAACACAAATTTCTCACAGTTTGAGCGTTTTGAAAACACAAACTTTCTTTACAATGATTTTACAGTCAGACAGGGAAATACCGAATCTGCGGGAAAGGAAGGCGAGCGATATGTCCGATAAAACCAATTTTGTTTTTCAGAGAATCGAAGCCAAATACATGATTCCGAAAATGAAATACGAAGCGTTCCGGAGAGAAATGGAAGGGTACATGCAGCTGGATGAATACGGGCTTTCGACCATCTGCAACATTTACTACGACACGGAACATTACGATCTGGTCAGCCGCTCGCTGGAAAAGCCGAAATACAAAGAAAAGCTCCGCCTCCGCAGCTACGGAGTTCCGGACAAAGACTCCCGCGTATTTATCGAACTGAAGAAGAAATACGACGGAATCGTTTATAAGCGCCGCACGGATATGATCCTGCGGGATGCGGAGGCATTTCTGAACGAGGGAGCGGAAGCCGGGGAAGATTCGCAGATCAACCGGGAAATCAGCTACTTCCTGGACTTCTACAGACCGGTGCCGGCCATGGTCCTGTGCTACGACCGGGAAGCTTTCTTCGGAAGGGAAGACCCGGAAATGCGGATGACAATCGACCGGAATATCCGTTTCCGCGAAAAAGATCTTTATCTGGAACACGGCGATTACGGAGAGCTGATCGATCCGGACGGAGACTATCTGCTGGAAATCAAGGTGGGACATGCGATGCCGATCTGGCTTGCCAGACTGTTTTCCGAATATGAGATTTTCCCGGTTTCATTTTCCAAATACGGAAAGATCTACAGCATCACGCATGAACCGTCCATGACGGGAAATCTTTTTGCCGCACAGGGATTTGAAAAGAAGGCAATGGAAAAAGTTTTTACGGAACCGCACAGTGAAAGGGGGCGTGCTGTATGTTCACAAGTATTCTAGATACCGCTTCAGGGACCTTGTCCCTCACAAGCGCAGCGTACTGCATCGGGGCAGCGCTGGTACTGGGAATCATCATTTCTCTCGTCTATATGTACAGTTCGGAGAAATACACCAAGAATTTCGTCGTTACCATGGCGCTTCTGCCGGTTCTGGTCATGGCTGTCATTCTGATGACGAGCGGAAGCCTCGGAACAGCGGTTGCCGTGCTCGGGACGTTCAGCCTCGTCCGCTTTCGTTCCGTGCCGGGAACTTCCAAGGAGATTACCGGAATCTTTTTCGCCATGGCTGTCGGTCTTGCCTGTGGGATGGGTCAGGTCTTATTCGCAGCAATCATCACGGTCGTCATTTCCCTCATCTTCGTGATTCTCAACAAGACAAAATTCGGAGAGAAGAACGACGGAGAGAAGCATCTGAAGATCACGATTCCGGAGAACCTGGACTATACGGGGCTTTTCAATGACATTTTTGAAAAATATACGTCATCGGCAAAACTCGACAAGGCAAAGACCGTAAACCTGGGCAGCATGTATGAACTGGACTACAGCATAGCCCTGAAGAATCCCCAGCAGGAGAAAGCGATGATCGACGAGATCCGCACGAGGAACGGAAATCTTTCTATTTCCTGCTCAAGGATATCCGAAAACAGCCTGGAGCTTTAAAAACGGCCCGGAGTTATAAAGAAATCAAAGGAGTCAGATCATGAGAATAAAATACGGAAGGGTCCTGATGGCGGGAACGCTGACGGCTTCGATGATCCTGATGACCGCCTGCTCGGGAACGGCGGGAAATACTTCATCGGCCGGTACTTCTTCGACGGTCTCCGGCACGACGATTGCCGCGGACGGCGATGAAACAGAATCGGTATCCACGCTGGAAGTGACCTCCGATATGTCGAACTTCAAGGACAGCGATGAATATACGGACTGGTCGTCCGGAACCTATACTTCGATTGCCGGAAACGGAAGCTCCGTTTCCGTAAGCGGTACGGGCGTCACATACAGCGGATGCGATGTGACGATTACACAGCCCGGGACGTATGTATTTTCCGGAACAATCGATGAAGGCTCCATTACCGTCAAAGCAACGGATACTTCGAAGGTACGAATCGTCCTGAACGGCGTCACGATGACGAATTCGGACGGACCGGTCATCAGCTCGGTGACAGCCGACAAGCTGATCATTTCCCTGGAGAAGGGAACGGAGAATACACTGACCGACGGAGCGGATTATGCGGATGAAGACCTGACAGCGGTTATTTACAGCAAGACCGATCTGGTATTCAACGGCGCCGGCAGCCTGACGGTCAATGCAAATTATAAGGATGCAGTCTGCAGCAAGGACGATCTCCGGATCGTCAGCGGGACATACACGGTGACGGCCGCAGACGATGGCTTCATCGGAAAAGACCGGCTGGAAATCAAGGACGGCACGTTCAGCGTGACCTGCGGCGGCGATGCATTCAAGTCGACAAATGATGAGGACACGACGCTCGGATATACCTATATTGAAAACGGGACCTTTACGATTATTTCGGGCGATGAGGCCTTCCAGGCAGAAACGGGCATCTATATTGCAGACGGGACATATGACATTACGACCGGCGGAGGGTCCGCCAATGCAGCCGGACATACCGATCAGATGGGCGGAGGCTCCTTCGGCGGAAACAGGCCGGACGGCGGAACAACGCCGGGTACCGGAGATACGTCCGGAAGCGGCAGCTCGCAGAACAGCGGCAGCTCGCAGGGCGGAAATAATTCGCAGGGCGGCTTCGGAACTGGAACCTTCGCCGGCGGCCCGGGACCGCAGATGAACCAGTCTTCCTCGACAGATTCGGGAAGCACGACGGATACGCAGAGTTCAGCGGTGCTTGAGACAGCAGCCGGAACATCTTCGGCAGCAGCCGCCTCCGGTACGGAGGATACCGACACGGATACGGATACCGCAGCGGCAGCAGGAAAAGGCATCAAGGCAAACGGAACCATTACGATTGACGGCGGCACCTTTACCATGGACACCGTGGACGATTCCATCCACAGCAACTATGCCATCGTCATCAATGGCGGCACTTTCAGCATCAGTTCCGGTGACGACGGAATTCATGCAGATGAAACCCTGACAGTCAACGACGGCGACATTACAGTAGCCAAGAGCTATGAAGGGCTGGAGAGCGCACTGATCACGATCAACGGCGGCAATATTTCCGCGACGGCTTCTGACGACGGAATCAATGCAGCCGGCGGCGATGCATCCACTGACAGCACGGCAGGCGGAACGACGGACAGCACGGCAGACACATCCGGCAGCAGCACGTCGGCACAGACCAAAACCATGGGCGGCATGGCGGGCGGCATGCAAAGTGATTCAACCGGATACCTGGTGATTAACGGAGGCACGATTTACGTGAATGCCGGAGGCGACGGACTCGATGCCAACAGCACCATTACGCAGACAGGCGGAGATATCGTCGTGGACGGACCGACGGATGACGGAAACGGAGCACTGGACTATGGCACGGAATACAAGATGGCAGGCGGTTCGGTCCTGGCAATCGGGTCCTCCGGAATGCTGCAGGCAGTTTCCGATGATTCGACCGTGAAGTGCCTGACGGTTGTGTACTCCTCATCGCAGGAAGCGGGAACCGTCATCACCGTCAAGGATTCTGCCGGAAATGCCGTTTTTACCCAGACGGCAGCCAAACAGTATGACAGCTTCGTATACGCAGGGGATAACCTGAAAGAAGGAGAAACCTATACCGTTTATTCCGACGACACGCAGCTCTTCACAGTCACTCTTTCGGGAACCGTTACAACGGTCGACGACAGCGGAAATGCGACAACCGCCGGTACGATGGGCGGAGGCACGAACGGAGGCATGGGCGGCGGACATATGGGACGCAGCTGAGACAGAGAGAGCCTGCTCAGGATTCCGGAAACCGGAATCCCGACAGGCTCTTTTTTTTATGCCTGAACGTCAATCAGGACTTTCATTGTGGTTTCGCGATTAGCATCGATATACTGATATGCTTTCAGATAGTCACGGAAGTTAAACGTTCTGCTCATGAGAGGTTCCAGGCGGATGCTTCCTTTGCTTACAAGGAGAATCGCATCCAGATAATCTTCGTGACGGTACATCATGGTCGTATTCAGATCCAGTTCGTGGTCATTCAGTACCGCCAGGTCTACATTGGCGATACCGGCATATACGGCAACAAGAATGATCGTGCTTCCTTTTCTGGCATACTTGATGGCCTGTCCCATCGTGATGTCATTTCCTGCACAGTCATAAATGACATCTGCCTTGTCCGGACCGAAAGACTCGATCAGTGCGTCTCCGAAATCATGATCTTTTGTATTGCAGGTGAAGTCGACACGGCATTCTTTTGCCTTGCCCAGACGATAATCGGAGATATCGGTAATAAGGACGCTTTCCGCACCGAAAGCTTTCACGGACTGTGCGACCAGGATGCCGATCGGTCCTGCACCGATCACTGCGATCTTCTTATTTTTAAGATCTCCTGCACGCTTTGCCGAATGAACAGCGACGGCAAGCGGCTCAATCATTGCTCCCTGATCAAAGGTCATGCTGTCCGGAAGGGCGGTTACTCTGGAAGCATCAGCAGCAAAATACTGCGAAGCCAGACCTGTTGTCTGGAATCCCATGACCTTCAGCTCTTCACACAGGTTATATTTTCCGTGACGGCAAGGATAGCATTTTCCGCAGGCAACCTGAGGTTCGACGGTTACTTTCTGTCCGACACGGAGCCCGTTCACATTCTCTCCGATTTTTACAATTTCACAGGACACTTCATGCCCCTGTGTAACGGGATATTTTGTAAACGGATGCTTTCCGTGGTAGACATGAATGTCGCTTCCGCAGATGCCGATCTTCATTACTTTTAACAGGACCTGATCTGCGTTGATTTCTGGAATTTCGATTTCTCTGAATTCAATTTCACCTGGTTTTACCATGACTTCCTGCAGCATTTTTCTCCTTTTGATCATCCTGCATGATCGCTTTGCGTTCTTTTATCAGGAAATTTTTATAATATACCCGTTCATGAATTATATATAAATGAATGTAAATTTTAATATAAATAAAAATATAAATGTTTATATGATACCAACACGAGCAAAAATGAATTTATATGTAAATAATACACGAAAAACGCCTGAATAAATTGTATATCTCCTACAAACCAACAAATTTATATAAAATTTAAATTGACTTTATATAAATTTTGGTATATACGTTTATATAAAGGAAGCACTAAAACAACAGAAAAAGACATGAAATCAACTCAGAAACAAAATCAGTAAAATGAAAGCGTAAACAAAGAACACAAGACTTAAAAGGAGAATGTGAAAATGAAAAAAGGAATGCTTGGCAAAATCGTTTCATTGACAGTAGCAATGGCAATGAGCGCAACCCTTCTGGCAGGGTGCGGTTCTTCTTCATCGGCGTCAACCGCAGCTTCCGCATCAGCCGGAACATCTGCTGCAGCTTCAACAGCGGTTTCTGCTGCAGATTCGGCATCCGGCAGCAGCGGAACAATCAATCTTGACCTTTGGTGGCTTTCCACGAGACAGGAAGGAACCGATCCGATAGTGGAGGCGTTCAACGCTTCCCAGGACAAGATTAAAGTTACGGCTTCCTATTATGATACCGACGGCATCAAGGATGCCTGCAAGGTAGCTGCCCAGTCCGGTACACTTCCGGATATGTGGTTCAACTGGGGAGGAAGTCTTGGAAGCTATTATGTAGAAAATGGATGTACCTACGACATGACACAGTATGCAAAAGATAACAACTGGAGCGATAAATTTACATCCGGTGTTACAACCCTCTGCACTCTTGACGGACAGCTTTGCGGATATCCTACCAGCTATAATGTCATCGGCATGTTCTATAACAAAGCGATCTTTGAAAAGTACAATCTTTCGGTACCGACCACGTTTGATGAATTTGAACAGGTCTGTGCAACTCTGAAACAGAACGGCATTACACCTATCTCCACAGGAGGTCTTTACGGATGGCATCCGATGAGACTTCTGGAGCAGTTCATTGAATATTATGCCGGTGCGGATCTTCACGACCAGCTGAATACATTTGCAACAAGCTGGGACTGCGATGCTGTACAGAAAGCTCTGGCGAAATTCAAGGAATTCTGCGACAAGGGATATTTCCCGGATGGCTGGAACACGGCTGACCCTAATGATACCTATATGGCACTGGCAAGCGGTACGGCAGCTATGGATATTCAGGGACAGTGGTATGACGGCACGCTGACAACCAATGAAATCGATCCGAATGAATATGGCTGGTTTGCATTCCCGAACGGAACAGGACGTATGTCAGCATTTGCCGAAATGACGCAGTTCAATAAGAATCTGACCGATGATGAACTCGCAGCCTGCATCCAGTTTGAAGATTACTTCTATAACAAGGATAACATTGCAAACTACGGTGACTGGATGAACCTGCCGGTTCCGACCGTGGATGCGGACATGCCGGACACCGCAACAAGCCCGCATGTTGCAGATATGATCAATACATCGAATAAGGACGGCATCTTCACGATTACCGATCAGGCATTCCCGACCGAAGTAGCTGATGTACTCTTTGATGACCAGACAGCCCTTGATAACGGATCGATCACTCCGGAAGCAGCATCGGCCAATATCCAGGCGGCAATTGAAAGCTATCTGTCCGGCAGCACAGGCAGTACGTCTTCATGAGAGTCGTATACGGATCAGCAATATTGTTCAAAAGGGGATGTGAGCTGCAATGCTCACATTCCCCATCTAAAAGGCAATCGTATCTGAAATTCAACAGTATTCGGATGGAGTGTGGAGGCGGGCAATGCTGAAAAAGCAGAAAACGAAATCGAAAATCGATTTTACCTCATATGCTTTCATGATTCCGGCGTTTATCATCTATTGTTCTGTCATCGTTTTTCCTGTAGGCTATTCAATCTGGATCAGCCTGCATGAAGGCTCCGGCGTCGGGGGAATGAATTTTGTAGGCTTATCGAATTATGCAGCTTTATTTTCGGATTCAGTCTTTCTGATGGCTCTTAAGAACAACCTTCTGTGGATTGTTCTGACCGTGATTGTCACGACAGCTGTCTCATTGATACTTGCAGTTCTCTTAAATCAGAATTTCCGAGGCAGGACGTTCTTTCGTGCTTTCTTCTATTTTCCGTGTGCAGTCGCTCCGATTGCGGTAGCTATCATCTGGAGATGGATGTATAACCCGAACGTCGGCTTCTTCAATCAGTTCTTTCAATTAATAGGACTGAACTATTCCCAGCAGTGGACCTCACAGGAAACGACAGCGTACTTTGCAGTCTTTTATGCGAGCTTATGGCAGGCCATCGGACAGCCGATGATTCTCTTCCTTGCCGGTCTGCAGTCGGTTTCACCGGATGTCCTTGAAGCGGCATCGATTGACGGGGCCGGAAGCGTTAAGAAATTCTTTATGATTACGATCCCGCTTATGAAGGAAACATTCATCATGGTTATCGCAACCTTGGTGATCTCCGCAATGAAGGTTTACGATATCGTCCGAGGCCTGACAGACGGCGGACCGAATAATGCGACACAGATGCTTTCCACGTATATGTATTCCCAGACGTTCGATTACAATCACGTCGGCTACGGATCTGCGATTGCTGTTTTCATGGTCCTGATGATGCTGGTTGTCATTATACCATATGTCATGTTTACCGTAAGGAAGGAGAAATAATATGAACAGTGCAGCGCTGAGCAGAAAAGGACGCCGAAACAAAATCATCCGCAGAGTACTGATGTATACCTTCCTGATTCTTCTTGCGGTTATCTGGATTGTACCTATGTATACACTGTTTGCCACCGCCCTGAAGTCAAAAACGGACTTCTACAGCGGGCTCAGCCTTTTCCAGTTTCCGGCGAAGCCGGCCTGGTCCAACTTTGTCAAGGCATTTACCAAAGGCCGCATGCTGAAATATATGTCAAATGATCTTCTGATCTGCTGCCTCAAGGTTCCGCTTGGAATTTTCGTTGAAGCAATGGCTGCTTATGCGATTACAAGACTAAATGTCCGCCATAAGACAGGAATCTTCATTTTCTTCCTGATCGGGATGATGCTTCCGTTCCAGATCGCGCTGGTTCCGATCAGTATCATTTACAATCAGCTGAATCTTACAAATACATATTTTGGATTGTTTTACGTTTACATTGGCTTTGGTATTTCTTTCGGCATCCTGATCCTCCGCGGATTTTTCCTGGGCATACCGAAGGATATCGACGAGGCAGCCTATATCGACGGAGCAAATAAATGGCAGACATTTATCCATGTGATTCTTCCGGTTGCCAAGCCGGCAATCGTAACACTGCTCATCAGCGACTTCCTTTCCACATGGAATGAATACCTGCTGGCTTCGGTTATCATTAACGACAACAACTACAAGACAGTGCCTGTAGGTCTGATGACATTTGTCGGAGAACATGGCACGGATTACGGCTATCTCTGCGCCGGCGTTTTGATTTCCGTCATACCGGTCATGATTGTCTATCTTGTGTTCCAGAAGTATTTTGTCGAAGGCATGGCAGGTGCAGTCAAATCATAATCAAACCAACAGGAGGATAACGGTATGTGGCCGAATTACAAATTCCAGGTTCCGGATCAGAAGAAAATCCGCTATATCATTCACACAGATGCAAAAAATGAAGCAGATGACCAGTTCACGATCGCCCATGCTCTGATGACGGATAAGCTTATCGTCAAGGGCATCATTGCGGGACATTTTAATAACTGCGGCGGAAGGGTCCCGGACGGAACTTCTGCACAGGCAAGCTATGATGAAATTGTCAAGGTTCTTGATCTTATGCACCTGACAGGACAGTATCCGGTTCTCATGGGAGCCGTGCGGGGAATTCCGGATGAGAATACCCCGATTGAATCTGACGGTGCGAAGTTCATTGTCGAAGAAGCAATGAAGGATGACCCTAGACCGCTGGTAATCGGCATGCAGGGCGGGATTACCGATTTAGCTTCGGCGATCCTGATGGAGCCGAGAATATGCGAACGCATGAGCTGCATCTGGATCGGCGGCGGTGCCTATCCGGAAGGCGGAGAAGAATTCAACCTGATGCAGGATGTTGCGGGGGCCAATGTCGTCTTTAAATCCTCCATGCCCCTGTGGCAGGTAACCAAGACCGGTTATAAACAGTTTACGGTTTCTTTGGCGGAACTGCAGGTTCATGTGCAGCCATATGGGAAGATCGGCAATTACCTGTTCCAGCAGATGGTTGATTTCAACATGGTCTGCGCAGAGAATGCCGCCTGGCCGCACGGCGAATGCTGGAGCCTTGGGGATGAAGGCACGATAGCAACACTTCTGGAAGAGAGAGAGCAGACGGATATTTACGATGAGATACCGGCTCCGACTTTCGCAGAGGACATGACTTATATCGGCAGTGAAACGAACCGGAAAATCCGTGTTTACCACAAACTGAATGCAAGACTGGATCTGGAAGATCTCTATTCCAAGCTGAGATTGAATTTCCCCGAGCAGGATTCATAGAAAACAGCAGGGAATTACAGAACAGGGATATTAGAGCGTTATAAAGGCCGGGATCATTTATCCGGCATTGCGGCTCTGAGAGGAAGGGAATAAAAATATGCCGAACATCAGGATAGGATTTGCACCGACGCGCAGGAGCATTTTTTCTGCACCGGATGCGATTAAATACCGCGGACTGACAGCGGGTCGTCTGAAGGAACTGGGAATTGATTTTGTGGATATTACGGATATCAATCCTGAAGGCCTTCTGTACGATGATACAGACAGAATTCGAATTGCGGAGAAATTCAAGAAAGAGAAGATCGATGGCCTGTTTCTTCCGCACTGCAATTTCGGTACGGAATATGAATGCGCCAGGCTTGCGAAAGAGATGAATGTTCCTGTTCTTCTGTGGGGACCGTTGGATGAGAGACCGGATGCCAGCGGTGTACGTCTTCGTGACACACAGTGCGGACTGTTCGCGACAGGGAAAGTGCTTCGCCGTTTCAGGGTGCCTTTTACCTATATGACAAACTGCCGTTTGAGCGATCCTGTTTTTGAACGGGGCATCCGCGATTTTCTTGCTGTATGCAATGTCGTAAAGACTTTTAGGAATATCCGCATTCTTCAGATTTCTACGCGTCCTTTTGACTTCTGGTCAACAATGTGCAACGAAGGCGAACTGCTGGAGAAATTCAATATCCAGCTTGCGCCGATACCGATGCCGGAACTGACTGCGGAAATGAAAAAGGTCAGGACGGAACATGAAGAAGTCGAAAAAGTCATGCAGTACTGCCGTGACCGCATGGAAATCAAGGTCAATGACACGCAGCTTGAAAATGTAGCAGCTCTCAAGGTCGCAATGGAAAACCTTGTCCGGAAGTACGGTTGCAATGCGGCTGCCATTCAATGCTGGAACAGTCTTCAGGATGAGATCGGAATCATGCCCTGTGCAGCCAATGCGCTTCTTAATGATGAAGGCATCCCGGTCGTATGCGAGACAGATATCCACGGCGCTGTTACTGCCCTGATGGCAGAAGCTGCCGGAATGGATGAGACGCGAAGCTTCTTTGCAGACTGGACCATCCGTCATCCGGATATCCCGAACGGAGAACTTCTGCAGCACTGCGGACCATGGCCGATTTCAATTGCCAGGGAAAAACCGCAGCTGACCATGCCGCTTGCCTTCGATTATCCGGGAGCACTTACGGCAGAAGCCAGGCACGGCAATGTTACCTTAATGAGATTTGACGGGGACAACGGTGAATACAGCCTTCTTCTCGGTCATGCCAAAGGAGTTGAAGGACCGACCTGCATGGGAACTTATCTGTGGGTTGAAGTCGAGAATATCAAGCGGCTCGAAGCCAAGATTGTTGAAGGCCCATACATTCATCACTGTGTAGGAATTCACAAAGATGTTGTACCTGTTCTGTATGAAGCATGCAAATACATCGGCATCAAACCGGATCTTTATGATCCCATCGAAGAAGAAGTGAAAGCATATCTTCGCGGAGAGTAACGGCAGGATGCAGAAAGTGAAAGCAGCCGTCAGAGGAAATCCGGGCTGCCGGAAGGAGTTGAATGATGGAAAATTTGAAAGCCGCTTCTTTTGATTTCAGGAAGGATACAGTGGATATGATCATGTCCGGAAAGGGCGGACACATCGGCGGTGATATGTCCGTCATGGACATCCTCATAGAGCTTTACTTTGAACAGATGAATGTCAGTCCTGAGAATATGGAGTCTCCTGAACGGGATCGTTTCGTCATGAGCAAAGGTCATGCGGTTGAAGCACTGTACACGGTTCTTGCCCATAAAGGATTCTTTCCTCTGCAGGACGTGATTGACCGCTTCAGTCAATTCGACTCTCCTTATATCGGACATCCGAATAACAAGCTGCCCGGGATTGAAATGAATTCAGGTTCCCTGGGACATGGACTTCCGGTATCTGTCGGAATGGCACTTGCCGGGAAAATGGACCGGAGAGATTACCGCGTCTATGTCGTCATGGGCGACGGAGAACTTGCGGAAGGCTCCGTCTGGGAAGGCTTCATGTCAGCCGGACATTACGGTCTTGATAATCTGTGCGCAGTCGTAGATTTTAACGGGCTGCAGATTTCCGGGTTTACAAAAGACGTAATGACGCATGAGAATCTTGCAGAACAGATCCGAAGTTTCGGCTGGAACGTCGAAGAAGCTGACGGTCATGATTATGATTCTCTTCGGAAAGCTTTTTCCGATGCAGGAAAAACAAAAGGAAAACCGACTGCCATTATTGCCCATACAGTCAAGGGATACGGATCTGCTGTTATGGAAAATAAAGCAGGCTGGCATCATCACCTTCCGACCGAGGAAGAATACAATCAGATTATCAGGGACTTCGCTGAAAGGAAGGAGGCGCAGTGATGAATAAGATACCGAACAGGAAAGTCATCTGCGATGTGCTGATGGAGCATGCAGAAACGGATCAGAATATCGTTGTGCTGTGCAGTGATTCCAGAGGCAGCGCGTCTCTGACACCTTTCTTTGAGAATTTTCCGGAACAGTCCGTTGAAGTCGGAATTGCGGAACAGGATCTCGTGGGCATTTCCGCAGGTCTTGCCAAATGCGGGAAGAAACCGTATGCGGCTTCGCCGGCCAGCTTCATTTCAGCAAGAAGCTATGAGCAGTGCAAAGTGGATGTCGCCTATTCCGATACCAATGTGAAACTGATCGGCATCAGCGGGGGAATCAGCTACGGAGCACTGGGGATGAGCCATCACAGTGCGCAGGACATCGCGGCTATGTCAGCAATCCCGAATATGCGTGTCTATCTCCCGAGCGACCGGCATCAGACGAAGCATCTTTTTGAAGCGCTTCTAAAGGATGAGAAGGGTGCCTATATCCGGGTGGGACGCAATCCTGTTGAGGATGTCTATACGGAAGAAGACTGTCCGTTTGAAATGGACAGAGCTATGGTCCCGGTTGGCTCCCTGGAAGAGGAAACGGACGTCGCCATCATTGCCTGCGGAGAAATGGTGAAGCCATCCGTGGATGCAGCAGAGCTTTTGAAGAAGCAGGGAATCCTGGCGGCAGTCATTGACATGTACTGCGTAAAACCTCTCGATACCGCGGCAATAAAAAAAGCGGCACAGAATGCAAAAGTCATCCTGACGGCGGAAGAACATTCTCCGTTCGGAGGGCTGGGCTCCATGGTCAGCCAGACCGTTGCCGCTGAGAGTCCTAAACTTACCTGGAATATTTCTCTTCCGGATGCACCTGTCGTAACGGGTACGAGCAGTGAAGTGTTTCAGTATTATGGCATGGATGCAGAAGGCATTGCGAAGAAAGCAGTCATGCTGCTGAAAGCATGGCAGCTGCAGAAGCAGAATGGATGACAGCAGGTGATATCCGAAGACAGAAATGTCCGGACAAAGACTTACGGAAATGAATCTGGAGATCAGAAATGAAATATATCGTTGGAATCGATCAAAGCACGCAGGGGACAAAAGCATTGCTTTTCGACGAAAAAGGCAGGATGCTGACACGATGCGACAGGCCTCATCGCCAGATTATCAATGACAGGGGATGGGTATCGCACAGTCCGGAAGAGATCCTGAACAACACTCTTTCCACTGTAAGAGGCTGTATCGAAAAGACGAATATCAGCAAGGCTGATATTGCCGCCATCGGAATCAGCAATCAGAGAGAAACTTCCGTGCTGTGGGACCGCCTGACCGGAAAGCCTATGTCGGATGCTGTTGTATGGCAGTGTGCGCGGGCGGCGGAAATCTGCAGCAGAGAATCGATACAGGCTAAAAGAGAAATCATCCGCAGCCGTACGGGACTTCCGCTGTCTCCGTACTTTCCGGCTGCAAAGATCGAATGGCTTCTTGAGAACACGCCCGGAGCAGAAGAGAAGGCGGACAGGCACGAAGTATGCCACGGCACAATTGACAGCTGGCTCCTGTTTCATTTGACGAAAGAACATGTTTACCGGACAGATTTTTCGAATGCTTCCAGGACTCAGCTTTTTAATTTGGAAAGTCTTTCCTGGGATCCGGAAGTCTGTGAGGTCTTTGGCATTCATCCGGAAAACATGGCAGAAGTCTGTGATTCGGACAGCTGTTTCGGAATGACAGACCTTGACGGATACCTGGATGTTCCGATTCCGATTCATGGCGTTCTCGGAGACTCGCATGCGGCGCTTTTCGGACAGGGCTGCACGGAGACAGGTATGGCAAAGGCGACCTACGGAACAGGATCCTCAGTTATGATGAACGTCGGGCGCAAACTGGTCAGTAGCGGAAACGGTGTGGCTTCCTCCATTGCCTGGAGCATGCAGGGAAGTGCTGATTATGTCCTTGAGGGAAATATCAATTATACCGGTGCCGTTATCAGCTGGCTTAAGGACAACGTGCAGCTTATTTCTTCAGCTTCTGAAACAGAGACGCTTGCCAGGAGTGCAAATCCCGCTGATGAAACTTATCTTGTCCCGGCGTTTACAGGTCTTGGCGCGCCTTACTGGAACGATCACGCCAAAGGCATCCTGACCGGAATCACGCGTACGACAGGCAAGGCAGAAATTGTCCGGGCGGCGGTTGAATGCATCGCTTATCAAATCGCAGATGTGACGCATGCGATGGAAGACGATGCGGGTCTGAAACTCCAGGAACTGCGTGTCGACGGAGGTCCGACAAAAAACGCTTATCTGATGCAGTTCCAGTCGGATATTCTGGGAATACCTGTCAGCGTGCCTGAACATGAGGAGCTTTCCGGCATGGGTGCTGCCTATGCAGCCGGAATTGCCCTGGGGATTCTGGACAGAAGCATCCTGACATCGGCAGGCAGGTCTCAGTACCGGCCTGAGATGCCGGAAGCTCTGGTGAAAAAAAAGAAAGAAGGCTGGAAAACAGCTGTTAAAACGGTTCTTGGATGATGTTTATATGATTTTTAAACGATTTTTTGCTTAAAATATCCAATTTTTTCAGGCCATAATCTAAACAATCAGTTATAATGTTTACATGCTTTTTATTTCTTTGTGACGGAGGACTGAAAATTGGGCAGTACAATCCGGGAAATCAGTAAACGAACAGGCTTCTCGCCGGCGACGGTGTCGAATGCGCTGAATCATAAAAGAGGCGTCAACAGCGAAACAGCAGCAGCCATTTTCAAGATGGCAGAAGAACTGTCTTATGAAGTTACAGGTAAAGTCAAAAAAGTCAGTTTCGTCATTTTCCGGGCAAACGGAAAAATCATCGATGATACGCCGTTTTTCACACTGATGATTGACGGTGTCCAGCGTGAATGCAAAAAATCCGGACTTGAAATGCAGCTGATGAATCTGGATAAAGGTGCAGCGGATTATCTTCAGCAGATAGAAGGGCTGAAAGCGGACACTTCTTCTGCCATTATCCTGCTTGGTACGGAACTGGATGATGAAGACCTGGTAACGTTCAAGAACTGCAAGTGTCCGTTCCTGGTACTGGACTACTGGGTTTCAGATATGTCGTTCAACAGCGTACTGATTAACAATGCGGATTCAGCACGGTGTGCGACTCAGTACCTGATCAATCACGGACACAGGGAGATCGGATATCTGCGCGGCGATTTTCGGATTAAAGCGTTCCGGTCGCGTGCCGTCGGCTATAAGATTGCCCTGGAAAAGGCAGAGCTTGTCCAGAACCCGGAATATGAAATTACGCTTTCCACGACCATGGACGGTGCGTACCGGGATATGAAGAAATATCTTGAAGGCGGCAGACGCAGTATGCCGACAGCCTTCTTCTCGGATAATGATATGATTGCCCTTGGCGCGATGAAGGCTATGGAAGAATTCGGCATCAGGGTGCCGGAAGATGTTTCAATAATCGGGTTTGACGATCTGCCATTTTGTGAAATCTCATCGCCGAGACTTACTACACTCCGGGTCAACAAACAGGAAATGGGGCAGACTGCCGTCAGGCGGATCTGTGAACTTATTGAGCATACCGACAGCAGTCGTCTGAAGATTCAAATCTGCACGGACTTCGTTGAACGCGACAGCGTCCGTACCATCTGAAAGCAGCAAAGGAGAAAGAATGAGCTATGAATCGAAACCGCAGCAGGGTTTTCCTGATGCGGAGGTAAGAGAGTACGAAAAAAAGCACCGGCAGACTGCCCGAAAAGCCGCATCTGAAGGCATGGTGCTGCTGAGAAACAAGAATCATCTGCTTCCACTTGAGAAAGGAAGAAAAATCGCCCTCTTTGGTGCCGGTGCGGGAAAAACTGTCAAGGGCGGAACCGGATCCGGTGATGTCAATGAACGTGAGACAGTCACAATTCGCGAAGGTCTTGAAAATGCAGGTTTTAAGATTGTTACGGAAGACTGGCTGAACGATTATGAGGATGCATTTTTCAGGGCGAGGAAGGCATGGAAGAATTGTATTCTGGACAAAGCGGATCCCAAGAATATGATGGCTTTTTTTGAGTCGTACAGTACGACTCCTTTTATTTATCCGGAGGGCGATCCTGTCTGTGCAGCAGATACGGATACTGCTGTTTATGTGATTTCCCGTATTGCAGGAGAAGGCAGGGACAGACAGAATCAGGAAGGCGACTACTGTCTGTTTCCGAAAGAAGAAAAAGATCTGTCTGATTTGTGCAGATTCTATGAGCATGTCATTGCTGCCGTCAATACCGGAGGGCAGATTGACCTGTCGTTTATGGATCGGAACCCCAAAATCGAGGCGCTTCTTGTCATCTCACAGCCCGGACAGGAAGGCGGCAATGCCTTTGCCGACATCCTTGCTGGAAACGTTACGCCATCAGGAAAGCTGACGGATACCTGGGCATATTCTTATGACGATTATCCAAGTTCTGCTTCATTTTCCGGAAATGACGGCCATCCGGAACGGAACGTCTATCAGGAAGGCATCTACGTCGGATACAGGTATTTTGATTCATTCGATATCCCGGTTCGCTGCAGTTTCGGATACGGAATGTCCTATACTGATTTTTCCATCCATGATGTTTCCACCGAAATGAGAGAAGACAATGTCTCTTTTATTGTAATGGCAAAGGTCACAAATAAAGGGACGGAATTCACAGGAAAGGAAACCGTGCAGGTATACGTTTCCTGTCCTGACGGAAAACTGGAAAAAGAATACCGCCGGCTGGCCGGCTTTGTCAAAACAGGACTTTTGAAGCCGGGTGCGTCGGAAGAGATATCGATTCCGGTTTCCATGGCAGCGCTTGCTTCCTATGATCCTTCGCTTCCGGGATGGATGCTGGAAAAAGGCTTTTACGGAATCTGGGTCGGTAGTTCTCTTGCGGGAAGTGTACTGTCGGGAGCTGTTTATCTTGATGCTGACAGGGTAACAGAGCATACGAAGAACATCTGCGTGCCGGAGAAAGAAATTGAAGAGCTTGCGCTGACATCGGAAAAAAGAAAAGAACGTTATGAAAGATGGACAGAAAGACTGACAGCGGAAAACCGGGCAGTCTTGAAAATAGACGGGACAGCCATACCCGAAGTGACGGATATCTATAAAAAGAACCCTCTTTTTGTCTCACAACAGGTCTGGGAAACTGCCGGGAAACTGACGGATGAACAGATGATTCTGCTTGTTACAGGAGATGTCGGGAAAGGACAGGGAGCTGCTCTTGGCTCCGCGGGTATCAGTGTACCCGGTTCAGCAGGCGAAACTTCTGACTGTGCGAAAGAGATCGGTGTGAAAGGATGCGTGCTTGCGGACGGACCGGCCGGACTGCGGCTGGAGCCCTCTTTCCGTGTCAGGAACGGAATCATCCAGAAGAAAGATTTCTGCTGCAGTATTGAGCATGGCTTCTTTTCTGATGCGGCCGGACAGAAGGCTGAGGATGCTGATGAGGGAAAATGTGAAACGCGATATCAGTACTGCACGGCATTTCCCGTGGGAACGCTTCTTGCCCAGAGCTGGAATGCCGATCTGGTCAGGGAAGTGGGTACTGCCGTTGCCGATGAAATGAAACGGTTCCATGTAACGCTCTGGCTTGCGCCCGGCATGAATATTCATCGCAATCCTCTTTGCGGGCGTAATTTTGAATACTATTCAGAAGACCCGTTCCTTTCCGGGAAAATCGCCGCGGCGATGACGAATGGAGTGCAGAGCCTGAAGAGCTGCGGTACGACCGTCAAGCATTTTGCCTGCAATAACTCGGAGGATGACCGTATGGGTTCGGACTCAGTTGTAACAGAGAGAACACTGCGGGAGATATATCTGAAAGGTTTTGAAATAGCAGTCAGGGAATCACAGCCTCTTGCGCTGATGACCAGCTATAACAAAGTCAACGGAATTCACAGTGCAAATCATTATGACCTGTGTACGGAAGCGGTCCGGAATGAATGGCATTTCAGAGGAATTATCATGAGTGACTGGTGCACGACGACGGACAGCCCGGAGGGGCAGGATTGTACAGCGTCCGGATGTGTGCGTGCCGGCAATGATCTCATCATGCCGGGGGCATTGGCTGATCATGAAAATTTACGGCAGGAAATAAAAAACGGGACACTTGGAACAGAAGACTTGCGGGCATCGGCGGCACGGATCGTCGATCTTGCGCTGAAACAGTCAGAAGACGAGTGAATTGCACGATTGCCCGGAGGTGTACGTCAGGCTGATATAAAAAAATAATCAGGAGAAGAGAAATGGAAAAGGCTGATATTGGCATGGTCGGATTGGCAGTTATGGGTGAAAATCTTGCCATGAATATGGAGTCCAAAGGATTTACCGTGGCGGTCTTTAATATTGAGACGGAGTGGGTGGACCGCTTCATGGAAGGACGCGGCAAGGATAAAAACTTTATCGGCTGCCATTCCTTCAATGAACTTGTTGAGAGCCTGAAGACACCGAGAAAAATCATGATGATGATCCGGGCTGGCAGTCCGGTTGACCAGACGATTGAAGCACTTCTGCCTCTTCTTGATGGCGGCGATATCATCATTGACGGCGGAAACTCAAATTATCATGATACGACCCGCCGGACAAAGTATGTAGAGAGCAAAGGTAAATTCTTTATCGGAAGCGGTGTTTCCGGAGGAGAGGAAGGTGCCTTCAAAGGACCGTCTCTTATGCCCGGAGGATCCAAAGCAGCCTGGGAATCCGTAAAGCCGATTTTCCAGAAAATCTGCGCCCATACGGATTCCGGGGAGCCATGCTGTGACTGGGTCGGAGAAAACGGTGCCGGACACTTTGTAAAGATGGTGCATAATGGAATCGAATACGGCGATATGGAGCTGATCTGCGAATGCTACCAGATCATGCGGAACCTTCTCCATATGTCGGATGATGAAATGTCCGAAGTTTTCAAGGAGTGGAATGAGACCGAGCTTTCCAGTTACCTCATTGAGATAACCGGTCAGATCCTTATATTCAAGGATACGGACGGAAAACCGATTGTCGAAAAGATCCTTGATACAGCCGGTCAGAAGGGTACAGGCAAATGGACCGGAATCGCGGCTCTTGAGGAAGGCGTTCCACTTACGCTGATCGGCGAGGCGGTCTTTGCAAGGTGCCTTTCCGCGATGAAGGATGACCGTACTGCAGCATCAAAGGAGTATCCGAAAAAAGAAATCAAATTTGATGGAAATAAAAAAGAGTTCCTTGAAGCGATGCGGAAAGCACTTTATGCATCCAAGATTATTTCCTATGCACAGGGATACACGCTAATGAGAACTGCCGCGAAGAAATACGATTGGAACCTGAACTACGGCGGCATCGCCCTGATGTGGAGAGGCGGATGCATTATCCGCAGCACCCTTCCTGGGAAAAATCAAGGAAGCCTATGATAACGATCCGGATCTGGCAAATCTGATTCTTGATCCGTTCTTCAAGGATACAATGATTGATTGTGAAGACTCCTGGAGAAAAGTTGTGGCAGAGGCGGCACTCAGGGGCGTTCCGGTCCCGGGAATGAGCTCTGCACTTTCCTACTTTGACGGCTATATATCGGAAAATCTCCCCGCCAACCTTCTGCAGGCACAGCGTGACTATTTCGGAGCCCATACCTATGAACGTGTCGATTCGGAAAGAGGAAAGTTCTTCCACACAAACTGGACCGGTCACGGCGGACTGACTTCTTCAAAAAATTACAGTGTCTGATAGGGAGAATCCAAAAGACCGGACAGAGCTGGAGGCATAAATGCTGGTATTGGCATTGGAGAGCAGTACAAGTTCCGCAAAGGCTGTCGTATACGATTCCGAAAAAGGCTTCCTCCGGGAAAGACAGGAACCATTTGACAAGTCAGTCAGCAGCGGAGGAAAAAGCGATCCTGAAGCTGTTTTTAACCTGATGATTCATAACGGAAGCCTGGCGGCAGCAGGGTATGATATTCAGGCAGTCGCTTTGTGCAGTATCTGGCAGTCCATCTGTGCGGCGGATGAAAACTATCATCCGGTCACTCAGGTTTATTCATGGAACTTTCAGGACACGTCACCTCTCTGTGAAGAAATCCGGAAGAACGAAACACTGACGAACGATTTTTATAGCAGAACAGGATGCATGGTCAGTTCGATTTATCCTAGATTTGTTCTCCCGTATCTCCGGGAGAAAGGGATTAATCTGAGTAATAAGAAATTCATGTCGCAGGGCGGTTATCATTTCTTTCGCATGACAGGGGAATTCCTGGAAAGCGGGTGCACCCAGAGCGGAGCCGGATTCATTAATCTCGAAACAATGAAATATGATGATTTTATCCTGGATTACTGCGGAGTCCATGAGAACCAATTCGGGGAACTTGCTTCATTTGATGATGTACGTCCGCTTAAAGAAGATATTGCACGAATGCTGAAGATACCTTCGGGAATACCGGTTGTTCCGGCTTATGCAGACGGGGCTCTGAATCAGGTGGGAAGTAATGCGAATCGTCCGGGGGTCATGACCATTTCTGTAGGTACATCTGCAGCGCTTCGTGTGGCAGCAGAAAAACCGGATCTTCCGGATAGCAGGCATCTTTGGTGTTATCTGGGCGTTGGAAAAAAGTATATAAAGGGCGGAGCGATTTCAGGTGCCTGCAACTGCATCAACTGGTATAAAGATACCATGTTAGGCGGTCATTTTTCTTTTGCTGAACTGGAAAAAAAGACCGGGAACCCGCTGCCGGGATTTCTGCCATTCCTGTATGGCGAAAGATGTCCGGGCTGGCAGGACGGACGTGCAGCAGAATTCACGGGAGTGCGGTTCTTTCATCAGCCGGCGGACTTCTATCAGTCTATTCAGCTGGGCATAACCTTTAATATGCATCAGTGCTATAACGATATCTGCGAAAATGCGGGGGAACCGGAATCGATTATCGTATCCGGAGGCATCACGCACTCAGTTCCCTGGTGCCAGATGCTGGCGGATGTCCTTGGAAGGCAGATCAGAGTATCCGGGAATTCATCGGCATCAACGATGGGAGCCGCTGCCCTGGCGCTTCATGCCGCAGGCTGTCTGGAAGATGTAACAGAATTCCGGGAAGACAGTGAGGATGCCGGAATGATAACCCCAAATCCTGAAAATGCGGAGTATTATAAAATAAAATTTTTGGAATACCTGGATCATTATAGAAACCGACAATAGATGAGCCTGCTGCCCGCCCGGATCTGAAAAAATGGCATTCGAAGCCTGCAGATAGGTACCGTCAATAGTGGTATTTCGCTTTGTTTTTGGCAAGAAATATCATGGAAATGATAAAAGCCATGACCTCGGCAACGCCGACAGATCCCCATATACCATCCGTTCCGAACAGAATCGGAAGCAGCAGTACGGACAGCATTTCAAATACCAATGTGCGCAGGAATGAAATCACAGCTGACACGGCTCCGTTGTTCAGTGCTGTAAAGAATGAGGATGTATATATATTTACACCGCTTAAAATAAAGGAAAATGCAAATATATGAAATGCCTTTTCTGTCATCTGCGTAAGTTCAGCATCATAGCCAACGTAAAGTCCGGCAAGCGGATGAGCTAAAAACTGAGCCAGCACCGACATGGCAGCACCGCAGGCAAACATCAGAAAAATGCTTTTTCTGCGCATGTTTTTAAGCTCTGCCGTATTGCCCGCTCCGTAATGGTAGCTTACAATCGGTGCTGCCCCGACAGAATATCCGACAAAAACAGCGATATAAATGAAGTTTACATACATCATTACGCCGTAAGCGGCAACTCCGTTTTCGCCTGCGTATTTCAGGAGCTGACTGTTGTAAACGATACTTACGACGGAGGATGAAATGTTGCTCATCATTTCAGAGGAGCCATTGCCGCAGATTTTCAGTATCGGCCTTATTTCCGGCCTGACAGGCTTGAAAGTTAAAATGCTGTTCTTTGAAAAGATAAAATAGATCAGAGGCACGAAAGCTCCCACGCACTGGCTGATGACAGTGGCAGCGGCTGCTCCGCCCACTCCGTACTTGAATACGCCTACAAATAAATAATCCAGGAACATATTGGCAAGGCCGGCACCTACAGTGACAAAAAAGCCCATCTGAGGTTTTCCCGCCGTTATCAGAAGACTTTGGAAGAGATTCTGCAGCATAAAGGCTGTAATGAACGTCAGCCAGATTCTTCCGTACTCAAGACAATATGGAAGCATCTGGGCCGAAGCGCCGAAAGCAAGTGCGATATTTCTCAGGAGAAGCCGGCTGAACACCGTGAGTATCAAACCAAGCAGGATCGTAAATTCTATGACCATGGAAAAATACTGATTGGCAAGTTTCTCCTTTTTTTTACCGAGCATAGCGGCTACGAGGGCGCTCCCGCCGCTTCCGAGCATAAAACCCATGCCGCCGAGTATCATCAGAAAAGGCATGATCAGATTCATGGCGGCAAATGGTGTTTTGCCTGCGAAGTTGGATACAAAGTACCCGTCAACAACGCCGTAGATGGATGTAAATACCATCATCATGACAGAGGGCAGAGCAAATCTTAAAAGTTTCTTATAAGTAAAATGATCGGAAAGCTGTATTTTCATAATAACCCTTTGGTACAGTTTTATAATTGCTGTACGTGATCCCTGATATAGTCATTCTGCCGTCTGAATGTCCGAAGGAAGGATTCTCTTTCCCTGTCGCTCAGCTGAAGAAATGCTTCTTTTTCGGCTTCAATCAAAGGATAGATATATCTTCTGCAGAATTTCCCGCCTTTGTCTGTAAGCGAAACGGCCTTTTCATTGCGTTTTCCCTGAACTTTGATCAGCGTTACAAGTCCATGCTTCAAAAGCTGCTGGACCGCGGAATTGATGGTCTGTTTCGGGTAGAACCATCCATCTGCCAGCTTGTTCTGAGTCATAGGTTCCTTTGTGCCGCATATCACATACAAGATCCAATGCATGGAATCCGACACGCCGGCCTGCACAGCAGCATTTCGATAGATATTGTCCTGTTCCTTGTACAGACGTCCGAGCTCGGCAATCTGATCGGTTATCTCTTTATCCATCTTGATTTCTCCTTTGACGGGGCTTAAAATCCGAAATCGGACTTTTAAACAATAGTCCGATTTCGGACTGCTGTCAAGTATGAGGCTTATGATTTCTCTGCTTATCAAGATATCCGCATGCGGATAAGAAGTCTTTGAGTGTGTTATAATCGGAATGGATTAAGGCTTCGGAAAAAGGAATCGAAGGCGGCCGATCATGCGGAATAGAAGAGCCTATTTTCACCTGCCGGGATTATTTGAATTTTATGGTCTGTATAAGATTTTTCTGCCTCTGTTCTATGAGCACAGGAAATTTTTTTACGACTGGTGTGACATCGGTTCCGTTTACGGAGCACCGGCCGAATGCCTGTGGGGCGGAGGCCGTATCGGATTCGGAGAAAATGATGCCGGAGAAGTATCGGCGCTGATGCGGGAATACGGCGTTTCATCACGGCTGACTTTCAGCAATTCCCTGCTGCGGCAGGAACATCTTTCGGACAGAAAATGCAATGAGCTTTGTGCCCTGTTTCAGAACAGCGGCGGAACTGAGAACGGAATCATTATTTCTTCAGACCTGCTTCTCAGATACATCCGTGAACATTACCCCCGGTTTTATTTCGTTTCTTCCACCACAAAGGTCATTACGGACTGGGGACAGCTGTCGGCAGAGCTGGACCGGGAGGAGTTCCGCTTCGTGGTGCCGGATTTCCGTCTGAACAGGAAATTTGAGCAGTTGAATTCCCTGCCCGATGTCAAAAAAGGCAAGACGGAGTTTCTCTGCAACGAATGCTGCCGGTTCGGCTGCAGCGACCGGAAGGCATGTTATGAAAATGTAAGCAGGAAAGCACTGGGAGATGACTGCCCGGATTACCGGTGTACTTCTCCGGATGCGGGTGAAGGCTATGTCTTTTCAAAGGCAATGCAGAATCCGGGGTTCATCAGCACAGAAGATATTCAGAAAGTCTATATGCCTATGGGCTTTTCCAACTTCAAGATTGAAGGGCGGAGCCTCGGCAGTGCACTGATTCTGGAGTTTCTGCTGTATTACATGACAAGGCCGGAATATCAGCTGCAGGTCAGGGAAAAAATATACCTGAATTCTTCGCTGGACCTGTTTTAAGAATATTAACAGATGTGATGATAATCGTGCTGCAATTCGTATGATCCGGAGTTCAGGACATGCGAAACGGCAAATCGAGAGGAGCCATATGATCTGCTATTTTTCAGCTACCGGAAACTGTCAATATGCCGCCGGACGAATTGCTGCCGCTCTTGGCGACAAATCCGTATCGATTGCGGAAGCCGGAACGGATATTTCTCTTTCTGAAGGGGAAGTATTCGGAATCATTACGCCGACCTATTTCTGGGAACTTCCGTTGCCGACGCGGGAATTTCTCTCCGCCGTCAGACTACCGGACAGTAAAAAGCATTATATATTCCTTGTGGCTACCTACGGAACGACGCCGGGCTGCTGCGGCGAGCATGCCCGGAAGCTTCTGAAGAAGCATGGCTGTGTTCTTGATGCTTCCTTCAGCCTGAAAATGCCGGACAGCTGGACGCCGTTTTTTGATTTAAGCGATCCGGTAAAAGTGGCACATCAGAATCAGAAGGCGGATCATGAGATGGCGGGCATCATTTCCCGTATAAAAATGCAGGAAAAAGGAAATCATACGAAACTCAGAATTCCCTATGTTTTCCGATTCCTTACGGATCCGCTTCTGAATATCGCATGCAGAACGAAGAATTTTTATGCGGAAGACACCTGCATCGGCTGCGGCCTGTGTGCGAAGAAATGTCCGGCACAGGCAATTGAAATACGGAACGGAAAACCTGTATGGGTGAAAAAGCGCTGTGATCTCTGTCTCGGCTGTCTGCACCGCTGCCCGGAATTTGCCATACAGTACGGGGACGGCAGGACAAAACTCCACGGGCAGTATCATCACCCGAATGCGGAAAGAGGATAAGGGATTTCCGGGCATAAAAAGAAAACGCCGGCAGGACGGTCTCGATTTCAGCATCCGGTGAAATGATTCAGCTGACAGCTTCCGCTAAGGTCCGGTACAGAGTATCCGGATCGATCGGCTTTGCCATATGCCCGTTCATGCCGGCATCCAGGCATCTTTTCACATCATCCTCATAAGCATCGGCAGTCATCGCTATGATTGAAATTGCCGCCGCATCCGGTCTTTCAAGACGGCGGATGGCTTTGGCCGCTTCAATTCCGTCCATGACCGGCATGCGGATATCCATCAGAATTGCATCATATTCGTTTTCCGCGCTTTCGGCAAACAGGGTTACACCGGCCTGTCCGTCTTCGGCGCAGACGACGTCCATGCCTTTTTTCTTCAGCAGAGTCACGGCAATTTCGCGGTTGAGGGCATTGTCTTCACAGATCAGGACTTTTCTTCCCCGGAGATTCATCTGCGGGTCCGCATTCTTCACAGCGGATGGAACAGCTTCTTCTGTTTCCTTGAAATGCAGCCGTACCGTAAAGGTCGTTCCTTTTCCGGGTTCGCTCTTCACATCGATGGTACCGCCCATCTTTTCAACGATTTCTTTGACAATGGAAAGCCCGAGCCCGGTTCCCACCGACTCATAGCCATGTCTTTTTTCCTGCGTGAATGGTTCATAGATATGAGGAAGGAATTCAGGTGAAATACCGATTCCGTCATCGCTTACGATAAAAAGAGAATCCGGATTTCCGTCATCGGAAGGTTCGTTGAAAACGCGGAGACGGACATGACCGCCCTCCGGGGTGTATTTGACGGCATTGGAAAGCAGGTTCAGGAAAATTTTCTGAACATTCAGGCGGTCCGCAAGAATGATGCGGTCCGGAGCACTGTCGCAGTCGACCGTAAAAGTAATATTCTTCCTGGAAGCAGCCGCATGAATGGGGGCAATGATGGACTCAAACAGTTCCCGCGACCTGACCGGCTCCGGGTGCAGTTCAAAATTATGACTGCGGGTCTTGGAGATGGTGAGTGTATCATTGATCAGGTCCAGCAGCAGCTTGCCGGAAGACTCAATTTTTGAAAGATATTCATTTTTTTTCTCAACGCTGCTTTCTGCTTCTGCCAGGCCGGCAAACCCGATGACTGCATTCAGAGGAGTGCGCATGTCATGACTGACGTTAGAAAAGAACTGATTGCTTTCAGCACTGAATTTCTCTGCGGCGGCCAGTTCCATGGAACGATAAGTGACGGCAGCCTGCTGCGCGGACAGCATTTCCTTTTCTTTCTGACGGCGCCGGATCGTCAGGAGAAGAACAATCAGGATAATGACGAAACAGCACATGACTGCGGCGAAAACGAACAGCCATGCAACCGGAATACGGTTCAGAGTTGCCTGAAAAGAGGATGTGTCTGCCTGTGAATATTTGACGATCAGTTGGTTCATTGTCGTTTCATTGGAATACCGGATGCAGCGGTTCAGGACAGACAGCAAAGTCCTGTCGGATGAAGCTGAAAGCCCGGCTGCCAGGCGATACGACAGTCCGTTCAGAGCAGTGACATTGTACTCGCCGGCCCGGCTGTTGTTCATATAGTAGTTTGCGGAATAGGTGTTCAGCACCGCACCTTCGACGGCGCCGTTTGTAAGGACTTCCATGCATTCTGCGGGCGTCGGATAGGTCTTGATGATGCTGTCTGTATCTTTAAAGCTGTTTTGAATGATGGCTGTCAGATAAGAAGGAATGGCCATCGTGCGGATGCGGTCGCTTCCCTTTAAAGTTATCTGGGTCAGCGCCATGCTGATATAGGAATTTGTCAGCAGGATTTTATTGGTCGTTGCATCCACGGCGTCGTAGACAATGGCTCCGGCGATGTCAGCTTCTCCGTTTTTTACGGCAGAAATAATCCCGTCCTGCGTATCATAGCCTTTGAACGAAAAATGAAGTCCTGACAGGTGAGATATCCTGCCGAAATAATCGATGGTTGCCCCTGTCATTGTACCGTCTTTGCCGGAGTAGGAGAAAGGCGCGTTGCTGTTCAGAACGGCGACGGACAGGGTTTTGCTGGCAGCGATATAATTCTGTTCTTCTTCTGTAAACACGGGCGCCTGCTGCTGATTGGCAATATAGTATCTGCTGTAAAGATTCTCTGCAAAATCAGGTGTCTCAATCGTAATTTCTTCCAGTGCGCTGTTGAGTTCTTTCATCAGCGCTGTATGGTCTTTGGGCATGCCGATGTACATTTTCATCGGGGAAAATTCCTTGATGATCCGATAAGTGCTGCTGGAGCCCAGATAGGAAATGGCAACGGCGTCCAGGCTTCCTTCGTCCAGGGCTTTCAGCAGTTCTTCCGTTGAGGACATGGAAATGATCTCTGTATGAAGCCCCTGCTCTTTCGCCCATCCGCGGTATTTCTCACCATCGACTGAATCCGAAAGAATGCCGACTTTTTTGCCTTCAAGTGCGGCATAGTCATTGTAGGCAATGGATGTGTTCTTCTGCGGCACGATGATCGTCACATAGACGGCTCCCATGTCGTAATCGGAAAGAAGCAGTGTATTCGCTCTTTCCTCTGAATAGAACAGGGAAGGCAGAAGATCGATCTCTCCCTTTTCCAGAGCGGTATAAGCATCTTCAAAACTGCTGAAATCGACATACTGATACTGCCAATCTGTATATTTAAAGATTTCATAGAAATACTCGACGTCGTAGCCGCAGTAATTTCCCTGGTCATTTTTATAGAAATAATCGCTGTCATAATAATAGCCGATTCTGACAGTCTGTTTTTCCCTGTCTGCCGCACCGGGCTTATATGCCGGGAAAAGTGCAGCAAGCAGGGCAAAGACGAGAATGGTAACGATGAATTGTCTTAACAGATGCCTGTTTTTTTGAAGACGGATGGTTTTTTTCATAATGGATTCTTCCTGTTTTTATCCTGCGTTTCCCGTATGGAGGAAGCACCGTTTTCCAGCAGCCGGCCTGTCAGTTTGATGACGTCATCCATCGGCACTTTTTTCCGGCTGCCGACCCAGACGCGGAAAATATCGGTCGATGCGCCTGCAAGGAAGTTGTTGATAATCATCTGTTCATCAGCAGAATACCGGGCAAACGGATTGTATTCTTTCTGGTTGTGCTGCAGATTTCTGGCCATGATTTTCAGGGAGAAGTCCTGATATTTGGGGTCAGTGATCAGCTTCTCGCGAAATGAATCTGCCGTATAGAATTCAAACATCACACGGGTCAGGTCGTAGTAATCATAAGGAATGGAAAGTTTTTCGACTTCGTTTGCATAATCGGAAATGACATTTTGAATCATGTCTTCATAGAGCGCTTCTATGCAGGTATAGTGCAGGTAGAAGGTTTTGCGATGGATGCCGGCCGTCTCAGCGATTTTCTTGACATTGAGATCTTCCGGTTTCCCATTGACCAGCAGCGTTTTAAAGGCATCCTGTATGGACTTCAGTGTTCTTGCCGTACGAGGATTTTCTTTCAGCGCATTTTCCAAGGAGAACACCTCCTGAATATCCACTTCGCCGGAAAGTGAGGCAATGCCACACAATCCGCATCAGTGGAAATTGATTGTGTTACGGGCCGCGTTTATACTCTGGCTATAATAATACCACACGTGGACATTATAGCAAACGGATAGGAGAATATCAATGACGAGGATCAGGATTACAGCCGGAGAATGCAGCATTTCCGCCATGCTGAATGACACAGTGGCAGCAAAAGAATTTGAAAAAAGACTGCCGTTTCAGATTTCATGCCGTGATTCCGGCACCGATTACTGCGGTACGGCAGCAAGAGGCAGGTTCGATCCGTCAGAAGCCGCCGTCGGATGGAAGAACGGAGACATCCTGCTGTCAGACGGATGGTTTGCGCTGCTTTACGGCGGGCAGGAAAAATCAGAAGATGACCATCGGATGATGATCATCGGACATTTTGATGATCTGGATGCAGTCAGAAACCTGCCGGAGACCGTGCGCCTTACAGTTACTGCAGATGAAGCGGAACCGCAGAGGAGAACAGAAGAAGTGCAGCAGGAAAAACGTAACTGAAAAATGCAGCAGACAAAGGAGGATTTTCATCATGATTTCACAGGAACATTTTACTCTCAGCAGCGGAATTGAGATTCCGAAACTCGGGCTCGGCACCTGGTTTATTGATGATGACAAGGCCGCAGAAGCAGTCCGCGAAGCCGTAAAGCTCGGCTACCGTCATTTTGATACAGCGGAGGCTTACGGAAATGAACGGGGAGTCGGTGAAGGCGTCCGCTCAGCCCCGGTTCCAAGAGAGGAACTCTTTGTTACAACCAAACTGGCGGCGGAAATAAAAGATTATGACGGTGCGGTCAAAGCAATTGATGGGTCCCTGATGAAAGCAGGGCTTGATTATTTCGATCTGATGCTGATTCATTCTCCGCAGCCCTGGAATGATTTCCGCGGCGGAAATTATACGGAGGGGAACCGTGAAGCATGGAGGGCATTGGAAGATGCCTGCAAGGCAGGAAAATTAAAAGCCATCGGCGTGGCAAACTTCAGGGAAGAAGATATCCAAAGCCTTACCGATGCGGGGATGTCCAAGCCGGTGGTCAATCAGATACTCGTCCATATCAGCAATACGCCTCAGAAGCTGATTGACTGGTGCCGGAAAGAAAATATCCTTGTTGAAGGGTATTCTCCGGTTGCACACGGGGAGATTCTGAAAAATGAAGCAGTCCGGTCCATGGCGGAAAAATACGGTGTCAGCACCGCACAGCTCTGCATCCGCTATGACCTGCAGCTCGGCACGCTTCCGCTTCCGAAAACAGTGAATCCGGAACACATGAAAGAGAATATGGCCGTCGATTTTGAGATTGCCGAAGAAGACATGAATGTGCTCAGAAATTTTGAACCGATCAAAGACTACGGAGAATTCACATTCTTCCCGGTCTTCAGCGGAAAATAGAGGAGGATGAACAATGGCAGATAAAATCGTACAGACAGCAGGCAGAGAGGCACTTGGCGGATTTGCCCCGGAATTTGCACATTTCAATGATGACATTTTATTCGGTGAAAACTGGAACAACGGAGATATCGACCTGAAGACCCGCTGCATCATCACAGTGGTCGCCCTGATGGCATCCGGAATCACGGATTCTTCTTTGAAGTATCACCTGATGAACGCAAAAAAGAACGGTGTTTCGCAGAAAGAAATGGCAGCAGTCATTACGCATACCGCATTCTACGCAGGCTGGCCGAAAGCCTGGGCTGCTTTCAATCTTGCAAAAGAGGTCTGGGATAAGGAAGAGAGCATAACGCAGAATTTGGCCGGAAAGGCATCCTCTGAATTATCCGACAGGGAGAAGTTCCAGAAAGAAATCTTTTTCCCGATTGGGGAACCAAATGATGCGTTCGCACAGTATTTCACAGGCCAAAGCTACCTGGCACCGGTTTCGACCGAGCAGATTCCCATTTACAATGTAACCTTTGAACCGGGATGCCGCAACAACTGGCATATTCACCATGCAAAGTCCGGGGGCGGCCAGATGCTGATCTGCGTCGGCGGCCGCGGCTGGTATCAGGAAGAAGGAAAAGAAGCGGCCGCATTGAAGCCCGGCAGGGTCATCAATATTCCTGCCGAAGCAAAACACTGGCACGGCGCTGCAGAGGACAGCTGGATGGCACATCTGGCAATCAGCGTTGCAGGTACGGAGATTTCAACGGAATGGTGCGAGCCGGTATCTGAAAAAGACTACGGAGAGCTGGGATAAGCAGAGAGAATCCTCATTTGGTCTTGAAAAAAGAAAGAAGCGGCATATAATATAAACATGTTTATTGATAAATATGTTTATTTTATGGAGTGATGCAGTCATGCCGGCAAAAAAGAAAATCACAAAGGATATGATTCTGTCTGCTGCCCTGGAACTTCTCCGGACAGGAGGAATCGAAGCTGTCAATGTCAAGGCTCTTGCACGGAAACTGAACTGTTCAACACAGCCCGTCTATCTCTCTTTTCCGGGGATGGATGAGCTCCGTTCAGAGCTGACAGTGAAAGCAGTTGAATTTTTCATGCAGAAAATGAAGAGTCCGGATATGGCTTCGGCAGATCTTTTCGGGATGCCGTACATCCGTTTCGCAATGGAAGAAAAAGTATTGTTCCGATATCTTTTCATGAGGCCGAATGCCCTGTCGGAAATAAAAGAAGCCATGGCACCCATGATGGAACATTCTATATCCGGACTGATGGCACAGTACCACCTCAGTCATGCAAAGGCGGATTATCTGCATGACCAGCTCTGGATGTATGCACACGGGATTGCTTCCATGGCTGCAACAGATTTCTGTACCTGGAACACCAGGAAAATTGCGAAGATGCTCTCGGACGGCAAAGCTTGTTTCACCCGTGAATTCGAGGCGTAGACAGCATGTTTTCCGATAAGGATCTCCGGAATCTGATTGTTCCGGTGTTTGTCGAACAGTTTCTTTTAATGCTGGTAGGAATTGCCGATACGGTGGTTGTCAGCTTTGCAAGTGAGGCGGCCGTATCCGGCGTGTCTCTGGTCAATTCTTTCAACACAGTTCTGGTTTTTCTGTTTACGGCTCTTTCAGCAGGCGGTGCAGTTATCATCAGTCAGTACATCGGCTGCAGGGATCAGCGCATGGCAGGCATCTCCGCAAGCCAGCTTCTGATGGTATCTGTCCTGATTTCAGTCATTCTTGCAGCGCTGATCCTGATTTTTTCGGATCAGCTGCTTTCGCTGCTGTTCGGCAATGTGGAACCCGATGTCATGGATGCATGCAGGGCGTACCTTCGCATTCTGACCTGTTCTCTTCCGGCACTTGCGGTTTATGATGCGGGTGCGGCGCTGTGCCGGAGTGTCGGGAAAGCGAATGTGACCATGTACATTTCACTTGCTGCCAATGGAATCAATATCATCGGAAACTGTATCGGTGTATTCGCACTGAAGCTCGGTGCGGCGGGTGTTGCCTGGCCGTCACTGATTTCCCGTATCCTGTCTGCCGCGGCAGTAACGGTTTTCTGCCTGAATCCGGCATGGGAGGTTCACTGCCGGATCAGGGATGTTTTCTCCTGGAATACGGCGGTTCTGAAAAAGATTATGTACATTGCCCTCCCGAACGGAGCTGAGAACGGTGTCCATCAGCTTGTGAAAGTTGCTCTTTCCAGCATGGTAGCCATGTTTGGCACATATCAGATTGCTGCAAACGGAGTGGCGCAGAGCATCTGGTCGCTCGCTTCTATCATGGGACTGGCCATGGCTCCGGTCTATACAACTGTGATCGGGCAGTGCATGGGCGCTCATGATATTGACAGTGCCAATTTTTATTTCAGAAAGCTCAATAAGATCACCCTGGCTCTGTCCGTTTTCTGGAATGCTCTTGTCTTTGCGGTCACACCGCTGATTATCGGCCATTCGGCAATTTCTCCCGAAGCAAAATCACTTGTGATCTGGCTTGTACTGATCAATAATATATTCAACGCACTGGCCTATCCGTTTGCAGGTTCTCTCGGAAACGGACTGCGGGCTGCCGGAGACGTCAGGTTTACGATGATTGTCTCTATTACGCTCACCATCGCTGCAAGACTGTTTTTCTCTGCACTGTTCGGCCTGTGGCTGGGATGGGGCGTTATCGGAGTTGCCATCGGAATGAGCATTGATCTTGTAATTCGCGGAGCAATCTTCATCAGGCGTCAGGTATCCCAGAAATGGACACATTTTCAATTGGTATAGAGGCGGACAAGCGAACAGGCAGGAAATCCGGCACGATTTGCTGAAGAAACTGTCGATATCGGAGGATAAAAATGAAATCGGAAATCAACCATCATTCAGTGATCTATCTGGCCGGCGGCTGCTTCTGGGGCATGGAGAAGCTGATGTCCTCGATGCCGGGGGTCATTTCCGTGACGCCGGGCTATGCCAATGGAAATAAGCCGGACCTGACCTACCGTGAGGTCTGCTCCGGAACGACGCATGCGCGTGAAGCCGTCCGGGTCTGCTATGACCGCGGCAGAATCAGTCTTGAAACTCTGCTGTATGCGTTCTTTTCGGTTATCGATCCGTCGCAGAGAAACCGTCAGGGCAATGATTTCGGAGAACAGTACCAGAGCGGCGTCTATTATGAAAATGAAGAGGATGCCCGCATCTGCGAGAAGGTTTTTTGTACGGAAAGGGATCAGGAGCCGCACTTTTTTACGGAACTCGGACCGCTGCTAAGCTTCAGTGAGGCGGAGGAATATCACCGGAAGTATCTGGAGAAGAATCCGGGCGGATACTGCCACATTTCCCTCAGGAAGATACAGGAAGTCTCGCAGGTCCGTATCGATGCAGCGAAATATTCAAAACCGCCCGAGGAGGAAATCCGGAAAAGCCTTACGCCGGAACAGTATCAGGTTACGCAGGAGGCCGGCACGGAGCCGCCTTTTTCGCATCCCTTCCTGAATGAGGAGAGAAAAGGAATTTACGTTGATATCGTGACCGGTGAGCCGCTGTTTACGTCCTTGGACAAATACCGCAGTTCCTGCGGCTGGCCGGCATTTTCCAAACCGATTGATGAAAATGTGCTGGTCAGGCATGAGGATACTTCCTTCGGCATGCTGCGTACGGAAGTCCGCAGCCGTGTAGGCGCTTCCCATCTGGGACATGTTTTTTACGACGATCCGGAGTCGCCGAATGGCACGCATTACTGCATCGACGGCGCGGCCATCCGCTTCATTCCCCTTGAAGACATGGAAAAAGAAGGGTATGGGGATTTAAAAGAATTTCTGGAATAAGAATAAAAGCCTTATAAACAGAAAGCAGGAGTGCCATGGACAGAATCACAGCCTACGATAAACTGCAGACGAGAATCCGGGATGAAGAATATCTGCTGGTCTTTATGACATCAGCGGACTGCGGAGTATGTCATGCGGATAACGGCCGTCTGCAGGACCTTACGGAGAAGCTTCATTTTCCGTGTGTCCGGGCAGACATTGCAGAAGTGCCGGAAGCGGCCGGACAGCTTGGAGTGTTCAGCGCACCGGCGGTCCTTCTCTTTTACAGGGGGCGGGAGTATCACCGGCAGGCAGGATTCCTGGATTTCTCCCGGCTGGAGGCAAGGATGACGGAACTGAAGGGAAATGCAGCAATCAATAGAGAAGATTAAAAAAATGCACGAAGAGCCGCGTGGCTGTCCGTGCATTTCTTTATGCATTTTGGGATTATTTCTGATCTTTGCCGAATTCCTGCTTCAGGCTTTCGAGCTGTTTTGTAAAAGCTTCTGCTTCTTCTTTTGTTGCCTCAACGCCGAGTGATTTGAAGAAATCTTCCAGCTTGCCTTCACCCGCTGCCTTTTCAAATGCATCCCGAACTTCCTTGTTCAGCATGTTTGTTTTCATAAATTCATCTAATTTCATGACACCCTCCTCATAAGCTGAATTTGAAATCGCTGCAGCTGCAGTGAATCATCACGGCAGCACAGGACTATTATGATACCAACTGCAGCAAATCTGCAACAAAAATAAAAATATGCCGGCTTTATGCTATAATGATGCATGCATTTATTAACGGAATCATGCTGGACGGGACAGAAAATATGTCACCGGAAAAAGACAGAGTGATTCTGACAGACGGTGAAAGGATTGAAGCAGTCAAAGCGGCGGGAACGGGCATTTCCGGATATGAACCAATCGATCTGAAAGGACAGTACATCATGCCCGGCCTGATCAACATGCATGTCCATCTTGCCGGAAACGGGAAGCCGCAGAAAAAGCAGCGTGACAATACCGCTTTAGTCAACAGGATGTTTTCAAATCCGGTCACGCCGAAAATTTTCCACATGCTGGTGCGGCAGTATGCCCGTATCGAGCTTATGAGCGGAGTGACGACGATCCGGACTGTCGGCGGCCTGCGTGATTTGGATTCCAGAGTCAGGGATGAAATATACAGCGGAAAACAGATCGGGCCGAGGATCCTTACCGGCAATGAGGGCATCAGCGTTCCCGGCGGACATATGGCTGGCTCTGTTGCTGCCATTGCAAAAAATACGGATGAGGCAGTTCAGCTTGTTCAGAAAGGCAAGCGCCAGGGTGTTGATTTCATCAAGCTGATGATTACCGGCGGTGTGATGGATGCCAAGAAAAAAGGCGTGCCGGGTGAACTGAAAATGCCCCCTGAAATGATCCGGGCTGCCTGCGATGAAGCGCACAGGAACGGTTATATCGTGGCAGCACATGTGGAATCCACAGAAGGCCTGCTTGCCGCCCTGAAAAACGGTGTTGACTCGATTGAACACGGAGCCAGGCCTACAGAGGAGATCATTGAACTTTTCAAAAAAAAGCATGCCTTTGTAACAACGACCATTTCTCCCGCACTGCCGTATGCTCTTTTTGACCGTTCTGTTTCAAATGCTTCAGAAGCAGAGCAGTACAACGGCAGAATCGTCTTTGACGGAATCGTAGAATGCTCCAAGGCTGCTCTTGCAAACGGGATTCCCGTAGCGCTCGGCAATGATGTCGGATGCCCCTGGATTTCACAGTATGACTTCTGGCGTGAGCTTGTGAATTTCCGCAAATACGTCGGTGTCTCGCAGAAGTTTGCGCTCTATACGGCAACGCTCCGGAATGCCCAGCTTGCCGGGCTCGGGGATGTGACGGGTTCGATTGAATCCGGAAAGTCTGCCGATATGATTGTCTGCAGGGAAAATCCCCTGGAAGATCTGCAGGCACTGCGAAATGTAAATCTTGTCATGGCCCGCGGCCGGCTCATTTCAAATCCAAAGGTCAGACGCAAACAGATCCTTGACAGGGAACTTGATAAGTTTTTGGATACAGAATCTTGATTCCCGGCAGATGGGAATAAACGGAGGAAAGCAGAATGAAAATGCAGAGATGTCCGCTATGCCATAACCATTGTCCGATCGACAGCTTAAGCTGCAGCAAGGGAAAGAAACATTTTGCATCGGAAGCAGACAAAGAGCAAGACAAGAAGCAAGACAAGAAGCAAGACAAGAAGCAAGACAAGAAGCAAGACAAGAAGCAAGACAGGAAGCAAGACAAAAAGCATGACAAAGTGCAGGAAAAAAGAAAAGATACGAAAAAAATAAAAGAATACGAGCAGAAGGATGATTTATACAGCCTCCTGAGAACATGCGGACATTATCTGCATCATCATGCCGGAAAAAGTGACGGACAGGCAGAGAATCCGGAACTTTTCCAGGTTCTTGATGAGCAGCAGAAAAAGGAACTGCAGGCCAGCCTGAAAATTCTGAAAGAGAGCTGGAAAAAATAATCATAAGCGAATAAAGAACATACACTGAAGACATGGATTTTATTTACGGACATTTGCGGCAGAGGAGTATCCATGACGATAAAGGAACGGGACAGTCAGATCCGGGTTAAAGGCGGCGTCATTGCACGGCACGAGTACAGGGCCTACGCACTCGGCGGTTTCGGAGAGAACATCATTTACTGGTATATCAGCGGATATCTGATGCTGTTCTACACCGATATTCTGCTTGTCCCGTCAAGTGCCGTCGGTGTCATGTTCCTGATTACCCGGCTTTTTGATGCCCTGGATGATTTCGCCATGGGTGCTGTCATTGACCGGACCCGGACGAGATGGGGGAAAATGCGCCCCTATCTTTTTATTGCTCCCGTTCCTCTTGCGATTACGAGCACGCTTCTTTTTACGGCGCCGCAGCTTTCCGTGACGGGCAGAATCGTGTATATGTATGTGACCTATATTGTCTGGAGCATTTTTTACACCATCAGCGATGTGCCTTATACAAGTCTTGTCTCCGTACTCAGTCCGCTGGCAGAAGAGCGGACCAATCTGATTTCTTATTCAAAGCTTCTGGCATCTCTGTGCGCCTCAATTCCTCCGGTTATAATTTCCCTGCTTTCCCTGCTGAAAGACCGCGGTGCAGCCGCTCTGCTTGCGAAGGATAATGCGAGAATCTATTTTTCGATTGCAGTTTTCTTCGCACTGATCATGGTCTGCTGCATGTATACCTGTTACAGCGGTACAAAAGAGCGAATCGTGCAGAGTGATGAGAAACCGACATTCCGGGACTGTTTCCGGTACCTGTTTGCAAATAAGCCTCTTATGCTGGTCATGCTGACAAATCTGCTGATGTTCCCGAGATCCATTCAGGCCACCGTGCAGATTTATGTGGCTACCTATCTGATGGGCGGTGCCCAGTGGGTCTTTTTCCTCGGGATTCCGATGGCGGCCGCAACGCTTGTGACGATGGCTTTTACGCCGAAAATCGTTTCAAGATTCGGTCCGTGGCAGACCTATGTCGGTTCCCTGGTGGTATATATGATTCCGTTTACGCTTCTGTATTTTATCGGCTATCAGAATCTTCCGATGATTGTGATCTTTTCCTTCCTGTATATCGTGACGACGGGCCCCCAGAGCATTGTGCCTTCCATTCTGATTGCAGACAGCGTGGATGCGATGGAACTGAAAACCGGCCAGCGTGCAGAAGGGATGTCTTTTGCCGTACAGACATTCATGGGCAAGGCAATTGCAGCGTTTCAGTCTCTGGCTACCGGTCTGATGCTTGCCTGGTTCGGTTATGTACAGCCGAAAAATATCGGCGGCGTGCTGACGGAACAGGCCCAGAGTGCGGCGGCGAAGCAGGGCATTTGGGCGATGTATACGATTATTCCTTCTCTTGGCTGCATTTTCTGCATCATTCCGCTTCTTTTTTACCGGCTCAGGGGCGATAATCTGAAGGAGATGCGGGAACAGCTTGCCGTGAAACGTGCAGAAAGAGCAGAGCATCAGGAAAATGAAACGGAGGCAGAAAAGCATGACGGAGGAAATTTATAAAACGGAACAGATTGCACCCGATACCTACCGGATTGAAGAAGCAGGGGCGGTCAACTGCTATCTGCTGGTTGGAAAAAAGAAAGCACTGCTGATCGATACGGGCCTCGGAGTCGGCTGCCTGCGGGAAGAAGCAGAAAAGCTGACGGACCTGCCGATCGAAGCGGTGCTGACCCATGCTCACTGCGACCACGCGGGCGGAATCGGCTGGTTTGATCATTATTATGTACACAGATCCGATACGGCGCCGGTCTATCATTTACTAAGTTCCCGCCTTGCCGCGTCTGTCCTCCTGCCCAGGGGAATCAGGCTGCCTCATCAGCCGCAGAAACCGAAAGCGATACCGATTGACAGCAGTTTTACCTTTGACCTCGGAGAACGGACCATTCGCGTAAAAAATGTACCGGGACATACGAATGGCTCCATTGTCCTTCTGGACCAGAAGGAAAAGCAGATGTTTACCGGAGACGATATCAATGAATCGCTGTGGATGCAGCTGCCCGGATGCACGACGCTTCGGCAGTGGCTTTCCGGAGGCAGAACGCTGCTTTCATTTGCCGGAGAATATACGGCGTGGTGCGGACACGGACCGGGCAGACAGAGCGAGGAGCAGATGCGCACGACCTATGAAATGGTGGAAAAGCTTTCCGAAGGGGGAAATGCATTTTTCCCGCACACCGGATATTATCCGGACAGGGAGGCAAAGCCGCAGATCGTGTTCAATGAAGCAAGGAGGCACTGAGCGGACAAATGGATCAGGAAGACAGGCTGAAAGAGAAGGAAAGGGTTCTCCTTCTGCTTCGGAAATATGCCGTCAATTCCATATCGTATCTGGATCTTGAAGAAGATAAATCATGGTTCTTTTCTTCCGGGACAGAAGGAGCTGCTGCCTATGCCATGTCGGGAAGGGATATGGTCATTTGCGGCGATCCTGTATGTGCACCGGAAGAAATAGGTTCATTTCTCAAGGAACTGATGCTTTACGCCAAAAAGAATCATTACCGGCTGATCTTTCTTTTTGTCATGGAGGACTTTCTGGATGTCTACAGGGCAAACGGCTTCTATGTATACAAAAGCGGGGTGGAAGCAGTCTTTGATCTTTCTCTTTATCAGATGAGCGGCAAGAAAGCGGCAAAAGTCAGAGCGTCCGTTCATCAGGCCCGGAGAGATGGATTAACCGTTCATGAATACTGTCCTGAAAGACAAAGAGATCCTTCGATAGAAAAGAATTTTCAGGAAATTACAGCGGCCTGGCTCAGCAGAAAACATACCGGCATGCTGCAGTTTGCCGTAGGAAGTCTTGATCTGGATTATCCTGCGGATAAACGATATTTCTATACGGTCGACCGGGAAAATGTCATGCAGGGATTTATGGTCTTCAATCCCTACAGGCACGGGCATGGCTATATTGCCGACATTACAAGACGCCGTCCGGGTTCTTCCCACGGAGTCCTTGAACTGATTTTCTGCGATGCTGTCGAAAAATTCAAATCAGAAGGCATTCAATGGGGAAGCCTGGGCGTTGCTCCGCTGCTGCATACGAATGTTCCCGGATGCAGCAATTTCGAGAAACTGAAATATTTTAATTATGAGAAAATGGACCGGATTTATGACTTCAAGGCGCTTTACGCAGCCAAGGCCAAGTTTGCACCGACATCCTGGGAAAATGTCTATATTGCCTCCTATCCGAAACACATGACTCTGGCCATGGATTATTCTGCAGCGAATGTTGTCAACAGCAAAAGAATACAGGATTTCTGGAATACTTTCTGCCGGTATTATCTGAAGCATCAGCATATCTGACCGTCCGGCCAGATCAGGAAAATGCAGGCATAAAAAGAGACCGCTGGCAGGACGGTCTCGATTTATAAAGGGAAGGAGTATGAAAAAGAAAAAGGTTATGAAGTTGTTTTCGTATTGATCTTACAAGATATATAATAAATGGAGAATGTGTCCAGTGTATGAAGACATTTTCAACATTTGGTGAAAATATTGGACAAAAAATGCAGAAACCGGGAATCAGATCAGGCAGAAAGAGGAAAGAAGGATGGATTATCACTTTTACGGAAGTGACAGGGCAGGGAAAGTCAGATCTAAGAATTCTGTCTTCAAAGGAATCGAAACGCCGCTTGATCTGTATGACGCTCTTTCAAAAATCTGGTGTGCGAAAACCTGTGCACCCAGAATGAGAGCGGACTGGACGCCGGAGAATCAGACGCTCGGGCAGTGCTCCATTACGGCATTTCTCGCACAGGATATTTTCGGAGGTGAAGTATATGGCATGGTGACAAAAGAGGGGAATGTCCACTGCTATAATGAGGCGGACGGCTGCATTTTTGATCTGACCAGCGAGCAGTTCGGGGATGAGGCGAAAGATCTCGTTTATGACAGGGAAATGATTCAGGAAAGGAATTCACCGGGTCATTTCATGAAGGCTGAGAAAAAGGAACGGTATGAATACCTGAAGGAGAAACTGAAAGACAGATGAACGTCTGAAGCTATCGTGCCTCAGAGGGTAAACAATTGCGGGCGGACGCTTTTGAAAATTTAATTTTTGTTGCGGATTTGTTGTTGGTTGCCTGCTATTCTTTTAATATCAATTTTTTATAAAAAAGGAGTGATAGCAATGTCAAAAGAAGAACTGATTGAAAAACTTACAGATGACCCGGCCGTCGTAGAGGCAGCTTCTGCCATCAAAGACCCGGCAGCAATGATTGCATTTGCAAAAGAAAAGGGCGTGGAAATCACAGAAGATGAGGCAAAGGAAGCTATTTCCGTTCTTGAACAGTCAGAAGGAGAACTGGGATCGGATGCTCTCCGTGCTGTTTCCGGCGGGAAAAAGTGCTGATCCGTCTTTAAGGCTGCAGATTTTTTTTTGTTAGAATTTTGTTGTAGTTTGCCTGCTATTCTTTAGACATCAAATTCTTATGAAAAGGAGAAATTACGATGTCTAAAGAAGAGCTGATTGAAAAACTTACAGAGGACCCGACTGTCGTAGAGGCAGCTTCTGCCATCAAAGACCCGGCAGCAATGATTGCATTTGCAAAAGAAAAGGGCGTGGAAATCACAGAAGATGAGGCAAAGGAAGCTATTTCCGTTCTTGAACAGTCAGAAGGAG
>Ga0183097_10201_pt1 | contig 185775 bp, 152 predicted proteins | sample BioMet8_FD_128883 | JGI IMG/M metagenome (GOLD analysis project Ga0183097, IMG submission 128883) | Microbial communities from bioreactor (seeded with sewage sludge) at Lawrence Berkeley National Lab, California, USA - Biofuel... | ecosystem: Engineered > Bioreactor > Anaerobic > Unclassified ... | reverse complement strand
AGTGGGATTGCCATCGCTCAACGGATAAAAGCTACCCTGGGGATAACAGGCTTATCACTCCCAAGAGTTCACATCGACGGAGTGGTTTGGCACCTCGATGTCGGCTCATCGCATCCTGGGGCTGTAGTAGGTCCCAAGGGTTGGGCTGTTCGCCCATTAAAGCGGTACGCGAGCTGGGTTCAGAACGTCGTGAGACAGTTCGGTCCCTATCCGGCGCGGGCGCAGGAGGCTTGAGAGGAGCTGTCCTCAGTACGAGAGGACCGGGATGGACGGGCCGCTGGTGTACCTGTTGCGAAGTCAATCGCACAGCAGGGTAGCCAAGCCCGGCAGGGATAAACGCTGAAGGCATCTAAGCGTGAAGCCCCCCTCAAGATAAGGCCTCCCATCTCTAAAAGAGAGTAAGACCCCTTGAAGAGTACGAGGTAGATAGGGCAGGAGTGCAGAGACAGTAATGTCTAGAGCGGACTGCTACTAATCGGTCGAGGGCTTGACCTGAGACTTGATCCATAGATGTGTGTTCTCGATTGCAGTTTTGAAGGTACGTAAGAAGAGCGTATGTTCAGGATCTTCCTCGATAGCTCAATGGTAGAGCACTCGGCTGTTAACCGAGTTGTTGCAGGTTCGAGCCCTGCTCGGGGAGCTTATATATGGCCCCGTGGTCAAGTGGTCAAGACACCGCCCTTTCACGGCGAGAACATGGGTTCAAATCCCGTCGGGGTCATTTTTATAAGGTTTATACCTTATTTTTGGACCTTTAGCTCAGTTGGTTAGAGCAACCGGCTCATAACCGGTCGGTCCCGGGTTCGAGTCCCTGAAGGTCCATTACCCATCCGGGGCATATCAATTATATTACTAAGGCCCAGTGGCTCAGTTGGTTAGAGCGCCGCCCTGTCACGGCGGAGGTCATGAGTTCGAGTCTCATCTGGGTCGTTTGAGAAGTGTTTGAAGTTTTACTTTGAACCAGCGCAGTACGCCGGCTCCACTTACTCATGCTCCGCATGGAATCTTAGCTCAGCTGGGAGAGCATCTGCCTTACAAGCAGAGGGTCACAGGTTCGAGCCCTGTAGGTTCCATGATGCCGATGTGGCTCAATTGGCAGAGCAGCTGATTTGTAATCAGCAGGTTATCGGTTCGAGTCCGATCATCGGCTATTATATTTATGGGCGATTTCCCGAGTGGCCAAAGGGGACAGACTGTAAATCTGCTAGCAACGCTTTCGGTGGTTCGAATCCACCATCGCCCATTTATACTACCTGGTATATAATATCAGGTTTTTTAATGTATATGGTCCGTATGGGACATGTACAATATATTATCGCGGGGTAGAGCAATCCGGTAGCTCGTCGGGCCCATAACCCGAAGGTTGTTGGTTCAAATCCGGCCCCCGCTACTTCAAATTTGCCCAGATAGCTCAGTTGGTAGAGCAGGGGACTGAAAATCCCCGTGTCACTGGTTCGATTCCGGTTCTGGGCATTTTTGGTTTTGAGACTGCAGCTGATCTGCGGTCATTTTTTTATTCTGTGAGCAGTTCTTTCAGATCTCCGCGCCGCCCAGAAAATCGAGAGCGGGAATGTGGTTAACACCTCTGAGGTCTTTTTTTTCATCGTCAAAAGAAATAATATATTTCGGATAATTATCGCGGATCTTTTTATATGGCTTCATGATATCGCTGAGCTTTTTTTCGTCATTTACGGTATCCGCTATCTGGATATAGACGCGGCGCGAATCTGTATAGTCCTCTGACTCGAAGGCTACGAAGCTCAGCTCCAGCGGTCCTGCCTTGCCGAGGCAGACTTTTCTGTAACCGCGCCTGAGAAGCTCGATGAAGACCATATTTTCCAGGAGAGGCAGGGAATCCGCCGGATTGTTGAGGCCGAACAGATGGGACCTCAGGCCGGTGTCTGCTATGTAATATTTTTCCAGGGTCTTCAGAGTCTCATTTTTCAGGATATCGAACCTGCCTGCGCGGAAGATGACGAATGTGCCGGCGAAGGCATTGAGATATGAATCGACGGTACGTGTATTTACGGGGCGTCCTGCCAGGCGGAGGGTATCGCTTATCTTCTTGGGCGAGAGGATCTCCCCGATATGCAGTGAAATGAAGTAAAGCAGGTACTCAAGAATGTCGGTGTCGCTTATCTGGCAGTGGGGTATTATTTCGTGCACCAGGATCTTGTCGTAGATGCCGCGGATATAATTGTCCAGCAGTGTCTTCTCGGAAAGCTGCCTCAGCGGGGCCATCAGAGTGTCCGCTGCGGGAATGCCGGCCTCCTTATATGTAATGTACGGGAAAGCGCCGTCTTTAAGATAGCCGGCGTAGCGTTCGGCGTCCCGGCTGTGCTCCGGCGCCGCAGCCGGGGCAGCACTGCAGTATTCAGCGAAGGACAGGGGAAACACACTGATGACGATGAAGCTGCCGAAAAGCATTTTGGGGAGCTCCTCATCTGTGAGATATGTGTTCGAAGCTGTTACATAGATATCTATATTATCGTAAATGCTGTAGCTGTCGATTATCTTGGTGATATTTTCGGCATAGCGGATCTCCTGCAGTATAAGGTAATTCATCCTGTCGGGATATATGCGGCCGCCGATGTAATTATAGAGGTTTCCCTCGCTGCAGATGGGGTCGTAGCGCAGAGCCTCGAAGTCCAGGGAGATGATCTGGCTCAGCGAAACGCCCTGACGGTGCAGAAAATCGGCGTACAGATCCATCAGGGATGACTTCCCGCAGCCGCGTATGCCGGTGATCACCTTTATGACCCTGCGTTTATCCGTGTTTCTCAGACTGTACAGACGGCTGATAAGTTCGTCCCTGGAGATCTTCATGCTCATTTACCTCTTTTTCAGACTGGCAGCTGTACTGCCGGTATATTTCTCATGAAAAGCTGTCTGGCTCTATTTTATACAAACGCGGGACAGAAATCAATAAATTATTGCAGCATGCGGAATGATATTTAACAAAAATAAAAGTTATTGCAGAGATGGGAAATAAAATGTCAAGCACAAAAGCGTCAATAAAACGACTTTTTCGCATGTGGGCAGAAAATGCATGATCGTAAATGTCGATATGATAGAGGCTATATCAAAATTGCCCGCGGGGCGCGGAAATTATAAAAAGAACTTGTCACATGCTGTCTGTAATAGTATGATTACTATGAGCCGGATTATGATCCGGGCAGACGGATCTGTATCCTGACATGGCTTTGGAGGTTGTATATTTGGAGACTATCAAGATTAAGTATATTGACAAAAGACTGGAAAGGCTTGACTATATAGACGGAAAATCAGACTGGATAGATCTGCGTTCTGCTGAGGATGTGGACCTGAAAAAAGGTGAATTCAGGCTGATCTCGCTGGGAGTGGCGATGAAGCTGCCGGAAGGCTATGAAGCGCATATGGTGCCGCGCAGCTCGACGTTCAGGAACTTCGGGATCATACAGACGAACCATATGGGAGTGATCGACAGCTCATACTGCGGGGACAATGATATCTGGAGATATCCGGTCCTTGCCGTGAGGGATACTCACATCAGTTTCGGAGACAGGATCTGCCAGTTCAGGATCATGAAGAACCAGCCGGCCATCTGCTTTGAGGAGACTGAGCATCTCAGTTCCGAGGACAGAGGAGGTTTTGGCTCTACGGGGAAGAAATAAGGTTTCAAAACATACCGCAGGAGGTATTTCACTATGCATGATTATTTAAGAGCGGTGGGTTTTAGCAGCATCAGGGATAAGAAGGATCTGGAAAGGCTTCTGAATACGGTCGTGGGTGCTCCGGAGTCGGAGAGCGAGGAAAGTATTTCCGACAGCGGGGCTGTTTATGCTGAAAAGAGCAGAGATTTCGCACAGAACGCAGGAATCACCGTAAGAGGCGATTTCAATGAAAACGGCATATTTACCAGTGAGTATTATTTTCCTCATTACTACGGAAGGAATATTTCGCTGAACGAAGATCTCACGGCACAGAAGCATGCAGACAGGGAAGAGTATGACGGCATCTGCGATCTGATGGATCTGGGTGTCTCACTCATTTTTCATCTGAACAGACTGGATGATTATAACGGCGACGGCGTCGAGTATGAGAAGGATGAGAGCTCGGGAACTGACTGCGCGACGAGATATATCTCCAATGCCAGCGTAAAGCTTTCAGCATTGTCTACCTCCGGGAAGGTGCTGATACCGCTGCTGAGAAGCAGCGGGCAGATCAACAAGAAGAGGCAGCATGGAGTCAGGCATACCAGGATGATCGAGGCCGCGAAGATGGGAAGCCAGGAGGCAATAGAGAATCTGACGATCGAGCAGCTCGACACATACGCCCAGGCTGTGAAAAGGCTGGATAACGAGGATGTCCTCAGCGTTGTCGAGACATATTTTATGCCCTACGGCATTGCCTGTGATCAGTATTCGGTGCTTGGCGATATAATCGACTGCAGGATGGTATGCAATCAGGTGACAGGCGAGACGCTGTGCCAGATGCTCGTGTCGGCCAACGATATCATGCTGGATATCTGCATCAACAAGGAAGATCTTACCGGCGTTCCGGAAGCCGGGCGGCGCTTCCTCGGAAATATCTGGCTGCAGGGCGTACTCGCTTAAAATAGGCGCGCTGGCTGCCGCAGGCAGGCGTAAAACACGTTGAAAATCAAATATCGTAATGTTATAATTGATAATGCGGTCCGGCATTAGAAACGGATCTGTAATAATGGCTGATGGCCTATCAAAACTATGGGGTGAGAGTGATGATTGATATTAAACTTATCAGAGAGGATCCCGACAGGATCAAAGCGGGAATGAAGGCAAAAGAGGTCGACTGCGACGAGCTTATCGACCGCATACTTGAGGCTGACAAGGCCAGACGTGATCTGCTCGGCCAGACTGAGGCGCTTAAAGCTCAGCAGAACAAGGTGAGCAGGCAGATACCCGCGATGAAGAAGGCCGGTGAGGATACCGCCCCCATTTTCAGGGAGATGTCAGAGATAAAGGAGAAGATCAGCTCTCTGGACAGCAAGCTTAAGGATATAACGGATGAGTACCAGAATGATCTTCTGAGCCTGCCGAACATGCCTGATCCGGATCTCGTACCGGGAGGCAAGGAGAACAACAAGCCCGTGAGCTATTTCGGCGAGCCTAAGACCTTCGATTTTGAGCCGAAGAATCATGTGGATATCTGCACAGACCTGGGCATGATCGACTATGAGCGAGGTGTCAGGATGGGCGGAAACGGATTCTGGATATACAGAGGCGTAGGCGCGAGACTCGAGTGGGCGCTGCTCAACTATTTTATAGATACGCATCTTGCTGACGGCTATGAGATGATAATGCCGCCGATGATGCTTGAATACCAGTGCGGTCTGACGGCAGGGCAGTTTCCGAAATTTGCCGATGAGGTATATAAGATCGCGAACCCGACCGATGACAGGGTGCACTACATGCTGCCGACAGCAGAATCGGCACTTGCCTCATTTTACAGGGGCGAGATCCTGACGGAGAATGATCTTCCGAAGAAGTTTTTCTCCTACACACCCTGCTTCAGAAGGGAAGCGGGCTCATACAGGGCTGAGGAGCGCGGCATGATCCGCGGCCATCAGTTCAACAAGGTCGAGATGTTCCAGTATACTCTGCCTGAGAAGTCAGACGAAGCCTTTGAAGAGCTCGTGACTAAGGCTGAGGCGCTTGTCAAGGGACTCGGACTTCATTTCAGGACGGTCAAGCTGGCGGCAGGCGATTGCTCGGCATCCATGGCCAGGACCTATGACATCGAGATCTCGATACCTTCGATGGGCGGCTACAAGGAAGTTTCTTCCGTGTCCAACGCCAGGGATTACCAGGCAAGGCGCGGCAACATGCGCGTGAGGAGAGCCGACAAGTCCATCCAGTTCATGCACACGCTCAACGGTTCGGGTCTCGCTACGTCGAGAGTCATGCCGGCGATCGTGGAGCAGAACCAGCTTAAGGATGGTTCCGTGGTAGTTCCCGAGGTGCTCAGGAAGTACGTCGGCGGCCTGGAAGTAATAAGCAGATAATGGCAGTCTGCTTGCTGTTGATTCAGCAGTTTTAATAATTTTATATACGACAGGGAAGAGGTTTCAACCTCTTCCCTGTTTCAGTTTCTGATCTCACACCATCAGCCAATCTGCAAATGATATTATTCTCAACATATATTCTATTATTTACAACATCTAAGCCGTTATTTACAACAAAGAGTTTAAAATATATAACAAAATGGGATCCGTGTAACAAGCGCTGGCGGTGGGCCAGCCCCAAAAGCGTTTCATTTACACTGGTTTTTGGATCTAATGAATATTTCGATCATGGGGACAACCGGGGTAATCACTTTGATCTCCGGTATGAAGACAGACATTGGAATGGCAACAAAAGAAATCTTGTTTGTAAAGCTGCTCTTTGCCATTGGCGGACACTGACACAGAGCTACGGGAGGAATTCATGATGAAGGGGAAACACAGTCGGCATTCTACGAAAAGATGGTGGCAGCCCGCATTGGCGGGTGTCTGCTGCTTTGCGGTTATTGCTGCGACGTTACTTCCTGTGATCGGAAACGTCTGGGCACAGGAGTCATCGGATGCCAGCTACGAGTCTGAGACGGCTGCGGGCACTGCCGCTTCTTCTGAGACGGAGTCGAGAGCTCCTGCGGAGGCTCCCTCGGAGTCCGCGACAGAGGCACCCGCCACGACAGAGGCGCCCGCCGCGGCAACTGAGGCGCCCTCATCGGAATCCAGCCTGCAGACTGACACTGACGAAACACAGACAGAGGAATCTGAGGCGCCCGCTTCTGACCCCAGACTGCAGAATAACATTGACGACGCGCAGACAAAATTAGAGGATGATAAGGCAGTTGCCCTGGAGTTCCCGGATGAACAGACCTCCATGGTGGAAGCCGCGCTCGGATACACCGTAAAGGGCGCGCATGAAGAAGTCTCTGCGCCCAAGGCGACGAAATCCGTAAGGATGATGCTCGCGCTCACGCCGCAGTCGGTAAGCAACAGCGACTACCGCTTCGACGCGTACTATGTGCTGTACGCAAACAACCTGGCAACCACGAAGACGGATACAGTCCAGGATCTGACCGGCAACATGTCTCCGGCAAAACAGACCATCAAGTACCAGCTCGATTTCCATAACGACACCGATTACGCTGTCGGCGAGGTGGTCATCCGGGTCCCCTACTCCATCTACAATGACAGAAACGGCGATCCTGTGACGCCCTCGGATATAGGTGTGCCGGAAGCCCCGGCCATCAGCAGCGCCAGCTCCTTCAACTACACCATCGATACCGACACGAATGAGCTTGTCTTTACGAACTGCAAGCCCATCCCTTCCGGCAGCAACAACCTGCTACAGATCTTTTACGCCATCGACGACATGGCGAGCGTGGACAGCAGCATAGGATCGGCCGGTACGCACTGGACCATTCAGCCGGACATCACGGTCAAGGGCGTGGACGGCAACGCGGATATCACTCTCACCGGCAGCATTGATACGAAGACAGAACTGAGCGTGACCGACAAGGCCGCGTACGAAGAGGGCGGCTCCCTGATCTATCCTGAGCTGTACACGCAGAGTCAGATCGAAACAGCGATGGGCAATGCGCTGCCGTCGGGTTTCACAGCCGACTTCACGAACAATCATTATGTGCTTTGGCGTACGGAGATCCAGGGCGTGGCGGATCAGCCATGGAATCTGACGATCAAAGATACGCCGGACGCGGGCGGTACGGTGATCGGCCAGTTTGTCAAGGAAACAGCATCCATTAGTGGTTCCAGACAATACAGTACTCCCGGTGATACCATCACCATAACTGATCAGGCTCTGTATGGTCTCGGCCAGCTTTTTCCCGCCAACGATTCAGGAAAGATCTATGTATATTCCCTTGTCGCGTATCCGATCGATCCGGCAACGGGCAAAGCCGGAGTGAACCATGATAACCAGGTAAACAACTCCATCAGTGTTACGATGACCGGCGTTGACGACAATATCGCCAGGACGAAAAGTGACAGCGCTCCATGGAATTGGGAACCATATGACTGGATATATGCCGGTGACATAATCGGTGTAAGGAAGTATTACGATGGTTCAAAACTCGAGACTACAGAGCCCTCCTGGCTGGCTGTTTATAAAAAAGATCAGGCAGCAGGAAAGGATACCGCGCTGCCGCATGACTGGCTGGTAGATGGAACCATGCGCGGATATGACCTGATCTATGTACCCGTCAGCGGAGGGAACGGCGCGCGAGTGGACCACTCCGCGGATTACACTTACACGCTTGACACAGTTGATGATATCCAGTATATAAAATCCAATGCTCATAATTACGTTGAGATGGACTACCAGGATTACTACTATACTTCTGTCAATGTAAAAGTTACAGATTATGGGATCGACGTCTATGAGGATAGGGAAACGGTCCAGACGGAAGGCCTGGACACCTCGATCTGGGTCATGACGGCGGAACCAGGGAAAACTGACACATGGCAGCATGTGGCAGATGTCCCCTATGCCCAGCTCTATCAGAAAGGGTACGACCTGCCGCAGGAGTGGATCGATAAAGGCGTATACCGTGTCAAGGCGGAGCACAGCGCGAATGACTACGCGACACATTGCTATATTACAGGTAATACCGCGCTGAGAAAAGATTCACCGAAGGCGGCACAGCTGCTTGCGGATCCCAATGCTACCCAGCTTACGGTGCAGAACCTGGGCGGTGTTTATGGTACAGCTACCGCGGAGACCGGCTATATCCAGGACACAAGCACAGACCAGTATGACGCTTACAGCGGTCTTGGACTTGAGGCGGAAACGACACATCTGTACAACACTATTTTGATGCGTGACAACGCTTCCGTAAACGTGACAGATATCAATGGAGAAAACCGTATCGTCAAATACGGCACGGCCAGAAATAACCCCTTACTTGGCCGCGTTGACCTGACGTATCAGATAGCTGCGGGGGATGGCTACTTAGTTTACAGCATGGACGGAGTGAATTTCCTTGAAGACAACGGTATAACAGCCGACAGGAATACGGTCACGATCTATGATCTGCTGCCGCAGGGGATAAGCTTTGACCCGTCGAAAACTGTGACAGCGGGCAGGGTCGATGCCTCGGGCATGTCCGGTATTGTCGGCGGAACCTCGAATATAAGATCATGGCAGACAGAAGACGTGTCGGTATCCACCAGCGTTACAGCGGATTATAAGGGGAGCGGAAGGCAGCTGGTCGCTTTTACCATTACCTATTCAGGAGAAAGCAGCGCTATCTATTCCAATACTGATAAAAGCTGGGCGTCCAGCTGGGCGGTAAACTTCGGAGCCTATTACCAGTGGTCAGACTATCCGTCGTGTAATAACGCGCAGAATACAGCGGCTTTCCAGACACCGGACGCGATGAAAGGCACGGCTTCTGCGGATAACGGCAGCGGGGCCCCTTCTTCAACGGATATCCCCGGCACCGATACTTCGTATATCTCCGACCTTGACGGCGATAATGATACAACGGAAAAAAATGTGATCTACGCCACTTACGCGGTACAGCTTGATGCCGCCATGGCGGCAAAGACCGGCATAGAAAAGTATGTCAAGGAGGACGCGAACACATACGGTGTACCCGAGATCGACGCGAGCGGTGTCGAACGGGGCAAGACGTACACCTATACGGTATCGCTGAGCACTGCCAACAATACGGCAAAAAACATTGTTATTTTTGACAGGCTTGAGAACTCCCTTGCATCCAGGGCGGAAAATGATACGCACAGCTTTGAGAGCAACTGCTGGTACGGCACGTTCGTATCCACCAATGTGGATGCATTAAAAGCCCTGGGGATCGATGTCAAGGTTTACTATGCCACGAACAGGGATATCGCCTATCCCGACGCGGCATATGATTCTGATCCGACCACGATCAGTAACTATCTCACGACAGCAGGATCCGGCTGGACACTTTCCACTGATTATACCGGGGATAAAGCCGATATAAAGGCAGTGGCCTACGACCTGACCACTAATACCGGCAGCGGCCCTTATACGATGGGTGAAAACAGCAATATCTATTTTACTATAACCATGCGCGCGCCGGCGGATATGCAGGACAATGCCTCCGGCAACAGCTCGGCAATGGACCCGAACTCCCCGGCTACCTATGCTTATAACAATCCAGCATTTTTTGCGACATCTCAGGAAAACTCAGGCGCCGCAAATTCGGGTACGACGATCGGCAACTCAACGTCGATCAAACTATACAAACCTGCGCAGCTGTCAGTTGAAAAAGTGGATGTGCTTGGAACAGACACGACGACCGGTACTTTTTCCTTCACTGTCACCGTGGACGGCAAGCTTTACGCAAACCGCCAGTACAAGCTGTATGAAAAGGACGCGGACAATGTATATCAGCTGGTGTCGGACGGGCAGATCCGTGCCACGGACGGCAGCGGCATACTGAAGCTGAAAAAAGGGCAGAAAGCGGAGTTCGATGATCTTCCTTCCGGCGTGAGCTATAAGGTCACCGAGAATACCGGCCTCCATTGGACGAAGGAGTCCTCTGCGGCGGAAGGGACACTGTCGTATACGGCTGCATCAGCCGCGCAGTTTACGAATACCTATCACCCGCTGACCTACTTTGAAAAAAATGTTCTGTATGCTACATCCAGCACCAACGCGGATGACACCTTTACATTTGAAATGTATCTCAATGGTGAACTCGCAAAGGAACATACCTATTACATCGTGGATCCTGCGGTATCTATGGATAAGGACCCGACCATCCTGAGTACACAGACGACGGATGCCAATGGGCGCTTTACACTGAAGGCCGGACAGCGCATCTGTGTCGTACAGAACAGCGGGGACACTTACAAGTTCACAGAGACAGGCATGAGCGCGGCAGCGGATTATACGCCGGTGAAGGACACGGTGTCTGGTACAGCGACAGCACCCTACGCTTCTGCTGTTATCCAGAACAGCTATAACTGGAAAGACATTGACCTCACTAAAACAGTCAAGGACCTGGATGGGAAAACTCTGACTTCGAACGAGACTTTTGCCTTTCATATCTATGTGGACCAGAACGCGGACGGCACGGCAGCCGACAGCGAACCCTGGGCAAATAAGAATTATGTGCTGCTTGACGCGTCGGGCAACCAGACCGGCACAGGCACGACCAATGATACTGGCGGTTTTTCACTGACTGCCGGCCAGACAATAAAATTAACTCACATAGCCGGGAATACCGCTTACCGCTTTACGGAGGCACTGACAGCTGCTCAGCAGCAGAGATATAAGGGCAGCGGCGAGGTATCCGGTAAGACACCGGTCTATGCTTCTGAAGACAGCGCCACCTATACAAATACAGACCGGACGGCAGCGCTGGAGGTTAAAAAAACGGTGATATGCCCGAGCTCGGAAATAAGTACCGCAGCTCAGCACCCGTTTACCTTCACGCTCTACGTGGACAGTACGGGGGATAATGTCGCGTCGGACCTCGAGCCTTACGCGGGCAAAACATACACTCTCAAAAACGCTGACGGCACCACCAGCAGCGGTACCACCAGCAGTACGGGTACTTTTACTCTGAAACAAGGACAGACAGCGCATTTTGACGATGTGAAGATCGGCACCGCCTATCGAGTGGTCGAAACCGCGGATCCCGATTACAGCCAGGCCCCGGACAATACCACAGGGACCATAACGGATAAAAGCGCGGTGACCACTGCGTCCTATGTCAATTATAAAAATACACTGCCCAATGCCCTCAGCATTATGAAAAACGTAAAGCCGGGCGAAGGGATAACGGCCGATGTCTGGCAGGCGATCCTGGACTATCATGGTAATTATGGGACCAAGGGGAAGGTCAGCAGTTCAAGTGACAGCATTGCCGACGAATATCTTAATGGTGCGTATCCTTCGGCACTGACCAGTCTTTTCCGCGCGGAGGTGGATAAACACGACGGAAACGGCTATGTGCCGTACACTGGCAGTTATGTAGTGCCGAACCGTATGTACGCGGGCGGAACGAAATACTATACGCATACATGGTATATTTCATCCGGGGATAAGCTGAGTTACACAGGATTTTACAATGCCGGCAATGTCCCGGGCATTATTCCGCTCTATCCGGGAGAAACGGCGACTTTGCTGAATCTGAATGCAGGATGGGATTATCGTGTTACAGAGTACACAAACGTTCACAATCTGCATGGGAACACCTTATCCTATAACGACCCTGTGAGCGGAGCTCTGAAACAGGTCTCTGTGTCCTGGGCGCTTGAAAACCCGGTCAGTGAGACAACAACAGGAACGCTGAGTGGAAGAGCCAACGCAAGCTATACCAATATAGTCAGTGAAGGCAGTAAAAATATTCAGACGGCATACAAACATATCTTGTTTTACTACACGCAAAACAGTGTACCAAAACAAGGTGCTCTGGGAAACAAGGTTGCCTATGAAATAAACAGCAGCACTGGGATATCAACAAGTACCGACGCCTATACCTTTGCAGCACAAACAGCGGCACTGGCTACAGTGGACAAAAACATTACCTTCCAGCTGCTGCAAAATAATGGTTCAGGCGGATGGGCCCCTGCTGTGGGCGTACCCTGGTATGATATGAGCACCAGTGCAAACAGGTATAACATAGCAGGTTATTCGGATGCCAACGGATACATCGTGACAAAGTCTGTAAAATATGTTACATCAACAACTTCCACTACTGAGGCAGGCTATGTGGTTATGCCACAGATCGGAATAGAGACGAATGATCCACTGAACGGGATCACCAGCGATGGGAACCAGAGCCAGTATAAACTTGTGGAGATAGCAGGGCAGACGGATCCGGCATATGGCACTTTTATTGGATATGAGTATGGTGATATTGGTAATTCCCTGTTACCGCCCAAAAGGGCAAGCTTTACTGTTGCCAAACAGGTGTCAGGAGATTCTGCGCCCGAGACTGTGTTTTCATTTACGCTCAGTAAGTACGATTGGGTCGCATCACATCCTGTCATATCGTCGAAAACGATCGCAGCAGGGCAGGCTTACACACTGTGGAACGACAATGGCACGCCGGACGATACGTCAGACGATACGCAGATCACTGACGGCGGACCGTATCAAACGGATGACAGCGGTGTGTTCACCCTTAAGGCCGGACAATACGCCAAATTTGAGAATATGGATCCTACCGGTTCTGGCTTTAACTATACAGATACTGACAGGGGAGGGACTATATACCGCGTCGACGAGACGCCAGCGAACGGGTATACAACGGCAGTAACTGCAGACGGAATCTTCTTTAACGATAGTGTCTGGCCAACAGACACGCTGTATCAGCAGCTTCAGATGACAGAGAGAACAGGCTGGATCTGGGGTGGGACGACCAACGGACTGACATATACGAACACCTATCACAATTCACCAGACCTGAAGATAAGCAAATCCGTTCTTTCCGGCGATGCGTATACGACTCCTTTCACATTTAAGCTCACTGTGGATGACGCGCCTTACGCCAATGAGGAATACAGACTATACAGTGCTGAGGATAACACAGAGGTGTTCAATGACCAGACCATAAACGGCGTGTCGGTCAGACTGCCCTGGACGACAGACGAGTATGGAGAATTCACCCTGACAGGCAGCCAGTACGCGGTGTTTGAATATCTTGGCACAGGCAAAAAGTATGATATCAAGGAAATGCCGCTGAGCGGATGGCAGCAGGTGGAGCCCGCGGCAGGGACAGATATCCAGGGGATCATGCCGAGTACAGGGGCCAGCGAAAAATTTGTAAACACATACGGGAATAAAGCAGGTTCCATCACGGTGCGCAAGGCAGTGTCCTGGCCGTCTGGCCTAGCTATGCCTGATGACGCGAGCTATCTGTTCCACATTTCCGTGGCCGGTACCGACTACGCGTTGAAAGACTTTACCGTCTATGACAGCAAGGGTATGGTCGTAAGCACGATCGGCCACACCAGCTCGCTGGGCGTATTTTCTCTTAAAGCGGGACAATACGCCGTGTTCTCCGACGTGCCGGCTGATGCCGATTATGAGGTGCACGAAGTCCTGCAAAAGGCGGACGGCAGCTATGTCGACGTGACGGCCGCAGACGCCCCGGCGCACGATTTCTGGCTGGCGTCGTCGTCAGACACTGCAGGAGCAACGAGCTCAAGCGGTGTTACGGCAGCGTTCACCAACGCGCAGGCCGCGTTCCTGGTCGGAAAGAATGTGAGCTCCACGACCGGCGACACGCCGCCGGAAAACGACGCGTTCACCTTCACCCTGACGCTGAACGGGTCCCCGGCGCCGGATCAAAGCTATTGGCTGTATGACGCAGACGGCAACCAGACCGGCACAGGCACGACCGACGCAAACGGACAATTCACGATCACGTCGAAGCAGCGGGCGCTGTTCTACGGCATTCCGGCGGGTACGGAGTACAACGTAAAAGAAACGTATAAGCTGGGATATACGCAGACCACCCCCGCTGATCCGCTCGGCTACACGGGAACTGTGACGGATACAGTGCCGAAACTGACGTTTGAGAACGACTACAGCAAAAACAGAGTGCTGGCCGTGACCAAACATGTGACCGGTGACAGCGCGCCGACTGACGCAAAATTTACGTTCCTGCTGGAGATCGGCACAGCGGACGCGCAGGGCAATATTACCTATGCTCCCTGCGTCAACAGGCTTTATACCGTCGGCAGCCATACGTTCCGCACCACTTCAGAGGGCAGGCTTACCCTGACGGCTGAGCAGACGGCACTCTTCAGCAGTCTGCCGGCAAATGCGCGCTATCGCGTGACAGAGCTGAATCTGCCCGCGGGCTTTACCAATGAAAGCGATGTGCCCGCAGAGGGCGTTGTGCCGGCAGACGGCGCAGCTACCACAGTGACGAATCACTATAATAAGTTCATCAGCATCCTGATGCCTGCCACGGGCGGTACATTCCTGTGGTGGTCCATCCTGCTCGGATACGCGGGCGTGGCGTTTATTATTTTGCTCCTGCTGTATGAGAAAAAGCTGAAACCGAAAAAGGCTTCATCGCGGCAAAGGGACGAACGTCATTGAGGATATAAGGCCGGTCTGTCCGGCATCATGAGGAAAGCCATCGGCAGAAAAGTTTTCTCCCGATGGCTCTTCCAGGAAAGTTTTTACAGACAGGCGGCAGCCGATTATATACGGCTGCCGCCTGTTTTATTTATTCTGATAAGTTTCGCAGTATTCTCTCATCGCCGCTAAGAAGCGCATCGCTATGGGGGTAAATACCTGGTATTTTCGCCAGATCAGGTAGAGCGGGTTTTCCAGGGGAGGATCCAGCGGCCGAAAGACAAGACCGCTTTCTCTGCCGGTGTCGATCAGATGATCAAAGGTGAGCAGATATCCCAGGCCCTCTTTCGCGAAAACAGAACCATTGTAGGCCAGGGAAAAATAGCCCTGGAAACTCAGCTCCTGTATCCGTTCGCCGCACCAGCGCGGCAGATCCGCGTCAAGGGACTGCTCGGAGATATAAAGCGGCAGTCCTTTTATATCTTCCAGCCGGATCTTTTCCTTCACTGCCAGCGGATCGGAGGAAGGGAACACGAGTCCCCAGCGGTCTTTTTCAGGCATTGCCAGATAGTCGTATTTCCGTTCATCCGGAGTCTCTACGATGACGGCAAGATCCAGGATCCCTTTATCAAGTTTTTCTGTTACCTGTTCTGTACCGCCGCTGGTGACGTGATAGTGAAAGTCAGGATAATCCTTTGTGAAGGCCCTGATCACACGGGCCAGGTGGCGCAGCTGAAATGATTCGGCGAGCCCGAAATAGATATCTCCGCCGGAGATATCGTCAATATTCTTGAATTCCAGCGAGATCTTGTCTGCCATTTCAAGAAGGTCGGCAGCTCTTTTTCTGAGCAGGATGCCCTCATCAGTCAGATGTATGCTGAAGCTGTGCCTGACGAATAGCTTTTGTCCAAGCTCCGCTTCCAGCGATTTGATCTGCTTGGAGAGAGTAGGCTGTGTTACATGCAGGCGGACGGCTGCCCGGCTTATATTTTCTTCTCTCGCTGCGGCGAGGAAATATCTGAGTGTTTTGATTTCCATGATATGATCCCTCTCATGGCTATTATAGCATGATATGCCAGTTTCGAATATCATGTTATTCGAAATAACCATTAGCGAGTTTCCGGGAAGGCATGTATAATTTCAGCAGAGGCGGTACGCCGCGGATTACCTGAGGAGGACATGACAATGAAAGATTTTATATTTTACAACCCGACAAAAGTATATTTTGGAGACAGGATCGACCAGCTTACCGCGGAACTTGCTCAGTATGGCAGAAAAGTGCTGCTTGTTTACGGCGGCGGTTCGATCAGGAGAAACGGACTCTATGACAGAGTGTGCGGGATGCTCAGCAAGGAGGGCTTTGAGAGATTTGAGCTTTCCGGTGTGGAGCCTAACCCGAGACATACGACATGCAGCCGGGGCGCCGCTATCTGCAGGGAGCATGATGTTGATGTTATTCTGGCAGTCGGAGGCGGCTCTGCTATCGACTGCGCCAAAGGCGTTTCCGCGACAGCAGTCAGTGCCGAGACCGATGTATGGAATATCATCAAAAAAGGCCAGCTTATCACAGAAGGGCTGCCGATTGTCGTCATCCTGACCAACGCGGCGACAGGTTCGGAGATGGACATGTGGGCAGTGATCTCCAACATGGAGACTAATGAGAAGGAATCCCTTGGCGGGCCTGGCATACAGCCGAAAGCTGCCTTCGAGGACCCGCGGTATACCTTCTCTCTGCCGCCATACCAGACAGCCTGCGGAGCCTTTGATATCTTTAATCACGTTCTGGATAATTATTATCTGGCAGGAGAAAATACATTTGATATGGTCCTGAATTTTCAGGAGGATGTGATGAAGACGGTGGTAAAATACGCGCCAACAGCGATGAAGGAGCCGGAAAATTATGAGGCGAGGGCTAATCTGATGTGGGCCAGTTCAGTGGCACTGAATACGATGCTGGATGCCGGGACTGTTCATGCTCCCGCCTGCCACATGATGGAGCATGAGGTATCTGCCTATTATGATATCACCCATGGCCATGGGCTTGCGGTCATCACCCCGAGATGGCTTAGCTATATTCTTGACGAGAAGACTGCGCCCGCGATATATCGTCTGGGAGTGCGGGTATTTGGCATAGAGCCGGGCATGGAAGACATGAAAGGAGCCAGAGCGGCGATCGATGCCCTCTCGAAATTCTGCTTTGATACGCTTGGGCTTGCGTCTGCATTTACGGAGCTCGGCGTCGGCCGGGAGCATCTCAAGGAGATGGCGGTCCATTCCTGCCATGGCGGCCGGCTGCAGGGGATCCGCGATCTGGGACCTGAGGATGTGGAGAAGATCTACGAGATGTGCATGTAGGAGGAGGCAGCAGGATACAGTGTTGTCGCGGACACAAAGGGAACTTTGGGATGGGCCGGCAGTATAGTGGATGGAAAGCCTCTGATCGTGATCACGAGTGAACAGGCGGGAGAAAAATATCTGCGTTACCTGAGTGACAGGAATATTTCCTGGATCGCCTGCGGGAAAGAGCATATAGATCTGCTGCAGGCTGTCAGGATCCTGAAGCGGGAATTTCATGTGCAGCGCATGGGTATCGTAGGCGGCGGCAGTATCAACGCAGGATTCCTGGATGCCGGGCGTCTGGATGAGATATACAGTTTAACGGAATCTGTTTTCAAAGTTATTGCTGTATTGGTTTGTCTATAGCCTGAGCACTGAGAAACATTCGTTTCCCAGAGTTATTTTGTCAACAGTCTGAAGCAAGGTTTTGTTAATTAACAAAGCCTTGCTTTTTTATTGTGCTTTTTTCGGCTGCTGCCTGTCTCATTTCTGAAGACGATCTCAGTCTGAAATTCCCTGGTGCATAATCATAGCTTAAAAAAACAGACGCTGTTCTCACACAAACTGCTAAAGCTGAGGTAAGGGCAGGCTTGTCACAATTGTGACAAAAATGAGAAATTAGCAGCGGGTGTTTGTGCGTTGACTTTCAATATGGACGGTTTTATCATTTTATCAGAAACAAATAAGTATTGATTCGGAATTTATCTGAATTTTCAAGAACGGAAAGGAAATGTGTTATGAAAAAAGTACATGGACCTCTGGAAGGCTATCTGGCAATCGAGTGCGCCAGCTATATGGCTGGACCGGTTGCTACAAAAGTGTTGGCGGATTTTGGCGCGCGAGTGATAAGGATCGAGCCGGTGACCGGTGACCCCAGCCGGGGATTTAATCGTCTTTTTGGACCGAAGTGTCCCTCAGAGAACAATACTATGAATGAGACACTTCATGGCAACAAGGAAAACATTTCTTTGAACCTGAAAACAGAAGAAGGCGCGGCGATCATGCGCCAGCTGCTGGATAAGGCAGATGTATTTATGACTAACTATACTATCCCTACACTGAAGCACCTTCATATAACTTATGAAGAACTGCATGAGCAGTATCCTCGCATGGTCTACGGCTATGTCAACGGTCTTGGCGAAAAAGGTAAGGATGCAGGACGTCCCGGTTTCGACATTACCTCCTATTGGTCCAGGGGCGGCGTATTTTCTCAGCTGGGTGATCCGGGAAGTGAACCTATGGCGATCACCTCCGGCATGGGTGACAATCCCACAGGTATCAGCCTGGCAGCCGGAATCCTGGCCGCATTGATCGAGCGTGAAAAGACAGGCTATGGAGACAAAGTCACAGCAGCCCTGTATCACACTGCGATCTGGACCAACAATATGGAGCTATGCGCGTCCAACTACGTGGATGTGAAGCGCGGCTCACGAAGACTGCCGAAAAGCGCGTTTACTAATACCTATTGTGCCTCTGATGGACGCTGGCTGACGATATGCCTCATGAGGCCTGACGTAGAATTTCCAATTTTGTGCGAAGCTGGTGAAAATCCGGAATTGCCCAAGGATCCCCGCTTTATCGGAGCGACTAATATGTTCATTAACCGCGGTGCGCTTGTTGAGGAGATCAGTAAAATGTTTGCCAAGTTTACACGTGATGAGTGGGAGGTCAGGCTTACACAAAGACGGCTGCCTTATGAGATCCACCAGACCTTCAAAGAAATTCTGCATGATCAGCAGGCGCTGGATAACGAGTTCCTTATGCCGGTGACTTATCCCAATGGCAGTGTAGGGCTGGCTCCGACAATTCCTGTCAAGCTGGCATCCTATGGCACTACCTCTGCATTGAACTATGCGGCGCTGCAAGGTGAGCAGACAGTTGATATCATGCGGGAGCTTGGCTACAGCGATGAGGATATCGCCCGGATGGACGCAGAGAACAAAGTGTTCGTGCACAAATCATAAATATTGTTTCAGCAGGGAGATCGTTTCCTTACGCGGCAGTTCACGATATGTACGTGTCACCTCCTGAAAATAGGAAGTGACTGAGTAACTCAGAGTGCTGTCAGTGTCAACGCGGACGGTATGGGGCATCTCCCGGCTGATCGTCACCATTTTTCCGTTGTCCGAAATATATGCGTCGCACAGGAAAGGATGGTCTCCGCACAAGAGCAAGTGATATGACTCATAGTGTTCCAGAAGGCAGATCAGATGGCGTATGTGCATATCGAATTCAGATTTTGTATAGCAGAGCCCTGAGGCACCGAGCAGCGTATCCCCCGCGAAGGGAATTTCCATGCAGCTTTGGCTGGCAGGAGCCGGCAGGCAGATGTAATCATAAATCGGATAGTATTCCAAATGAGATTTCGCCTGCTCCTCAAAACGAAAAAACACAGGGGAGAGATGAATACCGATGCGCGAGGAGAAGGACTGCACCACACATGATGGAATGGTAACTGCTGAAGGGCCATTCCAATAGCTGTGTATCGGCGCTTTCGAAAAATGATCCAATGTCAGGGCATAACGCCAGAAATCTGAGGAAATCCCAGACGTGCAGGTGTGGGGGCCGCCCACGCATTGCTGTACAAGCCGTTCAAGCTCCTGTGTATATTGACGGACAGCCGGCTGCTCCGCAATATAGAGGTATGGCGCAGACTCCTGCGGGGCAGAAAGCCCTGTATACAGAATAGCAGCCGTGTCTCTGGCAGCAAAAAAGTAGAGATGAAACAGGTGATCTCTTTGCTTGGGGTAGTATAAAACGTCCATACTGCCTCGCGCGATAAATGGCAGGTAGAACTCTATTCCTAAAATGGCAGTTTGAATATCAACGTACCTGTCCACGATTAGGACATATTTGCTTCCTGTTTTCTCAATGTCAGTTATCGCACGTTTCCATTGTTCCTGAAAGGCAGAGTCCTCCATCATCCAGTCCAGATTCGGAGAATCCCGATAGCTGTACAGTATCTGCGGTTTGCCGTTGTCGATCATCTCACGAGCCAGACGCAGCACAGCTTCCCTTTTTCCGGCGGAGTTGTAGTAGATGCGCAGATTATCAGGAGGGAAAGCAACATTGACCGGTTCGGCGTCCAGCTTATCCCGCTCAGTGTCCGGCGTGGCAGTAATTCCGAAGAAATCCGCGGCGTTTCCGCCGCGCAGCCACAGCTGGAGCAAGTCGATCTGTTCGGAGCGGTCCGGCGGGAAAAACGGGATCCGCATTTCCTGACACAATGCGTCCTGCTGCTCTCTGGTTGTCACGCGGGCGGCAAGATAGGCTGCGGCTGATCTCAGAAAAGTGGAGTTGTTCGGCAATGACCGTTTTCCAACGCGGAGCCGGCTAATGTAGGAAGGGGTAAAGATGGCAGCATCACCCAATTCTGTATTGCCGGTATCTGTCAGGTGCATCAGAAAATCAAGACGTGTGCGGAACATATTAAGAGCCCCCTTGTGAGACAGGTCATCGTTTTAGCTTTGATCTGAGGCCGCATTTTTGTTTTTAAATTTATTTTAGCATAGCAGATTTTATTTTATTGTCAAGAAACTGCAATATAAATATGAGGTGAATCTTATGGCATTTATTTTAAACGAAGATCAAAAATCTTTAATTGACATGATTGATAAATTCCTTTCGAAAGAACTGGATCCCATTGCGGAAGAATACGACGTAAAAAGCGAATTACCCATGGACGTTTTGGATCAGGCTGCAGAAATGGGATTGCACATGCTGCACGTTCCTGAAGAAATGGGCGGCATGGGGCTGGACAGCATGACCGTATACGCCATTGAAGAACTGATGGGCAGTCACGACGCGGCAGTGTCTTATACTCTGCTCAATACCGGCAGTATGATGGAACTGATCTTAATGCTTGGGACAGATGAACAGAAGAACAAGTACAGTAAAATCGTACAGGCTGGCGGAATGCTGGGCTTCTGCCTGACTGAGACTACCGGCAGCTCAGATGCTGTAAACATGCATACCACTGCCGTAAAGGAAGACGGCAGCTACATCCTCAACGGCAATAAGATCTTCACCACCAGTGGAGAGATTGCCAAAGCATTTGTGGTCTTTGCTGTAACGGACAAGACAAAAGGTCCACGTGGGATAAGCTGTTTTCTGGTAGACGCTGACAACCCCGGCCTCTCTGTGGGAAAGCATGAAAAAAAGCTGGGAATGCGGATGTCCCCTACCAATGAAATCATTTTTCAGGATTGTGCTGTGCCTGCGGCCGCCATGCTGGGACCTGAGGGGATGGGCTTTATTACGGCCATGTCCGGACTGGATATTGGACGTTTAACGACCTCAGCCATTGCGCTTGGGATTGCCAGGCGTGCACTGAGCGAAACGGTCAAATATACCAATACACGTATTTTAGCAGGAAAACCGATCTATAAAAATCAGTATGTGGCCTATACGCTGGCCGGCTATTCTGCAAGACTGGACGCCGGTGAAGCTCTGCTGCAAAATGCTGTGCAGCTTCAGAATAAAGGCATCTCTATCAACAAGATCGCAGCAGAGTGCAAGCTGCTCTGTACGGATCTAGCGGCAGAGCTGTCCAGCACAGCTGTCCAGTATTTTGGCGGTTACGGCGTCTGCGAGGATTATCCTGTAGAGAAACTGTATCGTGACGCAAAGATCCTGCAGATCGTGGAAGGCGCCAATGAGGTACAGCGTCTGGTAATTTCACGTGCTCTGGAAAAGGAATTTACAAAGTAACAGAATGGCCGATTACCGGGAAAAGGTAAAAAGCTGTGACTACATAATATAAGGAGTATGAATAATGGCAATGGATTTAAGCTGTATTGGGAAAAAGCATGAACCGGTGATCACACCCTACACATGGAAAGATCTGGCAATTTATTCTCTGGGGATCGGTGCGACGCGGGAAGAACTTCAATATATCTATGAAAAGGGCATGAAAGTCTTTCCGACATGGGGATTTCAGCCGGCTTCAGATGTAAGACTTATGAACGAAGATCTGGAGCCCAAGGGTGCCCACGCAGCAGGGATGCTCAGTATGGAAAATGAACTGACCATTTTCCGCCCCATCCCTCTGGAAGGAAAATTGTGTACCACTGCATGGATCAGCCATATTTATGACCGAGGCAAAGAGCACGGTGCCCTGATCGTGGATGAAATGGACACCACAGACGCGGAAGGAACGCTGCTGTTCCATAATCGACATGTCATGTATGCCGGATTGGATGGAGGCTTTGGCGGAGAGCAGCCTCCCTATCAGAAGACGGTCTACCCTGACAGGGACCCGGATCATGAGATCAAAGATTTCATCGGTGAATCCCAAAATTATCTGTATCGTCTGAACGGCGATTTTGAAAAGGTTCACTGCGATCCTGATGTGGCAAAGGCGGTGGGCTTTAAGAGACCTATCATGCACGGACTGTGCACCGCGGGATTTGCTGCCCGTGCCTGTGTCAATACGCTGTTCGGATCAACACCTGAGGCAATGACCCGCATCAGGGTTTCCTATAAAAAGCCTGTATATCCAGGAACTGAAATTGTTACAAAAATATGGGAGAGCAAGCCTGGGCGCGCTGTATTTCAGACTTTTGATAAAGCGGGCAATCTGCTGCTGAATAACTGTGAGATCGACTGGAACATCTAAACTAAGCAATAAATTTGGAAATGGAGAATGAATTTATGGGTAAAGTTGCGATCGTTACCGGTGCGGGAACCGGAATTGGAAGGGCCGTTGCTCTGAGGCTCGCGAAGGAGGGCTATGATGTGGCCATAAATGCCCGCCACGAAGACGCCCTTCAGAAGGTAGCCGATGAAATTTCTGCCATCGGGCAAAGAGCGGCTGTAATTCCTGGCGATGTATCAGATTATGGTGTCTGCAAAACAATTATTGATCGGACAATTGGCGAACTTGGGGGCCTGGATGTTCTGATAAATAATGCGGGAACCTGTCCGGTACGCCTTATCAGCGACGTGGAACCGGAGACTTTCGAAAGTACGCTGAAAACGAATCTCTGCTCTGTCTACGCATGTGCCAGATATGCCTCGGATTATATGAGAGGTCACGGCGGCGGGGTGATCGTCAATGCTGCCAGCCAAACCAGCTTTACCCAGAACGCTGCTAATGTAGAGTACTGCACATCAAAATGGGGGATCCGCGGGTTGACCCGTATTCTGGCTGCTGAACTGGCACCTGTACATATCAGGGTGGTAGCCTATGCTCCCGGAAAAACCTGGACCAATATGCAGGAAGAAATTGCCGAAGGCGCTTCCAAAGCTCTGGGTATCACCCGGGAAGCATATATAGCCAGCGGAAAAAGCAAAATTCCCATGGGAGAATTTCAGACCCCTGAGGACATTGCCGCATTGGTGGCCTTTCTGGTTTCTGACGAGGCCCGTTATATCACCGGCCAGAATATCATGATCAACGGCGGCGAGGTAATGTGCTGAATCTTACTTATACACATGATTATGAAAGGAATTGAAACATCATGGAAGAAATACGGTTTGAAGTTAAGGATCATATCGCGGTCCTGACGCTTTGTCATCCCGAAAAACGCAACGCAGTATCAAAGATCATGACTCAGCAGATGAGTGAGTATGCCCGGAAAATAAACAGCGACAAGGACATCCATGCAGTTGTTCTGACCGGCGGCCCGGAGATGTTCTGCGCAGGAACTGACATTTCGGATGTGCTGACCTCTTATCCCACACCATGGGACTGGAGAGTCCGTCAGGTGGAGTATTGCCGCTGTGTGCGTTCAATTATCAAGCCTGTAATCGCTCAGATCAACGGATATTGTTTAGGCGGCGGACTGGAAATGGCCTGCAGCGCTGATATTCGCTATGCTTCCAAGTCAGCGAAGTTTGGCCAGCCGGAGATTACCCTGGGTGTCTTAGGCGGCGGCGGAGCCAGCCAGCTTCTTCCAAGAATTGTTGGCCTTGGCATGGCGAATGAGATCGCCATGACAGGCAGGATCTATTCTGCACAGGAAGCCGCGGCAATGCGGCTGGTGGATCGACTTTACGATACGCCGGAAGATGTAGAAACAGCTGTCTGGAAACTGGCGGCTGACATTGCAAAAAAAAGTTCCACTGGCGAGCAGCTGGTCAAAAAGGCTGCCCGCGTCGCGCAGAATACCGGCGTGGAGCTGGGGCTTGAGTATGAAAACGAGCTGCTGTGCATCGCTTATGGTACTGACGATGCCAAAGAGGGCGGCAATGCGTTCCTGAATCATCGTAAGCCTGAATTTAACAAACACTGATCAAACTTAAAATGACACACGCTCCGGCTGCGATCTGTTCGCCGTCGGAGCGTGTGTCATTTGACTTTGGAAAAGGTGGCTCAGCCCGCGTCTATCAATCCTCTGTCTATATAACTTTTAACTGCCAGATCGATTGTCTCCGTGCAGGTATATTCAGGCTGGTACTCCGGGAGACGCCTGGTCTTTTCTATGCTGAACACGTCGCCTCAGCGTCAAAGCTCTCTCCCAGGGCCTGTTCCCTGTGCCTTATCGCCTGGAAGAAAACCTGTGCCACATCATATCCGTGGACATGATGAAGGATCTCCTGCCCGAAATTCGGCAGCGCGATCTCTCTGCCGTCAGCAATATCCTGAAATACTCTCATTGAAGTATTCCCCCACGGATTTATGATCGTCCATCCCGGCCCGGAGATCTGTCCGGGCATGACGATGGTCGCGGGGAAGCCGCATTGCCGGTATTGTTCCTTCAGGTACATCTCACTGGCAAATTTGTTTTTTCCATAGTCATCAAGGGGTTCCTTCTGGACATCGTCCGGATCAAAGGGGATCGTCTCCGCCATTCCGTGCGCCCAGCATGAAGAACAGTACAGATAGTGCGACAGCTTTGTGCCTCTGAATCCCTCTGCAATCTTCTTTACATCTCCAATATCGAAATTCACCAGATCGACAATGATATCCGGCATCTGCCAGCATGGGTATAAGGTATGTTCCTATATGCCCCGCCGCTCCTATTACTATTACTTTCATAGATCTCCTCATATATTTCTGTAAATTCCGCACTGCGGCGGATGATCGCCCGTACAAATAAAATAACCATGCAGACGATGAATGTAAAGCAGAAAGAATGACCAGTCAGGAGGCGGCCTGCAGATCTGACAGATTTCGTCCTGACGGATTTCCTTGATTGACGCGGCCGGGAGTTGTATAATGGATATGCATCCTGTAGTACGTTTATTATCGATGAACGATACACCATCAATTTTCGTACGGCCATGCAAAGGTAACAGACGATTTTGAGAGAGAGGCAGGGAATGATGAACGAAGAAAAAAAAGACGAACTCAATCATTCAAATGGCGAAAATAAAGGTATGGAGACGCAGGATGGCTTTAAAGACAAAAATGATAAGGCCGGGGATGATGAAGAGAACGTCCGCGTAAACATCACCAGACTGGATGAGGAAGGCATTTCCAAGTTCAGGAAAGCCCTGGACCGCTCTGATTATAAAACGATCAATGAGATATATGAGCGTTATAAGCCGATAGATTTTGCCCGGGCGATGGAGCAGCTGGACGATGAAGAGATCCTGCGAATCTGCGCCCTGTTTTCAGATGAGCAGCTCGGCGAAGTCGTGGAGCAGGCAGATGAGGATATACAGAGCGAAGTCATCAGCGACCTGAACGACCGGCGTGTCCTGAAAATTTTCAAATTCATGCAGAAGGATAACGTAACCGATATTCTCGGCAGTATTCCCGCCGGCAGGAGGAAGCAGCTGTTTGACTCGATGAGCGGCAATGATAACCGTACTCTGCATGAATTGCTGAACTATTCGGAGGATACCGCGGGCGGCATCATGACCACCGCGTACATCGCGCTGCCATATGACCTGACGATCGCGGAGACTATCCAGAAGATAAAGCAGATCGCGCCGCGGACGGAGGTCATTGAAACGATCTACGTCATGAATGGCATGAGACAGCTGATCGGCACCGCGGACCTGCGTGATATCCTGGTGGCGGATAATGACGCGCACCTGGAAAGCATCATGGACAATGATCCGATTTCTGTTGAGCCGCAAGTCGACCAGGAGGTTGTGGCGCGGCTCGTCGCCAAATACGATCTGAACGCGATACCTGTTGTCAACAGGAGAAAAGGCATGCTGGGCATCATCACGCTTGATGATGTAATCGATGTCATCAACGAAGAGCATACCGAAGATATGTATTCCATGGCAGGTGTCGGCAAGGAAGAAGGTATCAAGACCTCCCTGACAGAATCGATAAAGATGCGTCTGCCGTGGCTGGCCATCAACCTGGCGACCGCGTTTCTGGCGGCCTTCACGATCAAGGCCTTTGAAGGCACTATCGAAAAGGTCGTAGCGCTGTCTTCCATGATGACGATCATCAGCGGGATGGGCGGCAACGCGGGAACGCAGACACTTTCCATTATGATACGCAGCATCGCCCTCGGCGAGGTGAGATTCAAGGACGCCTGGAAGCCGTTGCTGAAGGAGATCGCTCTTGGCGTGATAAATGGCGCCGCCATGGGCGCCATCACGGGATGCGTAGCGTACCTGATGTATGGCAACTGGTTCCTTGGCCTCATCACCTTTATCGCGATGATCGGGAACCTTATCATAGCAGGACTTTTCGGATTCCTTATCCCGCTCATCCTGAAGGCGCTGCACCAGGATCCGGCACTTGGTGCCACTGTGTTCCTGACGACGGCGACAGACGTTCTGGGCTTTTTCATATTCCTGGGACTGGCGACGATATTCCTGCCGTATCTTTCTTAAAGGGCGGCGGACTTTGAACAGGAGGAAGAGTTTATGTCAGAAAAGCAGAAAAGCGGATTTGTATGCGGCTGGGGCCCTGAAAGGAGTACTTTCACCATGCAGCAGCCGGCGAAATATGTGGCATTCAATTCTATCAGGGACAATCCCGCCATCGGGGATGAGAGGAATTTTGTGCACGCGGCGGAAATGGGCGGCAGATTCAGTGATCTGGTGAGCGTCAGCGCCGGCAAAGAGTATGAGGTGTATATTGGCTACCATAACAACGCTGCCAGCAATTATAATGCGCTGGGAACCGGCACCGCGCTGGGGGCTAAAGCTGCCGTCATTCTGAGCGGTCTGGTCAGTGCCGACTGCCGGGGCGGCGTTTCTGCGCGCATCTTCGCTGAAAATGCCCAGCCGAAGGAGATCTGGGACGGAGCGGCTTTCACCACTGATTCTCAGACAGCTCTGCGCCTCGTCTATGTTCCGGGCTCAGCCGTTATCCACTGCAGCGGAGCAGTTAACGGCTCGATATTAAGCGATGATATCATGGACTGGAACAAGGGAACTTTTATCGGCTACGACAAGCTGGACGGTATCCTGCCGGGGTGCTCAGAATACTCCGGGCATATCATTCTCAGACTGCGGGCGGAGAACGCCTGACCGAATCCAGAAACTGCGGGCGGAGAACGCCTGAATGTATTCAAAGACATAGTCTGGTAAACGACTGACTATACTTAAAAATTGCGGGCGGAGGCTATTGCCTCCGCCCGCAAAGATCATAAAAAGGACTCGATTCATAAGTGGGGCCGCGGCACTGATAGTGCCGCGGCCCCACTTATGCAGTTACTGACGCAAAAACTGAGCCGGGAACCTGCTTCCCGACGGGAACTGAAAATGAAGTGTATTTCATCAAAAATAAATAAATATTGCATATTGACTTTAATAATATTAAGTGATACATTAATTTTATTAAAGAAGGGAGCACAATATGGATATAACAAACATTCCGCTCTGGATGAAAAATCTGGAAGATGAAGATCTTGCATTTATTCGAAAGTTTGTCCTTGCCTCGGGATCACTTAAGGAAATGGCAGAACAGTACAAAGTGAGCTACCCGACCGTGAGGCTCCGGCTTGACCGGCTCATACAGAAGATCGAGCTTGTTGAGAAGACGGGGGAAGATCCCTACATCACTCTGATCAAGGATCTTGCCCTGAAGAACGAGATATCCTTCGATGCTGCGAAACAGCTTGTGGGCGAATACCGCAATATGTATAAGGAGGCGAAATGATCATGTTCCTTTCAGTGGTTATTCTGGCGGCGATTGCTGTCGCGCTTGAGATATGGATCGTAAAAAAGGGTGGAAAGTATACCGGGTTTGTCCTGCCTGGACTGACTTTTCTGCTTTCTTTCCTTTTCCTTTATCTTTTTATGTCCGGGAGCACGGCTTCCGCGGCAGGCTATATCGTGACATTTCTTCTCCTGAACATCCCGACCGTCGTCCTGCTCCTCATCTATTTCGCTGCATATAAGGAGCGCAATGAGAAGAAGCGCGAGGAAGATGCCGAAGAACTTAAAAATATGAAGATCAAAGATCTGTAATTTACAGAAAAAGGAAGGGATCCGTATCATGAAAGGGATCAAGAAGGGAATTTTAACTGTCGTTATCGTGATTGTCCTGTTAATGACGATCGCCGCCATCCAGGTCTCGCTGGCTCACTCCGGGAAGACCTATTATACACAGATCATTCATGAGGGGACTGCGACCGGTGTTGTCATGGATCAGTATTCGGTTGAATACGAATACAAGGAGCCGGGATTTGATAAGGATGGAGATCAGATCGAGCTGGATTTCTACAGCTATAAGGAAAAGGCTATTAAAAATGGCGCGTATCTCTCCGTCGTATATAACAAGGATAACGGGGTGATCTCCTACGAGGAGATCCAGAAGAAGGATATACCGGAGAAAGCAGCGGAGGCATTGAATAATTATGCTGATTAAACTGGCTGTGAAAAATATCCGCTATTACCTGAAGAGCTATGCCGTCTATCTGGCGACAGTTGCCTTCTGCGTCTGGACGTACACTGTCTTTGTCTCTTTTCTCAGGAACCCGCTGCTCGGAGGATTCATGAGCAGTCAGACTTACCATATGCTTTTCATGATGGCGGCCGGATTGCTGCTGATCTTCACGGGTATTTTCGTCCTGTACTCCACGACCTGGTTCTTTGAGAAACGGGAACGCGAGATAGGTCTGTATCTGCTGATGGGGATAAGAAAGGGCAGCGTCTGCCTTCTGCTTGTCATTGAGAATTTTGTGCTGGGGATGATGGCTTCCGCGGCCGGACTCGCCGTCGGTCTTCTGACAGCGTCTCCGCTGCAGAAACTGGTGATACGGACTCAGGAAGTCTCTGTTCTCTCTCTGCCTGATATTGCGGTTATGCTTGTTTTTTTTATGGGAATTTTTATCCTGTCGGCGCTTTACAACGCGAGGGCGATCGGGAAAAGCCAGCTGATCGAGCTTTTCAAGGCGGAGAAAAAAGAAGAGGAGCCGCTTTCGCTTGCCACATGGCGCGCCGCGGCAGCTGCTGCCGTGCTCATTGCGGGATATGCAGGTATTTTTTCCGTGAGAGGAGCATCGAACATTTATCTTCTGCCCACAGGGTTCGCCCTGGTCATGCTCGGAACTTATCTGATCACGCAGCAGGGGGCCGGATTCATAACGAAGCATCTCAGGACGTCCGCGCTGTGCGCGTCAGATCTCCCGGCCAGGGTCAGCGTTACCGGCATACTTTACCGGATACGCCGCTATACAGGGTCATGGGCATCGGTGGCGATACTGATCGCCATTTCCATGAGTTCAGTCACAGCCGCCTGCAGTATCTACGAAAATGCTTCCCAGGCGATCCGGTACGCACAGGGCGCTGAAGAGAAAGAGGCGGCGCTTGTCTTTCTGAGCCTTGCGAAGACCATGGCATTTCTCCTCATCCTGGTCTGCGTCGCGTTTGTCGCGGCTACGGCCAGCATGCTCTATTTCAAGGTGCTGTCTGAGATCCACGGCGGCCGGAAGAATTATGAGGCCCTCTATGAGCTGGGCACTTCAGGCAGGATGCTGAGGCGGGTAATGCGCCGGCAGATCACGGTGATGTTTCTGGTACCCTACCTGATCGGATCCTTCAACACGATGATGTTCACACTCTTCATCATGAAAAATAATGTTTTAAAAAGCGCGGCGCCGGTCATGATCAGCATAGCCGGGTACGCTGTCATCTATATTATTTACTGCGTCCTGGCCGCGAAGAACGGCAGAGCGCTGCTCTCATCAGTACGGCGAAGCGACGTTCTGTAAAGCGGAAAGAGGTTAGAAAATGGAAGAAGATATTGTGCTGCAGACTGTCGGACTTGGAAAGACATATTACGGGAAAGGCCGTTCTTTTACAGCCCTTGAGGATATAAACATCTCGGTCCGCCGCAGCGAATTCGTGAGCGTTATGGGGCCGTCCGGAGCCGGCAAGAGCACGCTCCTTAACATCATGGCAACCATCGACTGCCCGACGAAGGGCCAGGTCCTGATCGACGGACGCGATGTATCCGCGCTGAAGGCGGATGAGCTGGCTGTTTTCAGGAGAGAGAAACTGGGCTTTATTTTCCAGGATTACAATCTGCTGGATCAGATGACTGTCTATGAAAATATGACTCTGCCTGTCCTTCTGGCGGGGAAGGGAAAGGATGAACAGCAAAAACGGGCGCAGGAGCTGGCCGGGACGTTCCGCATCGAAGGCCTGCTGGACAAATATCCGTCAGAGCTTTCCGGCGGGGAAAAACAGCGGGTCACGGCGGCGAGAGCCATCATCATGAACCCCTCCATCGTTTTTGCCGATGAGCCGACCGGGGCGCTAGATTCTGCCTCAGCCAGGGAGCTCATGGAGACCCTGACAGATATGAACAGGGAGCAGAAGGTGACCATCGTGCTGGTCACGCATGACCCATTTGCCGCCGGTTACAGCAGCCGGATGATTCGCATCCGTGACGGTAAGACAACGGAAAACTGATAAAAGGGCGGAGGCTTTGGCCTCCGCCCTTTTGCCGGAACATTTCCCTTATTACTTTGAATTTATGATCTCTTCTGCCATCGCGAAGAGATCATCAGAACTGAGAGATCTGTTATCGACGACGTTCATGTCATAGATGAGACCGTCCTTTGTGAATATCAGGTCTGTGAAAGAGAAGGATTTCTTCTTGCTGCTGCCATAGCTTATGAAAAATGACGGATCATTTTTGGCTCTCTGAAGTTCTGCCTCAGATACCTTATAGCCGGCCGGCACAAACAGGCCTGTAGTATTGCTCAGACTGACGCTGATATTTCCTATCTTCCGGGTCTCGCTTACAGTGTCAGCCGACTGATCAGCCTCTGCATTGCGTGCCGTGAGCGTTATCTTAGGATATCCCTCTCTGGCATATGACAGCTCTATGCCCTTGCTCGGATTCATCCTGATGCCATTGTCATCCACGTCGGCAAGGCTGGTGACCGAACAGCTGCTGAAGGAATAGCCGTTGCTGAAGGATCTCGGGGCACTGACGCTGATCCCGGCTTTGGCTGCCGCCCTGGCAAATTTATTGTTTTTGAGGATACTGCCGCGGTGTGCGCTATGCTGCCTCGCATCGCTGATCATGCTGTCTATTCTTGTCTTGCATCCTGCTGAAGGCTGTACGCCGGCAGCGGAGTACTTTAATCCCTCTGAGATGTAATTGTCCAGTTCCTGTTCAGATATATCGCGCATTACTTTCTGCCTCCGTTTCTTTTAATTGAAAATTTCTGATCTGTGGGCCCAGGCCTGATCTGATCTTTTTCCTGGCTGCGTTCAGCCGGGACTTGACTGTCCCTTCAAAGCATCCCGTGGCAGCCGCGATCTCAGATATCGACATCTCCTCAAAGTAGAAGAGGACAAGCACCTCTCTGTGTTTGAGATCGAGACTTTCCAGCATGCCCAGGATCTCACTGTGATCGGAGATCATTTCTGTGAAATCCTTGCTGCCGGCCGCAGGAGCCGCCTGCCCGTCAGCCCTTGCCTCGATAAATTCATCGGGGATCTCTTTGGAGCCGCGCTTTCCGGCTCTGAACGCCTCTCTTGTCATTATCCTGAAAAGCCATGCTTTCAGGCTTTCTCTGTTTTTGAGCTCGCGGATGTGCTTCCAGGCTGTGACGAAGGTCTCCTGAAGGATATCCTCGGCATCCATCCTGTTTCCGCTTATCAGCCAGGCATTTTTGTATAGCTGCAGATGGTATTTTTCATAGATCAGGTCAAAAGACCGGCGATCGCCTTCCTGAAGCCTTTGAACAAGTTCTGAGTCTTCCATTTTAACCGTGTTCTCCTTTGCTCATATTGATGCATCTGCTTATAAGAGCAGACAGAAGGCTGAAAAGTTCATCTGTCCGCTACGCCGCGTGGCGTGGCTTTAACAAACAGATTTGCCTGTATAAACGTTATACAATTAAAATTGTCTTGACGGTAAATAAATCTATAATTATAGAAAATATTTACAACATAGAATTTATAGATTACAACATATTCGACAAAAATGTACAAAATATGGGTACAATAAATCTACATTAAGCAAGCCGTGCTTATGACATGGTTTTATATGCTGCACTGAAAAGATGGGAGCTGCTAATTGTTTTTACTATGATTGTATCCTGATTTGGAATGCGGTTTTAAGGGGGGGATTGTTTCCAAAAGTTGAATAGGTAAATGTAACTTATTACTGATATATTTATGAAAAGGAGAAAAACAATGGGGAAACAGAAGATTTCGAAACGTTTTGCTGCGCTTGCAATGTCCCTGACCATGGTTATGTCGATGGCCATGATGTTCTGCGCAACAGCAATCACATCATTTGCTGCTACTAATACAGATGCTGTCGGAGATCTGAAGATGATCTCTCAGAGCACTCCCGTAACAACTGGTTCAACCAGCGGTAATTTAACACTCACGATGACGTCAGATTCTGACACTACTGCAACAACAGCTGACAAGTGCGCAGGAGCAGGATTTACCGCTTATCCTCTTTTGACATTCACCATGCAGAATGGCGAGATCGCTTCATACGATCTGGCCAACACAGCTTTCTGGACCAGTATCGGCGTTGACGATGTCAACGAACTGATGGCTGGGATTGACGGTGGGACTATCACTAACGCCACTTTGGTTGCCTCTCTTCGCGGTTATACCGGTCTGACAGGCGGTTCGACAGAAGCAACTGTTGCAGCCGGAACGAATACGGCTGAATTATCAAATCTGCCCTACGGTTTCTATTATGTGAAACAGACTACAGCTGCTACGGGCGGAATGATCAACTCAGCTCCGATCCTGGTCACACTGCCCGCTTCACAGACTTCAGGTACGACAGTTACCTGGAATTCTGATGTCAGCGCATACGCGAAGACCAGCGTTCCTTCCATCACAAAGCAGATCTATGACAAGACTGATTCCAAGGCAACGCTTGCTGATCCTTCAGCCCAGACAACCGGCTGGAAGGGTGAGACAGACCAGTCTACAGGAACAGTCGCTAACTTCAAGGTAGTTATAGATGTTCCCCAGTACACTCTGACAGGTCTTACAGACGAGCAGATCGCAACTATCATCGCAAAGATGTCAGATACCATGTCCAGCAACCTCAGCTTCAACGCAAGCAGCGTAAGCGTCTATGGACTTAAGGGAACAGAGACCCCCGTTGCGCTCGCTACATCACTTTACACTGTAAATACAGGTGCAGCTGCTGATGAAGGAAAGACCTTTACTGTCAACTTTACAGGTCATTACGCGGACATCAAGGGTTATGATCAGCTGGCTATCTACTATACAGCGAACGTGGATAAGGCAGCTACTGCCGGAACAGCAGAACTGAATAACGCTACCTACACTTATTCAAATAATCCGGATGATACATCTAAGACAGTTACACCTCCTCCGGTTATCACAAAGCTTTACACCTATGCGTTAGACATCGTTAAGGTAAAGGGAACCACCGAGATCAAGCTTCCTGGCGCTGAGTTCACACTTAAGGATGCTGGTGGCGCAAAGGTATGGTTCCTTAAAAACGCTAGCAATGTTTACGATGTAGTTGGCTTCGGCGATACTGCACCTACACTCACTACAGGCACTGCTACGGATACGCTTGTGACAGATGCTAACGGCGATATCAAGGTAGACGGTCTTGACGCAGGTACCTACACACTCAATGAGACCAAGGCACCTCAGGGCTATACCAAGATCACTGACGATATCACTGTTGTGATCAAAGCGGAAATGGATGCTACTACCAAATTACGTACAGGAAATGTAGACAGCACTTCCACATCACAGATCGGAACAGGAACTGCTACAAATGACCTCACTGCAGGCAACACCTCGATGGATATGAAGGTTGCCAACACATCAGGTCTTCACCTTCCTGCTACAGGCGGTATTGGCACTATCATCTTCTGCGCTGCAGGTCTGATAGTCGTTATCGGCGGCGTTACCCTGATCACAGTCAGGAGAAGCAGGGAAAAATATTCTGACAAGTAATTAAACAATAATTCTGATGAATATCCGGGCCGGGCAGCGACAGCATCGCAGCCCGGCTGCCCGGATATTATGATAAGGACGGGAACTATTTGTGGTATTAAGCAGAAAAAAATTTTATTTATTAACTGTATTACTGCTTGCCGCAGGCATAGCAATATGCGCTTACCCATTTATCAGTTCCTGGATCAATAAGAGAAGCCAGGCGGTATTGATAGAGAACTGCGACAAGATCGTGGCTCAGTATCCTGATTCAAAAAATCAGGCGCTGCTTGCTTCTGCACGGAAATTTAACAAAGAGCTCTATAAGATCACAAAAGGGTCATTTGGCTTTATAAGCACTGACCTGGATAAAGAATATTGGAAAGTGCTGGATGTGGGCAACGGACTTATTGGATATCTGGAGATACCCAAGATCGATGTCATGCTTCCGATCGAGCACGGAACATCTCAGGAAACATTAAGCAATGCTGTTGGTCATCTGGAGGGTACAAGCTTACCGGTAGGCGGTAAAAACACACATTGTGTACTTTCAGGCCACAGAGGGCTGCCGAGTTCTACACTGTTTACGAACATTACGGAACTTAAGACAGGAGATATAGTATTTATCCACGTTGCGAAAGAGACGCTGGCATATCAGGTATTTCAGATCCTGACAGTGCTCCCTGAGGATAACGACAGTCTGAATATCAGATCAGGTGAAGACCTGCTGACATTACTGACCTGTACTCCTTACGGTATAAACAGTCACCGGCTGCTGGTGCAGTGCAAAAGGATCCCGTATTCCCCCGAGAAGGCAGCGCAGGTAAGATCAGCGAAAAACAAAGTTATCTCTTTGCATACGAAGATCATGACAGGCATAATTGCCGCGGGTCTGCTGATAATAATACTGATATTGATATTTGTACCGAGATACTACAAAAACCATGCAGGGGAAAAGGAAGAAACATAACAATCAGAGCAACAAGGAATGAATTATGAGTCGGCGAAAAAAACACTCTGTTTTATACTGGCTGCCGGAAGTGATAGTCATACTGGCAGGTCTGGCTCTTCTGGGGTACCCGACGATAAGCGGCTGGGTCAACTCAAAAAGCCAGGCAAAGCTGGTGGCTGATTATCAGCAGGCTGTAGATGAAGCTGATGAAAACAGGATAAAAACAGAATATAAGTTCGCGGATGATTTCAATTCAGAGTTGTTCAAGAACAACGGCACTACATTTGCAGAATATCCGGAAAACCTGAAGAAGACCTATTGGTCTGACTGGTGCCTGAATGGCGTGATCGGATATATCACGATACCGAAGATAAATGTCGATCTCCCCATAAAACGCGGGATCGATGACGCTACTTTAATGAATTCCTGCGGTCACATGGAAGGCTCAAGTCTTCCGTTTGGCGGTGTGAACACACACACTGTCCTGTCCGGTCACAGAGGGCTGCCGAGCGCGAAGCTGTTTACTGATCTGGATCAGCTGGCGGTGGGAGACAAGTTTTTTATCCATGTTCTGGATAAAGTGCTTGCTTATCAGATAATTGATATCGAAACGATCCTTCCCGAAGATGTGGATAGTTTGGGGATCCATCGGGGGGAAGATCTGGCTACACTGGTAACCTGTACTCCGTATGGAATAAACACGCACAGGCTGTTGCTGACAGGAACGCGCGTGAAATATACACCAGAAATTGAAAACGATATTAAGGCTGTCGGTAAGGTGACTTCCCATGCTGCCTTTGTATATTATCTCCTGGCTGGGGCTGCAGTGATCCTGCTTCTGATAATTATCCTGGTCCCACGCTATTACAAAAAAAAGAACGAAAAAAATGTATCCTGAGCCACTTATTATAAGTGACAGTGAGGAGCGGGTGTATTATGAAATTGAAAAGATCTAAAAAGTCTGTAAGCGTTTTGCTCAGTCTCATCATGACGATTTTCGTTTTGTCCATGTTGCCGATGCAGGCTATGGCCGCTGATCAGGCGAGCTTAAAGGTAAGCTTCCCTGTGACCGGCGCAAAGCTTGAGCTTTATCAGGTCGCTACCCTGGATGGCGTTCTTACAGATCAGTTCGCGGGAAGCGGCGTAAAGCTTGTTAATCACATGTCGGCGTCACAGATACAGAATGCGGCGAGTAAACTTGCGAGCTGGGCTGAGGACCATAAGTACACAGGTATCTCGATCCCGTCGGATTCTTATACTTATTATGGCGTTGGTGACGGTGTCTGGCTCATCGTGCAGCAAAACATGGTGACAGGCTATACTGTGATGCAGCCGACGCTGTTTCTGTGCGCAGGAGACTCGATAGAAATCGACCCGAAAGTATCACCCTATACACCTCCGGACCTGACGGATGTGTCGGTCACGAAAGTGTGGAAGGGTGCCGATTCGTCAAAACCGACTTCTGTATCGGTACAGTTGTATCGCGATGGAACTCCTTATGGTTCGGCAGTTAAGCTGTCCGCGGCGAATAGCTGGACATATACATGGAAAGATCTGAACGCGGGCCATATCTGGAAAGTAGATGAGGTCAATGTCCCCTCGGGATATCTGAAGTCGATAAAGGCTAACGGCAATGTGTTTACCATTACCAATACCCGTAAAGTGATAACGACTACACCTCCGGGAGGATCTACGATCACGATCACTCATTCGGGGATCACGCCGAAGACAGGCGACCCGACAATGCTCGCGCTTTGGGTATCATGCCTTAGCGTTTCTGCTGCAGTGATATTGATCATTCTGGCAGTAATAATGAAACGTCACCGTCATCATGGAGAAGACCAGTAAAATAATTATAAATGACTTTGAATGCCGCTGACCGGGATACCGGACAGCGGCATTTTTCATGCCCCGGCTGCCGACCTGCCTCACCGCAGATCTCTCGCGGCGGCAAAGGCGCTTCTCACGGCGTCGCCGATCCGCCCGGTCCGGGAGGCGTCGCCTATGACAGAAAGCTTATAAGCGCTCCCCTCCAGCTCTCTGGCGAGGGCATCGTTTTTTCTGGAGCCAAGGGAAAGTATCACCTCGTCAGCTGCCAGTGTCTGCAGCTTGCCGTCCTGACTGCTGACGATCACTTCGTGGTCCCCGATCTCCTCAAGCTTCGTGCCGGTCATGAATCTTACGCCCAGCCCGGAAAGGATGACTTTTATCTCCGAGATGTTGATGCCGGATGCGCCCTGGGCAATTTTGTCCGCCCATTCTATGACTGTGACCTTATTGCCGGCATTTACGAGCATTTCCGCCGTTTCAAGACCGGTCATGCCTGAGCCTGCCACCACGATCTCCCTGCCTGAGGGGGAAATGCTGCCGAGCAGGACAGGCGTCACGGTGTGTACGAAATCCTGCTGAGCCCCCCTGATGGGCGGCTTGACGGCGCAGGCGCCGGCCGCCAGGACAACGGCATATGGCTTTTCTGCCTCTATCAGCTCTTTGCCCGCCTCAGTGTTATATCTGATCCGGGCCCCGGCAGCTGCCGCCTGAGTTTCCAGATCCTCGATGCACCAGTGAAGGCGGCCCTTGCACACAGGCTTGTCCGCCTCATTAATCTGCCCGCCGCTCTCCGGCTCCTTTTCCAGCACCAGCACACTGAACTTCCTCAGCGCGAGCTCCCTGGCAGCCGTAAGCCCGGCGGGGCCTGCTCCCACAACGACGACTTTCCTGCCGCCGCCGTCCGGGACACCGCACTCCGGCAATTCCGTCTCGTGGCAGGTCCGGGGATTCAGCGCGCACTCGATGGGCTTGTCATTGAGCATATTTCTGGCAAATGAGTCCATGCAGGCGAGGCAGCTTATGCATCTGGTGATGCTCTCCGGCCTGCCGCTCTGCGCTTTTCTGGCCCACATCGGGTCAGCGAGGACAGGCCTCCCCAGCCCGATGAAATCCTGCACGCCATCCTCGAGAAGCTGTTCTGCCTGCTCAGGCGTGCGGATAACTCCCACGGCTATCACCGGGATCCTGACGGCGTCCTTCACTTTTTTCACATAAGGCGCCCTCCAGCCAGGGGCATAGCGGACAGACTCCGTGACAAGATTCGTGGTATTTACCCCCGCTATGGTCACGTTGATGGCTGCTGCCCCGGCCTTTTCCGCCAGGACCGCCATCCGGACACCCTCGTCTATATGGTAGCCGCGCTCCGGATGCCCGGTCTTCTCATAGAATTCATCAACGCTGAGCCTTACCGTGACAGGATAATCCTCGCCGCAGCGCCCGTGTATGCCGCGGATGATCTCTGTCATCAGCCGGCACCGGTTTTCAAGGCTGCCGCCGTACTCGTCGGTCCTTCTGTTTGTGTACGGGCTCAGAAACTGCTGGAGCAGGTACCCGTGCCCGGCGTGAAGCTCCACCCCGTCGGCGCCGGCAAGCTGCGCCCGGACCGCGGCGTCACAGAACTGCCGCTCGAGCCGTCTGATCTCCTTAATGGTAAATGCTTTCGTCTTGATAACGCTAAGAGGTCCGTCATCCTCATCGGCAGGTATAATGCTCGGGGCCAGGCAGGGCTTCAGCTTCTTCATCATCTTTTCCGCCTCCCGCGCATTTGCGGGATCACTGTAGTCCATATCGGCATACTTTGCCGTGGTCTCGAAGAATCGCTTCCATACGCCGGGATAGATCCTGGACACAGTCTCGAGCTCTTTCCAGTATGTCTGGAAGACGGGCACGCTCTGCCTGCCGGGATGGTGGAGCTGGATGAAGAACTTCGCGCCCTCCGCATGTACAGAACCCGCGAGCCGCTTCATGCCGGAAATATATCTGTCGGAGGAGAGGGAAAGCTGGCCGGTCGCGCATACGCCGTCCCGCTCATTCACCCGGCAGTACTCCGTGACGATCAGCCCGGTGCCGCCCCTGGCCCTCTCTGTGTAATAGGCGATGGTCCTGTCATTTACCATCCCGTCGCAGTCCGACAGATCCACGCCCATGGGCGTCATGACTGTGCGGTTGGGGATCACCACGTTCCCTATCTTCATCGATGAAAAAAGAATCTTGTATTCGTTCATTGCAGAGCTCTCCTTTTGTGGACAGTTGTCCAATATTATACGATTGTATTTCAGCTGGTTTTATAATATAATCTACTCAAAAAGCAGACCAGAAACAATATTGCCGCTTAATCCAATATTGGACACCGCGCGCAATTTTGTCCGGGATAAGGAGAACGATATGAAATTTGATCCGGCAAAACGCACTGACATCGGCACACCAGGACACTGAAGGCGCTGAAGGACGCCCTGACGGGGCTGCTCGCCGCCAGCGCGTTTGAAGATGTCACCATCCAGAAGATATGCGAAGAATCTATGATCCCCAGATCGACCTTTTACAATTACTTTGAGGACAAATACGACTTGCTGGAGTATGTATTCGACACGCTGTCCGCTGATATGTTCGGCGGCGCAGTGGGCTATTCATTTGAAGGCTTACTGGCGGGCACAAAGTCCACATTTTCCCTGATAGACACCAACCGGACGAAAATCGACCAGATCCTGAAAAGGAACGGCGAGGGCGGCTGGTTCTACCACGCCCTGCAGATGAAATTCTTCCGCAAGATGAAGGAAAGCTTCCTGGACTGCCCCCACAGCACCGCCCTGGTATTCAGCCCCGAACTCACAGCCTGCTTCTGCGCCTCCGCCCTATGGTCGCTGCTGGATCTCAAATTCAACTCCCAGCTCCCCCTCACTACCGAAGACGCGGAAAAATTCCTGCTGGCCGCCATAAATTATGAAGGGCTGGGGATGAGGTATGGAGGAAATCAGTCATGCCATTAATAAAAGGGGAGTATGTATTACGCAACAAGTACAAATAGAATAATGAAGTACTGTGTGGACATAATCACTATAAAAAGTGGAGTTATTTGAAGACACTTTGTAAATGGTCAACATATTTTACAATTGGCATACAGGAAAAATTGCAAAATATTACATGGTGTCACGTATTGGTGACACCATTTTGTTGACTTAGACTGATGTAGGGATTACAATATATATTAATGCAGTCTAATGAGTTCAGAATAATTGATATAACTATCTTCAAATGAACTATGCAGTATCGATCGTAATGAAAGGTAGCAACAATGGAGCCTTTTTTCAAAAGGAAGAGTTGAACTTTTACACCGCAGGAATAATATATGCAGTGAAACCTGAGATTTTCAGATTATATTGGCATATCATAAAAAGTGGGCAGATATATAAAAAAGAGTGAAGTTTTTGAGTTGCAGACATGGGGGGATTGAGTTATGGCATTGATAACATCTGTTGAATATGATGATTGTCGAAAATGGATGAAAAAGAAAAGAAACAGGAAAGTTGCATGGGATGAGATTCGTCTTGCCTGCAAAGAAAATAAATCAGAACTTGCTGATTTCCTGAAATGTAGAATAGATGAAGATGACTGGCCGGCAGATTTGAATGTAGAAATATGGGAATCTCTGGTTGATGATCTTGAGAATGCAGAAAAAAATAAAATTCAGATTCAAAAAGCATGTAGAATGGCGGAGCTTCATGACGGTCAACAAGAAAATAATCGAGTGATAGTCCCTGAGTGTGAAGAATCCTCTTGGCAGTTATATAAAACCCATCTCAAAGAAAAAAAACATTTTTCAGATGAAGCGATACAGAAGATTGAAGATGCAAGTATTGGAATACTTAAGCGTTTAAGCACGGATACAGAACCTGACAGACCTATTAAAGGACTGGTAATTGGAAATGTACAATCCGGGAAAACAGCCAATATGGCTGCTTTGATGGCTATGGCAGCCGACTGGCATTGGAATATGTTTATTGTGTTGTCAGGCACAATAGAAAGTTTAAGGAAGCAGACACAGTCGAGATTACATGGTGATTTGAATCACCCGGGAAATTTAACATGGATTCAATTTGATCATTTATCAAAGAAAAAGTCTCCAGTAGGACAGAGATTATGTGATCTCCAGTTGGAACCTGATAGTCGAATGAGGTATATGACTGTTTGCCTGAAAATGAAATCCAGGTTGGAAGATCTTATTGATTGGATAGAAGCTGATCAAACGAACATAAAAAATCTTCGGGTTTTGGTGATTGACGATGAGGCTGATCAGGCAGGTATAAATACTGGTGATGTGTATACTGATGCAGAGAGAAAAACTATTAACAGGCTGATACTTAATCTTGTACATTGTCGTAATAAAAAGGCGGTCAACAGTGCAACAAATACATATGGCAGCCATTATCAGGCAATGAACTATATTAGTTATACTGCCACTCCATATGCTAATTGCCTGAATGAGATTGGCCCGGAAACCTTGTATCCTAAAAATTTTATTCGAACTCTTGAGATAACCAGAAGCTATTTTGGGCCATCACGTTTTTTTAGCGGCACTGATGCAGACGATGATCAACATCTCAATATAGTGAGGACTGTTCCATTAGAAGACGTTTCATTAATTTCGAACATACATAATAAGGGAATTGGTGCTCTTCCTGAAAGTCTGAAAGATTCTATTAAATGGTTTTTATGTGTCGTAGCGGTTATGCGTTTTTATGATTATAAAAAACCTGTAAGTATGCTGGTTCATACAAGTCAGAAGCAGATTCATCATCAGGCAGTAGCTGACGCAATTAAAGAATGGTTATTGAATAACCACAACGAAATTGTTCATGAATGTGAATCCATCTATGAAACGGAAATAAAACGATTTACTAAAGAAATTCTTCGATCTCATTATCCTGATTATGAGCATCCAGACAGCGAGATTTGGGATTACCCTGTATTTGCAGATATAAAAGATAATATTGATGAGTTACTTTGTGATGTCAAATCAATAATGATGGGTGATGATGGAGACCTTCAGTATTTCAGACAGATTCATCTGTGTATTGATAACTGCGCTAATAACAAACCGACAGATGATGGTATGCATATGCGTTTGACATATCCAGATGAAAAAAGTCCTCATTATCCTGATTATGCAACTGCTTTTATTGTGATTGGTGGTAATACTCTGTCAAGAGGATTAACTTTGGATGGTCTTGTATCAACATTTTTTCTTAGAAGTGTAAAACAGGCTGATACTCTTATGCAAATGGGGCGTTGGTTTGGATACAGACCTCAATATGAGCTCTTTCAGAGAGTATGGCTGACAGAAGATACTATCAGAAAATTTGAGTTACTAACTGATATAGACTCAGATTTACGTGAACAGATTTATCAGATGCAGCTTATACCAGGAAAAGGACCAGAAGACTTTAATTTGGCACTTCTAACTTCTCCTAAAGCCAAATGGATGTCTCTGACATCAAAGAACAAGATGCACATGGCTACAGCTGCGGAAGTTGATTTTTCCGGAATGGATACGCAGCTTACAGTCTATTCAAAGAAGAAAAGTGATCAGGAACAGAATATTTCTGTTGCAGAATCATTTATTTTGTCGCTTGGGTCAGGCTATAGAAAGTCAGATTATACAACTGCATATATATGGGAAGACATCCCGTTTAAGAAGATAGCTGATGATTTCTTTGGAGGAGGGTTTCTGGTACCGGAAACATCATTAGCATTTCAAGATATTGGACTTTTGACTGACCCGACCTGCGGCTCTGGTTCGCTTCTGATTAAATCTGCAAAGCAGGCCAGGTCCAAGCAGATATCCATCTATGGCCAGGAGGTAAACGGTTCTTCCGTAGCCATGGCGAAGATGAATATGTATATTCACGAGATCAGCGATGCAAAGATTGCCTGGGGCGACACACTGGCAAACCCCATGTTCAAAGATGACGATGGGAACCTGCTTACTTTTGACGCCATTGTTGCCAATATGCCCTTTTCAAAAGACAAATGGGCAACGGGCTTCAATCCGGGCGGTGAATCAAGCGGAAAAGGCAAGAGAGAATTCAAAATGGAGGCTACACTGGACAAGTACCATCGCTTTGACTGGGGTGTGCCGCCGGCAAGCAAAGGCGACTGGGCTTTCTTGCTTCATATGATAGCGAGCCTCGCCGTCGGCGGACGTATTGCAGCTGTCGCACCGCATGGCGTGCTCTTCCGAGGTGCAGCCGAAGGCCGAATCCGTCAACGGGTGGTTGATGAGAATCTTCTGGATGCCGTGATCGGCCTGCCGGAAAATCTTTTCTACGGTACCAGCATCCCTGCCTGCATTTTGGTTTTCAAAAAAGGCCGACAGAACACAGACGTCTGCTTCATTGATGCCAGCAAAAAGGATGAAAACGGAAACCTTCGGTATGTAAAAGCATCCAACCAGAATGAACTGGGAACCAAGAATGTCGAAGACATTATAAGCGCCTATCAGAAGCGTGTGGATGTGGACAAATTCGTTCATGTGGCGACAAGAGACGAGATCATCCAAAACGACTATAACCTGAATATTCCCCGTTATGTGGACACCTTCGAAGAGGAAGAGCTTGTCGACATTGATGAAGTCCAGCAAAACATCGCACGACTGAAAGTGGACATTGCTGAGGCCGAAAAACAGATGGACGCCTACCTGAAGGAGCTTGGCTTATGAGTAATATCGTTAGGTACAGCGAAAAGACCTTTGAAGACATCAAGCACATCAACGAAGATGGGCAGGAGTTTTGGTATGCCCGTGAACTGCAAAGTGTGCTTGAATATTCGGAATGGCGCAATTTTGGTAATGCAATTGAGAAAGCGAAAATTGCTTGTGAATCCAGCGGAAATGAAGTGAGTAACCATTTTGTTGACGTCAACAAAATGGTTACAGCAGGCGTTGCCCCAAAGCCTGTTGAGGACATAATGTTGTCAAGATATGCGTGCTATTTAATTGTAATGAATGGCGACCCACGCAAAGAGGTTATTGGTGTTGGGCAAACATATTTTGCTGTCAAAACCCGTCAGCAAGAATTGATTGACGACTATGACGAGTTAAACGAAGATCAGAAGCGCCTTGCCATCAGAAATGAAATGATTTCTCACAATAAGTCTTTGGCGGAAGCAGCGCAAATGGCGGGGGTAATTGACCCTAAAGATTATGCCATCTTTCAAAACAAAGGGTATCAGGGATTATATGGTGGGCTCGGTGCAAAGGAAATTCATGAGAAAAAGAAGCTAAAGAAAAGCCAGAAAATTCTTGACCACATGGGAAGCACCGAACTTGCCGCTAATCTCTTCCGTGCCACACAGACAGATGAAAAGTTGAGGCGTGAACATATTACTGGAAAACAAGCAGCTTATGATACTCATTATGAGGTGGGGGGAAAAGTTCGCCAGACCATTAAAGAGCTCGGCGGAACAATGCCTGAGGACTTGCCGACGCCGGAGAAGAGCGTAAAGGAAATTGAAAAAGAACAGGAACAGAAGAAGCTGAAAGGCAAGGAGGATAACTAAATGTCTAAACTAAAAGAAGCGGATTTTTATTATGGTGCCGTCCTTTCCAACCTAATTAACAATCATATTTGCCCTGTGTTGATAGAAGGCGGCAGCAACCGTCAAGTCTACGATTTCACAACCGACGAGAGGGATTTCCGTCTCTTTGTTAAGTATCGTTCTGCACCAACTAAGACAAAGACTGAGGACTATACGAGCTGGCAGTTTGTGTTTTCCGATGCAGATATTCAAGAACTTCGGGAATATTGTGGGCAGGATATCCATTTTTCTCTCGGTCTTGTCTGCGGAGAGAGCTTCATGAATCAGAGCCAGTATGCCGTATTGCACAAGGAAGAGATTTTGAAGTTGCTTGAATGGGGGAAATCGTCCATTACGCTGAGCATAAAAAAAGGCGAGCATGCGTTCCGGCTTTCCGTTGGCGGCGGCAGAGACAATGCCATGCAGATTCCGGCAAACAGGAAATACTAAGCCGTTTTAGGAGGTCACTTCATGACCGAAGAGATAAAGGATAGAATTGAACAGATAAAAGCCGGACGGGTGCCTGAAGGATACATTAAAACAAAAGCTGGTATCACGCCGACTGACTGGAATATGAACAAAAGAGCTAAGGAAATATTCAAAAGTCACTCTGACAAAAAGCATGGAAATGACTTGGAAATCCTCGCTGCGACACAAGAAAATGGTATCGTCCCGCGCAGCCAAATTGACATCGATATTAAGTGTTCCGATGAGGGTATAAGCGGGTATAAGAAAGTAGCTGTCGGAGACTTTGTGATTAGCCTGCGTTCATTCCAAGGTGGAATAGAGTATTCTCCGTATGACGGAATTGTAAGCCCCGCATATACAGTGCTTAAGCCGACAGTTCCGATTTCAGACGAATACTACAAGAATTATTTTAAAACAGCTGAATTCATCAGCAGATTAAATGGTGCGATTTATGGTATTCGCGACGGGAAGCAAATAGGATACGAGGATTTTGGAGACATAGTTGTCCATTATCCTCCGCTGCCGGAGCAGAAGAAGATTGCTGAAATTTTGCGGCAGTGCAACAAGGTGATTGAACTAAAGCAATCCAAAATTGAAGAGCTGCAAGAGCTGAAAAAGGCCTGCTTAAACAAAATGTTCCCGAAAGAAGGACATAACGTCCCAGAACTGCGCTTTCCCGGATTTACTGACGCTTGGGAACAGCGTAAGGTTTCAGACGAAGTTGATTCTGTGGATACAGGAAAAAGTAAGTTTTCACTCAAGGAAGACGGACAGTATGAGATTCTCGGTTCAACATCTGTGATTGGATTTGATGATGAATACGATTATGAGGGCGATTTCCTCTTAACCGCAAGAGTCGGTGCAAATGCCGGAACAATGTATAGGCACTCGGGAAAAGTCAAAATTACTGATAACACAGTGTTTTTACAAGGGAAAAATCTTGATTTCTTGTTCTATATGCTTATCCACTTCGATTTGCATCAACTATCTTTTGGAACTGGGCAACCGCTGGTCAAAGCAAGTGAACTGAAATCACTATACCTGTTGATGCCGAAGAAATTAGAAGAAAAGGAAAGAATCTCTGCCTATTTTCGCAACCTCGACAACCTTATCACTCTTCATCAGCGTGAGTTAGAGGAAACCCGGAAATATAAAAAAGCCCTGATGCAGCTTTTGCTGACGGGAATCGTGAGGGTGCAGCGATGAACAAGAATTATAAGGCAACATGTCACTATTGCGGTACAAGGGTTTACCTTGAACTGTGGGGAGACGGATACAGAGATCAAAACGAGGCTAACAGCGGCGGCTACAATGTGATTTCCGGTTTTTGCCCGGATTGCGATAATTTTATTGTAATAGTGGAGCATGGCAAAAAGTTTGAAGAATCGCAAAACGACGAAGAAGCTTATGAAATTGACAGCAGCGAGACGGTATATCCCAAATTTATTGCAGGCCGAATCCTTGAAGAGGGTATACCTGAAAGATATGTGCATGAATTTCGTGAAGCAGAACAGGTACTTGAGGTCAGCCCCAAAGCAAGCGCAACCTTGAGCCGATACTTGCTTCAAATGGTATTACACGAGGAGCTGAGCATCAAAAAGAAAAACCTTGAAGAAGAACTCAACGAATTGGAACGGCAGCAAATCGTTTCGACCAAATTGGTGAAAATGCTTCAGGTTTTCCGCAAAGTTGCAAATTTCGGCGCTCATCCAAAGAAGAGCACAAACAGTAATGAGATCCTTGAAGTGGCAAAGGGTGAAGCTGAAATCATGCTGGATCTGCTGGAAGAACTTTTCGACTGCGTTTTTGTCAAACCAAAACAGCAGGAACAGTTCTTGGCAGAGGTCAAAGAAAAGTACGGAATTGAGGGATAGCCATGCCGAACCATGCGATATTTAACGAACGCCCGGAGTCACAGGATCGGGCGCTGAAGGTCATCGAAAAGCTAGGATATACGATTGTCCCCCGCAGCGAGGCAGAGGAAAAGCGCGGCTCCCGACGTGCGGTGCTGTTTGAAAAGGAACTGCAGGCATTTCTGAGCCGCCAAACCTATCCTTATAACGGAGAGCGGCGCTTCTTTTCCGGCGGCTCCATTGCTGCGGCTGTTCGCGCGGTGGACCTGCAGAGTGCCGCCGGGTTGTACGCTGCCAATAAAGAATGCTACGATCTTCTCTGCTCCGGCAAGAGTCTGGAAGAAACGCTTCCGGACGGCACCCGGCAATCGTTTGATATCAGCTTCATTGACTTTGAACACCAGGAGAATAACATTCTTCAGGTGACAGATGAATTTGAAGTGGAACGTCCGAACGGGAAGTTTGCCCGTCCGGATCTTGTTGTTTTGGTGAACGGCATTCCGCTTGTCGTTATCGAGTGCAAAAAGTCCAGCGTGGATGTCATGGAAGGCGTCGCACAGAATATACGCAACTGGGGCAACGATTATATCCCTCAACTTTTCCAGTATTCGCAGCTCGTCATAGCCGTCAACCCGGACAAGGTCCTTTACGGCACCTGCGGCACCGCCTCCAAATACTTTGTTTCCTGGCACGAGGATGACAAGGAGTGGCTGGACGGCTGGTGCCGGAAATGCTCGCCGGATGGAAGCGTTAAGGAACAGGACCGCGCCCTGATTTCGCTGCTGCACCCGGAGCGCCTGCTGGATATTATTCGTAATTTCATTATCTATGACAACAATGTTAAGAAGATTGCCCGTTATAAACAGTATTTTGCGGTGAAAAAGTGCATGAACCGCATTCTGCTGAAAGATGGTGCAAACACGCGCAACGGCGTTGTCTGGCATACCCAGGGCAGCGGCAAAACGCTGACCATGATCATGCTGACCAAGATGGTTTTGCGGGAGAGTATGAAGCTGGGCAGCACCATCAGGCGGCCGCGCTTTATCATGGTCACTGACCGCATCAATCTGGACAAGCAAATCCGCGACAACTTTATCTACACACAGATGAGTCCCCACCGGGCGAAGACCGGCAAGGGTCTGATCGAACTGCTGCAGGACAAAGGCAACACAGTTATCACCGCGCTTGTAAACAAGTTCGAGGCGGCGGTGAAGCAGAAATACTGCAATGAGAGCCCGAACATTTTCTTGTTTATTGATGAGGGACACCGGACCCAATACGGCCGGCTGAACATCTATATGACCAAGGTGCTTCCCAACGCGGCAAAGATCGCGTTCACCGGTACTCCGTTGATCAAAAAGCCAAAGGAAAATGATAAACGCGGTATAGAGAGCGCCAGAAACACTTATCTCAAATTCGGCCCAGAGATCGACCGCTATACGCTGCAGGACGCTATCGATGACAAGGTAACAGTTCCGCTGGTCTATGAGGGCCGTGTGGTGCCGCAAAAGGTGACCAGTGAGCAGATCAATGCGCACTTAAAGCACATTACGGTCGGCCTGACGGAGGAAGCGCGCAAAGATCTGGAGATGAAGTACAGCCGCTTTGTTGCGCTGGCGCAGACTGAGCCGCGGCTCAACATGATCGCTTTCGACCTGCACGAGCATTTTCTCACCTATGTCAAGCCGAAACATTTCAAAGCAATGCTCACCTGCTCTTCCCGCGCAGCGGCAGTACAGATGTTTTACAAACTGCGCGATCTCGGCGGTATTACTCCGGCTGTTGTCATCACGCCGAACAGTGCCAAGGAAGGCGACGACGAGGAAAATGCGCCGCAGTCGCAGAAAGTCATCGGCGATTTCTTCAGAAAAGAAGTGGACCCGCTCTACAAGAATAATTATGACGCATATGAGGATTCCGTAACCGGCGCATTTGTTGATCCGGAAGGCGACATTGATCTTTTGATCGTCAAAGACAAACTTCTGACCGGCTTTGACGCGCCTATCGCGGCAGTATTGTATGTGGACAAAAAATTGCAGGACCATACGCTTCTGCAGGCGATTGCGCGTGTCAATCGTGTATATGAGGACAAGGACTTTGGCCTGATTGTAGACTACATCGGTATTTTCAAAAAGCTCAACACGGCACTTGACTTGTATAGTGATGTGCAGTCCGGAATGGACTTGTTCGATAAAGTTGACATTGAAAATGCAATTTCAACAGTTTCTGACGAAAAGACCAAACTGGATGAAGCGCATAAAGAGCTTTGTAAGATTTTTGACGGAATCAGCAGGAACGAAACCTCAGCGGATATCTGGCAGGAACGACTGCGCGAATTCAAGGTTCGTAAGGATTTCTATGACAAACTGTCTTCCTTTGCCAAGCAGGTTGATTTTATGTTCTCCAGCTATGAACTGTATCAGGCAGTTGGGGACAAAAGGGCGGAGGAATATCGGCGTGACTATCTGTTTTTCAAAAAGCTGAAAGACAGCGTTTCTCTTCGCTTTAATGACAGTGTAGATTTTTCAAAGTATGAAGACGGAATCAGGCAGCTTTTGAACACCTATGTAAATGCTGATGATGTTAAGACGGTCATTGAACCGCTGGACATTTCAAATAAGGCGAAAATGGAAGAGCAGTTGGCCCGCCTGGGTTCCAATGAGGCAAAAGCCGAAGCAATTCAAACTCGCCAAGTGGAAATTCTTGAAAGCCACAGATATGAAGATCCTATTCAGTACATGACCTTTATGGAACAAATCAACAAGACCATTCGGGATTATCTTGCAGAACGCGATAGTGAGAAATATCTGACTTCAATGGAGCGCATGGCCGAAGACTACCGTGCCGGAAGAAGCGCCGTCACCTATCCAGAAGTCATAATGGATGACGGTGATGCAAAAGCGTTCTATGGCGCTGTATGCAGCGGCGTAAAAAAGGCCATGGGAGAAATGAATTGCGAGGACGAAGAAAGCCTCGGCAATTTGGCGCTGAACATCAAAAATGTGGTTGCCTCCAACGCCAAACGAGACTGGAGAGATAATGTCATCGTCCATCGCAATATCAAAAAAGAACTGGATGATCTCCTGTTTGACTATCTGGAAGAACACAAATTGAATTGGACGCTGGATACCATCGATATCATTATTGATGAAATTATGATGGTGGCAAAAAAGGTATACTGACCATGGAAATGATTGAAATTTTGTTGCCGTCATCGCAAAAAAAGATCTCCGTTTCCATTGATCGAAAGCGCATGAAAACCTGCAGGTTAAAAGTTTACCCGGACAAATCTGTGGTGATTGCTGTACCGCAAACTGCACCAATTGATTGGATTCTGGAATTTCTCGTTCAGAAAGCCGGATGGATAGAATCGAAGCTGGAGCGGTTTGCGAAGACATCTGGATATGCGGCTACGACCGAAATACGGAACGGACAATCCATTAAAATGCTGGGCGAAGATTTGATTTTTTCAGTATCGTATGGCAACAAATCCCAAATTTACAAAGAAGGCAAAAAGCTATGTATCATATCTCCGGATATTAACAGCCAAGATAAGCTTTTGTCACAGTTTGAAAAGTGGTGGCGCAAAGAATCGCTTCATATTCTTCAATCAAAGGTAGATGAACTATACCCTATCATTGGGAAATACGGGATTGAAAAGCCGAGTATTGCGTTGCGAAAAATGAAAACCTTATGGGGTAGCTGCAGTGTAAATCGTAAGATGATTACATTCAATCAGTACTTAATAAAGGCAAAGCCTGCTTGCATTGAATATGTAGTGCTGCATGAGCTCGTACACTTTCTTTATCCAAATCACAGCAAACAATTTTATGATTTTTTGAGTATCCAGATGCCAGATTGGAAAGAACGCAAAGAAAATCTCGATATGGAAGTCGTTCATGGACTATAATTGCGCAAAGCAGGCGCAGCATGCTAACAATGTGTACAAGCATCCGAAGGATGCGCAGCCGCAGGATAAAATCCTGCGATCAGGGGAGATTGGGGGCGACGCCCCCAACAAGCAAAATGCAAAGTGGGTACCGCTTTTCCCTGCTTGCTACACTTGTATCGCATTCTTCCGCATATCAGCGATTTTTGCTTGTTTTTGCTATTTTTGCTTGCGAAAGGAGCTTTTACGGATGAAAGAGGTCGACAAGGACGACGAATACCTCGCGGAGCTGGAAGCCGAGGAACAGGACGCAAAAGTTTCCGGCGAGCAAAGCGATGCAAAGATCAGCGAATATGGCTTTCGCAATCTCGACCCTTACGCCAAGGCAAAGCACAAGTTTACCAGTGATGCGGAAGAGCTGATCGCAAAGTAGTTGACGGCGGACAGAGTCCTGACGCCGACGGCGTACCGGCAGCAGGCTGGGCAAAGCACAACGCATCCTGCACCGGCAAATCAAGCCTGTTCTCTGGCTTGGTATACTGCGCCGACTGCCATGAGAAGATGCGCCACGGCACCACCAGCTACTTTGAAAAGCGGAAGGATCATTTCGTGTGTTTCAGCTACCGGAGCAATACCGGCACCTGTTCCGCACACTTCATCCGCGCCGTTATTTTGGAGGATATGGTCTGGAAACACATGCAGGGCGTCATCGGGTATGTTCTTCGGTACGAAGATCACTTCCGTTCGGAAATGGAGCAGATGCTCCATCTGGAGAGCGAAAGCGCCCTGAAAACCGGCAGGAAGGAACTCGCTGCCGCAGAGAAGCGGATCGGCGAACTCGACCGTCCTTTCATGAAGCTGTACGAGGATAATGCCGGCGGCAAAATCAGCGACGAGCGATTCTCCACGATGAGCAAAAGCTATGAGGATGAGCAGCAGGAACTGAAGGAAAGAACGAAAAGTCTGCAGGAAACGATTGAAGTACAGAGCAAAAAGATAGATGACCTGAATCGGTTTGTTCAGCGGGTCAAGAAGTATTCGGAACCGGACAGCCTGACGCCCTATGCGCTCCGCGAGCTTATAAAGCGCCGGATAAGAGCAGCGGAAAGCGGCGTCAGGCAATCCACATCTCCTATGACCTTGTTGGGTACATTCCGCTGGATAAGCTCATGAAACAGGAAACGACATGACCCGAAGGCCATGCCGTTTCCTGTAAGATATTGAATGACTGCCTTATGACGCCCCCGCTTTAGGCGGGGCTTCGTAAAACAGTAAAATCGTATAACGGTGAAGATCTTGTGTTTTCAAGGGGTACGGCGCGACTTCGGTCACGCCGTTTCCTCTTTCATCAGTGCATCCAGCGGGATAAATCCCAGCCCGTCATACTTGATGTGGATGTGCTGTGTCCGTGTTCCGCTGCTCTTGTCTTTCAGTTCCGGCATGACGCTCTCAATAGCTGCGCCTTTGGTAATGAGCCGATGCGCCTGTTTCTGCCTGTCGCCCTTTTCATAATAACGGATGCGGCTGTTCATCCGTTGAAGCTGGTGCTGCGCCTGCTGTAATTTACGCTCGTTGTCTGTGTGCTCCTGTTTTAGCTGGTCGATGGTTTTGTTCATGGTCGTGACCTCCTTTGAGTGTGGGTAAAAAAATACCGCCTGGCTGACGGACAAGCGGCATGGCTTCAATGTTCGGTTTTCAGACCAAAGAAACGGACATACACGCTGCAAGCGGGTGTGTCCGTTTCTTTGGTGGGCAGGGATAGACAAAAGGGGCCCCTGCGCGTAATCCCGGTGCGTTTTATCTTGCCGACAGGAAAGCGTTCACCGCGCGGCGCGATCCCCGGCAATCAGCAGCTTCAGCGCTTCCACGCCCACATCCACGGCGGAGGAGGTATCCTCGCTCATGTCCTGATCCAGACCGGCGGCCTCCCGCTCCTGATTCCAGATCACATGGAAACAGGAACCGCAGCGGCAGCGCAGCGCGTCCGCCACCACGAAAAGAGCGGCGGATTCCATCTCGCTGGCCTTGACGCCCAGACGCTTCCACGCTTCCCACTTTTCCAGCAGCTCATAGGAAACAGGCATTTTGGCCGGGCTGTGCTGACCGTAAAACGCGTCCTTGCACTGGACCACACCGGTCTTGTAGCTCTTGCCCAAATTTCTGGCGGCCTGCACCAGCGCAGTCGCCACTTCAAAACTGGGAACCGCGGGATATTCGATCGGCGCGTATTCCCGGCTGGTGTGTTCAAAGCGAATGGCGCCGGTGGCAATCACCACGTCGCCGGAGCGCACGTCCAGATCAATGCCGCCGCAGGTGCCCACGCGGATAAAGGTGTCGGCTCCGATATTGTGCAGCTCTTCCATGGCGATGGACGCCGAAGGACCGCCGATACCGGTGGAGCAGACGGATACCTTTTCCCCCAGCAGCGTGCCGGTGTAAACCGTATATTCCCGGTTCTGCGACACAAAGACCGGGTTGTCAAAATGGTTGGCAATGGTTTTACAGCGGCCGGGATCTCCGGGCAAAATGCAGTAACGTCCCACGTCGCCAGCCTTGCAGTGAATATGAAATTGATGCTCCATCTTTTGCATAACACATGCCTCCTTGGAAAAAATACAAAATCATTATAGCAATTTTTTGTTTTCATTGCAATCTTTATTCCCTCCTGTAAAAGGAAGGACGGGCAGAAAAAAGAGAATTTTGCAAATATTGTTTTTTTATTTCCTCTTCTCAGGCAGATACTAAACACGGCGCAAAGCCAAAACAAGGAGAGAGGAGCAAAACAATGAAAAGAGCGATCTGGATTTTTGCGGTCTGTGCGCTGCTGCTTCTGACAGCGACGGCCTGCGGCATGACCGGCAGCAGCACCTATACCGGCAATGACAACGATATTTTCGGCGACGCGGACGCCGGCTCCGGCAACAACACCGGCGCCAATCTGAGTCCCGGCGCCAATACCTCCGTGAGCGGCGCCGGCGCCGCTGTGCGTCCCTCTCGGCCGTCCTATCAGCAGATGCTGGAAAACGCCCGCGTCCACGACAGCGACGGCATTCTCACAGACGGTGAAAACGCCTGCTCCGGCTGACGGTCTGCGGAGAAAAAGACACGCCTGCCGGTACGGCAGGCGTGTCTTTTATGGATCAATTGACAGAAAAATGCTTTCAGACGGTCTGCTTGGCTTTGGCCTGCCTGCGCAGAGCCTGAATGCCTTCCACCACCAGAACGATGGCCAGCACCACCAGAAGGATCGCCACAATGCCGCGGATATAGAACCACACAACGCCCTGTCCGCCGGCCAGAATGCCCTTGAATTGGGAACGGATGGTGAAGTACAGGGACGTCAGCGTCACCACCAGCATGAAGAACATGGGCACATAGAACATCTTGTTGCTGCGGCCGATCTTACCCAGCCAGCAGCACACGGCCAGAAGACCCAGAGCCGCCAGCAGCTGGTTGGCGGCGCCGAACAGAGCCCAGATCTTGGAGTAACCGGTCATGCCCAGCGCAATGCCCAGCACAACGGTGATCAGCGTGGCCACATAGGGATTGGTCACCACTTTCTTCCAGCCGGTGACATCCTTCAGACTTTCGCCGGGATTCAGGAAAAATTCCTGGAACATATAGCGCGCCAGACGGGTGGCCGTGTCCAGAGAGGTCAGGCAGAAAGCGGAAACCGCCAGCACCAGCATGGAATATACCACGTTGTAGGTGCCGTCGCCGAACAGCTTGGAGAACATGGAGGCAAGACCGGTGGCAAAAACGACCGTGGGAGTCACGGTGGTGCCGGAGGAATATTCGGTCCAGATGTATGCCACGGCGCACACGGAGATCAGCGCCAGAGCGCACTCGATCAGCATACCGCCGTAGGCAATGGGTCTGGCGTCTTTTTCCCGGTCGAGCTGCTTGGCCGTGGTGCCGGAGCCCACCAGAGAATGGAAGCCGGACACGGCGCCGCAGGCGATGGTTACAAACAGCGCCGGGAACAAAAAGCCAAGGGAAGTGCCCGTGGGCGCCAGATTGTCGTACCAGCCGGTGAAGGCGGGCATATCCACCGTGGGGTGGCAGCCGACGATGCCCACCACCGCCAGGATCATCATGCCGTACAGCAGGAAGGAGCTGAGGTAATCGCGGGGTTGAAGCAAAATCCACACGGGAGTGACGGAGGCAATCAAAATGTAGACGCCCACAATGATCATCCAGGCGGTGCCGCCGAGGTACAGGGGGTGCCAGTTCAGACCGATTACCATGCATACCACGATGCCCACCACGCCGATGGCGGTGGAAATGCCCAGCGGCGCGTTGCGGCGGTAAACAAAGAAACCGAACACAATGGCCATCAGAATGAACAGAATGGAGATGATGGCCGTGGAGGCGTTGGCCGCGGAAGCCGCCTGATCCACCACACCGTTCACATACGTGGCCTTGAAGGTGTTGGCCACAATGGAGGCAAAGGCCGCCACCACCAGGATCAGCGTCAGATAGGCAAAGATGATGAAAAGACGTTTGGCTCTGGTGCCGATGGCATCGGAGATGACCTCGCCGATGGATTCGCCCTTGTGGCGGATGGAGGCGAACAGCGCCCCGAAGTCATGGACGCCGCCGAAGAAAATGCCGCCGATGAGAATCCACAGCATCACAGGCACCCAGCCGAACACGGCCGCCTGGATGGGCCCGTTGATGGGGCCGGCGCCGGCAATGGAGGAAAAGTGGTGGCCCATCAGTACGGGAGCCTTGGCAGGGCAGTAATCCTTGCCGTCCTCCAGTTCGTGGGCGGGGGTCACGCGGGTGTCGTCCACACCCCATTTTTTGGCCAGCCATCTGCCGTAGAACACATAACCACAGACAAGAACGACAATGCCAATGACGAGAAACAATGCAGCATTCATAAATTTTTCTCCCTTCTCTTAAAAAATTTTTTCGCTTGCTTATGAAACAGAGTTGTTTCCAACATCTGCGCTGCGCTCCTTCCGCTGCCGTTCGTCCACACCTTCTGCGCCGGCAGCTCCACCAGCGCCGTGTGGAAATCCATCCAGCCCCAATACGACCATCGGAAGCTCCTGTAGAGCCGGCAGCTCCGCAGAGCGCGCCGGGCCTCCGGGTCGCAGACGTCGCAGATAAAAACGGCGGAGATATAGGAATACATATGGTCGGGGCCGGGCACGATCTTCTCCATACCCCGCTTTTCCGCCAGAGCGCGGCAGGACTCGTAAAGAGCTTCCGTCAGGTGCGGCATGCTGAAGAGATACACATACTCATGGCTGTTGGCCTCCCAGAGCTTCGCCTTCTTCGTCAGCACGTATTTGGCCGAATGCACATGGAAATCACAGACGGCTTCCAGACAGTTGTCCGGCTCTTCCGACCGCTCAATATCAAACCAACCCGCATACCGGGCGCACAGGCGCTCTACGGCCTCGGCACGCGTCATTTGCTGCAGCACAGGCAATCCCTCTCTTCCGCTGTGCAGCGATCTTCGGCGATCCTGCACAGTAAATACTAAAAGTATCGTAAAGATATTGTTAATATTATAGAGGCACAGGCGTTTTCGCGCTCCACCTGTCATGTATTTTGCCGCTTTCGCAGATGGCAGGAAGGGAAAACTCTATAAATAAACAGTATCTTAACAAATATATAAGATATATATATTAAATCTTAACATGCATGAAGCAAAAAAAGCCTCTGCCACGCAGATGGATAGAAGCAAAATTATCATAACCCGGATGAGGGAAGGAGTCAACCATAAAATGCGACAAAATAGTAAAATACTTTTTGTATATTTTTTCTGTTGCCTATGCTGATGAAAAGCAGTAAATGAAAATAACCGCGAGGCTGCCGGGGCATTCCCGCCGGAACCGACGGCAGCATGGGCGTTGGGGCGGTTCTTCGCTTCTTTGCTTTTTTTAATGAAAATGATCCCCTTCGCACAGACGATGCGCGTGCCCGCAGGTGTCCTTTCCGGGAGGGGGCCTGCGGCTTTTTTGGGCCGGGGCCGGCGCGGAAAAAGAAAAACCGCCGCCAAACGGCGGCCTGGCGCGGCAGAAGCCGGCAAGCGCACCGAAAGCGGCGGCAGATCGGAAGTACGTCAGGCGCGGTAAACGGCGTCGTCAAAATTTCTGACCCGCTCGCAGCGGAGCGTGTCATAAACGTAGACGGCGTTGGTTTCGATAAAGGCCAGACGCATGGCAAAATCTTTGGCTTCATCGATCTCGTTTGTTTCAAAAAAAAGGCAATAGGCCTCTTCCGGCTCGTTTTCGTGCTTTTTCATGACCTGAAATCTCATAGCAAACTCCTTTGTGCGCCGCAGGGCCCCTGCGCGCCGGTATGGTTTTCTCCATTATAAAAAGAACAGAGGCGGATTGCAATGAGAAAATGACGGGGAAAGAAACGGAGGGACGGAAAAAAGACTTTTCAAGAAAAGGGACAAGTTGTATAATAAACTGGTATGTAAAATTTCAGAGGGGGATACCAATATGGGTAAAATGGGTTTTGACAACGAAAAATACCTGTCCTTGCAGTCCGAGCATATCAAGGAGCGCGTCAGCCAGTTCGGCGGAAAGCTCTATCTGGAGTTCGGCGGAAAGCTGTTCGACGACTACCACGCCTCCCGCGTCCTGCCCGGCTTTCAGCCCGACAGCAAGATCAGAATGCTGAAAATGCTTCAGTCCGATGTGGAGATCGTTATCGCCATCTGTGCCGGCGATATCGAAAAAAACAAAATCCGGGGTGATCTGGGCATTTCTTATGACGAGGACGTGCTGCGCCTGATCGACATCTTCCGGGGACTGGGCTTCTATGTAGGCTCTGTGGTCATTACCCAGTACGCCGGACAGCCCGCCGCCGAGGCGTTCATCAAGCGCCTGACGGCCCTGGGCGTACGCAGTTACCGCCATTATCCCATCGCCGGCTATCCCTCTGATGTGCCCCACATCGTCAGCGACGACGGCCTCGGCAAAAACGAATACATTGAAACCAGCCACTCGCTGGTGGTGGTCACCGCTCCCGGACCCGGCAGCGGCAAAATGGCCACCTGCCTCAGCCAGCTCTACCACGAACATAAGCGCGGCATTCAGGCCGGCTATGCCAAATATGAAACCTTCCCCATCTGGAATCTGCCGCTGAAACACCCGGTGAACCTGGCCTATGAAGCCGCCACCGCCGACCTCAACGACGTGAATATGATCGATCCCTTCCATCTGGAGGCTTACGGTACCACTACCGTGAATTACAACCGGGACGTGGAGATCTTTCCCGTCCTCAGCGCCATATTTGAACGCATTCAGGGATCGTCACCCTACCGTTCCCCCACGGACATGGGCGTCAATATGGCGGGCTTCGCCATCATGGACGACGACGTCTGCCGGGAAGCGTCCAAAATGGAGATCCTGCGCCGCTACTACACGGGTCTTGTGGAGAAGGTGCGGGGCGCCTGCGACGAGTCTGTGGTGCGGAAACTGGAGCTGGTGATGCAGCAGGCCGGCGTGACCCCCGACATCTGCCCGGCTGTGAGGGCGTCTTTGGACAAGGCCGCCGCCACCGGCGCGCCTGCCGGCGCCATGGTGCTGCCCGACGGTTCCGTGGTCACAGGCAAGACTTCCTCCCTGATGGGCACCTCCGCCGCACTGCTGCTCAACGCCATGAAGGCTGTGGGGGGCATCGATCAGGAACTGAAGCTGATCTCGGCTTCCGTCATCGAACCTATCAGCCGCCTGAAAACGGAAAATCTGGGACATCACAATCCCCGGCTTCACTCTGATGAAGTGCTGGTGGCGCTGGCCATCTGCGCGCTGACCAATCCGCTGGCGGAGATGGCTCAACAGCAGCTGGGAAAGCTCCGCGGCTGTGACGCGCACTTCTCCGTCATCATTTCCGAGGAGGACGAAAAACTCTACAAGCGGCTGGGTATCAACGTCAGCTGTGAACCGAAATACGAAACGAAACGCCTCTATCACCGATAAGAATCAGAAGGCGGCCGTACCGATGTGCGGCCGCCTTTTAGGCGAAAGGACAGACAATGGAAACAATGATACAGACCCTGGCCCGTGAACTGGGGCAAAAGGAAACCTGTGTGGCCAGCGTGGTGCAGCTGCTGGATGAGGGAAATACCATCCCCTTCATCGCCCGCTACCGCAAGGAGCTCCATGGCGGTATGGATGATACAACGCTGCGTTCCCTCTTCGACCGCCTGACATACCTGCGGAATCTGGACACGCGGCGGCAGGAGGTCAGATCCTCCATCGACAATCAGGGAAAACTGACGGAGGAGCTTTCCGCCGCCATCGACAAAGCCGCGACGCTGGCCGAGGTGGAGGATCTCTACCGCCCTTACAAGCAAAAGCGCCGCACCCGCGCCACCATAGCAAGGGAGAAGGGACTGGAGGGCCTGGCACAGGCGCTGCTGGAGCAGAATAAAGAGATGCCGGCGCCCGAAGAACTGGCGGCAGCTTATGTGGATACGGAAAAGGGCGTGGAAACCGCCGGCGATGCGCTGGCCGGGGCGTCTGATATCGTGGCGGAGATGGTGTCGGATGACGCCGCCATTCGGAAGGAGCTGCGGGAGGTCCTGATGAAGCAGGGGACGCTGCACACGCAGGCCGTCAGGGAAGAGGATTCGGTCTACCGGCTGTACTACGATTTCACGCAGGCAATACCGAAGCTGGCGGGCCATCAGATCCTGGCCATCAACCGCGGCGAGAAGGAAGAGTGGCTGAAGGTTTCATTGGAAATGGATCGGGAGGCGGCGCTCAGACGGATGGAAGAACACGTTTTGCGCGGGGTCAGCCCGGCGGAGGAGTTCCTCCGCGCCGCTGTCGCCGACAGCTTCGACCGGCTGCTGTTTCCCTCTCTGGAGCGGGAGGCGCGCAGTCTTCTGACCGACAGCGCCTGCGAAGGCGCCATCCGTATGTTCGCCCTGAATCTGAAGCCGCTTTTGATGCAGCCGCCTGTCAAGGGACACGTCACCATGGGCCTTGACCCCGGGTATGCCCACGGCTGCAAAGTGGCCGTCATCGACGGAACCGGCAAGGTGCTGGACACCGCGGTGGTCTATCCCACTTACGGCCAGCGGCAGAAACAGGAGGCCATCGCCAAGCTCTCCGCCATGATCCGCCGCCACGGCGTGGAACACATCGCCATCGGCAACGGTACGGCTTCCCGGGAAACGGAACAGATGGCGGTGGAGATGATTCATCAGCTGGGCGACGCGGTTTCCTACATGATCGTCAACGAGGCGGGAGCGTCGGTGTACTCCGCGTCGCCGCTGGCGGCGGAGGAATTCCCGCAGTTCGACGTGAACCTGCGCAGCGCTGTGTCCATTGCCCGCCGGCTGCAGGACCCGCTGGCGGAGCTGGTGAAGATCGACCCCAAGGCCATCGGCGTGGGCCAATACCAGCACGACATGCCCCCCAAGCGGCTGGACGAGGCCCTCACCGGCGTGGTGGAGGACTGCGTCAACGCCGTGGGCGTGGATGTGAACACCGCGTCGGCGTCGCTGCTGACCTATGTGGCCGGGCTGAACGGCACCACGGCGAAAAACGTGGTGAAATACCGGGAGGAGAACGGAATCTTCACCGCCCGCAAACAGATTTTGAAGGTGCCCAAGCTGGGGCCAAAGGCCTTTGAGCAGTGCGCGGGCTTTCTGCGGGTGCCGGAGAGCAAATCGGTGCTGGACAGCACCGCCGTCCATCCGGAGAGCTACGCGGCGGCGGAGCGGCTGCTGGAGCTGTGCGGCTACACGCTGAAGGATGTGGCGGCGGGGAAGATCGGCGACCTGACCGCGCGGGTAAAAGCCATCGGCTGGGCCAAGGCGGCGGAGCAGTGCGGCGTGGGCGAGCCCACGTTGCGGGACGTGGCCGCGGAGCTGATGAAGCCGGGCCGGGACGTCCGGGACGACCTGCCTCGTCCCATTCTGCGCACGGACGTGCTGGATATGAAGGATCTCATGCCCGGTATGGTGCTCACCGGCACCGTCCGGAATGTCATCGATTTCGGCGTGTTTGTGGACATCGGCGTCCATCAGGACGGATTGGTTCACATCTCCCAGGTGGCGGATAAATTCATCAAGCACCCCTCCGAGGCGGTTTCCGTGGGAGACGTGGTTCGGGTGGTGGTGCTGGAGGTGGACGAGCGGAAGAAGCGGATCTCTCTGTCCATGCGTCAGGTGCCGAAGGAGTAAACCATGATGCTGTTCTTTGATCAGGCCGCCGAAGCGCTGGACAAAATGGCGGAGGAATTTCCCGAGCCGCTCTTCGACGGGCTGAGCGGCGGGGTCAACCTGCTGCCGGACGTTCAGACGGACCCGGAGCTGCCGGACGTGTATATTCTGGGGGAGTACTGCGACGATCTGCTGGGGCGGTATATCAATTTGTATTATGGCTCCTTTGCCGCGCTGGCAGAGCGGGAGGACTGGACGCAGGCCCAGTGGAACGACGAACTGCGCACCACCCTCTCCCACGAACTGACCCACCACATGGAGGGCCGGGCGGGCGTAGAAGACCTGGACCGCCGGGACGCGGCGGAGCTGGAGGAGTACCGCAGGAACAGGGAAGAGCTGTAAAAAAGGGAACGGACGAAAGTCCGTTCCCTTTTGTTTTTACCAGCTGTGATAGTTCCAGGACTGGGATTCCGACATGCCGAAATACTGGTAGTTGGTGGCCCCGCCGGCGGCATCGCCCCAGGTGGTGTCGATGTGATACGATTCCCCGTCCAGCGTGGCCACGGTCCAGATATGGGTCTCGTTGCCCAGCGCGGTGCAGTCGATGCCCTCCAGCTTCAGCAGCAGGTTGTACGCGCCGGTGTACCCGTCGCACACGGCCTTGGCGTTTTTGAACACCGCGTAGGGCAGATGACTGATTGAGGTGTCGTCGGCGCCGTAGTCATAGGCGCAGTGGCTGCAGATCCAGTCGTAGTACACCCGGGCCTTTTCATATTCCGACATGGAGGCGGTGATCTGGCCGGAGTTCCACAACGCGTCGTGGGCGGCGATGGCGGCGGAGAGCGCGTAGCTCCGGCAGCCGGCGGTCTGGGAGACGGTCAGATCCGCGGCGGAAAAAGTCAGGGTGATCTGGCCGGTTGTGGTGTTGTAGAAGCAGTTGGCGGTGTTGTAGCCCTGCTCACAGTAGGATTTCACGGTGGTCAGCGCCAGCTGGGTGATTGTGTTGGCGCCGGCGGAGGTCAGGCCGGAATACTTCAGCTTGATCTGGTACACGCCGTGGCTGATGAGATAGCGGATCGCCTGATCCATCTCGGCGGACGTATTGGGGGAGGAGGGGCAGGTGGAGACTGCGTCCACCAGCCCGGCATAGGTGGAGCCCTCCGCGCTGTATGCTGCCAGGAGATCCCAGCCGGGGGTAAGACGCAGCTCCGCCCGGAACATTCTGGTGAGCAGGGCGGACAGTGCGCCCCGGGTGATGGCGGAGCCGGGATAATAGGTGCCCCTGGCGTCGCTGCCCACGGCGACGCCGCATTTGTACAGTGTCAGGATGTCCTGATAGTAGGGGGTGTACTCGGTGACATCGGTGATGAACTTCCGGCTGGCGTAGGCCTGCGTCACCAGCTCGTCGTTGACCGGAGGCAGCGCGGACTCCGGCAGAACGGACGCCAGAATATGAGCCACCTGGGCCCGGGTCGCGGCGGCGGAATAGGTGCCGTCCAGTTCCGTGCCCAGAACCCCCTCCTCCTGCAGATAGGTAAGATAGGGCTGATAGGCGCTCTGGCCGTCGGCGATGTATGCCGTCGGGCCTGTTTCCGCGTCTCCCGTGCGGTAAATGCTCCGGACCCGGCCGGCAAAGATGACCGCCTGGCCCACGGTGACGGAGTCGCCTGCGCCGAAGGTGCCGTTGTCCCGGCCCACGGTCAGGCCATACTCATACAGTGTCTGAATATTGCTGTAAAATGTGGAGTCGGCGGCTACGTCCGAGAACGAATTGTCGTAGACCCGAACCTGCCGGAAGTTTTCCATGCTGTCGGCGGCCAGAGCCGGGACGCTCAGCGCCAGGCAGAGCACCAGCAGCAGCGCGGGAATGCGTTTTTTCATGGGAAACCTCCTTCAAGACGGTCAGGGGGACAGAATGTCCAGATCAGACATGGTTCGGTCCTCCGCATAGGGGTTCAGTGCGGTGTTCACCAGCTGCAGCGTGGCGTCTGAGTCCAATGTGTAGTAGGAGACCCCCTTGTAGTAGCCGGCGCCGTCGCCGGGCAGCGTGGCGAAGGAGATGTTGTCCGTGCCGATGGAGATAGCCTCCTTGCCCAGCCAGGCAAGATTGCCCGCGGTCAGGTCGGTTTCCACATACTTCTGAAAAATCTTTGCGAAGCTGGAGATCTTATCCACGTTGGACAGCGTCAGGGTCTGCTTGGCCACGGCCTTCAAAAACGCCTGCTGGGTGCCGATGCGGCCGATGTCCTCGGTGCCGTAGCCCGAGCCGTCGTTGTTGTGGCGGAACCGAACCACCTTGATGGCGTCCGCACCGTCCAGATGCCGCAGTCCCTTCTTGAAATGGATCGACAGACCCTGTACGGGGTCGTCGTAGTTCATATTGATCGGAATCTCAAAGTCCACGCCGCCGATGGCATCCACCAGCTCCACGAAGCCCTTCAGGTTGACCTGAACGGTGAAGTCCACGGGGACACCCAGCGTGTCCGAAATTTCGGCAGCCAGCTGCTCGGTGCCGCCCAGATTATACGCGGCGTTGATTTTTTTGACCTTGCGCTTCACGTTCACCAGCGTATCCCGGGGGATGCTGACGCAGTGGATGGTGTCGCCTTTCGCGTCCAGAGATACCAGAATATTGGTGTCGCTGCCGCCGTTGCCGTCGTCAATTCCGGATACCAGAATGAGGTAGCAGTCGGACTTGCGCTGCTCGTGGGAGGACATCGCGGCGGTTTCCTCCGCGGAGACGGAATGGGCGGAGGAGGATGCGGACGGGGAGGTCTGGGGGACCGTTTCAATTTTGGGGGCGCGGAACAGGGTATGATAAATCCCCGCCATCGCCGCGGCGGCAACCGCAAGCAGCAGAATTGTGCGGGGCCAGCTGCGGCGCCGGTGGTGCCGTTTTTTTGACATAGAACGTCGCTCCTATCAATCTGCGGTTATGCTGCAGATCCTGTGCAATCACAGCCAAAGATTTACATAATGCAGCGCTCCTATTATATGGCGGAACGCGGGAAAGTACAAGTAAAAAATTGACGTGCCCTGTCGGCACGTCAATTTTTCAGGTGGTTTTCTCCTCACCGGCGGCGGTCTGTGCCTCCACAAGCTGTTCCAGCAGCGCCTTGATCTCCGTCAGCAGCTGATTCTGATAGGACAGCGCGCAGCGGATATAGCGCAGGGAGGGGTCGCATTGGCGATTTGCCGCCCCGGCGGGCTCCACCGGATGGGGCCATCGCCGCATGGCGGGTTCGGATGACACGACTGCCAGCGGCGAAGCTGACGTCACCACGACCGGTCTGCAGCGACAGCGGGAATTGTTTGCCATGGGGATCCTCCTTTACAGATGAGATGTCAGGAATCACACACCGCGGTACTTCAATCTGGTAGCAATGCCGCCCCGGATGTGCCGCTGTGCTTTGTTGACATCCAGCACCTCCTTGACCTGAAGGTACAGGGAACGGTTGAACTGGGGCAGCCGTTCAGAGATGTCTTTATGTACGGAGGAACCGAAACGGAACGGTACCCGCCGGAGAAAACCGGCGGGTACCGCTGCTATACATCACCAGATCACCCGGTAGGCCCTGGCGGAGGGGCAGGAGATCTCAGGTGTCTTCTCGAAATAGTCCATCAGCAGGTCGGACATCTCCACATTGATCTCCTTTACCACCGGGCAGGTCTGATAGGCGAAATAGCCCCCGGCCCCGCTGGAGCGGTAATTGTTCATGCACAGCGTAAACATGTCGCCGTCCCGCACCGGCACCCCTCCGTGTTCCAGCAGCACCACCCGTTCCCCCGCGGGTCTGGAGACATCGATGACGTAGGAAATCCCGGCAAAATAGTCGTAGTTGTAGTGTTCCACCTTCGGCTTCAAAAACCGGTCGGAAATGGTGAGCCGACCGTCGGCGTCCAGATCAAAATACTCCGCGCTCCGTTCGATCGCCTGCCGCAGAACGGCCCCTGTCACCGCCAACACCACCAGCGTGTTGGGATAGGGATAGGTGGTCAGGATGTCGCGGCGGTGGACGGTCTGGGGAAAGCCGGCAATCTCGTTGGCAAGACTGACGCTGGACAGCTGCGCGCCGGAATAGAACAGCTGCACCTGATTGAAAAAGTCGGCAATCTCGCTGCCCTCGGCCGCACGGATCAGCGGCGCGGCGGGCAGCAGCGCATGGTCCAGGTGTCCCACTTCCTCCCGCAGCCAGTGCTGCGCGCCCCGCTCCACCTCGGAAAACCGGCTCATCAGGGCCCGGCTGCACGCGCCGGCGGCAGGGATGAGCTGACTGGTGATTTTTTTTTCCGACCCGTCCACCCGCGCCTCCAGATGGTGAAATTCCTTCCCGTTTTCAGCGGGCTGCACCACGTAGGTCCCGAACAGCATCTGCCCGGGGACGGACATGTGCTGATGCCCGGTGAGGAGAATGTCGAAATCCAGATGCCGGCACAGATGCCATGCGATGTTTTCCGTGCTTCTGGAGAGCACTCGCCCGGTCTCCAGATCCCGTTCGAAGCCGCCGTGATAGATGCACACGGTCAGGTCTACCTGCCCCCGCAGCGCATCCAGCGCCTGCTTTGCCGCCGGGAACGGGTCCGTGATGGTGATGCCGGTCAGGTGCTCTGGCTTCTCCCAGAGATTCACGTGGTCCGTGATGATGCCCACCAGACCGATCCGCAGGCCGTTTTCCAGCACATGGATGCGGGAGGGGTAGCGGCAGGCGCCGTCAACGCCCAGAAGATTTTCGCACACGCACCGGGCGCGGAGCGCGTCCAGATAGTCCCCCAGATAACCCGCGCCGAAGTTGAAGTCGTGGTTGCCCAGGGTCACATAGTCGTAGCCGCAGTCGTTCATGATGTCCGCCAGGGGCTGCGTGCTGCCCAGAGAATCGTGGCAGAAGGCGGCGAAGGCGGAGCCCTGGAGTACGTCGCCGCCGTCGATGATCAGCGTGTTTCCGTCCTTGCGGAACCGATTGGCGCATTTGAAAAGGCCCAGGTCCTTTTCCTCTTGCCCCCGATAGTCCGTGGGATACATATATCCATGGAGATCGGAGGTGAAATAAATATCCGCTTTTCTTTCCATAGGGTCCGTCAGCCTCGCGTCAGCTTTGTCCGGATTCCGGAGGAAATCCATTCGATGATCAGCACCAGAATAATCAGCCCCACCAGAATCGCGCCCACGGCATTCCAGCGGTAAGAGCTCATGGCAAAGATCAGCGGCGCGCCGATGCCGCCGGCGCCGACGAGACCCAGCACGGTGGCGTCGCGCAGGTTCATGTCAAAGCGGTAGATCAGCGTGGACATGAAGTCCGGAAACAGCTGGGGCAGGATCCCGTAGCGGATTTTCTGAAAGGTGGTGCAGCCGGCGGCATCCAGGGACTCCAGAATCCGTTTGTCCAGATCCTCGATGCTCTCGATGAACATTTTGGACACCATCCCGATAGAGCACAGCGACATGGTCAAAAGACCCGCGAAGGGGCCGGGGCCCGTGACGCGGATGAACATCAGGCCGTAGATGAACGCGGGAACCGTGCGGATAGCCGCGATGACCAGCCGTCCGATCACCGCCAGCCACTTGGGGACCAGATTGACGGCCGACAGAAACGACAGCGGCACGGAGATCACCGCGCCCACGATCGTGCCCAGAAACGCAATGCAGAACGTCTCCAGCAGCAGATAGGGAACGCCCGAAGTGGTGAGATTGAACAGCAGATCGGTGTCCGGATGTACGATGCCGGACAGGATATTGGCGGCCACGCTCAGGCCGTCGGCTTTCATGCCGTCCAGCACCACGGCGGAGCTGGACCACGCCAGAATGCAGGCGATGACGAAGGCCAGCAGCAGTTTCGCCGGCCAGGTTCTTGGGGACTCCCGATAGGCCTTTGCAATTGTTTCAGTCATGCCGTCCACCTCCTCAGGTCAGATGCTTGCGGATGGCGTGGCTGGTCCACTCCACCACAAGCACCGTCGCCAGCAGGACGATCAGAATCATACCGACGCTGTCATATTCCCGCCAGCCTATTTTTTCGTTCATCAGCAGGCCGAGGCCGCCGGCCCCCACATAGCCCAGGATGGACGCGTAGCGCACGTTGCCCTCCAGGCAGAACAGGGACACGGACAGGTAGGTGGGCAGCACCTGGGGAAGGACGGCGGTCCAAAACGTGCGCACCCGGGTGGAGCCCATGGCCTCCATGGCCTCGAAGGGGCCCATATCCACCGTCTCGATGATCTCAAAAAGCTGCTTGCCCACGTAGGCGAAGGTGAACACGGCGATGGCGACAGTGCCGGCCATGGTGCCCAGACCGAAGATGTAGGTTGCGATCAGCGCGGTGACCAGGGTGGGCAGCGTCCGCACAATGCTCAGGAACAGCCGGACGAGCGAGACCGTCACCCGGTTCGTCACCATGTTGCTGGCTGCCAGAACGGCGAAGGGAACGGCCAGCACCGCCCCCACAAAGGAGCCGAGAATGGACATCTTCAGCGTATCCAGCAGCGGCTGCCAGATTTTGGGCAGATAGCCGGTATTGGGCGGAAACATCCGCGCCAGAATGTCGAAAAAGTACTTGCTGCGGGTGACCATGGTCATGAAATTAAACCCGGTGATCTTAACCGAGAGCGCGGAGAGCAGCACCAGCACCAGCAGCACCAGCGGAACCCGGGTAAACTTTTCCTCCACGTATTTTCCGTTGGACAGCTCGTAGCGCTTCGGCTTGAAAATGCGGTCGTAGATCTTCATTGGATCACCGCCTCCTGGGGTGCCCTTTCGGCGTAGACGGCGTCCAGAATTTCCGGAGTCACTTCCTTGGAGGGGCCGTCATACACGATCTTTCCCGCCCGGATGCCGATGATCCGATCCGCGTACTCCATGGCCAGCTCCACGTGGTGAATGTTCAGAAGAATGGAGATGTTCATCTCCCGGTTGATGCGGACGAAATCCTGCATGACCTGCTTGGCGGTCACCGGATCCAGCGCGGCAACCGGCTCATCTGCCAGGATGATTTTCGGTTTCTGCGCCAGCGTCCGCGCCAGAGCCACCCGCTGCTGCTGGCCGCCGGAGAGCTGATCGGCCCGAATGTACGCTTTATCCAGAATTCCCACCTTGTCCAGGGACTCCAAGGCAATCAGCTTGTCCTGCCTCCGGAACGCGCCGAACAAAACCCGCCAGAACGGCATCTCCGGTACCCGGGCGGACAGGACGTTTTTGATGACAGTCGTCCTGGTCACCAGATTGAAGGACTGAAACACCATCCCGATGCTGCGCCGGAAGTTTCGCAGGGCCCTGCCCCGCAGGACGCTGACATTCACATCGTTCACCGTGAGGTTGCCGGAGGTGATGCTGTGCATCCGGTTCACTGCCCGCAGCAGGGTGGACTTGCCCGCACCCGAACGGCCGATAATAGCCACAAATTCGCCCTCCCGGATGGTCAGGTTCACGTCATCCAGCCCGATGACGCCGTTGGGATACACCTTGGAAACGTGGTCGAATATAATCATCTGTTGCGCCTCGCTCTATATCGGATTTTTCCGTACAGCAGAAGAGGATGATACTGTCTCCCACGGCAAAGCTGTGCCGACCGGTAGATTCGGTATCATCCTCTGATCTGCAGTTCCGTTTATGCGGTTTTAGCTGTTGGCGGTCAGCTTCTGGATCATCTTCTGTGCCTCCCGCTCGTTGTCGTAATCGGAGGAGGCAGCCAACTGGTAGCCGTTGTGGCTGTAAATCTTGATCACGGCCTTGCCTGCGTCGGTGTTGCCGATGTCGATGAACGCATTCTGCAGGGCGGCGGCGATGTCGGGGTCCTTGTCCTCCAGCGTCTTGCTGACGCAGATGGTGTCGTTATAGATGGGGACTGTTACGCCGATGACGTTGGTCTCCGTCCAAATGGGCTGAGTGCGGCCGAACTCGCTGGTCCACCGGTCGGCATAGTCGCGGCGGGCGTCGGCATAGGTCACCAGGATGTCCACCTGGCCGGAGGCCAGACGGGCGAAAGCGCTGGCGTAGGAGTCGGACTGGACGGCGCTCTTCAGATCGGTGATGCCCTTGCTGTAGTTATCCTGCAGCCAAAGGGCGGGATAGATGTAGCCGGCGGGAGAGGAAGTGCCCATGATACTCCAGCTGGCGCTGTTGAGATCGTCCCAGGTCAGCGCTTCGCCATTGTTGACCTTGGCGGCCAGTTCCTGCCCCTTTGCGGAGGGTCCGGCGATGAACAGCGCCCGATAGGAGACCGCCTGCTTGTCGGAGGCCTCGGTGGCCTTGCCGTCGTTCCAGTCCTTGGGATTGTCGGAATCCTTGCTCAGGCCGTCGCGGGTTGCGGTCAGGATGACGTCGCATCCGTCGTCGTAGAGCACATAGGTACCGCCCGGAATGAAGCCGATGTCCGCGGTGCCGGCGCCCAGAGCCTCGCCCACCGCCTCGTATGTGGTGCCCACGGAGATATTCACCGTGCCGATATCATAGCCCTGCTTGAGCATTTCGTCCTTGAGCAGCTGCTTGAGCGGCTCGGTGGCGGTGACGATTTCGGACGGTTCGCGGGACGGAACGAAGTACACATTCAGCGTGTCCACGGACTTGGTGCCGGCTCCTGCGGAGGACGACCCTGATCCGCCGGCGGAGGACGTGCCGCCGCTGCCGCAGCCGGCCAGAAGTCCCAGGCACATTGCCAGTGCCAGAATCAGTGCAAAAGATTTCTTCATGTGAATACCTCCCAATTTTCATTCAATTCTTCCAAAAAATGGCGTGCGCCATCATTTGCTCAGGCAATGGAATAGGATTGCGTCAGAACATTGGACGATCCGCTTTTGATCCGGAAGGTGGCGGAGGATGCCGTCGTACTGGGGTTGAGTTTCATCAGGATGGTTTTCGTAGCAACACCCCCGCTGTCCGCAGTCATGCTGAATGTACCGGAGTAGCCGTAGCTGGTCGTCCAGGTGGAGCCATCGATGGCAAATACTCCGATCTGTGTTCCGCTGGTAAGGTAGGTCCCGACCTTCAGATTGGAAACCGTACTGCCCGCGGTCAGTCCGCTGATGCGCAGCGTGACGGCTGTTACCTCTCCCGGACGGACCGTGCCGGGGAGATATGCGCTGTAGCGGGAGCTGCCCGCGGTGGAAACGGTGTAGGTATTTGTTGCAAGATCGGTGCTGCCCTGCTTCAGCCGCACACTGAAGGTTCCGGATGCGCTGCCGTCCAGCTGGAAGATCATGGTCTTGGACGCGCTTCCGTCGGCATCGGTGGTGATGGAGAAATCGGAGCTGTATCCGCTGGCGGCAGGCAGGGTGCCGCCCACATCGGCGAATTTACCGATCTGCGTCCCACCGGTGACATAGGCTCCCAGTTTGAATCCGGTGTAGGTGGTGTTTGCGGTAAGTCCCGAGAAGTAGACCGTCAGAGGCAGTACCTGCCCTGCCGGAATCTGAGACGGCATCGCAACCGTGTAGGTGCTGTAGGTACCGGTGGACGATCCGGTGTAGCCGTAGGACCCGGACTTGAACGTGGACGGATCGTACCATTTATAGCCGGAGGCGGGAGTCGCCCAGGGCTCGGTCTGAGGTTCGGTGGAGGCGGAGGGCGTCTCATAGCTGTACAGAGTCGTCGGGGTATCCAGCGTGATTCCCTGTGTGGAGAAGCTGGTATAGCTCTCCTGCGCCGCCAGCCAGTTAATCAGCTGAACCAGCAGGGTTGCGTCGTTGACTTCGGAGAAGCCGTCATAGGTTGTTTTCGTGCCGCCGGTCTCTTCTTTCAGGTATTTTGGCGAAGCGTCCTCCACGGCGGAGGAGTCCCCGATGAATGCGGCCTTGCCGGCGCCGACCTTGGAAATTGCGACGAATGCGCCCTCTGCAGTGCCGCCGCCGTTGTAAACGCCGTCGTCAACAGCACTGGACCACTTGTTGCTGGCGGTCAGGCCGGAGGGAAGATAGACAATCCCCTTTGCGATGGTGGGGTCCAGGATCGCCAGCGTTGCCCCGGCATGCATGGCGACACCGGTAACGTTCTGGGTGATATTGAAGCACTGGTCGGGGCTGACGATTCCGTTGGCGGTGATGTCGCCAAGCGCGTTATAGCGGAACCGGACGCCGAAATTTGTCGCCAGCCAGTCGCTGCTGGCAACGCCGGACATGGCAGCGGAGGAGGCCTCTTCCGTACTCATGCCGCTGGTGGGATCTGCGTAGGCGCCGCGCCGGTAGCCGTTGAAGACCTCCGCCGCATCCCAGCGGTTCTTGTTGCGGTCGGCATTATAGTGGTCGGCGATGAAGAAAATGCTGCCGCCGTTCTGGACATATTGCACCAGAGCAGCCTGCTCGGTGGTTTTAAAGGGGATGTTCGCTTCGGGAAGCACAAAGACGCTGTAACCGGACAATTCCGAGTATGTAATGGGTGTGTTCGTCCGAAGCTCGGTCACGGTGTAGCCTGTGTTTGCAAGCGCGTTTGCAAAGCTCGAAAATCCGCCGTCGATGACCCAGTCTGCCGCGCCGGCGGTTTCCCCGTGTGTGTTATCAAACAAAATGCTGTATCCGTTTGCCGTGGTAGGCTGAATGCTGGGCGCGGGATTGGAATAGTTCTCCGCATTCACTTTGACCGGGATGAAGAATTGAAAGAGCAACGCAAGGGCCATAAAACAGCTGAGAATTTTGACAGTTTTCTTTTCCATGGTGTCTCCTTTCACTCCCCGTGTCTTTTTTTCTTCTCGACTCATGCTTAAAACAATGAAACGGTATGCTACTACCTGAAGTATAGCATACCGTTTCTTAAAAAAAATTCCTGTTTTAGGTTAAATTTTCCCTCTGTGCGGTCGAGGAGTCCGTATGCTGCAGATCGGTAAAGTAGTAACCGATTAATTCCTCAAATGCCAGGATAACCCGCCCGAAAAATGGATTTGGCAGTCCGCCGATCAGCGTCTGCTTGGAGCCGTCCACAATGAACGTGATGTCGGAAAGCTGGGCCAGAGTGGAGTCCTCCCGCTTGGTGAAGGAGACCACCTTGAATCCGTTCTGGCGTGCGGTTTTCACATCGTCGATGACGGAGTTGGACTCCCCGCTCTGGGAGACGGCGATGATGACGGAGGGGTCGATGTTGGTGACCAGCTGCTTGCTGTTTTCATGGAAGAGCATGAAATCGTAGAAGTGGACGCTGTTGAACACCATAAAGCCGCACACCGCCAGCCGCTGCACGATGTAATCCGCCACCAGCGCCGAAAAACCATTGCCCACCGCGAACAGCTTCTGATTCTGCACCTGCTGCAGCAGACGGCAGAAAGCCGTGCCTTTTTCGCTGTCGTAATTGTCAATCAGTTCGTGCAGCGCTCCGGCCTGAGCGCTCTGACTGTAGATGTTGACCCGCTGGGAAAGATGGTAGTATAGCTCGCTGTATCCGTCAAATCCCAGGCGTTTGCACATCTTCATAATGAAGGTAGGCGACACAAAATTTTCGGCCGCGATCTGCTGAATGCCGCTTCGCTTTTCACCGCACTCAATGTGGTGGATGATGCTGGTGACAATCTTAGTCTCCTCTTCGGACAGCAGATTCGTTAAAATGTAGTAATTCCCGTTCATGGGGCGCCTCCCTTCAGACTTTGCAGGTCAAAAAACGGTCACCGCCGCCAGTCTGTCCGCCGGCGGGAATGAAAACTGTGAGCCCGGTACAGATTTATTATGCACGAAATTTGGAAAAGTGCAAGAAGAGCGGGGCGGGCCGTCAGCCGAATCCCGGCTTGACAAGCGGAGAAAGAGAGATTAAAATTTGGAGGCTAATAGACAGGAAGCTAACAGTTAGGAGGCTTATTATGCGGGACTTGCTGCAGATGGCGCTGTTCAGCGCCTGGCAGGCTCAGCGCAGGCGGATCCGGCCCGATATGGCTCGGATCGGTCTTTCCGTGGGGCAGCCCAAGGTGCTGGACTATCTCTCCCGGCGGAATAATTGTATGCAAAAGGACATCGCCGCTGCGCTGGACATCGAGCCGGCCACGGTGTCCCAGCTGCTGGGCAACATGGAACAGGCGGGACTCATCAGGCGGTCGGAGCCGTCACAGCGCAGACGCGCCGAATCCGTCTCCATCACCGAAAAGGGGCTGACCGCCTATGGGAAGTGGCGAGAGCTCTGCCTGGAGGTGGAGACCGTCTCCCTGCAGGGCTTTACCGGGGAGGAACGGGCCCGCTTTCTCGATTATCTGGCCCGGATGTACGAAAATCTCACGGGCCGGGTCATGGAATAGCGGGAAAGCGGGGAGGGGCACATGTACAAAAGGCTGTTTGTTTATTTTAAGGGATACCGGAAAGAACTGACCGGCGCAGTGGTCTGCGTCGTGCTGGAGAGCGTTTTCGAGATCGTTATTCCGCTGATTATGGCGGGCATCATTGATGTGGGCGTGGTGAGCCGGGACCGGACTTACATCCTGATGCGGGGATTTGCCATGGTGGTCTGCGCGCTTGTCTCCCTGACGCTGGGCGCGTTTTACGCCCGCCTGGCAGCCCGGGCCGGCCAGGGCTTCGGCGCGGCGCTGCGGGCGGCCGAGTACCGCAGGGTGCAGAGCTTTTCCTTTTCCAACATGGACCGGTTCAGCACGCCGTCTCTCATCATGCGGCTCACCGGCGACGTGACGATCCTGCAGAACGCCATCAGCAACGGTCTGCGGCCCATTGTCCGTGGGCCGGTGATGCTCATCCTGGCCATCTCCATCTCTGTCACCATGAGTGCGAAGCTGGCCTTCGTCTTTCTGGTGGCGGCGCCTGTTCTGGCCGTCTGTCTCTATCTGATTCTGCGGAAGCTGAGTCCCATGTACCGGGGCATGCAGCGCGCCATGGACCGGGTGAACGCCATCGTGCAGGAAAACCTGATCGCCATCCGTACGGTCAAGTCCTATGTGAAGGGCGGCAGCGAGGCCGAGAAATTTGCCGGGGTGAATGCGGAGTACAGGGATGCCTCCCAGAGCGCCTTTCACTACGCCGCGCTGAACATGCCCTGCTTTCTGACGGTCATGTACGCCACCATTCTCTGCCTGCTGTGGTTCGGGGGAAACTTTATCATGGCCGGCACCATGCAGGTCGGAGAGCTGACCGGCTTTCTGAGCTATGTCCTCCAGATTCTCAACTCCCTCATGATGATCTCCAACGTGTTCCTGATGCTCAGCCGATCCACCGCCTCCGTCAGCCGGATCTGCGAGGTGCTGGACGAGACGCCCGAGATCGCGGACGGCCCCGGCGGCATTGAGGTGACCCGGGGAGAGATCGAGTTCAGCCACGTCTCGTTCAAGTACAGCGCCGCCGCGAAGGAGGAGGTTCTCTCGGACATCAATCTCCACATCGGAGCCGGACAGACGGTGGGCATCATCGGCGGAACCGGTTCGGCCAAGTCTTCGCTGGTGCAGCTGATTCCCCGGCTGTATGACGTCAGCGGCGGGAGTTTGAAAATCGACGGGCACGACGTGCGGGAGTACTCGGTGGCCCACCTGCGCCGTGCCGTGGGCATGGTGCTGCAGAACAACACCCTCTTCTCCGGCACCATCCGGGATAATCTCCGGTGGGGTGACGAGGACGCGCCGGACGGGGAGCTGGACTGGGCCTGCGCCGACGCCTGCGCGGATGAGTTCCTCTCCCGCTTCCCGGAGGGATACGACACCGACCTGGGGCAGGGGGGCGTGAACATCTCCGGTGGGCAGAAGCAGCGGCTGTGCATCGCGAGGGCGCTGCTGCGGCGGCCGAAGGTGCTGATTCTGGACGACTCCACCAGCGCTGTGGACACGGCTACGGAGGCAAAGATCCGGGAGCGGATTTCCCGGGATCTGCGGGATACCACGAAACTCATCATCACACAGCGCGTCGCCGCCATTGAGGGGGCGGATCTGATTGTGGTGCTGGACAACGGGCGCATCGACGCGGTGGGCACCCACGACCGGCTGCTTCGGGAAAACCGCATCTATCGGGATATCTATGAGTTTCAAAAGAAGGGGGCGGCGGTCTGATGGCGGCGGTTGTAAGAGAGCACGCAAAACCAAAAAACATGCGCAGGACGCTGAAATTTCTGTCCCGCTATTTCAAAAAGCACGCTGCCGTTCTGACCCTTGTAACTGTACTGATTGTCATCGGGGCCGGCGCCAACGTGCTGGGTACTTACCTGGTGAAACCCATTGTGAACAACTACATCGTCCCCGGTGACATCCGGGGGCTTGTGCACATTCTCGCGATTCTGGGCGGGATCTACCTGGCCGGCGTGGCCGCCACCTACGGCTACTCCCAGATCATGGTGAAAGTGGCGCAGAAGATCGTGCAGGAGCTGCGGGACGACCTGTTCCGCCATGTGCAGACGCTGCCCATGCGCTTTTTTGACACCCGGACCCACGGTGAGCTGATGAGCCGCTTTACCAGCGACATCGATACCATTGCCGAGGCGCTGAACAACAGTGTGGCCGTTATGATCCAGAGCTTCGTCATCATCCTGGGAACCTTCGCAGCGCTGCTGCTGCTGAGCGTCCGGCTGACCGCGATCGTGGCTGTCGCCTTTGTGGGCATGTACCTGTTCATCCGTCACAGCGGAAAAAAGAGCCATGAGTATTTTACCTTCCAGCAAAAGCATATGGGCAGTCTGAACGGCTTTATTGAGGAGATGGTGGCCGGGCAGAAGGTGGTGAAAGTGTTCAACCACGAGGAGAAGGACTTTGCGGAGTTCTCCCGGCGCAACCGGAACCTGCAGGATGCCGCCACCGGAGCGCTGACCTACTCCGGGCTGATGATTCCCGTCATCGTCAGTATCTCCTATCTCAACTACGCCATTTCGGCCTGCGTGGGCGCGTTCTTCGCCATTGCTGGGATTGTGGATCTGGGGACGCTGGCCTCCTATCTGGTGTTCGTACGCCAAACGGCCATGCCCGTCAACCAGTTCTCCCAGCAGGCCAATTTCGTTCTGGCCGCCCTGGCCGGCGCGGAGCGCATTCTGGAGGTCATGGAGGAACCGCCCGAGACGGACAACGGCTCCGTCACGCTGGTCAACGCGGCGCTCAGCCCGGACGGAACGGCTGCGGAGAGCCGGGAGGCCACCGGGCGGTGGGCGTGGAAAAAGCCGGACGGGACGCTGGTTCCCCTGCGGGGTGACGTCCGGCTCAACGATGTGGTCTTTTCCTATACCCCCGGGGTGCCGATTCTGAAGGGGCTGAGTCTTTATGCCAAGCCCGGTCAGAAGATCGCCTTCGTGGGCTCCACCGGCGCGGGGAAAACCACCATCGCCAACCTGCTGAACCGATTTTACGATGTCGATGCCGGCAGCATGACCTATGACGGCATCGACGTGCGGGACATCCGCAAGGACGCCCTGCGCCACGCCATCGCCGTAGTGCTGCAGGATACCCACCTGTTCTCCGGCACCATCTCGGACAATATCCGCTACGGCTGGCCGGAGGCCGGGATGGAGGACGTAATCCGGGCGGCGAAGCTGGCCAACGCGGATTCCTTCATCCGCCGTCTGCCCGAGGGCTACGACACCGTGCTCCGGGGGGACGGGTCCAACCTGAGCCAGGGGCAGCGTCAGCTGCTGGCCATCGCCCGGGCCGCCATCACCGATCCGCCGGTTCTCATTCTGGACGAGGCCACCAGCTCCGTGGATACCTACACAGAACGGCTCATCGAAGCGGGAATGGACCGCCTGATGGAGGGACGCACCGTCTTCGTCATTGCCCACCGGCTTTCCACCGTCCGCAACGCCAAGGCCATCCTTGTACTGGAGCAGGGCACCATCCTGGAACGGGGCAGCCACGACGAGCTGGTGGCGGAGAGGGGCCGCTATTATCAGCTTTATACCGGTCAGTTCGAGCTTTCGTAAGTGCACGGAGCCACCCGGACAAAATGCGGAGGTAGACATCGACGGTACCGTCTTTGTCTACCTCGATTTTTGCAATCAGCTGCTTGAGCTGCGCGTTGCTCAGATTCCGAACCGATACAAAGGCGGCGAAATTCCGGAGGATCTCGTCCGCGGCGCGGCTGGGTGCGCCTTCGTCCGGAGCAGCTTCCCGCCGCAGCTCCTCCTCCAGCCGCGCCTGCTCCTCCCGGCCGGAGGAGAGCCTCTCCTCCAGTTCCCGGCGGGTCAGCAGGTCGTCGGCATACAGCTCCAGATAGCGCTGCCGCTGCTTTTCCAGCCGTGCCAGCCGGGCGCGCAGGGTCTTGGAACGGGAGGGATCGCACAGTTCCCGTCCGGCGCGGCTCAGCTCCCGGCGGAGAATCTGCTCCGCGTGATGCCGGTCGCTCAGGAGGGAGAGAAAGTACTCGTCCAACTGGGCGCACAGCTCCGCTTCGTCCACCGCCGCCGCGTTGGCGCAGGCCTCCGGTCCCTGCCCGTTGTGCCGGGAGCAGACCCAGCGGACATAGGTATTCTGATAGGTTCGCACCATGCGCCGGAAGGAGCGGCCGCATTCCCGGCACCGGATCAGCGTGGAGAACAGGTGCTGGGCGCTGTGCCGCGTTCCGTTCTCGGCGAGCGCCTGATGCCGGGAGCGCATCAGACCGGCGGCCTGCCGGAACTGGTCATCGCCGATGATCCGCAGCTCCGGACGGTCGGCGATCAGCCAGTCGGCACGATCCCGATTTGCCCGGGCGCTGGTGAGAAAGTCCGAAACCTCCTGTTTGCCGTTGATTACCTTTCCAGTGTAGAGCGGGTTGATCAGAATCCGCCGAACCGCGCTCTGATTCCATGCAAAGCCCCGCTTGGTTTTCAGCCCCTGCCCGTTCAGCAGCCCCGCGATCCGGCCGGCGCCCGTGCCGTCCTGCGTGTACCAGTCGTAGATCCGGCGGACGACGGCCGCCTCTTCACTGTTGACGGACAGGGAGAAGCAGTCGCCCTCGGCCTTGTCGTAGCCGTAGACCAGGTTGGGAACCCGCCCTCGCTCGGCGTTCATCCGCTTGCCGAACTTGACACGTTTGGACAGACTGGCGGACTCCTCCTGGGCAAGGGCGCCGAAGACGGTGAGGATGAACTCGCTGTCCCCCATGGCGGTCATGTTGGCGGTGAGAAAGACCGTCTCGATGCCCAGGGCTTTTAGCCGCCGCACGCTCTGCAGCAGGTCCACCGTGTTGCGTGCCAGCCGGGAGATGTCCTTAACCACTACCAGCTGAAAAAGCCCCCGCTCCGCGTCGGTCATCATCTGCTGGAACTCCCTGCGGCGTCTGACCTTGGTGCCGGACAGCCCCTCGTCTGCATAGAGGCGGATGAGACTGTGGCGGTTTTTTTCCGCGTATTCCACAAAGAACCGTTTTTGGGTCTCCAGACTGTTCAGCTGGTCGGCTTTGTCGGTGGAAACGCGGCAGTAGGCGGCGATGTTCATGGCGGAGATACCTCCCTGCAAACAGAATGGGGGATGGGTGGCTCCGACTCCGTAGAAGTGCCGGCGGAACGTTCCGGGTCGGCGGCCATCCGCGACAGAGCGGAGCGCACCAGCAGCGCCAGCAGGCGGTCGGTAAAGGCGGACGGGTCGTCCGCAGGATGGATGCGCACGGTCATAGGGCGCCCCCCCGCCGAAACGGGCCGGAGAGCCGGCGCGGGAGAAGATGGCCTGCCTCCCCGAAGGGCTGTGCCCGTTGTGAACCGTTCCGGTTCGGTGCACCTTTATGTACGGTGGATTTGGAAATACCAAACTTTTTGGCGGCGGCGCGGACGGTCGTCCGATTCTCTATAATGTACTGGGCGAGCATACAGGCTCGTTCCTCGATGTTTCCCTTCAAGAAGCAACACTCCCTGCCTCATGTTGTTGTATCCTATGCTCGCCCCGGACGGGATATGCGTGGGGCAGGGAGTGCCGTGCAATCTTTTGCGGCAGCGGCGAGAAACGAGGGGGGATCGCAAAAGGCAGGGAGGCCATTCGCCCGCCTGCCTTTTGCGTATACTTGGGAGGAAGTCTTCTCCAGGATGCCTGCTGAGATCCGGCGCCGAGGGAATTATTTGGCCTTCTGTGCGAAGGTGTTGTCAACCAGCTTGCTGAAGTCCACCCACTGGCTGTGTTCGAGCTGTCCGGCGGTCTCCATGACCGTCTCCAGCCGCTCCAGAGATTCCTGCTTCATAACGGGGGTGTCGTTCCAGGCGTCAATATCCTTGTACCGCTGGGCCACGGTGGTCAGAATGTCCACGCCGGTGTCCGGGAACTGATCGGCGATGGCCTTGGCAATCTCCTCGGCAGAGTGCTCCTGGACCCATTTTTGCCCCTTGGCGACGGCGTTGGTGAAGCTCTGGATCACGTCGGCGTGGTCTTTGATGTAGCTCTGGTCGGCGAAGTAGGCGGTGTAGGGAATCTCGCCGCTCTCCTGGCCGATGGAGGTGAGGATGTAGCCCTTGCCGGCCTGCGCCACCTGGGTGGCGGTGGGCTCAAACAGCGTCACATAATCGCCGTTGCCGCCGGTGAAGGAACCGGCCATCATGTTGAACTGCACGCTGGTATCCACGGTGGCATCCGTGCCCGGCACGATGCCGTTCTGCCGCATGACGTACTCCAGCGTCATCTCGGGAACGCCGCCGGCTCTGCCGCCGATGATCGTTTTACCCCGCAGATCCTCCCAGGAAAACACTGCGTCGGAGCGGCCCACCAGGAAGGAACCGTCCCGCTTCGTCAGCTGGGCGAATACCACAGGATAGTCCTCCTTGCCCTGATTCATGACGTAGATGCAGGATTCCGGCCCGGCCAGGCCGATGTCGGACTGACCGGACACCACGGCAGTCATGACCTTGTCGGCGCCGCCGCCGTTGGTCAGCTCGATGTTCAGACCCTCCTCATCAAAGAAGCCCTCCTTCAGCGCCACATACTGCGGTGCGTAAAAGACGGAATGGGTGACCTCGTTGAGACGGACGGTGGTTGTGGTCTGCTTTGTCTGGCCGCAGCCGCAGCAAAGACTGAGCAGCATCAGGGAGAAGAGCAGAAACGAGAAAATTTTTTTCATACAATCACTCCTAAACGTTTTTCCAGCAATTTTTCCAGCCATAGTACAAACTGGTACATGACCACGGCGGCCACGGCCAGCAGCAGGACGGTTGTCATGACCAGATCCATGTTGAATACCTGAGACCCGTATACGATCAGATACCCAAGTCCGGCCTTGGAGACCAGAAATTCGCCCATAATCACGCCCACCCAGGACAGCCCCACGTTTACCTTCAGGGTGTTGAACAGCGTGGCGTAGTTGGACGGAAACACCAGCCGGGCGAAAATCTGCCAGCGGCTGGCCCCCAGCGTCCGCATAAGCTGGATCTTCCTCGGGTCGGTGGAGAGGAAGCCCAGATGCATATTCAAAATGGTGACAATAATGGAGATCGCCAGCGTCATGGCGATGATGGACGCGGTTCCTGCTCCGATCCAGACGATGAAAATGGGGCCAAGAGCGGTTTTGGGCAGGGCGTTCAGCACCACCAGATAGGGGTCCATAATCCGGGATACAAAGTCGCTCCACCACAGTCCTATGGCCACCAGCGTGCCCAGCGCCGTGCCCAGGGTAAAGCCCACAATGGTTTCATAGCAGGAGGTACCCAGGTGAAGCCACAGGTCTCCTGAGCGATACAGCCCGCTCAGCGTGGAGAGAACCCGGGACGGGCTGCTGACAATAAAGACATCAATCCAGCCCATGCGGGCGGACAGTTCCCACAGGCCGAAGAAGGCGATGAGCAGAAACAGCTGCGCAAAGCGAACGGCGGCCTTGCGCCGCTTTCGGGCCCGCAGATAGGCGAGCCTCTGGGTGGAAGGGCTGCTTTCAGACATTGACATCCAGCTCCTTCCATATGGAATTGAAAAATGTACGAAACTCCGGTGCATCCCGCCGTTCCATGGGGGAGAGATTGCGCAGGGGCCCCAAATTGTGAATTGCCTTGACGACAGCCGGCCGGTGGGACAGCACCACGACCCGGTCCGACATGCTGATTGCTTCGGAAATATCGTGTGTGACCAGTAAAGCGGTTTTGTGCTCCTGACGGATGATGCGGTGGATGTCTGCGGAGACCGAGAGTCTGGTTTGATAGTCCAGGGCGGAAAACGGTTCATCCAGCAGCAGAATGCAAGGTTCGGTGGCCAGCGTCCGGATCAGCGCGCACCGCTGGCGCATGCCGCCCGACAGCTGCGAGGGCCGCTTGAGGGCGAACTCCGACAGCCCATAGCGCTCCAGAAGCTCATGGACGTGGGCGCGCCGTTCCGGCGTGTTCTGCCGGCGGATTTCCAGTCCCAGCGTCACATTGCTCCAGATGGAGCGCCACTCAAACAGCTGATCCCGCTGCGGCATAAAGCTGATTTTGGCGGAGGGCGCCGTGACGGCCTCGCCATCTACCAAAATCACGCCGGCGGACGGCTTTTCCAGCCCCGCGATCAGGGACAGTAGCGTAGATTTTCCGCAGCCGGAAGGCCCCACAATGCTGACGAATTCTCCGTCTTCCATGCTGAATGAGACATCTCTCAGGGCCTCGACCTCTCCATCCGGCGACTGATACGTCAGGGCAACCCGCTGGAGATCAATAATCATGCCCGGATAATCCTCCTTTGGTTCAATGGAAACAGCTTCCACGCTCATAGTATGTTGGAGGAGCGGAGATTGCGAATCGAACCCTGGGCGCACAGCCTGCTTTTTCCGCCTGAGCGCCTGAAGAGCGTCGCCCGCCGACCGTGCAAAAAGCCCGCAGCCGATCGGCTGCGGGCTTTTTGCATTCGATTTCGCATGGGATAGGAAGAGGGCGGTCAGGTTTTTGTACACCGCACGACCACCCGGCTGGCGCCCCCATAGGTGCAGGTAAACAGCGTCAGGTCCCAGTCGCTGCCGGAGATGATATCCCCCAGCCCCTTCTCCCCGTCCACGGTCTCGGTCTCGGTAACCTGATAGCTGTAAACCGCCCCGTCCACGGCGGTAAATTCCACGGTGTCGCCGGCCTTCAAGTCGCTGATGTGACCGAAATGCCGGGCGTAGTTGTGGGCCAGAACAATCATCTGTCCGTCGGGACTGCCGCTGTAACGGCAGGGTGCGGCTCTCAGATTCGGGTAGCTCCACTGGGAGATGACCGGAAGCCGGATGTCGATTGCGGGGATGGAGAGCGCGCCGATGATGTCATAGTTTTTCACGGTGACGCTCTTGGGCGTATCGCTCTCGGACTGCGTTTCCGGCTGAGTCTCGGACAAAGCGGAATCTTGTCCGCCCGCGTCCGCGTCGTTGTCCTCCTCGGTGCCAAGGGCCATGGCCTGATCCAGCAGGGCGGCGAGATCGGCGGCCTCTTCGGCGGCCTGGGCCGATACCCGGCTGTTGTACACGTAGAGGGCTGCGGCCGCAAGAACGCAGCAGCAGCCCACGATGATCAGAAGGAACCCGCCTCTACGACTTCTCATGCTTCTTCCTGCGGTTGGCGGCCACGCCACCCACGATCAGCAAAGCGCCTGCCGACAGCAGCACCGGAATGGGCCACTGAACCAGACCGGTCTGCGGGGCCGCCAGAGGAACCGCACCGTCCGGAAGATCGGATACGGGGACATCTGTGGCCAGTGTGCCGTAGCTGTTGGTGATGGTGTAGGCATTCTCTGTGTGTTTGACGGAAGAGATATAGCCGCTTGGCACATTCAGCTCCGCCACGGACCATGCGGAGTCAGTGCCCAAAGCGGTCCAGGCGTAGGACCAGCTGTTGGAATCGTCCAGCGTAACGGTCTGGCTGACGGTTCCGTCCTTGAGCAGCCCAACGGTGACGCTGGCGGGGCGATAGGACTCGTATCCTTTGTCGTTCCAAACCTTGTTTACGGTGAGTGCGCCGCCCAGCGGGACGGTTTCATAGGTGTTGGTGATGGTGAATGCGGCGGTGGCGCCGCTGGACACGGAGTCAACCGTGCTGATATAGCCGTCGGGCACGCCGGTCTCATCCACCGTCCAGGTGTCGTCGGAATCCAGCCCGGTCCATTTGTACGTCCAGCTGTTGCCTGCGCTAAGCGTCTGGGCCTTGCCGTAGGCGATGCCGTTCCGGAGCAGAGAGACGGTGATGCTGGCGGGACGGTGGCTCTCAAAGCCCGCGTCGTTCCACGCCTTGACAACCAGCACGTTCATGCTGCTGGAGGAGGGGGAGCTGGAATAGCCCAGCTTGGGATTCGCGCTGATTGCATAGTTCCAACCGGTTCCCTCCTCATCCGTTGCAGGAATCGTGACCAGGAAGGGAGAGGCGACGGTGTAGTTGCCCGGTGCGCTGGTCTGCACCACCAGATATACGCCCAGGGGCAGGCCGGAGACGGTGTCCGAGCTGCTCGCCAGCGCAATGACGTCCTCTGGCGCTGCGTTGCCAGCATACCGCGCAAGGGCGGCCGCGGCGGATTCCAGCTTGCTGGCCGTGCTGATGTCGTTCAGATCCACGGCGTTGCCGGAGGAATCCTCCGCGTCCTGAAACACGCCGGTCAGATTGTACTGGGGCGCGGCCGATTCCCGGTCGATTTCGGCCACCAGATAAATGTTGAACGTGCATCCGGTGACGACGGTGTTATTGTATTTCGGCTGGATCGTCAGTGAGCCCGTCGTGGTCCAGTCGATAACCGAAGCGGCCAGCGTCGAAACGCTCAGACCGGCCAGCAGCAGTATGACCGTCAGCAGTGCAGCCAGCAATCGTATCTTTTTTTTAAAAGATGTGCTCATTGCTTTCCTCCAGTCGGTAATTGCGGTTTAATATGCCACGCCGAACAGATCCATAATCCGCTCGGACACTCGGACAAAGAAAGTGATGGTTGCTTCAAAGACGCCTGAAAAACCGACAAGCAGCTTATGTCCAAATTTCTGCAATCCGGTTTGGTTTTTCTGTGACTCGGAATTTTGAGAAATTGTCGTTTCGGAGTAATCCGCCGGATTTTGAATCCGGGTGCCCCGGATCAGAAGCCGGTGGGTGTTGATGCCGTATGGCGTGCAGGTGACGAGCGTCACATAATCCTGGCCGGGTACAATGCTCAGCGCATCCACGTCGCTGGGCAGGACCGTGAGAATCTGATCGACCTGATAGGTCAGCGTGTCGCCCAGAATTTTGAGGGCAAAGGTATCGCCGAGCTGCAGCTGATCCACATCGGTGAAGAGCTGGGCGGAGGGCATCCCGGTGTGTGCGGAGAGAACCGCGTGGGTGCCGGCGCCGCCCACCGGGAGGGAGGAGCCCTGCAGGTGGCCTACGCCGACGGAGAGAACCTCCTCTCCGGTGCCGTGATAGATGGGGAGCTGGACATTGATCTTATCAATTTCAATATACCCCATGACGTCGTCATCGTCAACATTCAGCAGCGACCAGTAGTCGCCGGTATGAGCCTCCCCGTTTTCCTGCCCCGCAGCGAAAGCGTCCTTGACGGTGGTGCTGCCTGCGGCGAGCCTGGCGTTGTATTCCCGCGCCGCCTGCAGATAGGAGCTGTAGTCCTGATAATTCAGGGTCGACACCGTGTCAACATAGGTATCGATCGCCCGGGTCTGGTTTTTGACGTTGATGTAGTTGCTCATCTGCGGATAGAGCAGAACGCACATGCCGATCATGACAATCAGGACAAAGGGAACCAGCACCGCGGTGCGCCGGAGGATGCGTTTGAGCTTTTTTCGGGTTGTTTCCTTCATGGGCACCTCGGTATCGCGCCCGCGGCGGGGCGGCGGAATCATTCCCGCGGGGCGGGGCTGCCGCCCCGCGGGAGAGTGGTTTGAATCCAGAGGATTATTCGCCGAACAAGCGCTTGCGGTTCAGGAAGAGGAAGGCGCCCGCGCCCAGCAGGATGGCGATGCCGCCCACGGTGAACAGAACCGTGCCCGCGCCGCCGGTGCCGGGGAGGAAGATGTTGGAGGTGTTGGTAATGGTGGAGCTGCCTGCGGCAGTGGTTCCGACAGTCACAGTAAAAGCGCCGGTGGGAAGAGAATAGCCGGTGGGCGCCTTGGTCTCAACCAGGTAGTAGGTGCCGTCTTCCACCTGATGCATGGTGGCATGGCCGGCGGCATCGGTGTTCAGACTGCTGATCTTGTAGAAGGTGGTGTCCGCGGGGGCGGTGCCAAGAGCAGTCAGCGCGGTCAATGCGGCACCCGTTGCTTCGGCAGCGCCGGAGTTGGTCTTCAGATTGGCGACCTGAGCGGCGGTGAACGCGGCATACACATCAAACCCGGCATTGGGCAGAACCTCTGAAGCGTTGGCGGAATTCACCTTGGTGATGGTAAACTGGTTGGTGTGCACGGTTGCGGTGGCCGTCACGGTGGAGGTCCCGGAACCGTAGGGATTGCTGCTGTAGGTCAGGGCGGCGGTGTTGGTCAGATCGGCGGTAACAACATTGTTCAGAGAATCGCTGCTCAGAATCCCCTTGTAGGTCAACGTCAGCGTCTGGCCGGCATATGCGGCGATATTGGCATAGGTGAACGCATACACGCCGGAGCTGAAATCAGTACTGTCCAGAATCTGCGTGCCGGCGGTGTTCTTGATGACCAGAGAGCCGGGCACATAGGACACGCCGGCGGGCAGAGTGTCGGTCACAGTGAAGGTTCTGTTGGTTGCGGAGGAGGGATAGGAGGGAACACCGACGGTGATGGTGTAGTTGATGTTATCGAAAGCGCTGACAATGGCATTGTCGTCATCCGCCGCGAGCTTGGTGATGGTGGGAATAGAGACCTTGCTTACTAGAGTAACCGCGTCCAGTGCATAGAACTTGATACCCTCCAAGGTTTCGATCGTCGGTATCACATTGGCGGTCATAATCTGATAGACATAGGCTCCGCTGGTGGCGTTGCCGGTACCGAGAACCAGATACTGGCCCAGCGGAAGACTGGAAATGGAGCAGGTTTTTTCAGAGCCCGCAGTATCTGTGTATGTAGTGGTAACACTATTGGCCTTGATCCAGGCGGCCAGCTCGCCCTGTACGCTCTCCAACGTGGGTGAGGTGGAATTGCTCAGGGTGGAGTATTGCGCTACGTTCATACTTTTACCGGTGAAGAAATCTGCCACGCTGGAATCAAACGCGTAGGAGAGGGAGTTGCTGGCGGCAGTGTAGGTGACATCCACGATGCGGTAAGCCGCGAAGGTGTCGCCCGCGTTCTGGGCGGTGATGTTAATGGTGCCTGTGGTGCTCTCAGTAACAGTGACTGGAGTGGCGAAGGCGACGGTGCTCAGACTGAACGTAAGAACCAGAACAATCAGAACTGCAGATAACTTTTTCATGTTCATATCCATTCTCCTTTTAAATATTGTATTTCAAATCTTCATTCTTAGAGTTTTGGCTTCCCTTGTTGTGATTTGCCGGGGAAACAGCAGATGGCTCGCTTCTTTCCTCTGGACAGTTCCATCCACAGTCCGATAGCCCCTCCTGCCAAAATCAGCGTGCCGACAACTTGGAACCAGACCGTTCCGATTCCGCCGGTGATCGGCAGCGTAAAGCCCGGCTGATACTCGTTTGTCACCGCGATTTCCGGGACTGCGGCGCCGGAATAGGTGCCGCAGGCGAACATGGCCCACTGATTGGAGGCTTGTATGGTCAGCGTTCCAGAGCTCGGATCGTACCGAATTGTACCGCCCCGGAAGGAGAACCCGGTCTGAATCAGGGCATTTCCGGAGAAGAAAGCAACCTCCGTATTGATGTCCGTAATATTGGGACTGAATGCGATGGAATCGTTGTCATTGATGATTGCCGCCACCGCCTGGCGCTGCCCGACGGACAGGGGCTGATCCGTCCATACGAAATATTTTTCGTTGGGTCCGGTTAGCTTTACGACAATCATATTGATGAGACCGACGTTGAATTGTGAAGTTGCGCAGGCGGTCGTTTCTCCGCTGGACTGATACGTCAGGACGGGGCTGGCCGTTGTGAGTATCGAGTCGAACCCGGTGGAGCCGGCCAGCGAGTAATCGGTGAAGAGCGTGTTCGCTCCGGTTTCGGAGACGGTGTACGCTCCGGCCGTCAGGCCCTCCACCTTCCAGGCCAAAGTCAGGCCATTCCGTGTGGCACCGCTGAGATACAGCGTCGCGGCGGGGGTATCTTCTCCGCTCTTGGTGAGCTGGATGAAATAGCTCAGATTGTCGGACGCCGTTTCCATCATACTTGTCAGCATGGCCTCGGTAATTCCGCTGAAAGTCTTGCGCACGGTCAGATACGGAGTATCCGGCGTGGTTTCCTGCGTATAGGAATTGGTGAAGCAGACGGAGGCGGCCGTGCCGCTGACCGTGAAGCTGACGGTCTTGGTTTCGGTAATGTCGCTCAGAGTTCCCTGCGCGGTTCCGCCCTGCACTCCGGTCAGGCTGTAACCCGAGGCGTCCGGAACAGACTCTGTAATCGTGTAGCTGCCGTTTGTAACGTTGGAGAAGCTGGCGATGTACGGAGTTCCGGCGACGAAGGTATCCTTATTGAGTACAATGCTTGTGGTCGCAATAGGGATATCGTCCTGCTTAAGTATAAACGTCACGGTGTATCCTCCGGCTGGGATGGCGTCGGCGGTCAGACCGCTGAACGTTTTGGATACCGTTACCGCTCCGCTTTCAAAATAGAGCCGCAGGGTGGTTTTTCCGTCCCGCACATACCAGGAGGTAGAACCGAAAACACCGTAGTTGGTGTCGCTTGAGCCATAGCCCAGCTTTGTCGCCGTCAGGGAGTACAAACTGCTCAGAGCGGCGTAGTGAGAGGCCGCGGTAGCGTCCACCAGAGTACCTGCCGACGGATTCAGCAGACCACTGTCCGTATAGGTTTCCTTTACACCGTTGACATAATATTCAATGGTATACGGGAGCTGCTGAGAGAAGGAAACGTCGTCCAGCAGATTGCCGATGGTCTTGTCTGTTGGGTGGTTTTTCTCATAGGCGGTAGTGCCCGCCACAAAGAAGAACCGGGTCAGATACTGGCCGGAAGAAACATTGTATGCATCCCCCGAATTGTTATGGCCATACCACTGTGAAGCGTTGTCAGAGAGATCCCAAACCTGTGCGCTGGAAATGTTGTAGCTGTTGTAGGTGGAGGATCCGCTGTTTACCGCTGAAATCATGCCCATGAGATCCGTTTGATTCGTGAAATGCTGTGCCTGATCCGCCGACATGACGACCACATACATCTGATCCACGGTGGTGCTGGCGTTTACGGCATTCAAGGAACGGGCACGATGATAAAGCGACCAGTACAAGCTGGAGCCCGGCGTGGTCAAAACATCCTGATAAAGTGCGCCGGCGGCCTCGCAGTTCAATTCGGCAAGTTGGGAACCACTCGCGGCACTGGTAACCCCGTACTGCTGGAGGGCGAAGGATGTACTAACAGATGGACGGGCAATTTCAACGTCAGCACCCGCATGCGAACCAGTTCCTGGCCCGGTGCTTTGCCAGATCAGGTTGGCGGTTCCATTGGTATACTGAACGCAGACGTTGCCGGAATTGACAGGAATTTCAAAGCCGCCGTTACGCAGCTGCATGTCATACGGGACGGTGTAGGTCGCCGTGCCGACTGTACCGGAACCATTTGCCACCGTCAGCGTGTAGGTGGCAAGCCCCCCCTTGGTCAGGGCCACGTTAACAGACTGGCCGCCGTTGGGCAGCAGCCCCTGCTGGCCATCCGGATCGGTGATCTCTGTGCCATCCTTCGACCAAGTGAATGTGTAGCCGGTCAGGTCAGAGATAACTACGCCGCTTGCACCTTTGACTTCGGCGTTCAGACAGCCGTCCTGCATGATCGAGTCAGTGATGGAGACGGAGCTGATTTGGATATAGAAGTAATCATAGCCGTTGCTTTGCCTGCCGTATCGAATGCGGTAGACATCACCGACACTGGCGCTGGCGGTGACATTGACAGTTATGGTCGCGTTTCCTGAGGCTGTAGTTGGATTACTCAAAGAAACCGCCGAGGAAGAGTCGCCGATTATCTTGCTGACGCTCCAGGTGTTGCTGCTGCCGGTCCTGTCGCTTCTCAGTGCAATGGAACTGCCTGCGGTGACCGCATAAGCAGTTGCCGCAGTGTTGATATAGACATTGAGGTTTTTCACAACCAGATAGATCGAGAAACTGCCGGCGTCAAACTCGACGGTATTTTCGTCCACCGTGACAGAATCAGCAACCTTTGTGGCGGTGACGGACGCGTCAGCCACCGTTGCGGTCACGGAATCCTCTGCGCCGGAGTCCGCGGGTGCAGGATCGGAAACAGCGGCATCCGCGGGTGCTTCCGCAGGATCCGTGGATGCACCGGAAGCATCTTCTTCGGATGAAGCTTCAATATGGTACACGTTTACTTCGTCCACGTCCTCCAACTGGGGCGTGTCGATGTTCACGCTGACCGTTTCTCCGGTCGCCTCGTCGGGCTGGAACTCGCTGCCGTCGGCATAGTGAATGGTGATGTCGTACGCGGCAAAAATCTGCATGTCGTCAATGGTGACGTTCACGGGCCAGGCCGTTATGTAGCCGCCCTCGGGCAGGGAGCCGGTGACGGTGATCACCGCCGCGTCATCCGCCGGGGCCGTCATGGTGTCGTCCGTATAGATGGCTGCGGTCAGCGTCTGGTCTGAGAGGATGGGCTCCGCGTCGACGGGTGCGACGCCTGCGATTGCCTCCGCATCGGTGGGATCGGAGCCGGGTTCAGATGCGGGATCGGTTACGGGATCGGTTACGGGATCAGATACGGGATCAGTTACGGGAGTGGTGGGCTCGGAGCCGGGGTCTGGGGTCTGTGTCCCGCTGTCGGAGGAAGGCGCCGCGTCATCCGTCGGTGTTTCTCCCCCGGAGGAAGCCGCCTCGGCATCGGAGGAAGCCTGTCCGCCTTCGCCGGAAGTGCTGGCATCGGAAACTCCCTGGCTGCCTGCAATTTCCGTTCCAGCTCCGGAAAGATCACCGTCTGCGGCGTATGCTGACATCATACCCGAACAGGAGAGCATGATCAGCACCAGAGTAAAAGCCAAGATTCTTTTGAGCTTGATTTTTTTACTCAAAATAATAGATTCCTTTCTTTCCGGGATTTGCGGACGCCTGCCGCCGGAACTTGTTTATCGAGTCTGGTATGGCACGGATCAGCGTGCTGCGCAGCCATGAAGCCGGTTGAATGCGGTCGCTGCCGACAAATTTGGAACGTGGGGCTTTGACGGCCTGCATACCGAATTGAATCCGGGAACCGCGGAGATTCTTGCCCCGCCGCACGGGACGAGGAAAAGACAGATACAACCCCAAACTATTTAATGAATCTGTATCTGTACAATACCCTGAGGAAGTTTCAAAATAGTTTCATGAGGCCGATTTTGAATTACATTTTTTACTATTTTTAAGTTTCTGCGTTTTGAACAACTGACAGTCAATGATTTAGTCGAAAATTTCGGGATAATTGCCATATTTGAAGGGGAAATCCGGAGTTTTCGACAAGCTTCGTCACTCTTTTTAATGGACAGAAACATTGGCATATGCTATATTGAATGTGAATTCAGGGAGTTTACGCGCAGGATGCAGACCCGTCATGCAGCCTGTATCCGGCAAGAAGCCTGTGGGAGGAGGGAGCGCCGTGTGCGACGGGAATTTCGTGCTGCTTGTAAAATCATTCGGGGGGTTTTCCATCTCAGCCTGCTCCGGCGATACCCGGGAACCGCTGGGGCCATCCGTACCGGACGGCGAGAGCCATGCGCGCAAAATGTGGGCGCTTGTAAAATACTTAATTTGCTCCCAGCGGAACAGAGTTTCCGCAGATGAGCTGATTGAAATCCTCTGGCCCCAGGACGGGAGCACTGCGGATCCGGTGCGATCCCTGCGGCTGCTGGTACACCGGGCGCGCCTGGAGCTGAACAAGCTTGGCTGCGTCAAGGGAGGCCGGCTGATTCTGTGCCATGGCGGCGCGTACAGCTGGAACCGAACGATCCCCATGGAATCGGATGCGGAGCTTTTTGAAAATCACTACCGCTCCTCGCGCAGCGGAAGTGATGAGACACGGCTGAGTCACCTGCGTGCGGCCATCGACCTCTACAAGGGGCCGTTCCTGCCGCAGGATTCGTCCAACGAGTGGGTCATGTCGCTGGACACCTATTTTCATTCCAAATTCACGGCCATGTGCCTGGAGGCCATCGAGATCCTCCACCGCGCCGGTCGATCGTGGGACATTGTGGATATTTCCAGCGCCGCCATGGTTACAGATCCCTATATGGAGGACTTTCATATCGCCATGATTGAGGCGCTGGCCAAGGTGGGCGCCGTCAAAAATGCGAAAGAGCACTATGAAAAAGTGACGGAGCTGTACCGGCGGGACAGAGATTTTCAACCCTCACCCAAGCTTGCCGCGTCCTATTACGCAACCCTCAAAACCGAGAATAAGCCGGGAACGGATGTGTCCGCCATTCAGAAGAGCTTGGACGACGAGAAGGAGGGGGGAGCGTTCTACTGCGAATACGAGCTGTTCAAGAAGATATACTCGCTCAAGCGCAGAGAGTGTCTGCGCGATCACTCCGAGATTCAGTTGGCTTTGATGACGATGATCCCATCCGGTGGGCACACCTCCCGCCCGGTGGATGCGGCCATGGAGAAGATGAGCGAGACGATTGCCGACACTCTGCGCAAGGGCGATATTTTCACGCGGTTTAACTCCACCCAGTTCCTGCTGCTGCTGCAGTTCACCACGGCTGAACGAGGGCGGCTGGCCATCGACAGGATCCAGAGGAGATTTCAGGGCCTCATGCCCAGATCCGGTTACCTGCTGCAGTACAATCTTCTGCCGCTCCCGTCGGAGGGGGGGGCGGAAAAGGTGGATGTGGGTGCTGTCGAAGCTCCCAAATGAGTCCGTGACCCATCCGGCCGCAGACGGTAAACAGAGACTCAAGGCAACCGATACATTACAATAAAGAATAAGAGATGCCTCCGAAGTGAAAACTTCGGAGGCATCTCTTCCTGTGGTCAGGGCAGAAGAACTCTGCCGGGTAATCAAAAATGAAGCAAGCAAAAGCAAAGCCTTGAGCGGCAAGGCTGATCGCTGTTAGCGCCGCTCGCCACTTGTGAATGCATTGATTGCTATCCGGTTTAGGGATTGTCCATGGAGCATGCGCTTTCCGGGCCTTTTTCCATACAGGACTGGTATTGGAAAGAGGACTGACTCGTTTGCTTTTTGCTGTCCTCCTCCTTGTAAAGCAGCCAGCGAATTTTATGCAGGATATCGTTGTACTGAATGAGTTTCAATTTTGGAAACGCTGTTATCATGCGCCTTTGCTGCTTGCTGAGGCTCTGGATGAATTTTTCATATGCGGCGCTTGCCTCGATCATAATCAGCTTTTCATAGGCAATTTTCACCGCGCTGTCCTTGTACCCCTCCAGAGCAGCCATGATTTCGGCCTTTTTCTGCTCCAGGAGTGCGGAAAATTCGCTCAATTCCCGATTAAAGCCAATGAAACTATTCACGGTTACAGCGATGTCCCCGAAAAAAACCAGAAAGATGATCACGGCGAGAATGTGCCGAATGAGCTGGGGAACTGCCGCGGTACATGCCGCAGAGAGAGGCACTGCGATTTTGATCAGCAAAACAGTGAATGTGCCGAAAATCACAGCGCCGCACAGGCAGATGCGACCGTTGAGATTGAGGCGCATGCCCGAATAATCCCACCATCTCGCATGGAACAGTTTCTCCATTCCATAGGAAATGAGGTATTCGATGCCGCAGGCCAGTCCTGCCCCAAAAAAGAACAGAAGGAAGGGGTTTTCAACCTGACCGAGGGCAAGGACGTTCAGCAACGCGCCGCAGCCATAGATTGGGCAGTACGGACCGTTCAAAAACCCGCGGTTTAAAATCCTTTTTTCACGGATGGAGCACAGCGCGCTTTCGTAAAGCCAGCCCAAGAGACTATACCCCACCAGCCAAAGAAAATGCGTTTCGATGTCTATGATATTCACGATCCTTCAATCACCTCGCTTTTTCGGGCTCACAGCAGGGAATGGACAGCATTTCGCAGACAGCGCTGATTTTGTCCGCTACACAGATAATCATGCTCTCCCTGTATTTTGGCGGTGTGATGTTCAATGGGAACATGTGCTTTTGAATCATATCCCGTTCAATGTTTCCCAGCTGAAAGTCTCTCGCCGCGTTTTGCAGAGCACATCCGGCATGCGTGAACCCGTGCAGCCGGTGGCTTTTATCCGGAATATGCCAGTCATACAAAAAATAATCGTGGAGCAGCGCACCGCGAACCAGCGCCCGCTCATCTACCCGAATGTTTAAAGATGCGGCAATGGTTAAGCAAAGGCAGGCCACACCCACCGAGTGATCATATACGCTGACCGATCCGTGCTGCAGATATTGTTTTTCGGACTGCATGCGGGAGGCGAGAAGAATATCCGCCCCATGCAGCATGACAGTTTCTTTCCAGGTCGAGGAATGTTCCATTGGACTCATAATTCTCCTAATTAAAAATTTTTCCCATTGTTGATTTTTACCACACGTGTGTATTATAATATGGATCATTGGAAACCGCAATGGACAGATTACATAGATCCGTTGAATCCGGAAATAAGATGCTGATTCAATTGAGATGTGCGCTGGGAGTATTTATGGAACAGGAATTAAGAAAAACGGACCGCAGGGTGCTAAAGACAAAAAGAGCCATACGGAATGCGTTTGCACAGCTGCTCTCCCAAAAGCCGTTGAATGAGATCACCGTCAAAGATCTTTCGGCGGCAGCGGATATTAACCGAAAGACCTTTTATAATTATTACAGGGACATTCATCAGGTCGTGGATGAAATTGAAAACGAAATTGTCTCTGCGTTTGAGTCCGCGATTCAGGATGTGGATGTAAGCTCTGACCTCAGGAAATCTTATGTAGTTTTCTCGAAATTAACCGCGATTATCAGCGGTGATCTGGAATTTTATGGTCATCTGTTCGGAATGAACAATGATGCCGGTCTGATTGCGAAGATCATGACCGCATTGAAACATAAATTTAGAGAGTCCTTTGCAGGCCGGATTGCGGTTGAGGGAAACACGCTTGATTTTATGGTAGACTACGCAGCTGCCGGAATCGTTGCCGTGTACCATAGCTGGCTCAGCTCAGGCTGCAGGATGCAGATAGAAACCATTGCGGAACGGGTCAGCACGATGACGTTCAATGGAATCAATGGGTTGCTGCTGACAACAACCGAACGTTAAGCGGCTGACGGTCTCGAAGAAGCAGACAGCCGGATGAACCGCAGGTACCCGTAAGACGACATGACTGGCTGTGTTTGTGAGGTTTGGCGGTTCTTCATCCGGAGGAGATTTATTATGATGTCATGGAAAGCAGCGGAAATTTGCTTGATTGCACCCACAGAGGATCTTGCGGACCGGGCCCGTACCATTATCCGCCGGCAAGATCTAGCGATTGAAGTGCATACGGCCGCTCTTGAGGAAGCGGTTACATTGGCCCGGGGGCTGATGGCGCGAAAGACATGGCTGTTTATCAGCCGAAGAGGCACCCGGGATCTTTTGGAAAAGGAATTGAACACCACGGTGGTCAATATCCCGATTGAAGCATCCGACTATATCCCTGCCATCCGTCAGGCGCAGAAGATTCAGGGGATGGTCGCTTTTTTTTCATATGAGGCCATCAGCAACGAACTGCAGACGATCTGTTACCTGATGCACATTCATATGCGGCATTATCACTTCTCGGACAGCGGCAGCTGCCGCTCGTGTGTGGAGCAGGCGATCCGTGATGGGGCTGTACTGGGGATCGGCGGAATCATATCGGCCAAATTTGCCGAAGAACTGAATTTTCCGTACATCGTTGTGGAAAGCTCTGACTCCTCCGTCGCTCAGGCCATTGAAACCGCTTGTCAGATCTATTCCCTTCAGAAGGCGAATGAACACAAGCAGGAACTCCTGGAAATCAGGCTGGAGCGCTATCGGAACATTCTGAATTACACACACGATGCCATCATTGCGGTGGACGCGCAGGGCCGCGTGGAAGTGACAAATCGCGTGGCGGAACGGATGCTGGATCCCCAGCGAAAACCGTTTGAAGGGAAGGCAATTGAGGCGGTTCTGCCCAACACCCATATCACCGATGTGCTACGAAGCGGTCATATGGAGACGGACCAGATCATGAACATCCACGGCACGCTTGTCTCCACGAACCGCATTCCCATTATTGTCAACGATCAGATCAAAGGTGTCGTAGCAACCTTTCAGGATGTAAAATCCCTGCAGAGCGCCGAGCGCAGCATCCGCATCAAATTGCATGAGAAGGGCCTGACCGCAAAATATCATCTCTCGGATATCGTGGGGTCCTCCAAGACTCTGCGCAGCGCAAAAGAGCTTGCGGACAATTTTGCCGATTCTCAGTTTACGATCATGCTTTATGGCGAAACGGGAACCGGCAAGGAGATGTTTGCCCAAAGCATTCATAACGCAAGTGATCGCCGGGATGGCCCGTTTGTCGCGGTCAACTGCACGGCGCTTTCCAAGAACCTGTTGGAGTCCGAGCTGTTTGGGTACGCCGACAGCTCTTTCACCGGGGCGAAGCGCGGCGGAAAGCCCGGCCTTTTTGAGATCGCGCATAGCGGAACCATCTTTCTCGATGAAATCGGAGAGCTGCCGCAGGAGTTTCAGGCGCAGTTCCTCCGGGTGCTGCAGGAAAAGGAGATTCGCCGAGTGGGGGGCGACACCGTGATTCCCGTGGACATCCGTGTCATCGGCGCGACCAACCGGGATCTGATGGAACGGGTGGAAAAAGGGGAATTTCGCCGCGACCTGTATTATCGTCTCAATGTACTCAATCTGATGATTCCCCCGCTGCGGGACAGGGGGGACGATTATCTGCAGATCGCAAGTTCGATCTACCGGAATGTTGCACCAGACCGATCCCCCACGGAGAATGCCGGTTTTATGGAGGTTATGAAAAGCTACAGCGGTTACCACTGGCCCGGCAATGTCCGGGAATTAAACAATGTGGTTGAACGGATTTGCCTGCTGCAAAAGAGAGGACTGTCCCAGGAACTGGTATTGGAATCCCTGTGGGCGATGGCCCGGAGGGATTGGCCGGCCGGTCTTCCTGCGCCTGCCTCCCCGGCTGCCGAAACTCTGGACCAGGTGGAGCGCAGCCAGATTCAGGCGGCCATGGCGCGCAATGGCGGAAATATAACCCGGACGGCCAAGGAACTTCGTATCAGCCGCTCCACCCTCTACCGCAAACTCAGATCATAATTGTACGAATTTGAGACAGTGTACTGTATTGAAACGGCTCGTTTTGGTACAGTGCGCTGTCTTTCTGCCTGCTTTGCCATCACGCAGCGCTGCGAAGCACTTAAAATCCATGGAGTTTTATATTTTTTTCAAAAGCGGCAATCTGGCACGATATTTGCTACATGTTATAGTGAGCTGCTCAAAAAAATAATTTTGGGAAATATGGAGGGTTAAATCTATGAACGTAGCGATCATCGCCTTGCTCGTTCTGGTACTGGTCATTCTGCTGGGATTTTTCAGAAAGATCAATGTGGGACTGCTTGCAATTCTGGCTGCGGCCATTTTGGGGGCCTTTACGGGGTCCACCGATAAGGAGATCATCGCCGGATTCAGCGCCAATCTGTTTATTATGCTGTTGGGCGTTTCTTTCCTCTGCGCCGTGGCCATTTCCAATCAATCTCTTGAGCTTTTGTCCAAGAAATTTCTGCGGTTGTCAGGAGGCCACGCCATGGTGGCGCCCATCCTGATTTACATAATTGGCTATGGAATTGCCGCAATGGGGCCGGGGTGCGTCCCCGCGCTGGGCATCGTGGCGGCACTCGCACTGCCTCTGGGCAAATCCACCGGCTTCAATTCCGTGATGCTGGCCATTATCGGTGAAATCGGCTCTTTTGCCGGACGGTTTTCTCCCATCACGCCGGAATCCGTCCTCATCAGCGGTCTGGCGGAACCCCAGGGTATTTCCGGTTATCAGTCGGCGGTGCTGATTTATGCTACCGTCACTACCGTTGTTTTGTCCGTTGTCGCCTTTGTTTACTTTAAGGGCTATCAAGTAAAGGGGAAAATTTCCGAGCAGGAAGTACTGCCGGCCTTTAACCGCAACCAGATTTTTACGCTGATCGGCTTCGGCGTTATGGTCGTGGGCAGCGCATTTTTCCAGCGCAATGTGGGTCTGATTTCCTTTGCGGTGGGCATTGTTCTGGTTCTGATTAAGGCGGCGGATGAAAAACAGGTGTTTCAGACGATTTCCTGGTCCACGCTGCTGATGGTCACAGGCGTGGGAATGCTCATGGAGGTTGTCATTCAGGTCGGTGGTGTGGATGCTCTGTCCAGCGGTCTTGCCTCAATTATGAACACCCATACCGCCATTGCCATTCAGGGCTTAACTGCGGGAATTATGTCCTGGTTCAGCTCTGCAATCGGCGTTGTGTGGCCCACGTTGGTTCCCACTGTGGGTGATATTGCGAAAAATGTCGGCGTCCCGGCCAACGGACTGATCAGCATCATGTGCCTGACTGCCTCCTTTGCCGGATTGAGCCCGGCTTCCACCGGCGGCGCCCTGATCATGGCGGCCAAGGCAACCGATCCTACCTTCGATAAGGAACAGGAAAACAAGCTGTTCATTCAGCTGTTCACGGTATCCGGGCTGATGCTGGCCCTGATCATTCTGGCCGCGCTGATCGGTCTTTACAACATCCTGTAAGCAAACAGCAAAAACTTGGATAATTAGAGGTATTTAAATGAAAAAAGGTATATTAGACGGGGTGGTAGTCCTGGATCTGACGCGCGTTCTGGCAGGCCCTTACTGCGGAATGCTGCTGGCGGACATGGGTGCCACGGTTTATAAAATTGAGGTTCCGGGCAAAGGCGACGACAGCCGAGCGTTTGGTCCCTATAAGAATGGCGAGAGCGTCTATTACATGAACTTCAACCGGGATAAGATTGGCTGCACGCTGAACCTGAAAGCTCCCGAAGGCAAAGAGCTGTTCAAGGAAATGGCAAAGAAAGCCGACGTGGTTATTGAAAACTATCGTCCCGGAACGATGGAAAAGCTGGGCCTGGGGTATGATGTCCTGAAGGAAATCAACCCTCGTCTGGTATACGGAGCCGTCTCCGGCTTCGGCCATACCGGCCCTTATCATCAGCGTGCCGGATATGATATTGTAGGACAGGCCATGGGCGGTCTGATGAGCACCACCGGCTGGCCCGACGGAGAACCGACCCGAACCGGCACCCCCATGGGCGACGTGCTGGGCGGCCTGAATCTGGCCATTGGCGTGCTGGCGGCGCTGCTGCATCAGCGGATGACCGGCGAGGGCGACAAGGTGGACGTGTCTTTGGTGGATTCCGTCGTTTCCTCCATGACCAATATCAACATGATTTATCTGGCCACCGGCCGGATTCCCGATCGGATCGGCAACCGCTATGAGTCGACCTATCCGTATGATTCTTTTAAAACGAAGGACGACAGTGTCATCATCGGCGCCGGCAACGACAAACTTTATGGAAAGTTGTGCGATCTGATGGGCCGGCCCGAGCTGAAAACCGACCCCCGTTTCCTCAGTGTGAAGGATCGCGTTGCCAATCATGTGGCGATGAAGGAAGTCGTGGAAAGCTGGACCGTGCAGCACACCGTGGACGAGATCGCCGACATGCTCAACGCCGCCGGCGTCCCCGGCTGCCCCATCAATTCCATTGACCGGGTCGTTCGGGATCCCCAGATTGCAGAAGCCCGGAATATGTTCCCGGAGATGGATCATCCCGTGGCAGGTAAAATGCGCCTGACAAACAATGCCCTTAAGTTTACCAACGAGAGTGCGGACCCCCACCGTCCCGCTCCCACTCTTGGACAGGACAATGAGCAGGTGTACAGCCGGTTTTTAGATCTGGACGCCGAAAAAATTGACCAGCTGAAAGTGGCGGGCATTATCTGAAGAAAGGAGGACTTTGCAGCATGTCTCAAAAAATTGAAGTCATCGAAGTGGGCCCCCGCGACGGATTCCAAAGTGTGAACGCGGAGTGCTACCTGATTCCCATGGAACAAAAGCTTGAAATCATCGACCGGTTATTTCAGGCCGGCTTCCGGCACATGGAGTATACATCCTTTGTCAGCCCCAAAGCCATCCCTCAGCTGGCGGATGCCCGGGAAGTGACCAGGGCCGTTCTGGGCAAGTATCCGGATCTGGATCTGTTTGCGCTGGTTCCGAATCTGCGGGGAGCCGCCAACGCCTATGAATTGGGCCTGCGTAAGGTTGTTTATGTGGTTTCTCTCAGCGTCAGCCACAACAAGGCCAATATCAACCGCACCCACGAACAGTCGCTGGAGGCCTATCGGGAAATCCGAAAGACATACCCGGATCTGGACATTATTGTGGATCTGGCCACCGCCTTCGGCTGCCCGTTTGAGGGGAAGTACGAGGATCCTCAGCGCGCTGTGTCTTTCCTGAAGGACTATGTTGAGGCAGGCATGAAAACCTGCTGCCTGTGTGATACCGTCGGAATTGCCGATCCCGCACAGACCCGCCGGCTGATCGGCAGTCTCAGGGGTGCCTATCCGGATCTGGATCTGATGGTTCATTTCCATGACACCCGGGGGCTTGGCATGGCCAATACGTTAACCGCCATTGATATGGGGATCTGCAAGGTGCAGTCCGCCTTGGGCGGCTTGGGCGGATGCCCCTTTGCGCCCGGTGCTTCCGGCAATCTGTCTACGGAAGATCTGGTGTGGATGCTCAACGAAATGGGCTATGACACCGGCATCTCCTTCTCCCCTGCACTGGCCGCGGCGAAGATGCAGAAGGCCTCCGTTCCCGGGCAGTACAGCGGGCACCATATCTGCGTTGAAAACGAAACGCCTTGCAAGGAGCCCGGCGTCCTGTAAGCGCCGATCCGTTTTACTGATACTCTCTTGGGCCTGAGCGGCAAAAACGCTCAGGCCCGCCTTTTTGCGTTACAATGCGGATGTCACAGCGCACTCAGACAACGAACTTGACAGGCCAGCCAAATACTGGTAGAATGTGCACAAATCAAAGGTTGAATTTCACAATTTATCTGGATGATACGATGCTAGTATTGTCTTTACTCGGCTTAAGAGCGAGGCAGCTCCTGAAATATTTCGGGAGTTTTTTAATTTTTTCCGGGTTTCTGCGGGACTCATATGATAACTGATACGGCGGCGCCGAAGATTCCCGCCTGTCCGGTGGAAAAGCGGCAAACAATTTTGGCGGAGCGGGATCAGGCGGAATCTGCCGCAGAATCGGATGCCGGATCACGGCTTTCCCCAAAACCGCCCTGATTGTGCCGCACCAATTGACGCCGCGGCCATTGCAGCCCGGCAGGGCCCTTGAAAGTCCGGAAAAACGAACAGATGGAGGGAAAAACATGGAACAAATTAAGGTCAAGAGTCTGGCGCTTGTGCTGGCGCTCGTTCTGGCGCTCAGTCTGGCTGTCCCGGCGGGAGCAGTGAGCGACAGCGCCGTGGAAGCGGCTGTGTCTGACACCGCATCGTACATTTACAATCTGGTGAAGTCTCCGCAGGTGGGTTCCATCGGCGGCGAGTGGGCGGTGCTGGGCCTTGCCCGCAGCGGCTGCAGCGTGCCCAACAGCTACTATCAGGACTACTACGCCACCGTGGAGGAATACGTTGAAGCCTGCAAGGGCGTGCTCCACGAAAAGAAGTACACGGAATACTCCCGCGTCACTGTGGCTCTCACCGCGATCGGTAAGGACCCAACGAATGTGGCGGGGTACAATTTGCTCACGCCGCTGGGCGACTATGACAAGACCATCTGGCAGGGTATGAATGGCCCCATTTGGGCGCTCATCGCGCTGGACTCCGGCAATTACGCCATGCCGGTCAACAAAGCTGCCAAGACGCAGGCCACCCGGCAGATGTATATCGACCGCATTCTGGACTGTCAGCTTCCGGATGGCGGCTGGAGCCTGTTTGGCGGCACGTCATCGTCTTCCGTCAATGAGACCTCCGACCCGGATATCACCGGCATGGCGCTCCAGGCGCTGGCCAAGTATCAGGACCAGACGGCGGTGAAAAAAGCCACGGATGAGGCGCTTGCCTGCATGTCCAAACAGCAGTCCGCCGACGCCGGGTTTGCCTCCTGGGGAACGGGCAACTCCGAAAGTCTGGTGCAGATGATTGTGGCGCTGTGCGAGCTTGGGATTCCTCTGGACGATTCCCGGTTTGTCAAGAACGGCAAGACCATGGCGGATAACCTGATGACCTTTTATCAAAGGGGGGCGGGCTTTCTGCATACGCTCTCAGGCTCCGGCTCCAACCAGATGGCGACAGAGCAGGGCTTTTACGGTCTTGTCGCCATTCTGCGCGCCAACGCCGGGAAGAACAGCCTCTACCGGATGAGCGATGCGCTGGAGATTGGCGAGAGCACGACCACCGGTCCGGCCAAGGGCGAGGGACTCGCCGGCAAAAACGCGGCCGTGAAGTCTGTGGCCATCACCAGTCCCGGCGTCACCTTTGACGACATCAGCGGCCAAGATAATCAGCCGGCGATCGAGGCGCTGGCCGCCCGCGAGATCATCACCGGAAAGAGCGCCGCCACGTTTGCCCCCGACGCAACCATGACCCGCGCGGAATTTACCGCGGTCATGGTGCGCGCTTTGGGCCTGACACCCAAAGCGGTCTCCAAGTTTACCGATGTGAAGGATTCGGATTGGTTTGCCGCCTACGTGGGAACAGCCAATACTTATGGCATCGTCAACGGTACCACCGACACCGCTTTCAATCCGCAGGGAACCATCACGCGTCAGGAAGCCGCCGTCATGATGGCGAGGGCGGCCAAGCTCTGCGGCATGGCTACCGAGTATTCTACGGCGTCTGCCCGCGATGTGCTGGCGCAGTTCTCGGACTATGTGAAGTGCTCTGGCTGGGCGCTTCCCAGCCTTGCCTTCTGTTATGACAAGGGCATTCTTGACAGCAGCGCCCTGACCATTCAGCCCTCCAAGGCCATCCTGCGCTGTGAGGTCGCGCAGATGCTTTACAACATGCTCTCGGGTGCCAATCTGCTGTAACGGGATGGAAAAGGTTCAATAATTTGTGGAAGGTTCTTACGCCGGGCTGATGATTGCAGCGTCTGCGGAAGAACCTTCTGCTTTGCCGCCGCCGCTTCGAAACGCACTGAGCGGACAGGAGTGCGGCCAAAAACCTGGACACTGCAGAATAAAAGAACACCCAAAGGTACTTTGCTGCCGTTGGGTGTTCCTTATTTCGTTGCGGAGGATGCTGCATTTGCAGTGCTTATGTATGAGCCGTTCACAAAAGGCGCAGCTCTCTTGCTTTTTGGTATAAATTTCTCTTTTTCCGGACATCCTAAGGACAAATCCCAGAAAAGGAGGATACTTAAATGAATAATCACGCACCCAGACGAGTTCTCAGCGGCGTGGGCTTTTACACGGTTCTGGCCGTTTGCCTTGTGGCGGTGGGCGTACTGGGGTGGTTCGGGCTGTTTCACGATGGGAACACCACCGATACAGACACCCCGGCCAGTTCCTCGCAGGAGCAGACTGTTTACGGCCAGACGGAGGATGTGACGCCGGAGGCGCCCACCGTGGAAACCTCGAAACCCGCCGTAATCGAGGAAAAAACCGAGCCGCAGGTTTCCATGCCGGAGGAAAAGGTGGACAATACGCCCGTGGTGGCCGAGGCGCCCCGGCTGATTGTCTCCCCCCTGAACGGACAGGTGGTGGAGGCGTTCTCCGTGGATCAGTTGGTGTACAGTGAGACCCTGGGTGACTGGCGTACCCACGACGGAGTGGATATCGCCGCCGCACAGGGTACCTCGGTGCTGGCAGCAAGCTCCGGTACAGTGGTCTCCGTGACGGATGACCCGCTCATGGGCACCATGGTGGTGCTGTCCCATGACGGCGGATACCAGACCACCTATGCCAATCTGCAGGCCAAGCCCGCCGTCAGTAAGGGGGACAAGGTCTCCGCCGGCCAAATCATCGGCGCCGTGGGTACCACCTCCACCGCTGAGTCCGCCGAGGGGCCCCATCTGCACTTCTCCGTTACGAAAGACGGAGACGTGGTGGATCCGGTAAAATTCCTCAAGGGCTGAGCACGCGTCAAGTCTGATTCTGCAAAACGCGGGGGACCGAGGCAATTGCCACGGTCCCCCTTTGCTTCGTCCAGCGGACAAATTCGTCGCTTTGCCGGTTGCGGCGAACCGGCCATCGTGCTATACTGACCTCCAGAAATTCTGGGAGGTGTACGCATATGCAGAAAGGTGCTTTGGTGCTGGAGGGCGGCTCCCTGCGGGGGTTGTTTACCGCCGGGGTGCTGGATATCCTGATGGAGGGACAGATCTGGTTTGAGTACGTCAACGGTGTCTCCGCCGGATCCCTGTGCGGGTATAATTACATATCCCGCCAGCCGGGCCGCTCCCGGGATATCAACGAGACGTTCTGCAATGACCGGCGGTATCTGGGGTTTGACAATCTGCTCCGCAACGGCGGCGTTTTCAACTTTGATTTCCTGTTCGGCGAGGTGGGGGACAAGCTGTTCCCGGTGGACCGCGCCGTTTTCGACCGCTCGCCCCAGCTGTTTGAGGCCGTGGCCACCGACTGCCTCACGGGAAAGGCAGTCAACTTCCGCAAGCAGGAGATGGCGCCGGCGGACTTTGATCTGGCCTGCCGCGCTTCCTCCAGCATGCCGGGACTGTCCGACATTGTCTGGCTCAACGGCATACCCTATCTGGACGGCGGCTGCTCCTGCGGCGTGGCCTACCGGCGGGCGCTGGAGCTGGGCTATGACAAGGTGGTGGTGGTTCTGACCCGTCCGGCGGGCTTCCGGAAAAAGCCGGAGCAGAGTGCCACGCTGCTCCGGGCGCTGGAGCGCGGATACAGCCGGTATCCCGCCCTGTGCACTGCCCTGCGGGACGCGAACCGGCACTATAACGTTCTCTACGCCGAGCTGGAGCAGCTGGAGCGGGAGGGCCGTGTGTTTGTGATCCGGCCCGACCGTCCGGTGATCGTGGGGCGGCTGGAGCGGAACGTCCAGCGGCTGGAATCCCTCTATCAGGACGGACGCCGGGTCATGCTGGACCGGCTGGACGGCATGATGCTGTATCTGAACCAGTGAATTCCAACCTTTGTGTAAATTGAGAGCCTCCGGCACAGCCGGAGGCTCTCAATCGTGATCGGTAAAGTTGTTTTCAGTTCAGAACCCAGACACTGTATGCCAGATAGCCCGCGAAGGAGACCCAGATCAGATACGGAATCTGCAACATGGCCGCCGTGGGACTGACCCGCCAGAAGGACACGATCATCAGCACGATCAGCACCAGAAGAAACAGCAGCCAGAAGAAGGCCAGTCCATACATCTGCAGATTGAAAAACAGAATGCTCCAAAACAGATTAACGATCAGCTGCACGGCGTAGATCTTCAGGGCGCGGGTCCTGCCGGGAGCATCGGACCGCCAGACCATCGCCGCGCCGATGCCCATCAGAATGTACAAAACCGTCCAGACGATGGGGAACACGGACGAAGGCGGCGTCAGCGGTGACTTTGAAACCGCCTCATAGGCAGCCATCGCTTCGGAAGTAATCCATCCCACGATGCCGGAGGCCGCCAGAACCAATACCACAGAGATAACATAGGGCCTGAGCGCTTTCCATTTCATGTTCCATCCTCCTCCTAATAGTTTCCGGCCCGTTGTGCCGGAGACCAACCGTGGCCCGGGCACAAACATTCGCCGTTCTGCAGTCATTATAGCACCGGAACGGGAAAAAATGGGAGAATTTCGAAGAACAGAAAATCTTTTTTTCAGCGGGTGGGTTCCATGAAAACAGGCGCGGCCAAACGGCCGCGCCTGCTCAAGGGGGGATCTCCTGCCGTCTCGGCAGAAGGTTCGTCTCCCAATTTATTTTTTCAGCTCGCCGGTGGCCAGACCCGTCAGATACGCGTTGATGAAACCGTCGATGTCGCCGTCCATCACCGCACTGATGTTTCCCATTTCGTAGCCTGTGCGGGTGTCCTTTGCCAGGGTATAGGGCATAAAGACGTAGGAGCGGATCTGGCTGCCCCACTCGATTTTCATCTGCACGCCCTTGATGTCGGAGATCTTCTCCGCGTGCTGCTGGGCCTTGAGCTCCATCAGCCTGGAGCGCAGCATCTTCATGCAGTTGTCCCGGTTCTGGAACTGACTGCGCTCCGTCTGGCAGGAGACCACCACCCCGGTGGGAAGGTGGATCAGGCGCACCGCGGAGGAGGTTTTGTTGATGTGCTGGCCGCCGGCACCGGAGGAGCGGAAGACCTGCATCTCGATGTCCTCGGGCCGAATCTCCACGGAGGCGTCGTCCTCAATCTCGGGCATGATCTCCACCGCCGCGAAGGAGGTCTGGCGGCGGGAGTTGGCGTCAAAGGGAGAGATCCGCACCAGCCGGTGGACACCGTTTTCACTTTTCAAAAAGCCATAGGCGTTGTCCCCTTCGATGGCGATGGTGGCGGACTTCAGACCCGCTTCGTCCCCGTCCTCGTAGTCCAGCGTCTGGTATTTGAAGTTGTGGCGCTCCGCCCAGCGCGTGTACATCCGGTAGAGCATGGACGCCCAGTCCTGCGCCTCGGTGCCGCCGGCACCGGCGTGGAGCGTGATGATTGCGTTATAGCTGTCGTACTCGCCGGAGAGCAGGGTGGTCAGCCGGGTTTCCTCCACCGTCTTCTCCAGCGTCTCAAAGCCCTCTTTCAGCTCGGCGAGCAGCTCCGCATCGTCCGCTTCCTGGCCCATTTCGCACAGGGCGGTCAGATCCTCCCACTCGCTGATCAGCTTGGTCTGGCGGGCAACCTTGTTCTGAAGCTGTTTGAGCCGCTGGTGGACCCGCTGGGATCGCTCCAGATCGTTCCAGAATCCCTCCTGGGCAGACTGATCCTCCAGACTCTTGATCTCAGCCCGGGCGCCGTCCATATCCAGCGCGGCGGACAGCTTGACCAGGTCGGGTTCCAGGTCCCTCAGTTTCTGTTTATATTCGTCATATTCAATCAAAGCCATGGCATATTCTCCACTTTCCTGCAGATTACGTTAGCCGGAATATTATACAGGAATTTTGAAGATCTGTAAAGGGGGATTGACGATACCGGCAGACGGAATTTTCGTACAAAAAAGCAGAAAAAGAGCAGATCCTGGAGGAGAGAGACTCCGCAGCCGTCAGTTGTCCCGTCGGAATCGCCGACAGCGGTATCACAGTAGCCGCATTCGCCTTACCTGCGGTCATCGCTAAAAGATCCAGATTTATCCTGCGCTCCCCCTCTCAGGCGGCCCGGCAAACACTGCAGAAGGGGGCATTCGACAGGTTCGGTTTGACGCGGCTGGACAAATTTGTTATATTAAACTGAAATTTCCAACTTTTTCAGAAAGAAGGTCCTGTGAAGATGCGAAGAAGGCTGAAAGCGCTGCTGGCCTGTCTGATGCTGTGCGCTGCGCTGGCATCCGCGCCGGCATCGGCGGTGTCACCCCGGTTCTCAGACGTGCCCGACGGCTATTGGGCTGCCTCCCAGATCCGCCGCGCTGTGGATGCGGGGCTGTTCAACGGCCGGTCTGCCTCCTGGTTCGGCGCGTCCCGTTCCATGACCCGCGCCGAGTTCGCCGTGGTGCTGTGCCGCCTGTTCGGATGGGAGACGGTGACGCCGACCTCCGGCAGTTTCACGGACAATCAGAACCCCACTGCCTGGTATTACAGCGCGGTGGAAACGGCATGCCTCAACGGCGCGGTCACGCAGCAGAGCCAGACCTTCCGCCCCGGGGATCCCATCACCCGGGAGGAGCTGAGCGTCATGCTGGTGCGGGCGCTGGGCTACGCCAATATCGCGGGGCTGACCCAGGATCTGCCGCTCCCGTTCCGGGATGTGAGCGCCAACCGGGGCTATCTCTCCATGGCCTACCAGCTGGGAATCGTCTCCGGCACCTCCGCCACGGCGTTTTCCCCGAATGCGATTGCCACCCGTGCCCAGGCCGCGGTCATGCTGATGCGGGTCTATGACAAGCTCCACGCGGCGTCCCCGGCCCTGTGGGGTCTGGCTCCGGACAGCGCCAGTCTGGTTACGGCGGGGATGCATATCGTGGCGGTGCCGGCCGCCCGGCTGACGGGCGGAGAGAACCCGGCGCTGACACAGTCCGTGACCGATGGGGAAATCCGGGCCGTCCGTGCTGCCGCCGCCGGCGCGGCGGTGCTGCTGGAGGTCTCCGGGGATGCTGCGGCGCTGCAGGGGAACGCCGCAGCCACCGCCGCGCTGCTGGCCGCAGCTGTATCCGACGGGGACTACGGCGGGGTGCTGCTGGATATCCGGCAGGTACCTGCGGACGGAAAGGCCGCGATGACGGAGCTGGTCACCGCGATTCGCGCCGCCCTGGGGGACAAGCTTCTGTACGTCGTGACGGAAGCCCCCGTGTGGCAGGGAACCGCCTACGGCGGGTATGATTTTGCAATGCTGGCGAAGCAGGCCGACCGGCTGGTGGTGCGTGTGACGCCGTATGACAAGATCTCCGGCGGCGTCCTCACCGCGCCGGAGGAGCCTCTGGAGGAAGTCTACTACGCGCTGTCCACCCTCAAAAGCACCGTTTCTCCCGCCAAACTGTCACTGCTGCTGACTACCACGGGGTCCGACGGCTCCGACGGAACCCGGATTGCAGAGCTGCTGGGCACGTCCGGAATCGGGACCTATTACTCCGCACGCTATGACTCTGCCTACCTGACGAAGCTCACAAGTCAGGGCTCCAGCGTGGTGCTGTGGTACCACAACGCCGCCGCTGCGGCGGCACGGAGGCAGCTGTGCGCCTTTTTCGGCGTGGAGAGCATCTGCCTCAGCGACCTGACGTCTCTGGGAGACTACGGGGATAACTCTCTGCTTCGCGGGCTGAAGTAGCAGCAAACGGCCCACCCTCCGATTGCGGAGGGCGGGCCGTGCAAAAGGGGAGAGGCTCAGCCTCTCCCCTTAAAATGTTCAAAGATTACAGATAGCGCTGCATCCCGTCGGTGGCGGCGCCCACGGACGCGCTGATGGTGACGGTGAACTTGATGCCGTTCTTTTCGCCGAATTTGTCCAGCCAGTTCAGGAATTCCTCGGTGTCTCTTCCGACATCGCCGCCCACTGTTTTACATAGATTGTCGATAAACACGTGGGAAATGTCGTAGTTGCCCGCGTACAGCCCGCTGACAAAACCGCGGAATGTATCATAATTGTCGAGCTTGTATTCCTGAGCGTCAATCAGACGAATGTGATAGTGAATATCGTAGGTCATGTTGTTGTCCGCTTCAATGCAGACCACATTGCCGGGCTCGTCCTTCGCCGCGTTGTTAATCAGCTCAATCAGCTGCTTTGTCTTGCCGGAGCCTTTCACGCCCATAATCAATCTGACCATATTGCATCACTCCTGTTTTCATAGAATTGCAAGAGGAAAAAGTATTTGCTGAGTAAAGGATAGCATAACCCTTTGTAAAAAACAATGCAAAAAAGGAAATTCAAACTTTGTTCACAATGATACTTGACATCTTGGAAAACGATTCGGAAAAAAGACAGAAGAAGCACCCGCCCGGCGCGTTTGGCCGGACGGGTGCCGGGGTTACTTCAGTTTTTCCTCCAGCTTGGCGCGCCGGTCCTCATAGCCGGGCTTGCCCAGCAGGGCAAACATATTCTTCTTGTAATCCTCCACGCCGGGCTGGTCGAAGGGGTTCACGTCCAGCAGACAGCCGGACAAGCCGCAGGCAAACTCGAAGAAGTAGATCAGCGCTCCCAGCGTTTCGGCGGACTTTTCCCCCGCGTCCACAATCAGGTTGGGCACACCGCCGTCGGTGTGGGCCAAGAGCGTGCCCTCCATCGCCCGGTCCCGGATGAAGTCCACAGATTTTCCGGCCAGGAAATTCAGGCCGTCGCCGTCCCCCTCGTCCGTGGGGACGGTGAGCTGGTGGCCGGAGGCGCCGAAACGCACCACGGTTTCGAACATCAGCCGCTTACCCTGCTGGATGTACTGGCCCATGGAGTGCAGATCGGCGGTAAATTCCACGCTGGCGGGGAACAGACCCTTGCCCTCCTTGCCCTCGCTCTCACCGAACAGCTGTTTCCACCACTCCGCCATAAACCGGAAAGCGGGATCGTAGCAGGCCATCAGCTCGATGGACTTGCCGGAGCGGTACAGCTCATAGCGGATGGCCGCATAGCGCCAGGCGGGGTTCTGATAGGCCTCCTCGGCGCAGATGTCCATCATTCGGGCGGCGCCAGCCATCAGGGCGTCGGTGTCCACCCCGCATGCGGCGATGGGCAGCAAACCCACGGCGGTGAGCACGGAGTACCGGCCGCCCACGTCGTCGGGAACCACAAAGGTCTCCCAGCCCTCCGCGTCGGCCAGTTCCTTCAGCGCGCCGCGCCGGGCGTCAGTCGTGGCAAAAATCCGCTCTCCGGCGCCTTCCCGGCCGTACCGCTTCACCAGATCCTCCCGGAAGAACCGGAATGCCACCGAGGGCTCGGTGGTGGTGCCGGATTTGGAGATGACATTTACGGAGTAGTCATCCTCGCCAATCAGCTCCAGCACCTCTGCCATAGCGTCGGCGGACAGGCCGTTGCCCACAAAGTAGATGTTGGGTGTGGATTTCTTTTTCAGATTGTAGTTAGGCGAACACAGAAAGTCCACCACGCCGCGGGCGCCCAAATAGGACCCGCCGATTCCAATGACCACCAGAGCCTTGGAATTGCCCTGGATTTTCGCGGCGGCGTTCCGAATGCGGGCATATTCTTCGCGATCAAAGTCGCGGGGCAGATGAACCCAGCCGGTAAATTCCCCGCCGATCCCGGTTCCGGTCTGCAGACGCTTCTGCGCCAGCTTCAGGCGGGGCATCAAAGCTCCCTCATACGGCATGGGCAAAAAGGCATCGATATGAAACAGTTTGACTTCCAGCATAGTCGCCAGTCCTTTCCTACACTTCTGTGGATATTATAGCAGGGCGGACCGGTGCCTACAAGAGCAAAGCGTGTCGGAAGCGGAAATATTCTATCCCGCCATCAGCGCAGAGCGCAGCAGCCGCAGCGTCATCTGCCCCCAGGTCAGCCGCGGCACGTCTTCGCCGGCCACGATTGGCAGCTTTGCTACCTCCTCCTCGCCGCTGGTGACCGTCAGCTCCCCCAGAACGTCGCCCTTGGCCACCGGGGCGCTCGCCTGCTCCGCCAGAGTGACGGACTGCTTCAGATTGCCTGCCTTGGCTTTTTCCAGCAGCAGCGACTGCTCTCCCGACAGTACCGGCTGTACCGTGGCCTGGGTGCCCAGGGACACCGGAATCGGCGGCAGCGCCGTCTCCGGTACGATTTTCTTCAGCGCATAGCTGGAAAAGCCGTAGCTGAGCAGGGTTTTGGCGTCTTCAAACCGCTGGGCGGAGGTGGCGTCCTTCATGATCACGGCAATCAGCTCCATGCCGTCCCGCTCCGCCGTGCCGGACAGGCAGTAGAGAGCGCTGTCGGTGGAGCCTGTTTTCAGCCCGGTGGCGCCCTGGAAGAACCGGACGAGCTTGTTGGTATTGACCAGCGAGGAGGTTCCGTTGCGCAGGGTGTCCATCCAGATGGTGGTGTACTTGCGGATGTCCGGGTGGTGCAGAATCAGCTCCCGGGACATGAGGGCGATGTCGTGGGCCGAGGTCACATGGCCCTCGGCGGGCAGACCGGTGGCGTTTTTAAAGGTGGTGTCTGTCATGCCCAGCTCGGCCGCCCGCTGGTTCATCTTCTCCACAAAGGCGTCCTCGGTGCCGGAAACCGCCTCCCCCAGCGCCACGGCGCAGTCGTTGGCCGAGACCACGCACACGGCCTTGAGCATGTCGCTCACCGTCAGCTGCTCGCCTTCCTTCAGCCAAATCTGGCTGCCGCCCATGGAACAGGCATGGGCCGAACCGGTCACCATGGTATCGTAAGAGAGCTGGCCGGAATCGATGGCCTCCATCACCAGCAGGAGCGTCATCACTTTTGTGACGCTGGCCGGCTCCAGCTTGGCGTGCTCGTCCTTGGCGAAGAGCACGGTGCCGGTCTCTTTTTCCATCAGAATTGCCGAGGGTGCCGCAATTTCCAGCGCATGGGCCGGCAGCGTCAACAGCAGCACCGCGGCAATCAGGGCCGCGATCTTTTTCATGGAACTCCCCCTTTGCATGATTAGTAGAACTGTATGAGGCGGGAGGGACATTCATGACGCCCCGCAATTTTTCAGCTTGCAAAATGCTGCGGGCTTTGTTATAATACGACTTACGTGATGGATAAGCGGATATAGTTCATCGGTAGAACGGCAGCTTCCCAAGCTGCATAGGCGAGTTCGACTCTCGTTATCCGCTCCAGCAAAAAGGGAAACACCCGCGGGTGTTTCCCTTTTTGTTTCGTCCGAAGGCGTGATCGTTCCCGTGATCGCCCGGTGATCGGCGGTCAGCGGCGGTTGGATCGGCGCCAGATCCCCTGCTGTCGGGCGGCGGCGATCAGCTCCTCCCGGAAGTCCGGGTGAGCCGCGGAGATCAGCAGCTCCGCCCGCTCCCAGGTGGTGCGGCCCGCCAGATTCACCGCGCCGTACTCCGTGACCAGATAGTGGGCCTGACTGCGGGGGTCGGTGACGATGTCCCCGAAGAAGGCGGGCACGATGCGGGAGCGGCGCTGCCCGTCCCTGTCCGTATAGGACGAGGTCATGCAGATGAACGCCTTGCCGCCCCGGGACATGGCGGCGCCGGTCAGATAGTCCAGCTGGCCGCCGGTGCCGCTGATCTGGCGGGAGCCGGCGCTCTCGGCGCACACCTGCCCGTACAGGTCGGCGGAGATGCAGCTGTTGATGGAGATCATGTTGTCGTTCCGGGCGATGACCTCCGGCGCGTTGATGTACTCCAGCGGCCAACCGGTGACGCCGGGGTTTTCGTTTACCCAGTCGTAGAGCTTCTGCGAGCCGAAGACGATGCCGGTGAGGCCCTTGCCCCGGTGAATGGTCTTTTTCGCGTTGGTCAGCTTGCCCGCCTCGTAGAGCTCCACGTAGGCGTCGGAGCACAGCTCCGTGTGCATGCCCAGGTCCTTCAGGTCGGACTGGGCCAGCAGTTTGCCCACCACGTTGGGCATGGCGCCGATGCCCAGCTGCAGCGTGGCGCCGGAGGGAATCAGGGGCAGAATCTGCCGGGCGATGGCCTCGTCCTCCGGCGTGGGGGCGGTCAGCGGGAACTCCGGCAGGGGGCCGTGCTCGCCCTCCACCACGAAATCCACCTCGTCCAGATGGAGGCTCTCGTCCTGCCCGCCCAGCAGCCGGGGCAGATGCTCGTTGACCTCCGCGATGACGATGTCCGCCTTGTCCAGCGCCGCCTTGGCGATGCCCGTGGCGCAGGAGAGGTTGAAATAGCCGAAGCGGTCCATGGGCGTGACGCTGACCATGGCCACGTTCACCGTCAGGAAGTGGCGGTAGTAGGCCGCCTCGTTGCGGAAGATCATGGGAATGTAGCTGCACAGTCCCCGGTCGCACAGCTTCCGCTCATAGGCGGAGCAGTGCCATGAGTTGTAGGTGAAGTGTTCCCGGCCGGGGTCGCACTCCACCGCCGCGATGGGGCCGAAGAGCAGGTTGCCCCGGATTTTTACGTCCGTCAGCTCGTCCCGCCGCCGGGCCAGCGCGGCGTCCAGCAGGGGCGGAAAGCCCAGCGCGGAGGTGTACTCCACCCAGTCCCCGCTCCGGACGCACTGCACCGCCTCGTCGGGCGTGCGGAGCTTTTCGCGGTATTGCCGATATACGTTCATGTCCGTCTCCTTCTGTGATGCCCGCCCGGCGGAGAGGGCGCCGCCTGTCCCGCCGGGGGAGCCGTTTGCCCCATCATGACAGGCGGAGGGAAAACTTGCAAGAATTTTTTCACCGCCTCGCCGCCGGAGGTCGGATTTGGGCGGAAAACGGCGGAGGAAGCCCAAAATTTCATGTTTTCCTTTACAATATATAAATGGATTGCTATAATTACAAGTTGCTGATGAAATCTGAATCAAAACGGAGAAATGACTATGGCAACGATTGAATACGACGAATATAAACAGAAGCTCACCGCCCTCGGCCCGGAGATCGAAAAGCTCGCCGCCGCGCTGGACATCGAGACGGCGCGCCAGAAGCTCAAGCGCATGGAATCGGAGACTGCGCAGGAGGGCTTCTGGAACGACCTGACCCGCTCCCAGCAGGTCCATCAGGAGATGCGGCAGCTGCAGAACAAGATCGCCCGGCAGGAACGGCTGATCTCCGAGTGGGAAGATCTGAAAACCATGTGCGAGATGGGCCAGGAGGAGGACGATCCCTCCCTGCTGCCCGAGCTGCGCGCCGGCTTTGAGGAGCTGGAGACCAAGATCGAGGAGACCCGGCTCACCACCCTTCTCACCGGCGAATACGACGCCAGCAACGCCATCCTGACCTTCCATCCCGGCGCCGGCGGCACCGAGGCGCAGGACTGGGCCTCCATGCTCTACCGGATGTACACCCGCTGGGCCGAGCGCCACGACTTCAAATATACCATCCTCAACTACGAGGACGGCGACGAGGCGGGCATCAAGTCCGCCACCATCTCCATCGAGGGCGAGAACGCCTACGGCTTCCTGAGAAGCGAAAACGGCGTCCACCGGCTGGTCCGCGTCTCCCCCTTCGACGCCAACGCCCGGCGGCAGACGTCCTTCGCCGCGGTGGAGGTCATGCCCGAGCTCTCCGACGACATGGAGATCGAGATCCGTCCCGAGGAGATCGAGATGCAGGCCTGCCGCTCCTCCGGCGCCGGCGGCCAGCACATCAACAAGACCTCCTCGGCCGTGCGCATCAAGCATCTGCCCACCGGCATCGTGGTGTTCTGCCAGACCGAGCGCAGCCAGTTCCAGAACCGGGACAACGCCATGAAAATGCTGCGGGCCAAGCTGCTGGAGCTGAAGATGGAGCAGCACGCGGAGAAGGTCTCCGACATCAAGGGCGAGCAGATGAAGATCGAGTGGGGCAGCCAGATCCGCTCCTACGTCTTTATGCCCTACCAGATGGTGAAGGATACCCGCACCAGCTACGAGACCGGCGCCATCGACGCCGTGATGGACGGCGAGCTGGACGGCTTCATCAACGCCTATCTCACCGCCGCCGCCACCGGCGACCTGAAGAAGTAAAACCGAACCCTTCCGGGCGGAAGACGGATTTCCCCGGAAACGCAGAAGCACAGCCTGCCAACAAGGGACGCGCCGTCCGGCGCGTCCCTTTTGCTGCGCGGGGCCCGGCGAATACCGGCGCCTCCCCGAAAAACCATTCTGAACGATACGGAGGAACTGCGTGCCAATGAACGAACAGACCCCCGCGGCGCAGGCGCCGCAGGAAAACAAGATGGGCGTCATGCCCGTCAAAAAGCTGATTCTGAATATGTCCCTGCCCATGATGGTCTCCATGCTGGTGCAGGCGCTTTACAACGTGGTGGACAGCGTGTTCGTCTCGCGGGTGTCGCAGGACGCCCTGAACGCCGTCTCCCTCTCCTTCCCCATGCAGGGGCTGATGATCGCGCTGGCGGCGGGCACCGGCGTGGGCATCAACGCGCTGGTGTCCCGGGCGCTGGGCGAACGGAACGGCCGGCGGGCCCAGGCCGTGGCCGCCAACGGCGTCTTTCTGGCGCTGCTGAGCTTTCTCGCCTTCCTGCTCATCGGCCTTTTCGTGACGCCGGTGTTCTTCCGCTCCCAGACGGACAGCCCGGCCATCGTCACCCAGGGCATCCAGTACCTGACCATCTGCTGCTGCGTCTCTCCGGGACTGTTCTTCGGCATCACCTTCGAGCGCATCCTCCAGTCCACCGGGCGCACCTTTTACACCATGCTCACCCAGACGCTGGGGGCGGTCATCAACATCATTATGGACCCCATCATGATCTTCGGCCTGCTGGGATGCCCCAAGATGGGCGTGGCCGGCGCCGCCCTCGCCACGGTGCTGGGGCAGATCTGCGGGATGCTGCTGGCGCTGTACTTCTGCCGCCGGAAGAATCCCGACGTGCCGCTGCACTTCCGGGGGTTCCGGCCCGACGGCGCCGTGATCGCCGGCATCTACAAGATCGGCGTGCCCTCCATCATCATGCAGGCCATCGGCTCCGTCATGGTGTACGGCATCAACCGCATCCTCATCACCTTCACCGAGGCGGCCACCGCCGTTTTCGGCGTCTACTTCAAGCTGCAGAGCTTCGTGTTCATGCCGGTGTTCGGCCTGAACAACGGCCTCGTGCCCATCATGGGCTTCAACTACGGCGCCCGCAGCGCCCGGCGCATCCGGGAGGCGTTCCGGTACGGCGTGCTGTACGCCCTGTGCATCATGGCGGCGGGGCTGCTGATTTTCCAGCTGCTGCCCGACACCCTGCTGGGCTTTTTCGACGCCTCCGCCCGGATGCTGTCCATCGGCCGGGTGGCCCTGCGGATCATCAGCATCAGCTTTCTGCCCGCGGCGGTGGCCATCGTGTGCGGCTCCGTGTTTCAGGGGCTGGGCAACGCCTTCCTGAGCATGATCGTCTCCATCGCCCGGCAGCTGGTGGTGCTGCTGCCCGCCGCCTACCTGCTGAGCCTCACCGGCCGGCTGGAGCTGGTCTGGTGGGCCTTCCCCATCGCCGAGATCATGTCCCTGACGCTGTCGCTGATCTTCTTCCGCTACATCCGGCGCAAATACCTGCTGCCCATGGAGCGGGAGACATCCTGCTGACCCCCGCGCAGAGAGCCTCTGAACTTCTTTGACAAGTGGGATGCGCCCTGCACCTCGGTTGTCCGCCAAAGGCGGACAATTCGACGCTCGCTCCGCGAGAAGTGTTTTCGCCCGCGTACACGCCGCGGGCGAAAACAGATTTTACTTTTTTCGCGCCTGCGAGCGCGAACTCCGCGAGGCTTTTTGACAGTCTGGAGAGCCCCCGCGGCCATTGGCCGCGGGGGCTCCTTCATTATGTATTCAGGTAGGTCATCATGCCGTCCAGCTGCTCCAGCATCACCCGGCGGCCGTCCTGATAGAGGTCCTCCAGCTTCTGCACGTCCTTTTCCAGACGCCCCACGATCACCGGGCGGTCCGGGCGGATGACGAAGATGCGGCCCTGCCGCTCCAGCTCCTCCAGCTCGGCGTACATCCGGTTGTAGTTCCGGGGCATATTGTGCAGCGCGTTCAGGAACGCCGGATAGCGGCCGTACACCCGGTTGAAGGCCCGGTCCATGGCTGTGGAGTTGTAGGGCTTTTTCCGATAGCCGTAAGGCCGGGTCAGCACCACCACGATCTTCTCGTACTCCAGGTCCAGCGCCCGCTGGTACGCGATCGCGCAGGAGCAGCCGCCGTCCAGATACGGCACATCCCGCAGCCGGACGATCTCGGAGAGGCCCGGCATACTGGACGAGGCGCGGCAGGCGGTCATAAACTCATCCGGCGCAAGGTCGGATTTTTCAAAATAGGCGGGCCTGCCCGTCAGGCAGTCGGTGGCCACGGCCTCAAATTTCTGGGGCGAGGAGAACAGCGTCTCCCGGTCCAGCGGATTGAGGACGTTGCAGATCTCGCCGAAGAGAAAATCAAAATTGAATACGCCGCCGTTGCGGAACAGGTTCCGCAGGCCCAGGAACCGCTTGTCGTCGCAGAATGTCTCGTTGATGTCCCGGGAGCGGCCCGCCTGTCCGGAGACGTAGTTGACGCCGCACAGGGACCCTGCGGAAACTCCGTTGACGTAGGAGAACGCCACCTGACCTTCCGTCAGGACGTCCAGAACGCCCGCTGTAAACATGGCCCGGAGCGAACCGCCCTCCAAAACCAGAGCACCTTGCTGCATGTGCTGTTCATCCCCCTGTTCTTCTGTCTGGAAGAAGTATAGCACGGGGGCGGCGGGCGCGCAATCGACAATGCGGGGCGACTGTCCAACGCGGCGGGGCGGGGGACGTTCCCCTCGCCCCGCCGCGTCCGCTCCCGCCGGAGGGGCCTCTCAGCGGTTCAGAAAGGCCTGCGGGTCCACCGCGTCGCCGTTTTTGGTTACGGCGAAGTGCAGGTGGGGGCCCTCCGCGCTCTCCGCGATGGAGGTCTCTCCCACGGCGCCGAGAATCTGGCCGGCGGAGACGGAATCGCCCTTTTTTACGGCGGGCTTGGACTGGAGATTGGCGTAGGAGGTCTGATAGCCGTCGCTGTGGCTCAGCACCACGGTGGTGCCCATCATGGCGTCGTCCTCCACGGAGAGCACCGTGCCGGCGCAGGCGGCCAGCACGGCGGTGCCCTGAGCCGCGGCGATGTCCTCCCCGGCGTGGGTGCGCCAGTCCGCCAGCGTCTCGTCGTAGGTCAGCCTGTCCACCGAGAAGGCGGACACCACCTCGCCCTTCAGAGGCGCCACCACCAGCCGCGGCGCCTCCGCGGCCACCGGGGTGTCGTCCGCGGCGGCCTCCGGCATCTGCGGCGTCCCGGCGGCGGAGACGGCGGGCGCCTCCGGCGTCACCACTCTTGCCGGGGCGGCGGTCTGCGCGGACGGCTCCTCCGCCCGGACGGGCTGCTGCTGCGGGGCGGAGGCTTCCGCGCTTCCGGCGGAGCCGTCCGCTCCGGGGGCGGTCCGGGGCGTCAGCAAAAACCAGGACGCGGCGCCCACCGCCACCAGACAGAGCCCGAGGACGGTGTAAAAGCCCGCACCGCCCAAAATGCTGTTCGGTCTTTTGTTCATGATAACCCTCCTTTTTCCTCCAGTATGGCCGGAGAAAAGGAAAACTATACCGCGGAAGGCAAAAAAAGAGACGCCCTGCGGCGTCTCTTTTGCCGGCCTGAAGCCGGAGCGGTTATTTGACGATGAGGGTCTTGCCGGTCATTTCGGCAGGCGTCTCCAGTCCCAGCACGTCCAGAATGGTGGGCGCGATGTCGGCCAGACGGCCGCCGCTGCGCAGCTCGTTCCCCGCGCCGCAGAGGATGCAGGGCACGGGATTGGTGGTGTGGGCAGTCATGGGGCTGCCGTCGGGCTGAAGCATCTGCTCGGCGTTGCCGTGATCGGCGGTGACCAGCGCGATGCCGCCCATCTTCAGGGTGGCGTCCACCACGCGGCCGACGCAGCCGTCCACGGTCTCCACGGCCTTCACCGCGGCGTCGAACACGCCGGTGTGGCCCACCATGTCGCAGTTGGCGAAGTTGAGGATGATGACGTCGTAGGCGCCGGATTCAATGCGCTCCACGCACTTCTGGCAGACCTCGGCGGCGCTCATCTCCGGCTGGAGGTCATAGGTGGCCACCTTGGGAGAGGGCACCAGCACCCGGTCCTCGCCGGGGAACACGGTCTCCACGCCGCCGTTGAAGAAGAACGTCACGTGGGCGTACTTCTCCGTCTCGGCGATGCGCAGCTGGGTCAGGCCCATTTTGCTCAGGTACTCGCCCAGGCCGTTCTGCACCGTCACCCGGGGGAAGGCGACCTCCACGTTGGGCATGGAGGCGTCGTACTCGGTGTTGCACACGAAGGTCAGGGGGAAGAACTGGTGGGTGAAGCCGTCAAAGTCCGGGTCCACCAGCGAGCGGGTGATCTCCCGCGCCCGGTCGGGCCGGAAGTTGAAGAAGATCACGCTGTCGTGATCGGAGATGGTGCCGTCCTGATCGCAGACCACCGGCTCCACGAACTCATCCGTCACGCCCTTGTCGTAGGAGTCCTTCACCGCCGCCACGGGGACGGGGTTGAAGGTGGCGCCCTCGCCGTAGACCATGGCGTCGTAAGCCTGCTCCACGCGGTCCCAGCGCTTGTCGCGGTCCATGGCGTAGTAGCGGCCCATCACCGTGGCGATCTTGCCGACGCCCAGCTCCCGGCACTTTTCCACCGTCTCGGCCACAAAATCCGCGCCGGAGGTGGGAGACACGTCCCGCCCGTCCAGAAACGCGTGGATATAGACCTTTTCCAGCCCCTGCTCCTTGGCCAGCCGCAGCAGGGCCCAGAGGTGGGTGTTGTGGGAGTGGACGCCGCCGTCGCTCAGCAGGCCCATCAGGTGCAGGGAGGTGCCGGCCTCGCGGCAGGCCTGCATGGCGTGCAGATAGGCCGGGTTGCGGAAGAAGCTGCCGTCCCCGATGGCGTTGGTGATGCGGGGCAGGTCCTGAAAGACCACCCGGCCGCCGCCGATGTTGGTGTGGCCGACCTCGCTGTTGCCCATCTGTCCGGCGGGCAGGCCCACGTCCAGACCGGAGGCCTGCAGCTCGGTGTGGGCATACTCGGCGAACAGCTTGTCCAGATGCGGGGTCCTGGCCGCCGCCACGGCGTTTCCGCGGGTTTCGGAGGACAGGCCGAAGCCGTCCATGATGACCAGGGTGGTAGGTGTTTTATTCATAATCGTATATTATCCTCATTTCTTACCGGAGTCCGCCCGGGGGGACGGAGTTCCTTTCCGGCGAACGATTATTCCTGATTGGCCGCGTTGATGATGTCCACGAACTGCTCGGGCTTCAGGGAGGCGCCGCCGATGAGGCCGCCGTCGATGTCGGGCTGGGCCAGCAGCTCGGCCGCGTTCTTGGGATTCATGGAGCCGCCGTACTGGATGGAGACGCTGCGGGCGACGCGGGCGCCGTACAGGGAGCGGATGGTGGCGCGGATCAGGCCGCAGACCTCGCCGGCCTGATCGGAGGTGGCGGTCTTGCCGGTGCCGATGGCCCAGATGGGCTCGTAGGCGACGATGCAGCGGCGCAGCTTGTCGGCGGGGACGCCGAACAGGGCGCTCTTGACCTGCAGGGAGATCCAGTCGGAGGTGATGCCGGCCTCGCGCTGCTCCAGCGTCTCGCCCACGCAGATGATGGGGCTCATGCCGGCGTCCAGCACGGCGTGGACCTTCCTGTTGACGATCTGGTCGGTTTCGCAGAAGTACTGACGGCGCTCGGAGTGGCCGCAGATGACGTACTTGACGCCCAGATCCTTCAGCATGGAGACGGAGACCTCGCCGGTGTAGGCGCCCTTCTCCTCAAAATAGACGTTCTCGGCGCCCACGGCGATGCGCAGGTCCTTGAACGCGCGGACAGCGGTGGAAATATTGCAGGCGGGGACGCAGATCAGGGTCTCGCACCACTTGGCGCGGGGCATGATCTTCTTCATGTCCTCGGCGAATTTCTTGGTTTCGGTTGCGGTCATGTTCATCTTCCAGTTGCCGGCGATGACAGTCTTACGATATCTGCGGTTCATAACAGTGATACTCCTTCTCTTTCCTATGTTGTTCTTTCTGTTTGATTATCATTCAAAAAATCAGAGGGTGGATTTTTGAAGAAACGGGAAACATACCTGTCCGGCCGTGCCGGGAATTACCTGTCCAGCAGGCAGGCCACGCCGGGAAGCTCCTTGCCCTCAAGGAACTCCAGAGAGGCGCCGCCGCCGGTGGAGATGTGGGTCATCTTGTCGGCAAAGCCCAGCTGCTCGACGGCCGCGGCGCTGTCGCCGCCGCCGACGATGGTGATGGCGCCGGAATCGGCCAGCGCCTTGGCCATGGCTCTGGTGCCGCCGGCGAAGGCGTCGAATTCAAAGACGCCCATGGGGCCGTTCCACACCACGGTGCCCGCGCCGCGGACGGCGGCGCAGAACTGCTCCACCGTTCTGGGGCCGATGTCCAGGCCCTCCATGTCGTCGGGAATGGCCATGGTGTCCACCACCACGGGAACGGCGTCGGCGGAGAACTCCCTGGCGGCCAGCGTATCCACCGGCAGCAGCAGGCTCACGCCCCGCTCCTTCGCCTTGGCGATCATCTCCAGCGCGTAGGACTCCTTGTCGGCCTCCAGCAGGGACTTGCCGATATGGCCGCCCTGCGCGGCGGCAAAGGTATAGGCCATGCCGCCGCCGATGATGACGGTGTCGGCCTTTTCCAGCAGATTGTTGATGACGTTGATCTTGTCGGAGACCTTGGCGCCGCCCAGCACCGCCACGAAGGGGCGCTTGGGATCGTCCAGAGCCTTGCCCATGACCTGCAGCTCCTTGGCCACCAGAAAACCGGACACGGCGGGCAGATAGTCCGCCACGCCGACGGTGGAGGCGTGGGCGCGATGCACGGTGCCGAAGGCGTCGGACACGAACAGCTCGGCCAGAGAGGCCAGCTTTTTCGCCAGCGCCGGGTCGTTCTTGGTCTCGCCGGCCTCAAAGCGGGTGTTTTCCAGCAGCAGGATCTGGCCGGGCTTCAGCGCGGCGGCCTTGGCCTGGGCGTCCTCGCCCACCACGTCCCGGGCAAAGATGACCTCGCGGCCCAGCAGCTCGCTCAGGCGCACGGCCACGGGGGCCAGAGACAGCTTCATGTTCCACTCGCCCTTGGGCTTGCCCAGATGGGAGCAGCAGATCACGGCCGCGCCGTTCTCCAGCAGGTACTTGATGGTGGGCAGAGCCGCCACGATGCGCTTGTCGCTGGTGATGGCGCCGGTCTCCTTGTCCTGCGGCACGTTGAAGTCGCAGCGGAGCAGCACTTTTTTGCCGTGGACGTCCACGTCCAGAACGGTTTTTTTGTTGTAATTCATAAAAAAGCCTCCTGTGATATGATGAGAGTTCTTTTTTTAACAATGACCGGGAAAAGAAAAACAGCGCGGCCTCACGGCTCCCCGGCCATCTCGCCTGTGCCCAGCAGGCCGGGAAATCCGTTCTGGCGGAGCGCCTCGTACACGCAGACCGCCACGGTGTTGCTGAGATTCAGACTCCGGGCCTCCGCCGCCATGGGCAGACGGATGCACCGGTCGCGGTGGGCTTCCCTGAAGTCCTGCGGCAGGCCGGCGGTCTCCTTGCCGAAGAACAGCCAGCTGTCCGGCGTGAAAACGGCCTCCTGATAGGAGCGGGGCGCTTTCGTGGTGGTCAGCCACAGATCGGAGAGGGCCTCCGGGTGCCGGGCAAACAGCGCCGGCAGGTTTTCGTAGTCGCAGACCTCCACCAGATGCCAGTAGTCCAGTCCCGCCCGGCGGACCGCCCGCTCGGAAATATCGAACCCCAGAGGGCGGATCAGATGAAGCCGACTGCCGGTAGCCGCACAGGTTCGGGCAATATTTCCGCAGTTTTGTGGGATTTCAGGCTCAACCAGTACGATATTCAGCATAATTGGATACGACCTCCCGATTCCAGAGAACGTTCCTCATTGTAATCCATTACGCCTGCGAATTCAACTGTAAAATATAAAGAAAAGCATATTTTTTAAAGAATTAGCCGCAAAAAAAGAACGTTTCCGCAAAATGCCGAAAAAGAGGCGGGGCTCCGGGCATATTTCTCTGCAAAAATGGCAGGAAAAAGGCTCCGCCCTGTCAATTTGCCAAAAAGACACATGAAATTTCTCCGGATGATTTCTGCCCGCGCACTGGATTTTTACAGGAAGTTTGCTATAATTAAATCAGTCATTCAGGAAAGGAGGGGATACCGATGGATCAGAAGCGAGCGATTCTGTGTCTTACCGATGACCTCTCTGGTGAAAACCACAAGCCGCTGATGCTGGAAACCGTTCTGTTTTGCCCCGTTCTGACGTGGATGAAGGAGCAACTGAAGGCTGACGGCGTGAGGCGGTTTTTTGTTCTCTGTCCCCCGGAGTTCGCCGACGGCGTCCGCAGCTGCCTTGACGGCGAGGATGTCTCCGTCTCCGGCGAACCGGAGGCCCTGGCGGCCTTTTTGAAGGAGGACGGCCCCGTGGCCGTTTTCCCCTGCGCCGCCGTGCCCGTCTCCGGAGGAGAGGCCTGCGCCTATACCGCCGACGCCCGCGCCCTGCGGGGCGGGACGCTGTCCGCCGCACCCGGAGCGGAGACGCTGCCGGGCTACTCCGCCGTGCGCACCTTTGCGCAGCTGCAGGCGCTTCAGACCGCCTGCCGGGATGAGATCCTCCGGCGCCACATCGCCGCCGGCGTGACCGTGCTGGACCCGTCCGCCGTGTACGTGGACCCGCGGGTCCGCATCGGCGCGGGGACGGTTCTGCTGCCCGGCGCCATCCTGCGGGGCGACACCGTCATCGGCCGGGACTGCGAGATCGGGCCCAACACCATGATCCGGGACTGCGCCGTGGGCGACCGCACCGTCGTCAACGCCTCCCAGCTCAACGAAAGCACCGTGGGCAGCGACACCAGCGTGGGGCCCTTTGCCTACGTCCGGCCCAACTCCCGCATCGGCGACCACATCAAGGTCGGCGACTTCGTGGAGGTGAAAAACTCCGTCATCGGCGACGGGACGAAGATTTCGCACCTCACCTACGTGGGCGACAGCGACGTGGGCCAGCGGGTGAATTTCGGCTGCGGCACCGTGACCACCAACTACGACGGCTTTAAAAAACATCGCTGCAGCATCGGGGACGACGCGTTCCTCGGCTGCAACACCAATCTGATCGCGCCGGTGGCCGTGGGCAGCGGCGCCTATACCGCCGCCGGCAGCACCATCACCAGGGACGTGCCCGCCGACGCGCTGGCCATCGCCAGAGAACGGGAGACCGTCAAGGAAGGCTGGGCCGCCCGGCAGCGCAAGCTCCACGGAAAGTGAAAAAAACAAAACCGAGTTGTTTTTTGCGAAGAAAGTACGAAGAAAAGAAGAAAGAAGGCGTTTGGAAAGATGATTTCTCACGGCAAGGACATCAAAATCTTCACGGGTAATTCCAATCCCAAGCTGGCGGAGGAGATCTGCAGACTGATGGGAACCAAGCTGGGCGAGGCCGAGGTCGGCACGTTCTCCGACGGAGAGATTTTCGTCTCCCTGTACGAGACCGTCCGCGGCTCCGACGTATTTGTGGTTCAGTCCACCTGCAACCCCGTCAACAAGAACCTGATGGAGCTGCTCATCATGATCGACGCGCTCAAGCGCGCCTCCGCGGGCCGCATCACTGCGGTCATCCCCTACTACGGCTATGCCCGCCAGGATCGCAAGGCCAAGGCCCGCGATCCCATCACCGCCAAGCTGGTGGCCAATATGCTCACCACTGCCGGCGCGGACCGCGTGCTGACCATGGACCTCCACGCTTCCCAGATCCAGGGCTTTTTCGACATCCCGGTGGACAACCTGCTGGGCAATCCCATCTTTGTGGATTACTACGCGAAGAAGTTCGGCACCGACTGTGAGAACATGATGGTGGTCTCTCCCGACGTGGGCTCCGTGTCCCGCGCCCGTTCCTTCGCCCAGAAGCTGCACATGAATCTGGCCATCGTGGACAAGCGCCGCCAGAAGGCCAACTCCTGCGAGGTCATGAACGTCATCGGCGATGTCGCCGGCATGGACTGCATCCTGTTCGACGACATGGTGGACACCGGCGGATCCCTGTGCAACGCCGCCCAGGCCCTGATGGAGATCGGCCATGCCAAGTCCGTCCACGCCTGCGCCTCCCACGGCGTCCTCTCCGGACCCGCCATCGAGCGGATCAACAACAGCTGCATCACCGAGCTGGCCCTGCTGGACACCGTGCCCCCCATCGCCGAGGGCAAGAGCGACAAGATCAAGTATCTCACCGTCGCTCCCATGTTTGCCGAGGCCATCGAGCGGACCTATCAGGAGATCTCCATCTCCAAGCTGTTCCGCTGAGCCCGGCTGCCCGGTGCGCCGGGCGCCAACCAATCCAATACGGAGGCGGGGAAGAATTCTTTCCCGCCTCTGCGGTGTTTCCGGAAAGAGAGGAAAACGATGCTGTTTGGAAAGCGGCCCTCCGGCGTGGAGTGGCTGGTGGCGGGACTGGGAAACCCCGGCGAGAAATACGCCAAAACCCGGCACAACATGGGCTTTCTCACGCTGGACCTGCTGGCGGAGCGGGAGCACGTCAGGATCAACCGCATCAAGTTCAGGGCCGTGGTGGGCGAGGCCGAGCTGTCCGGCCACCGCTGCCTGCTGATGAAGCCCCAGACCTACATGAACCTGTCCGGCGAGGCCGTGCACGAGGCCGCCCAGTTCTATAAAATCCCCGCCGATCACGTGCTGGTGATCTACGACGACGTGTCCCTTCCCGTGGGCAAGCTCCGGGTGCGGCCCACCGGCAGCGCCGGCGGGCACAACGGCATCAAGAACATCATCGCCCAGCTGGGGACCGACGCCTTCCCCCGCATCAAGATCGGCACCGGCGCCCCCGCCGGCGGAGGCGGGGAGATGATCGACTGGGTGATCGGTGAGCCGTCCATGGCGGACCGCAAGCTGCTGCTGGACGCCTTCGGCCGGGCCATCGAGGCCGCCGAGTGCATCATCGCCGACGGCGACTGCCAGCGGGCCATGAACCGGTATAACTGAGATATACATTATAATATAGTAACCCTGTGGGGGCGATTCGGCACACCCCGTCCCATCGCGGCGGAGTGCGCCCCGTTGTGCCCTGAACTTCCAAATTTTGTAAGAAAGCGACGGCCATGGAGCAATTTTTAAGAAAACTGAATGAGCTGCCCGAGCTGCGGGAGCTGGCACAGCGGGTGGAGGAGGGCGGCTGTCCCGCCGAGATCACCGGCCTGCAGCCCGTCCACCGCGCCGCCATCGGCGCGGCGCTGGCCCTTGCCCTGAACCGCCCGGCGGTGTTCGTCTGCGGCGACGAGCGGGAGGCCCGGACGCTCTCCGGGGATCTGACCGCCCTCACGGGAACGGCGCCGGTGCTGCTGCTGGCGCGGGAGTGGCAGTTCCGGCCCAACGCGGTGGCCTCCCGCTCATGGGAGCAGGATCGGCTGGCCGCGCTGTCCGCGCTGGCCTCCGGCGCGGCGCCGCTGACCGTGGCCACGCCCGACGGCCTCATGGCCCGGACGCTGCCGGCGGAGCTGCTGCTCTCCTCCAGCATGACGCTGCGCAGCGGCGCCCGCTTCGACCTGAACGAGCTGACCCAGCGGCTGACCGCCGCCGGCTACGCCCGCTGCGAGCAGGTGGAGGGCGTGGGCCAGTTCGCCCTGCGGGGCGGTATTCTGGACGTGTTCTCCCCCCTGATGGAGCAGCCCGTGCGCTGCGAGTTTTTTGACGACGAGGTGGATTCGCTGGGCGAGTTCGACCCCGCCACCCAGCGCCGCACCCGCAATGTGGACGAGGCCCGCATCCTGCCCGCGGCGGAGGTCCTGCCTCAGCACGCCGAGGGCGGCGCGGCGGGACTGGCTGCCCGGCTGGAGGCGGCGGCCGCCCGGCTGGCCAGAAAGCAGCGGACGGAGACCGTAGTGGAGACGCTGCGGAACGACGCGGCCCGGCTGCGGGACGGCGCCGTGCCCGGCGGCATGGACCGCTATCTCACCGCCGTCTACCCCGACGCCGCGTCCGGCGCGGACTACCTGCCGGCGGACGCCGTGGTGTTCCTCTGCGAGAGCGGGCGGGTGGACGAGCGGGTGAAGAACACCCTGCTCCAGCTCCGTCAGGACGTGGAAACGCTGACGGAGGCCGGCCTGCTGGCCGGCGAGCTGGCCGGCGTCTCCCTGTCCGAGAGCGAGCTGTACGCCCGCCTGGCCGACTTCCCCGTGATTATGGAGGACTCCCTGCCCACCTCCCGGATGGCCATGCGGCCCCGGGGGCTGCTGAGTCTCAGCGTCAAGCAGCTCTCGTCCTACGGCGGCAGTCTGGACACCGCCGCCGCCGACATGGAGCACTACCGCTCCTCCGGCATCGGCGTGCTGGTGCTGTGCGGCGGCGAGACCCGCGCGAAAAACCTGCTGGCCCTGCTGACGGAGCGGGGCATCCCCGCCGTGCTGGACCTGAAGGGCGCGGCCATGCCCGTCCCCGGCGAGGTGCGGATCACGCTGGGCGCCCTGTCCGCCGGCAGCGAATACCCGGCGCTGAAGCTGGCCGTTCTCACCGAGGGGCAGCTCACCGCCGCGGGAAAAAAGCGGCAGAAGCTGAAAAAGGAGACCAACCGCCAGAAGCTCCAGTCCTACACCGACCTGTCCCCCGGCGATCTGGTGGTTCACGTCCATCACGGCGTGGGCCGGTTCGCGGGCATTCAGAAAATGCCGGTGGACGGCGTGGAGAAGGACTACATCAAGCTGGACTACGCCGGAGGCGACTGCCTCTACGTCCCCGTGACCCAGCTGGATCTGGTGAGCAAGTACATCGGCTCCGGCGAGGACGCCCAGGAGCACGCCCGGCTGAACAAGCTGGGCGGCACCGAGTGGGCCAGACAGAAGTCCCGCGCCAAGGCCGCCGTGAAGGATCTGGCCAAGGGGCTCATCGCCCTGTATGCCCAGCGCAGCCGCCAGCCGGGCTTCGCCTTTTCGCCGGATTCCGCATGGCAGCAGGAGTTTGAGGACGCCTTCGAGTACGACGAGACGGACGATCAGCTCCGGGCCGTCGCGGAGATCAAAAAGGACATGGAGCGCCCCCGGCCCATGGATCGCCTGCTGTGCGGCGACGTGGGCTACGGCAAGACCGAGGTGGCCCTCCGGGCCGTGATGAAGTGCGTGCTGGACGGGAAGCAGGCCGCGATTCTGGTGCCCACCACCGTGCTGGCCCGCCAGCACTACGCCACCGCCATGAGCCGGTTCCGGGCCTTTCCCGTCACCATCGAGGTGCTGTCCCGCTACACCTCCGCCAGGGAGCAGAAGCGCATTCTGGCCGCCCTGGCCGACGGCGGGGCCGACGTGGTGGTGGGTACCCACAAGCTGCTGCAGAAGAACATCCGCTTCAAGGACCTGGGGCTGCTGGTCATCGACGAGGAGCAGCGGTTCGGCGTCACCCACAAGGAGCGGCTGCGGGAGATGGCCAGGCAGGTGGACACCCTGACGCTCACCGCCACCCCCATCCCCCGGACGCTGAACATGGCTCTCAGCGGCCTGCGGGACATGTCCACCATCGAGGAGCCGCCCAGAGACCGCCAGCCCGTCCAGACCTACGTGCTGGAGCACGACTGGGCCGTGCTGGAGGACGCCATGCGCCGGGAGCTGGCCCGGGGCGGTCAGGTGTACTACCTGCACAACCGGGTGGAGACCATCGACCTCACCGCCTCCCGCATCCGCAAAATGCTGGGGGAGGACGCGCGCGTCGTCACCGGCCACGGCAAAATGGGGGAGCAGGAGCTGTCCTCCGTCATGCAGCAGATGATCGACGGCGAGGCCGACGTGCTGGTTTGCACCACCATCATCGAGACCGGCATCGACATTCCCAACGTCAACACCCTCATCATCGAGGACGCGGACCGCATGGGACTGGCCCAGCTCCACCAGATCCGGGGCCGCGTGGGCCGCAGCGCCCGGCGGGGCTACGCCTATCTGACCTACCGCCGGGGCAAGATCCTGCAGGAGAACGCCGCCAAGCGCCTCTCCGCCATCCGGGAGTACGTGGAGTTCGGCTCCGGCTTCCGCATCGCCATGCGGGATCTGGAGATCCGGGGCGCCGGCAACCTGCTGGGGCCGGAGCAGTCCGGCTACCTGATGAGCGTGGGCTACGACCTGTATCTCAAGCTGCTGGAGGAGGCCGTGCTGGAGGAGAAGGGCGAGGCGCGGCGCATCGCGCCGGAATGCTCCGCCGATCTCACCGTCAACGCCAACATCCCCGAGAGCTACGTCGCCTCCGCGGAGCAGCGGATGGACCTGTACCGCCGCATCGCCGCCGTGCGCAGCGACGAGGACAGCGCCGACGTGCTGGATGAGCTCATCGACCGCTACGGCGAGCCGCCCAGAAGCGTGCTGGCCCTGCTGGACGTGGCCCTGCTCCGGGCCGCGGCGGTGAAGGCCGGCGTGTGCGACATTGCCCAGAAGGGCGAGCTGCTGAAGCTGACGCTCTCCTCCTTCCGGCCGGAGGTGCTGGTGGCGCTGAGCACCTCCGGCAAGTACAGGGGCCGGCTGGCGCTGTCCGCCACGGCCGTGCCGGGAATGACCCTGCGGCTGAAGCCCGGCGCCGACGTGCTGGACACGGCGCTGACGCTGGTAGAGGACCTGCGCCTCACCGGCGAACAGCTGGACCCTCAGGAGAGCGGAGAAAAAGACGGATAATCCGGCGGGGCCGGGCATAGAGTTCTCTCAGGCTTTGATTGTGGGGAAGGGAGCTTGAGATGAAGAAAATCGCTGCGCTGCTGCTGGCGCTGCCCCTCCTCCTCGCCGGCTGCGCCGCCGGCGGGGCCGGGGGAACCCTCTGCTGCCGCGCGGCGGGAGCGGAGCCGTCGGAGGTGCTGATCACCGTGGACGGACGGGAGCTGACCGCCGACCGCTGCCTGTACTGGCTGGCCGCCGCCTGCGACGCCCTGACCCGTCAGGCCGCCGGGGCCGGCCCCGACTGGGACGCCGACCGGGACGGCGCCTCGTGGGGAGATTACGCCAGACAGTACGCCGCGGACACGGCGGCCCTTTACGCCACCATCGAAAACTGGGCCCGGCGATACGGCTGCACGCTGACCGACGGCGACGAGGCCGCGCTGGACGAGGCCCGCTCCGGGGACGTCCGGCGGGCGGGCGGCGAGAAGGCCTACGCCGCGGCGCTGGCCGCGCAGGGCCTTACGCCGGCGCTGGCCCGGCAGCTCTCCGCCGACTACCGGCTCTACCTCGCCCTGCGGGCGCTGGCGGAAACGGAGGGCAGCCCCCTCTGCCCCGCCCCGGGGGAGACGGAGCGATGGGCCGCCTCCGCCGGACTTGTGACGGCGGACGCGATCACGCTGACCGGGGACGGGGCGGAGAAGCGGGCGGCGGCCCTGCGGAGCAGACTGACCGCCGGAAAGGACCCTGCCGCCGCCTTTGCCGCCGAGCAGGCGGCGGCCCCCGCGCAGGAGCGGTTTCAGGCCGCGATCACCGTCCTTCCCGGCGACGATGCGCTGCCGGAGGCCGCGATCAGCGCCGCCGCTGCCCTGAAGGAGGGCCAGTGGAGTCCGCCGGTGGCGGCGGACGGCGGGATCATGCTCCTGCTGCGCCTCCCCGCCGACAGCCGCGCCGCGGCGGAACGCCGCTTCGACGATCAGCTGCAGGCGGCCGCAAAGGACGCCGGGGTCGTGATCGCGGAGCGCTACCGGCAGCTGGACGTGGGCGCATTTTATGAAAAACTGACAAAAATCCGTGCCGCAAACCCTTCGTAAAGCTGATATTTCAAGGTGAGCGCCGGCGGTTTTGGGTAATTTGCCTAAAACTGCCGGCGTTTTGTCAAAGATTTAACAAAATTTGCGAATTCCTATTGACTGGGCCGGCCTGCCCCCCTATAATAAGAAACAGAACGAGGCCCTACCTCCTCGATTGTCAAAAAATTGGCAATCATGTTTTCTCTTTGACAATCGGAAAAATCTTACGCAGCGGAGGCTTTCCGCTGCCGCGCGGAATCCTGCGGAGGGGCGGAAGCCCTCCGACAGACGAAACCGCGCAGGCGGAGAGGTCCCTGCCCGTTCTGTTTTTCTGAAATCCCCGCGCATAGGACGACATCCACAAAAAGAATATTTTAATGTAACGGAGGAACATCATGAAAGATCTGTACGTTGTCAATTGCTGCAGAACCGCGATCGGCTCCTTTGGCGGTGCTCTGAAGAATACCCCCCCCGCCGATCTGGGCGCCATCGTTGTCAAGGAAGCCCTGAAGCGCTCCGGCGTCGCTCCCGAGCAGGTGGACGAGCTGATGTTCGGCTGCATCCTCACCGCCGCCCAGGGCCAGAACGTGGCCCGTCAGGTTTCCATCAAGGCCGGCATCCCCTATTCCGTTCCCGCCTACACCGTCGGCATGGTCTGCGGCTCCGGCATGAAGTCCGTCATCGAGGGCGCCCGCTCCATTCTGGCCGGCGACTCCGACGTGGTGGTCTGCGGCGGCACCGAGAACATGAGCGCCGCTCCCTATGCCTCCATGGACGCCCGCTGGGGCGCCCGCATGGGCGACAAGAAGGTGGTCGACACCATGATTAAGGACGGCCTGTGGGACGCATTCAACGGCTATCACATGGGCACCACCGCCGAGAACATCGCGGACGTGTGGGGCATTTCCCGTCAGGAGATGGACGAGTTCGCCGCCTCCTCCCAGCAGAAGACCGAGGCCGCTCAGAAGTCCGGCCGGTTTGACGACGAGATCGTGGCCGTCCCCGTGAAGGTCAAGAAGGACATCGTGGACTTCAAGGTCGACGAGTTCCCCCGCGCCGGCGTCACCGTGGAGGGCATCTCCAAGCTGAAGGGCGCCTTCCCCGTGGGCCCCGAGTCCCCCAATCCCCAGGTCGTCCACACCTTTGAGATGACCGGCGAGAAGGAGACCTCCGACCGCGGCCAGCAGCGCGTCACCGCCGCCAACGCCTCCGGCATCAACGACGGCGCGGCCGCCATCGTGCTGGCCTCCGGCGAGGCAGTGAAGAAATACGGCCTGAAGCCCATGGCCAAGCTCATCGGCTGGGGCCAGGGCGGCGTCGATCCCAAGATCATGGGCGTGGGCCCCGTGCCCGCCACCCGTCAGGCCATGAAGAAGGCCGGCGTGACCATCGACGACATCGATCTGATTGAGGCCAACGAGGCCTTTGCCGCTCAGTCCATCGCCGTGGCCCGCGAGCTGCACTTCGACATGAGCAAGGTCAACGTCAACGGCGGCGCCATCGCTCTGGGCCATCCCGTGGGCGCCTCCGGCGCGCGCATCATCGTGACTCTGCTGCATGAGATGGAGAAGCGTCCCGAGGCCAAGACGGGCCTGGCCACCCTCTGCATCGGCGGCGGCATGGGCGTTGCCACCATCTACGAGAAGTGCTGAGCCCGGCCAACTGAATTTACCCATTAGTCTTTCTTTCCACCCTATAAAACGGCGGAGGCGTCCGGAGCGATCCGGGCGCCTTCGCCGTTTTCAGCGCGGGGGGACGGGCGGGGCGAAGACCCGCTCCAGCAGGGCGATGGCCTCCGGCAGCCGGTCGGGCCGCAGGCCCGCGTAGTTCATCACCAGCGTGTGCTGATAGGACGGGTGCTGCACCGCGGCGTACTCCGACAGAAAGCACAGCGCCGCCCCCAGCGACTCCCCCCGGCGGCGCAGCTCGGCGTCGGAGAGGGGCGTGTCCACCCGCATGAGGAAGTGAAGCCCCGCTCCCTGCTCGGAGATGGAGATGCGGGCGGCGAAGGGGCTTTTGCGGAAGGACTCCAGCACGGCGGCCCGCCGGAGGCGGTATTCGCTGCGCATCCGGGCGAGGTGCTGCTCGTACCAGCCGCCGGCCAGAAACCGCGCCAGCACCGACTGCTCCAGCGCCGGGACGGTGGAGGCGTAGAAGTCCATCTCCCGCCGCCACCGCTCCAGCAGCCGGGGCGGCAGAACCATGAAGCCCACGCGCATGGCCGGGGCGATGGTCAGGGAGAAGGTGTTCATGTACACCACCCGCCCGTCGGCGTCGATGCTCTGCAGGGTGGGGATGGGCCGCCCGCTGAAGCGGAATTCGCTGTCGTAGTCGTCCTCCACGATGAGGGCGTCCCGCTCCTCCGCCCAGCGCAGCAGCTCCTGCCGGCGGCGGATGGACGTCACCTGTCCGGTGGGATAGTGGTGGGCCGGGGACAGATGCGCCGCCGCCGCCCCGGACGCGTACAGCGCCTCCAGATTTATGCCCTGACCGTCCAGCGGCACCGGCACGCACACTGCGCCGCATTTCCCGTAGACCTGCCGGATTTTCGGATAGCCCGGGTCCTCCACGGCAAACACCGTGTCCCGGCCCAGCAGCTGCGCCAGCAGCAGGTACAGGTATTCGGCGCCCGCGCCCACCACGATCTGCTCCGGCGAAACCGCCAGCCCCCGATAGTCCCGCAGGTCAGCGGCAATGGCCCGGCGCAGAGTCTCCAGCCCCTGAGGCGAAACGGGGTCCAGCAGTCGCTCCCCCTCCTCGCTCAGCACCTGCCGGGTCAGCCGGGACCAGACCGCAAAGGGGAACCGGGCCGCGTCCACCCGGTTGGTCTTCAGATCCAGCCGCCAGTCCGGTTCCGGTGGCGGAGCCGGAATTTCCGGTGCCGTATGGGGGGCGGGCGAGCGCTCCACCCGGGTCACGAAGAAGCCCCGGCGGGATTCCCCCCGGACGTAGCCCTCTGCTTCCAGCTGAGCGTAAGCGTTTTCCACCGTGATGACAGAAATGCGGAGATGCTCCGCCAACGCCCGCTTGGAGGGCAGCCGTTCCCCCTCCGCCAGCGCGCCGGAGAGAATGTCCTCCCGGATGCGGCGGTACAGATACTCGTAGAGCGGCACTCCGCCCCGGTTCTCCATGGAATAGGTCAGCATGCTGAAGCCTCCAATCTGACCTTAATGAAAAATTAGAAAGTGGATATTTCAATCATACCATATCCCTGCTACAATGGCCACAGTAAATGTGAGGGAAGTTCCGGGTTACGCCCGGGACAGGTGAAAAAGGAGAGATACAAGCGCATGATAGCGAAAAATCGGACAAAAACCGTTGTAATGACCGCTCTGCTGGCGGCGGTGGCCTGCGTAGCTACCCTGGTCATCCGGCTCCCTTCGCCCACAGGCGGATATCTCAACCCGGGGGACGCGGTGGTTCTGCTGAGTGCCTATCTGCTGGGGCCGGTCTACGGCGCCGTGGCGTCCGGCATCGGCTCCATGCTGGCGGACCTGCTGGGCGGCTATGTGGCTTACGCCCCGGCGACGCTGATCATCAAGGCTGCCATGGCGCTGCTGGCGGGGATGCTGTACCGGTCTCTGCGGGAGCGGACTGCAGGCGTTGTCTTGGCCGGCATCGCGGGGGAGATTCCCATGGTGGCGGGCTACTGGCTGTATGACGCGTGGCTGCTGCGCAGCTTCGCGGGCAGCGCGGCGGGCATCCCGGCCAATCTGGTGCAGGCGGCGTTCGGTGTTGCCGCCTCCACCATGCTGTGTCTGGCGCTGCGCAAGGGCGGCTATGCCCGCACCCGGTTTCCCAACCTGTGACCGGAGCCTGCAGAGAAATGAAAAAAGAAAGAGACGGCTGCTGCCGTCTCTTTCTTTTAAAAAGTCTGATCAGAATTCTCCGTTTTCGTAGGGGCGGCCGCCGGAATCGCCGGAGTCCGCGCCTACGCCGGAGGTGCGCATGGCGGTTTCAAAGTAGCTCAGCTCCACGCATTGGTATCCCGGCAGGTAGAAGATCGACACCGCAAGCAGCCACACACCGCAGATCAGGGTCTGCACCGGCACAGAGAGCATCGACGGGGCGGCGCTGCCGCTCAGCGCGGGGACGAGCGCCTGATAGTAAAAGAAGAGGCTGGGCAGCTGGGCCAGGATGCTCCATCCCAGATAGCTCAAATCCAACATCAACAGCTGGCCCTTGTAGCCCAGCGTCTGCTGCTTGCTCATGGCGATGGCCTCCATCAGGCCGATGCCGGGATTCTCGCACAGGTTGTAAATGGCGAACCGGTACCGGTAGGCGGCGATGATGCCCGGGACGAGGAGCAGAATGGACCACAAAAGCACGAAAAAGAATTCCACGATGTACAGTAGGATGATCTTTCCCACGAGGGAAAAGCCGTCGAACAATGTGAGAAACTCCGCCCGCTCGCCCCGGCGGATCGCCATGCAGTAAAAGATGAAGCCGACACTCAGAACCAGCGCCATCAGATTGGTCAGCACGGAGACGAAAATAGCGAGAGGACCGGAGGGATAGACTTCTCCGCCGGTGATGGAGTCCAATAGCCCCAGAATCAGAATCACTCCCAGATAAAACGCTGTAAAGGCCCTGGGATTTACCTGGGCGCTGCGAAGCAGCTCCCGGCAGTCTTCCTTAACCTGCGGCCGGTCGATCGTTTCAGCCATCATGGTGATGAGACCTCCTTGATACGGCACGGCACCGTGCCCCGGGCGATGGCCCGGAACCCGCGCTGCCGGTGCGGATACCTGAACTATATCACAGCGGCCTACAAAACACAAGAGAGGGCATTCTGCGGATCAAGCGTTTGAGGAAGCAAACTATTTGACAAAATCCGGCAAAAATCTCCGGGGAAAAGGGCTGCATATTGTGGAATCCGCACCATGGTATGGACATTTAGGGGGAGTTGGTGTAAAGTAAAATGCAATGCGTATTACTGAGTTAACCGGCAGATACGGTCCGGAAGAAAAACGAGGTGAAGAAATGGCACAGGTTTTCTTTGGCGGCTCTTACCCTGGAGATATGAAAGCCGCCACCAGCGAAAAGGCCATCGAACAGCTGGCGCCGCCGGCTCGGGTCATCCTATCCCTGTCCCAGCATGTGGGAGACCCCTGCCGCCCCCTGGTTACCGCCGGGGACCGGGTGAAGGTGGGCCAGCGGATCGGGGAAGCGAGGGATGGCGACGGCACGCCCGTCCATGCCAGTGTATCCGGCACCGTGACGGCCGTGGAGCCCCGTCCCTGCGCCGCGGGAGGCAATGCGCTGTCCGTCGTCATCCAAAACGACTTTCAGGACGAGCTGAGCGGGGAAGTCCGGGCGCCTGAATCCCCCGAGAGCCTGACGGTGGAGCAGATGATCGCTCAGGTGGAAAACGCCGGCGTGGTCGGAATGGGCGGCGTGCCGTTTCCGACGCACCGCAAAATTTCCGACAGCATCGGCAGGGTGAACACCGTCATCATCAACGGCGCGGAGTGCGAGCCCTACGTGACCTCCGACCATCGGGCCATGGTGGAGCGGCCGGAGGAGATCGTGGGCGGAGCCGCCTGCCTGGCCAAGATGTTCGGCGTGGACAAGGTCTATCTGGGCGTGGACGCCGGGCGGCAGAGCGGCATCGACGCGCTGGCCCGGGTCATCGCGGAGCGGAAGGCCCCCGTGGTGGTGGATCCCCTGCGCCGCCGCTACCCCCTGGGCGCGGAACGGCAGCTGTGCCGGGCCGTCACGGGCCGTCGGGTTCCGCCCGGCGCGTCCCCTGTGGAGGTGGGCTGCGCCGTGTTCAATATCAACACTGTCCGCGCCGTCTACCGGGCCGTGGTGCTGGGATTGCCGGTGATCCGGAAAATCGTCACCGTCTCCGGCTCCGGGGTACTGGAGCCGAAAAATCTGGAGTGCCCCGTGGGCACTCCGATCTCCGACCTGCTGGACGCCTGCGGCGGGCTGAGGGATACCACTTACAAGCTGGTGATGGGCGGCCCCATGATGGGAACCGCCCTGACCACCGCTGAAATCCCGGTGAACAAGGGCACCGGCGCCGTGCTGGCCTTCTGCGAAAACGAGGAGCGGGCGTCGGAGCATGCTCAGTGCATCCGCTGCGGCAGGTGCATTTCTGTGTGCCCCATGCATCTGGAGCCGCTGATGCTCTATCAGTTTGCCTCCAGGGATCTGCTGGCCGAGCTGGAGGATGCCGGTGTCATGAACTGCATGGAGTGCGGCGCCTGCACCTATGCCTGCCCCGCGCGGCTGCATCTGACGCAGATGAACAGAGACGGCAAACGAAAACTGAGCGCCCAAAGGGCGAAAAAGGAGGGATAGTGCGTGACGGATTATCGGAACCTGAAGCTGACAGCTACCTCCTCGCCCCACATCCGCGTGGCCGAGAACACCCGATCCATTATGCTGGACATGATCTTTGCCCTGCTTCCGGCGCTGGCGTTCGCGTGCTGGAATTTCGGCTTCCGCGCCCTTGCTGTTACCGGCGTGTCCGCCGCCGGCTGCGTTTTCTGGGAATGGCTGTACCGCGCCCTACGGAAAAAGCCCGCTTCCGTCGGCGACCTGTCCGCTGTAGTCACGGGCATTCTGCTGGCGTTTGTCTGCCCCGTTCAGATCGCTTACTGGCAGATTCTCATCGGTGACTTCTTCGCCATTGTGGTGGTCAAACAGCTTTTCGGGGGCATTGGCAAAAACTTTATGAACCCGGCGCTGGCAGCCAGGGCGTTTCTTCTGATCTCCTGGGCGGGGGCCATGACCACCTGGGCGGCAGCCGGCACTCACGCGGTCATCTTCGGCTCCAACGCGGATCTGACCACCGCCTCCGCGCCCCTCTCGTTCCTGCAGGGAACGGATCTGGTGACCTCCTTTCAGACCCTGACGTCCCAGACCTCCCTGACGGATTTGTTTCTGGGCCGCGTCAGCGGGCCGCTGGGGGAGGTCTCCGCCCTGATGCTGCTGCTGGGCGGCGTCTACCTTCTGGCCAGGCGGGTCATCACCTGGCAGATTCCCGTGTGCTACCTGGGGACCGTGGCCGCACTGACGGCTCTGTTCCCCCGGGGCAACCATCCGGTGGAATGGACGCTGTACAGCGTGCTGAGCGGCGGCGTGATGCTGGGGGCCTTTTTCCTGGCGACGGATTACGCCTCCTCGCCGGTCACCGGCGCGGGCCGGGCGGTCTACGGCATCGGCTGCGGATTGTTTACCGTTTTAATCCAGTATTTCGGCGCCGTCGGGGAGGGCACGGGCTACGCCATCCTCATCATGAACTGCATTGCGCCCCTGATCGACAAGGGTCTCCACCCCTCCCATGCGGGGGAGATCCGACCGGGCGAGGAGGCCGCGAAATGAAGGAAAGCATTCAGACCGGAAAAGCAAGCGGGAAGTCCGACCTTCTCCGAACGGCCCTGACGCTGTTGATTACCTGCGCACTGGTAGCCGGGGCGCTGACCGCCGTCCACCGTCTGACCCGGGACCGGATTGCCGCCCTTGACCGGGAAGAGACCGAGACGGCCCTGCGCCGGGTGGTGGACGAGCCGGACGGCAGCCAGTTCACCCGGGTGCAGGCCACTGCCGCGCAGATCGCCGCCGCCGCCGGGTACGGCACCACGCTGGACGAGGTCTATTCCGTCCGGACCGGCGGCGAAAACGGCGGATCTGTTTTTCAGATCACCTCTACCGGCGCGCAGGGCGATCTTGTGCTGATGGTGGGCGTGGATGGGGACGGCGCCGTCTCCGGCGTCTCCATCGTCAGCAGCTCTGAACCTGCCGGCACCGGAGTGACGGAGAGCGATCTGCTGCCCAACGGCACCGGCGTGCTGGATCAGTTTATCGGAAAAACGGCCGCCGATCTGCCGCTGGCCGTCGGCGTCAATGTGGAAGCGGTCTCCGGCACCGCCGCGTCCTGCGCCGTTGTCACCCGGGGCGTCAACGGCGCGCTGGCGGCGGTCGGCACCGCCGGCTGAGGAAGGAGGAAATCGGAATGAAGCTCGGAAAACAGCTCAAAGAGGGTCTGATTACCGAAAATCCTGTCCTGGCGGAGATGCTGGGCCTGTGCTCCGCACTGGCGGTCACCACCTCCGTCCGAAACGGGCTGGGGATGGGTCTTGCCGTGCTGGCGGTACTGACAGCGTCCAACATCGTTCTCTCTGCCACCCGAAAACTGGTGACCGACCGGCTCCGCACCGCGGTTTCCCTTCTGGTGATCGTGTGCTTTGTCTCCTGCGCGGATCTGCTGATGCAGGCATTTGCGCCGGCGCTGTCCGATTCGCTGGGCATTTACCTGCCGCTGACCGCGGTCAACTGCCTCCTGCTCAGCCGGACCGAAGGGTTCGCCGGGAAAAACGGCGTACTGCCCTCGGCGGCGGACGGCATCTGCCGGGGCCTGGGCTACGCCGGGGCGCTGCTGCTGGTCAGCGCCGTCCGGGAGCTGCTGGGCGCGGGAACGCTGAACGGTATCCGCATTCTGCCGCAGCGGTTCGCCGCGGAAGCGATGGCAACGCCGGTGGGCGGATTTCTCGTGCTGGGCTGCCTGGCCGCCGCGCTGCGGTGGGGCATCTTCAAATCCGAAAATCGGAAGGAGCGCCGGAAATGAGTCTTGCAAGGCTGGCATCCATCGCGCTGGGCGCGATTCTGGTCAACAACTTCATCTTCTCCCAGCTGCTGGGGGCCCGCCCGCTTCCGGGGGCCTTCAAAAAGCTGGACGCCGCTGCCGCTCTGGGCCTTTCCGTCACCTTCGCCATGGGTTTGGCCTCCGCCGCGTCCTGGCTGGTGGATCGGTTCCTCCTGGTGAAATTCGGACTGACCTATCTGCGCACCGCCGCATTTATTTTGGTCATTCTCCTGCTGATGCAGCTTCTGGGGTGGGTTTCCCACCGATGTCTGCCCGCGCTGCACGCCGCGCTGGGCGATTACCTGCCGGCGGTGACTGCCAACTGCGCCGTGCTGGGCGCGGTACTGCTGAATGTCCGGAACGGATACGGCTTTGGGGAGTCCGTGGTGTACGGCGTCGCCGGCGGGCTGGGCATTTTGCTGGCCATCGTTCTGCTGGCGGGCGTGGGGGAGCGTCTGACCTTCGCCGACCCGCCGGAGAGCTTCCGGGGCTTCCCGATGGCGCTGGTTGCGGCGGGGCTGATGGCCTTGGCGTTTCAGGGGTTTTCCGGCCTGCAGATCTGGTAGGTGGCCGCCGCGTCAATTCCGGTGCGGTCACGTGAAAATTCACAAAAAATGAGGGGCTGAATTCGGTGAATTCGGCACCTCTTTTTTTGGCTGAACGGTTGTAATTTCAATAGAATCAGATATAATAATGCCAATTAGGCAGAGTAGGATACACGCGTGAGACAGTGCCGGAAAAACGGGGAGTTGTTTTCCGGACGAAAAGACGGCGGCGCGCCGTCTGCAGTGCGTGTTCCGCATCCCGCTGCCGCATAGATGGCGCGAATCCTCTTCCTCTGTGCGGCGTTCCTTAACGGACTGCCAATTCACGGAAGGAAGGTATTTTTATGTCCCGAAGATCCCGATTCAACACCAGAACCATCTGCCGGGTCGCCATTATGGCGGCGCTCTACGTCCTGCTGACCATGATCTCCGTCAAGATGGGGAACCTCCACATCACCTTTGCATCCCTGCCGGTGGTGGTCACCGCCGTGCTGTTCGGCCCGGTGGAGGCCTGCGTGACGGCGCTGCTGGGTGAATTTCTCAACCAGATGCTGTCCTATGGCTTTACCGCCACCACGGTGCTCTGGCTGATCCCCCCCGCCGTCCGGGGACTGATCATCGGCGCGGCGGCCCTGCGCCTGATGAAATCCGGCCGTCCGATGGACAGCCGGCCCGCGGTATTTTACACCGCCTGCGCGGGCGCGGCAGTGTGTACCACCGTGTGCAACACCGCCGTCATCTGGCTGGACAGCGTGATCTACCACTATTACACATTTGCCTATGTGTTCGGAGACATGCTGGTTCGATTCGTCACCGGCATGATTACCGCCGTGCTGATTGCTACCGTGGCGATCCCGCTGGTGCGGTTTCTGCGCCGCCAGCGGTTTACCCAGCCGGTGGACTGATTCCGGATGTATCCCGATGAAAACAGCCGCCCCCCGGATCGGGGGGGCGGCTGTTTTTGCGGGAGCGCCAGCCCCGCCGCCCTGAAAATTCCGCAGCGGAAATGTGGGGGGCCTTTATTTACAAAATGTTTATATCCACACATTGACAATGGTTTCCTGTGGTGCTAAACTCCATGTTAGCACTCGGAGAAATAGAGTGCTAACATGATTCAAACCGTTTCACAATGCAATTGAGGGATACGGAATTGGAATTGACCGATCGAAAAAAGCAAATCATGAAGGTGGTCATCGAGGACTATATCCGCACGGCCGAGCCGGTGGGGTCCAAGGTGATCGCATCCCAGATGGGCGTCAGCGTCAGCTCCGCCACCATCCGCAACGAGCTGTCAGATCTGGTGGAGATGGGATATCTGGAACAGCCCCACACCTCCGCCGGGCGGATTCCCTCGCCCAAGGGTTACCGGCTCTACGTCAACGAACTGATGGAGCGGCAGCGGCTGTCCATGGCCGAGACGGAAAAGATCAACCAGTCCCTCCACCTGAAGATGGAGGAGCTGGACCGGGTGATCGCCCAGGCGGGCAGGGCTGTTTCCTCGTTTGTCAGATATCCCGCCTATGTGGCCGCTGTCGGAGGGAAAAAGGTTACCGCCCGGCATTTCGAGCTGCTGCCGGTGGATGAAAAAAGCTGCATCGTCGTGATGATGATGGGCGACAACCGGGTGAAAAGTCAGCTGCTGCGGCTGCAGCTCAAGGTGGATCAGGCGCAGATTCCCACGATGACAAATCTGCTGAACAGCCACTTTACCGGCGTCTCCACAGACGAGATGAACGCGTCGCTGATGCGGGTTTCCGACCAGATTTCGCCCCAGCTGTTCCTGCTGCTCAGCCAGACCGTCGCCTACGCGGTGGATGTGCTGGAGGAGGCGGGAAGCAAGGAGATCGTTACCGCCGGAGCCAGTCAGCTGCTGAAGCTGCCGGAGTTCCGCGATGCCGACAAGGCCCACGCGCTGATGGATTTTTTGACCGAAAGCAAGGAAAGCCTTCCCGTGCCGGATGAGAACTCCCCCATGAAAATCCTCATCGGACCGGAAAATGTCAGTGACGCGCTGAGAGACACCAGCGTGGTGGTCGCCAGCTACGACATCGGCGACGATATGCGGGGCCTGATCGGCGTGGTGGGCCCCACCCGGATGGATTACGCCACAGTTGCCGCGCGGCTGGCCGGATTTGCGGACGGTCTGACGCGGATGTTCGGAAAAATTGAATTGCCGGAGGATCATAGCCAATGAGTGAAGAAGAAAAGCAGACTCCCGAAACCGAGCCTGTCCAGGAGACGACGGAGCCCGCTGCCGAAGAAATGAAACAGGACTCCGCCGAGAAGGCGGGGAAGGCCAAAAAGGAATCCAAAAAAAAAGACAAGGGGTATACCCTGACCCAGGAGCAGATGGAGGCCGCCGAGCTGGCGGCAAAGCAGCTGGAATCCGTGAAGGATCAGTTCGTCCGTCTCTCCGCCGAATACGACAACTACCGCAAGCGCACCGCCAAGGAGAAGGACAGCCTGTATCAGGACGCCAAGGCCGACACCATTCGGGAATTTCTGGCGGTGTACGACAATCTGGAGCGAGCCATGACCGCCGGAGGCGACGAGGACTCGCCCCATAAAAAGGGCCTGGAGATGATCTTCGGCCAGTACGTGGAAATTCTGAAAAAACTGGGTGTCACGCAAATGGAGGCCCAGGGTCAGCCCTTCGATCCCAACCTTCACAACGCCGTGATGCACGTCGAGGATGAATCGCTTGGGGAGAACGTGGTGGCGGATGTGTTCCAGTCCGGCTTCCTGCTGGGTGACCGGGTGCTGCGCTGCGCCACAGTCCGCGTTGCAAATTAACAGATTCCCGGTCATCCCCGACGGATACCGGAGATTCAAATCAGAAAGAATAAATTGAGACAATCATATAGGAGGAACCAGTTATGTCAAAGGTAATCGGCATCGATTTAGGAACCACAAATTCCTGCGTGGCAGTGATGGAGGGCGGCGAGTCCGTCGTCATCGCCAACGCGGAGGGAAACCGCACCACCCCGTCTGTTGTAGCATTTTCCAAGACCGGCGAGCGTATGGTGGGCCAGGTGGCAAAACGCCAGGCCATCACAAACCCGGAGCGCACCGTCTCCTCCATCAAGCGTGAGATGGGCAGCGACTACAAGGTCACCGTGGACGGCAAGTCCTATACGCCCCAGGAAATCTCCGCCATGATCCTGCAGAAGCTGAAGGCCGACGCGGAGGCCTATCTGGGTCAGAGCGTCACCGAGGCGGTCATCACCGTTCCCGCGTACTTCACCGACTCCCAGCGTCAGGCCACCAAGGACGCCGGCCGCATCGCCGGTCTGGACGTCAAGCGGATCATCAACGAGCCCACCGCAGCCGCTCTGGCCTACGGTGTGGATAAGGAGCAGTCCCAGAAGATCATGGTCTACGATCTGGGCGGCGGCACGTTCGACGTCTCCATTCTGGAGATTGACGACGGCGTCATCGAGGTGCTGGCTACCGCCGGCAACAACCGTCTGGGCGGCGACGACTTCGACGAGTGCGTCATGAAGTATCTGGTGAGCGAGTTCAAGCGCACCGACGGCGTGGATCTGTCCGGTGACAAGGTTGCCATGCAGCGCCTGAAGGAAGCGGCGGAGAAGGCCAAGGTGGAGCTTTCCGGCGTCACCTCCTCCAACATCAACCTGCCCTATATCACCGCGGACGCCACCGGCCCCAAGCATCTGGACGTGACGCTGACCCGCGCCAAGTTCAACGAGCTGACCGCCCATTTGGTGGACGCAACCATGGGTCCCGTGCGTCAGGCCATGTCCGACGCGGGCCTGCAGCCCTCCAGCCTGAGCAAGGTGCTGCTGGTGGGCGGCTCAAGCCGGATTCCCGCCGTGCAGGATGCCGTGAAGAAGTTCACCGGCAGTGAGCCCTTCAAGGGCATTAACCCCGACGAGTGCGTGGCCGTTGGCGCCGCGCTCCAGGCCGGCGTGCTGACCGGCGACGTCAAGGGTCTGCTGCTGCTGGACGTTACCCCCCTGTCTCTGGGCATTGAGACCATGGGCGGCGTGTTCACCAGACTGATCGACCGCAATACCACCATCCCCGTTAAGAAGAGCCAGACCTTCTCCACCGCCGCGGACAACCAGACCTCCGTCGAGGTCAACGTGCTGCAGGGTGAGCGGGAGATGGCGGCTGCCAACAAGTCCCTGGGCCGCTTCCATCTGGACGGCATCGCTCCCGCCCGCCGCGGCGTGCCGCAGATCGAGGTCACCTTCGATCTGGACGCCAACGGCATCGTGAATGTCTCCGCCAAGGATCTGGGCACCGGCAAGGAGCAGCATATCACCATCACCTCCTCGTCCAACATGTCCAAGGGCGACATCGAGAAGGCTGTCAAGGAAGCCGAGCAGTATGCCACCCAGGACAAGAAGCTGAAAGAAGACGTGGAGACCCGCAACCAGGCCGACCAGATGGTTTATCAGTCCGAAAAGACTCTGTCCGAGATGGGCGATAAGGTTCCCGCCGACGACAGAAGCAAGGTTCAGGCCGGTATCGACAAGCTGAAGGAAGTCCTGAAGGGACAGGATACCGCAGCCATCAAAGCCGCCACCGAGGAGCTGACCCAGTCGTTCTACGCCGTCAGCGAGAAACTGTATCAGCAGGCGAATCCCCAGCAGGGCGGAGCGCAGGCCGGACCCGATATGGGCGGCGGCGCACAGCAGCAGGGCCAGTATTATGACGCCGACTACAAAGTAGTCGACGACGATGAGAATAAGAAGCAGTAAACAGAAACCATACCGCAAAAGGGACAGGAGTTTTCTGTCCCTCTTGCGGCGTTTCCGGAAATTCAGGTTCCAATACAGTCCCCGCATGCAAGGAGTGTTTCTATGGCGGAGCAAAAACGAGATTATTATGAGGTACTGGGCGTGGACCGCGGCGCGTCCGAGGCCGAGATCAAAAAAGCCTACCGCAAGCTGGCGAAGGAAAACCATCCCGACCTGAACCCCGGCGACACGGCGGCCGAGGTGCGGTTCAAGGAGATCAACGAGGCGTACGAGGTTCTGTCCGATCAGGACAAAAAGACCCGCTACGACCAGTACGGCCACGCGGGCGTGGATCCCAACTTCGGCGCCGGCGGCTTCAATGGCGCCGAAGGGTTCGATTTCGGCGATCTGGGCGATCTGTTCGGCAGCTTTTTCGGCGGCGGCTTCGGCGGCGGACGGAGAACCAACCCCAACGCCCCAGCCCGGGGCGAGAGCATCCGGATGTCCGTTGCCATCAGCTTTGAGGAGGCGGCTTTCGGCTGCGAAAAAGAGATCACCGTGGACCGCAGCGAAACCTGCGGTACCTGCCACGGCAACGGCTGCGCCCCCGGCACCACGCCGGAGGTCTGCCCCGACTGCCATGGCACGGGACAGGTGCAGGTGCGGCGCCAGACGCCCATGGGCGTGTTTGCCACCACTTCCCCCTGCACCCGCTGCGGCGGCAAGGGACGCATCATCCATCAGCCCTGCAAGGACTGCCACGGCACCGGCGCGGTTCATGTCCGGAAGAAGATCATGGCGTCCATTCCCGCCGGCATCGACAACGGACAGACCATCTCCATCCGTGGGCAGGGCAGCGCCGGCCACAACGGCGGCCCGGCTGGCGATCTGTTGATCACCATCACTGTCCGGCCCCACGAGCTGTTCCGCCGGGAGGGCACCTCCGTTTTGTGCGAGGTTCCCATCACCTTTTCCCAGGCGGTGCTGGGCGCGGAGCTGGAGATCCCCACCATCGACGGCAAGGTGAAGTACACCCTGCCCGAGGGAACCCAGAGCGGCACCACCTTCCGGCTCAAGGGGAAGGGAATTCCCGCGCTCAACGGACATGGCCGGGGCGATCAGTATGTCACGGTATACATTGAGACCCCCCGGAACCTGACCCGGGAACAGAAGGAAGCCATGCGCAAATTTTCCGAAGCGCTGGGCGAAGGCAACTACGAAGAGCGCAAGACGTTCTTCAAAAAGTCAAAAAAATAGCGCGGCGGCACCCGGCCGGATGGCCGGGTGCTGACGTGCGTGTTCGGGAAAACGCCCGGGTGCGGAAAGGACTAAGCAAAACCATGAGCTATTTGGCGGACTATCACCTGCATTCGGCCTGCTCGCCGGATGCCGACACCTCCATGCGGGACATGGCTGCCGCCGCGGTGGCGGCGGGTCTGGACGAGATCTGTTTCACGGACCATGTGGATGCGGTGGAGGTATGCACCGGGCGACTTTGCAGCAATTATGACTGGGCGGCGCTGGAGGGGGCCTTTCAGGTAGCACGGAATGCCTGGAGCAGCCGGATTCGGCTGCGGCTGGGCATTGAACTTGGAGACGCCCTCCGGATTCAAAGCGTCAGCGAAGGGCTGCTGGCCCAGGCACCGGAGCTGGATTTTGTGATCGGCTCGATCCACGCGCTGCCCGCGTCCTACGACTGGACGAATCTGTATTTTTACGACTATGAGAAGGATGATGCCATCCGGCGGATGCAGGGAGATTATCTGGGCGAGCTGCTGGAGCTTGCAAACTGGGGGCAGTTCAGCGTGCTGGGCCATCTGACGCTGCCGGTCCGCTATGCGGGCGAGCTTCACGGAAAGAGCATCAGCTTTGACGGCTTTGAGGACGAAATCCGCGCCATTCTGCGCACCGTGATCCAAAACGGCTGCGGCATCGAACTGAACACCAACCGGGGCCACATTCCCCTGCCGGATGAAAAGTGGCTGCGGATGTACCGCCAGGAGGGCGGAGAGATCATCACCATCGGCTCCGACGCCCACCGGCCTTCCTATGTGGGCTGCGCCGTCCGGCAGCGGCAGGAGCTGCTGAAAACCTGCGGCTTTACCCGGTTCTGCACGTTTGAAAAGCGTACCCCTCTCTGGCATGAACTGTGATTGCTTTTTCCCATGGAAGGGAGTAAACTCAAAATGGTTATATCGGTGAAATACGGGGAAACCTGTTAAAATAAAGTAACAGTCAAAGGAGAAACGAGTATGAAGATTGCATTGGGTTCCGATCACGGCGGATACGCACTGAAGTGCGACATCATCAAGCTGCTGGAGAGCAAAGGGTATGAGTACAGGGACTTCGGCTGCTATTCCACCGAGAGCTGCGATTATCCCGACTTCGGCGAAGCGGCGGCTCGGGCAGTGGCCTCCGGCGAATATGACCGGGGCATTGTGATCTGCACCACCGGCATCGGCATCTCCATCGCCGCCAACAAGGTTCGCGGCATCCGCTGCGCCCGCTGCGCCGACCCGCTGGAGGCCGAGATGACCCGCCGCCACAACGACGCCAATATGATCGCCATCGGGGCCGGCTTTACCGGAAAAAATCTGGCCGAGCGCATGGTGGAGGTATTTCTGACCACGGAGTTCGAGGGGGGACGCCATGCCCGCCGCGTGGAAAAAATGGACGCAATACAGCCCTGATTCCGAAGGGTTCGGATAGTCCGAGGTGAGAAGCAATGGCACATGAAAGAGGTTATAACTCATACCGCGGGCGCAAGCCGGTGGGCAAAATCATCCTGGCGATTTTGCTGGTTCTGATTATTCTGGCGTCCGCTGGATTCATCGTGCTGCAGAGGTACGTGGTCTACGACGACTCCGGCAAGCCCCGTCTGGTACTGCCGGAGAAATCGCCTTCCCCTGCGTCCTCGGCGCTGCCTGATTCTTCCGCAGACAATCTGGAGATCACCGTCCAGCAGCCGGAGGAGACGAAGATAAAGCTTCAGGGCATCCAGCTGGGCAGCGATCCCTCCGCCTGGAAATCGGCGGTGGACGGTCTGACCGCTGCGGCGCAGGATGCCTTCTGCGTCACCATGAAGGCTGTCGGCGGGCAGCTGCAGTATCAGTCCGCCGTAGACGGCGCGCCCCTTTCCGACACGGCGTCGGCCGCGTCCAAGGCGCTGCCGGAGCTTCTGGTGGGTGACGCATACGCCGTTGCCCGGATCTCCTGCCTGCGGGACACCCTGTATGCCAAGGCGCATGTGGAGGACGCGGGACTGAAAAACGCCGGTGGCTATATTTTTTACGACGGCAACAATGAAAACTGGCTGGACCCATCCAAGCAGGGCACCCGGGTCTATCTGTGCGCGATCGCCAAGGAGTGTGCCGCAATGGGATTTGATGAGATCATACTCACAGATCTCTCCTATCCCACCGTGGGCAAGCTCACGAAGATCCATTACGGGTCGGGCACCGGCGCCCAGTCCCAGTTTGACTACAACGCCGAGCAGCTCTCCGGCTGCCTGACGGCCATCCGGGACGCGCTGAAAGGCAGCGGTGTAAAGCTGTCTCTGGAGCTGCCGGAGACGGTGCTGAACAACAACGGCGTGGACGAGACCGCCGGGATCGACTACCCGAACCGGTTGGAGTCTTTGATTGACCACGTCTATGTTCCCACCACCGCTGACAAGGTGAATGGCTTGCGGCAGCGGATCACGGATCCGGATGCGCTGATACCAGAGCTGTCAACCGCTCCTGCGGTTTCCGGCGATCAGCCGTATCTGCTGGTTTCCTGATGAAAACAGTCTGAGCCGGGCCCTGTTGGGCCCGGCTCATTTTAGCGCAAAGTGAAAACCTGCCCGTTCCCAGTGATTTCCAGGATGGTTTCGGTAAGCTCGGGATGACGGGATTTCAGCCGGGCGGTGGGGCTGAAGTCCTCCCACTGGTGCATGGGCAGCACCCGCTCTACCTGCGCCACCGCCAGCAGATACAGCAGCCCCCAGTCCTCGGCGGCTTCCTGCCGGGGATCCAGCGGCACCATGGCCAGGTTGATGCGCCGGCCCCGAAGTGGCTCCAGATAGCGCTTGAAATTACACTCCATGTTCCGGTTCCAGGCGTCGCCCTCTCCCGCCCAGTGCCACCAGTTCAGATCCCCGGCGTGATAAATAACCTTGCCGCCGCAGGTCACCACAAAGGCCACGCCCTCGTCGGTGGAGCGGAGCGTCTCCACCTCCATTCCCGGCAGGGACAGCGCCTCATCTCCTCCCAAAGTGCGGCATCGCGCTGCGGTTTCCTCGGAGACATCCCATTTGAGCCGGTTGTTGGCTGAGAGCTTGATATCCCGGGAGAGCACGTAAGTCACGTCCCTGGCAGGGTCGTCCAGCGTGAAAATCCGGGGGCTGAAATGGTCCGTGTGGCGGTGGCTGGCGAACACGGTGAGGGGCTTGTCCGGCAGAGGCGGCAACTCACCCTTCCACCAGTCGAACAGCAGAACACACTGCTCTGTCTCTACCAGAAAGCCGCTGTGGGCCAGAAATGTGACGTGCATGACATTTCTCCTTCCTGAATGTGAGAAAGTTCCCGTGCCGAAGGGCGGAATGCAGGAAAAGAGGTTCCGGCGCGGAAGATTTGATGTTATAATGATACCATGAAACAAACAATACTGACAACCGAAAAGATCCTCGCCCCGCTGACCGGGCCGCTGCTTGCCTGGTACCGGAAAAATGCCCGGGACCTGCCCTGGCGCCGGACGGACGACCCGTACCGCATCTGGGTGTCCGAGATCATGCTCCAGCAGACCCGGGTGGCGGCGGTGCTGGACTATTACACCCGGTTTCTGGAGAACTTCCCCACAGTGGAGGCGCTGGCCGCCGCGCCGGAGGAGCTGCTGCTGAAGCGCTGGGAAGGGCTGGGCTATTACAGCCGGGCACGGAACCTGCAAAAGGCCGCGAAGCTCGTGACGCAGCGGCACGGCGGCCGATTTCCTCCGGATTATGCCGCGCTGCTGGCGCTGCCCGGCATCGGGGAGTACACCGCCGGGGCCATCGCGTCGTCGGCCTTCTCGCTCCGGGAGCCGGCGGTAGACGGCAATGTGCTGCGGGTGGTGACCCGGATCACCGACTGTCACGACGACATCACCGCCCCCAGGACAAAGCAGGCGGTTCGGGCACAGGTGGCGGAGGCCATGCCGGAGACGGCGGCGGAAATCCGCGTGTACAATCAGGCCGTTATGGAGCTGGGGGCTACGGTCTGCGTGCCCAACGGCGCGCCGAAATGCGCCCTCTGCCCGGCGGAGCCGTTCTGTCTCGCCCGGCAACGGGGAACCATCGCCCAGCTGCCGGTGAAGCCCCCGAAAAAAGAGCGCCGCCGGGAGGAGAGAACCGTGTTCCTGCTGCTGCGGGAAGGCCGGGTGGCCCTCCGCCGCCGGGGGGAAACCGGCCTGCTGGCGGGGCTGTGGGAGTTCCCTAATGCAGAGGGCATTCTGGACGAAGCAGCCGCCGCGTCGGTGCTGACAGCCTGGGGTCTGGAGCTCAGAGCGTGGGAGAAGCAGCTGTCGGCCAAGCACATCTTCACCCATGTGGAGTGGCAGATGACCGGCTATTCCCTGCGGGTGGCGGGCGCCGGGCCGGCGAACATTCTCTGGGCGGACGCGGAGACGCTGGAGCGGTGTGCCGTGCCGTCCGCCTTCGCGAAATATTACGCGGAGGCAAAAAAACTACTGAGTGCGGAGCGCTCCGGAGGAAGCTTATGATCTGTATGCTGTGTCCCCGAAACTGCGCCGCGGAGCGGACGGAAACGAAGGCCGGCGGTGTGTGCGCCATGCCGCTCACCCCGGTGTGCGCCCGGGCGGGACTCCACCTGTGGGAGGAACCGTGCCTGGTGGGCGAACACGGCGCGGGGACGGTCTTCTTTTCCGGCTGCAATCTGCGGTGCGTGTTCTGCCAGAACGGCGTTATCTCGCAGGAGGGGGCCGGAAAACCCATTGATGCCCGCCGCTTGCGGCAGATTTATCAGGAGCTGATCGCCCAGGGGGCGGCCTGCATCGACCTGGTAACGCCCACTCACTTTACACCGGCGGTTCTGCAGTCTCTGGAGCCGCCGCTTCCCGTGCCGGTGGTGTGGAACTCCGGTGGGTATGAGAAGGAGGAGACGCTGCGGCTTCTGGAGGGAAAGGTGCAGGTGTACCTGCCGGATCTGAAATATGCCCTGCCGGGTCCGGCGGAGCGGTACTCCGCCGCGGGGGACTACTTTGACTGGGCGGCGCCGGCCATTCTGGAGATGTTCCGCCAGACCGGTCCGTACCGTATGGAGGGCGGCGTGCTGAAATCCGGCGTGCTGATCCGCCACCTGCTGCTTCCCGGGGAGCTGGAAAACACCCGCCGGGTGATTGACTGGGTGGCCGGGACCTTCCGGCCCGGAGAGGTGCTGTTCTCCCTGATGAGTCAGTACACCCCCCAACCGGGAGCGGAGGGCCGACTGGCCCGCCACGTCACCCGTGCCGAATACGCGGCGGCTGCGGCATATCTGGAGAACTGCGGCGTTACCGATGGCTTTCTGCAGGAGCGGACTTCCGCACGGGAGGAGTATACCCCGGCTTTCGATCTCTCCGGAATCTGATTTGGGTGCAAGTCACCCACTGAACATGTGATAAAGGGACGCGCCGTACAGGCGCGTCCCTTTTCTGTTTGGTTCGAATGGCGTCTGCGAAGAAGATCTGGACATATTCTCCGCTCAGTCCCGGCGAATGCCGCCCATTTTACGCAGACTCTCCAACGCCTCGGCGTATTTTTTCGCGGCGGCGGCAGAGGGATTGCCCCGCAGAATCCGCAGAGCGTGCCCATAAAATTTGGAAGTACGGCCCCGGATGGCGAATTCCCGGATACGGATGTTCTCCATGGCGTCGGTAATGTCCGCTTTGCGCTCGGCAATGGCCTCGCCGGCCTGATCCTTCATGTCCTCCAGCCGGGCGGCGCAGTTCTCCAGCACCTCGGTGATGTTGCGCAGAATGTCCAGCTTGGCACCGGAACGCTGACGCAAGTATTCCTCCTGCTGCAGCAGACGGCCGGCATGATTTTCCATCGTCCGGGTGTATTTGGCCCGGACGCGGTCCTCCGGCGAGAGCAGCTCCAACTCGGTGCGCTCCCGAAACTTCCGCAGATCGTCCCCCACGAAGGCGGCGGCCACCTCGGCCCGCTTGGCCAGACGGCGCAGTTCCTCCGACTCCTCCGTGAGCTTGGCGAGAATCTCCCGCAGGTTCAGGGCGGCGTGGACGGACTGGACGGTATCCACTGTGGTGACGGTCACCAGCGTCAGGGCCAGCGGCTCCGCCCACGCCGTGGGGATATGCAGCAGCAGCGCCGCCACCGGCGGGTGTATGAACTTTACCAGCAGAATGGAAAACACGCCCCAGGCCAGGGTGCTGCTCAGGCAGATGTAGCCCTTCAGATTAAATTTCTGGCGGGTGTAGTCCCAGTACCGGACCTCGAACACCGATTCCATTGCTGCGCCGGTGAAATACTCCAGCACCGTGGCGGCGGCCATGCCGATCAGATCAATCAGCACAATGCTGCCCTGCACCCGAAGGGTGACCAGCAGAATGAGGATGGCGCCGGAGCCGTAGATGGGAAGCAGCGGCCCGTGGAGAAAGCCCCGGTTGACCCACCGGCGCTGTTTGGCGGAGACGTAGCAGGATTCCCACACCCAGCCGCAGAAACAATAAAAAAAGAAGAACAAAACCCACTGAACCGATGTATAGGCGCCCATGCCGTACTCCTCTCTTCCTTTGATTGATTTGAATCTATCCTACCACAAAAAGAGGGCCGGCGCAATGCGCCGGCCCATTCTGTGTCACAGCAGATTATACAGGATCTTTGCCATCTGTCCCCGGGTGATGTTGGTGCCGGGTTTGAACGAGCCGTCGGCATAGCCGCCGATGACGCCCTGAGACACCATGGACTGAATGTAGTAGGTGGCGTAGGACGGGATGGAGGAGGCGTCCGTAAAGCTCAGCGCCGCGGTGGCATAGCCCTTGGCCTGGGTTCGGCCGATCATAGCGGCTGCCTGGGCCCGGGTCAGGTTGCTGGCTGGGCTGAAGTACAGCTTACCGTCGCTGCCGGCGCTGCCGTTGATGATGCCGGCGGAATACAGCGCGCGAATGGCGGGCACGGCGTAATCCGAGATCTTGGCGCTGTCCGCAAAAGGAAGGGTGACGTCGGCATACTTGGCGGCGTCCAGCCCCAGATAGCGGTACAGCATGACGGCGAACTCCTGACGGGTGATGTTCTTCCCGGGCAGGAAGGTGCCGTCTGCGTAGCCGGTGGTAATGCCGGCGGTCTTCAGCCAGTCGATATAGCCTGCCGCCCAGAATCCATCGATGTCGGTGAACTGATGGGCGGCGGCGGTGGCCGCGATATCGCAGGAGGCCCGGCCGATGTTGCCGGAGGCGTCCCGGGCCGTGACGGTGACCCGGTGGCCGTTGGTATCGGTGACGGGCAGGGCGGCGGTGATGCCGCCGGAGGCGGTGTCATAGGTAAAGCTGACGGCCTTGCCATCCAGTGTGACGGAGACGGCGGACTTGGGCAGGACGCCGTCCACCGCGTCGGTGACCGATCCGGTCAGGGCCGTGCCGGAGACGGCGGCGGTCACAGCGGGCGCGGCGGTGTCCACGATGGAACCGTAGGAGGCAACCATCTGATCCACATAGATGGTGCCGGAGGCATGGGGATAGGTGATGGTCACGTCTCCGGTCAGGGGATCGGCGGTCGTGACGGTCCTGCCGGTGACGGACAGGCCGGTGATGGAGGAGACGCCGGAGGGCAGGGCAACGGACAGCTGCTTCCAGCCGATAAAGTCCAGCGTGCCGACCGAGACAGATGTGGCCGTGGAACCGTCGGAGGTCAGAACCGACAGGGTGTTGCCGGAGCCGTCGCCGTATACCCAGAAGTTCAGCAGGGTATAGGGCGTGGTGACGGAGTAGCTGGCGGGGGTGGCGGCGTTGGCGGAGACATCCAGGCCGGAGTAATCCAGCTTGAGGGATCCCGTGCCGAAGCGGACATATTCCGGATTGGAGCAGGCGGAGGGCACGATGCCCTCGCCGTCGTTGGTGAAGGTTCCGACGCCGCTTTCAAAGTTCTCGACCGTGGACAGCGCCACCTTGGAAACCGTTACGGCCACGGTGACACTCTTGCCGCCGGCGGCCACGGTGATGGAGCCGGTTCCGGGCTGTGAGGCCGTAAATTTGCCGGTGGAATCCACAGTGCCGATATTGCCGGACACCGTCCAGGTAAACGCCGCGGCGTCCGCCTTCAGCGCCAGATGGTTATAGACGGCGGAGGCGGTCAGGCTGACGGTGGAGCCGGGGACCGCCGTCAGGCTGGTGATGGCGGTGGAGCCGGTTTTCACGGTGATGGAGGACGGCGTCTTGATGGCGTGGACAACGGTGGCGCCGGTTGTCCCGCCGCCGGAGGCCGTGACCGTGACGTCGCCGCCGGCGGCGGGGGTGGTCAGGGTGGCTCCGCTCAGCGTTCCGGAGCTGGCGGAAAGCGAATAGCTCTGATCGCTCATGGGGATGTAATTGGTGTCCACGGCGGAGGCGGAGAGTTTCAACGCGCTGCCCGCCAGCACGTAGGGGTTGTCGGCGGAGACGTAGAAGTGATCCAGCACGCCGGTGGCGCTGTTCGAGGCCACCAGGAAGATCTGGTTGGACACGGAGCGCTCGCTGCCGTCGGAGGGTTTGTTGATGGTGGCGGCGCTGGTGGAGTCCGGCTCGGTGACGGTCAGGGTGGTGGAGCCGCCGCCGTCCAGACACATGGCGGAGGTGCAGCCCAGCTCAACGAGCCGCTGGGCGACCTGAGCCATGGTAGCGCCGATGGAGTAGCCGGAACGGCGGCCGTCGATGGTGTAGAACACCAGCGTGCCGTCGGCCTTTTTGCCCACGGCGGTGCGGGGGCTGGCGCCGGTGGGCAGATCGGACAGCACCGTGCCGTTCTGCACCAGCAGATAGAGCGCGCCGATGCCGTATGTTACATCGTTCCACTGGGGATCGGACGCGGAGACGGAGACGGTGATGGTGTTGCCCACGGTCTCGTTTTTCAGAGCCGTGGTGAAATACTCGCTGCTGGCGCTATTGGCGGACAGAACCACCTGGTTCTGTCCAACGGCGGTGGCGGTGGCGGTATCCGCAGCCACGCTGGCGACCTGCAGAGTCAGCGAGCCGCCGATGGCCAGTGAGCCGCCCACGATGTTGCACAGCACGTCCACGCCGGACTCGGTGTTGCCGGTGGTGTGTTTGGCATTGAAGTCATATGTATAGAGATAGATTCCCCCGGTGGAGATGCGGGCCTTGTTGACGCCGGCGATGGCGCGAACCACCTCGGTGGAATAGCCGGAACTGTCGGTGCCGGCATAACCCAGGTTGGCGCTGACCTTCAGCGCGGGCTGACCCATTACCGCGCTGCCGTCGGATTTGAAGCCAATGGCATAATATCCGCTGTCGGAGCTCTTCAGCTCACCGTTTGAGACCACCAGACCGATGGGCAGTCCGGTGGAGAAGTTGAAGAAATCGCCGTTGATGCCGGCCACCACCCGGTACCCCTCGCTTTGCAGCGTGGAGGCCATGGAGGACAGCGTATTGCAGCTGGTCAGTGTGCTGCCGTAGGTCACAATGGGGGTGACGGATGCGTTGGGCTGGTAGGTCACCACATTTTCCGTTCGCAGGTCGGAATAAGTCGTGCTCCAGAACACATCCTGGGACAGGGTGGTGGACTGATGGATGGCGGTGTCCTGAGCGGTCAGATCTTCGCCCAGCGCCTCGCTTGCGGCAGCCGTGCCTGTCGCGGCAAGGAGCAGGGCCAGGGTCAGCAGCAGGGACAGCGGGACACGCAGGAATTTTTTCATGAGTGGATTGCCTCCGGTTTCTTGAATGTACTTGGTCTACATAACGCTTTCAGCATAGCACAGCGGAGCGGGAAAGTAAACCGCGCCCCGCTAGAAAAAAACGGTAAGATGCAGGCTGAGCGAGCCGTCGGTTATCTGATCAGACGAACGCCGGAAGACAAAGGTTTCAATTCCGCGGCAATTCCGCACAAAAATTTTCAAAGGGCAGTGACGGTGCGGCGTCAAACCCTCCATGCCCGGCAGCAAAGACGCGGGGTAGAGCAGTTGTACGTAAATCATACGTAAAATAATTTTAACGGAAAAATTATTCAGTAAGATAACGTAAATACAAAAAAATGGACTTCTCTTTTCTTCGACAAATATGCTATAGTGTATTGAATAGTTGATAGCGGACAAGTTGAGAGGTGCAGGAGTGCATCGCCCCAATTTGCGAATTGTGAACAGAGGAGTGAACCCCATGAGCCGTCTTGACATTAAAACCCCCAGCGAATCTCAGGCGATTGTGGATCAGTTGTACCGCAATATGGAACGCCGCATCGCATCCAGCCCGCCGGGCCTGTGTCCGGTGGATATGGCATTGAATTTTCTGAATCTCTGTCAGGCGCAGACCTGCGGCAAGTGCGTTCCCTGCCGCATCGGTCTGACGCAGCTTTCCAATATGATCCGGGAAGTGCTGGATGGCGAGCCAAGTCTGAAGATCCTGCGCCGCATCGAGGAGACGGCGCAGGTGATCGTGGATACCGCGGACTGCGCCATCGGCATCGATGCCGCGAAGCTGGTGCTGATGGGGATCCGGGGGTTCCGGGATGATTACGAGGAGCATATTCTCCATCACCGGTGCCTGGGCGGCCTGCACAACCCTGTTCCCTGTGTGGCGCTGTGTCCCGCCGGTGTGGATATTCCCGGCTATGTCGCCCTGGTCAACGAGGGCCGCTGCGCCGATGCTGTGCGCCTGATCCGCAAGGACAACCCCATGCCCGTCGCCTGCGCCTATATCTGTGAGCATCCCTGCGAGGCGCGCTGCCGCCGGAACATGGTGGACGACCCCATCAACATCCGCGGTCTGAAGCGTTACGCCGTAGATCAGGCGGGCACCGTGCCCCAGCCAAAATGTGCCGAGTCCACCGGCAAGAAGGTGGCGGTCATCGGCGGCGGCCCCGGCGGTCTGTCCGCCGCCTACTATCTGTCGCTGATGGGCCATAAGGTTACTGTCTATGAAAAGCGCCGCCAGTTGGGCGGCATGCTGCGCTACGGCATTCCCGACTATCGCCTGCCCCGGACGAAGCTGGATGCGGAGATCGAGTCCATTCTGTCTCTGGGCATTGAGGTACATACGCAGATCGATGTGGGCACAGACATCACCTTCAACGACCTCAAGCGCAATTACGACTGTCTGTACCTGTCCATCGGCGCCCACACCGACAAGAAAACCGGCATTGAGGGAGAGAACAGCCGCGGCGTGATCTCTGCCGTGGAGCTGCTGCGCCACATAGGCGACGGGGAGATGCCTGACTTCACCGGAGCGCGGGTTGTGGTCATCGGCGGCGGCAACGTGGCGATGGACGTCACCCGCAGCGCCATCCGCCTGGGTGCGCAAAAGGTCACCTGTGTCTATCGCCGGCGCCAGGCGGATATGACCGCCCAGATGGAAGAGGTGGAGGGCGCCATCGCCGAGGGCGCCGAGGTTCTGACGCTGGAGGCCCCCGTGCGGATCGAAACAGATGAGGGCGGCAACGCCGTGGCGCTGTGGATTCAGCCCCAGATCATCGGTGAAATCGACAGCAACGGCCGGCCCCGGCCCAACACCGCCCGGGTGGAGGAGGTCCGCCTGAGCGCCGATACCATCATCGTGGCCATCGGACAGGGCATTGAGAGCGCCAGCTTTGAGCAGAGCGGCATCCGCATCCAGCGCGGCGGCGAGCTGCTGGCCAACTCCAGCACCCAGATGCCGGAGATGGAGGGCGTGTTTGCGGGCGGCGACTGCGTCACCGGTCCCGCCACCGTCATCCGCGCCATCGCGGCGGGCAAGGCGGCCGCAGCCAACATTGACGACTATCTTGGTTTCCACCATGAGATCAAGGCGGATGTCCAGGTGCCCACCCCACGGTTTAACGACCTGTGTCCCCGGGGCCGCGTGAGCTCCAAGGAGCGTGAGGCCATGGAGCGCAAGAGCGATTTCCAGTGCATCGAGTGCGCGTTTACCGATGAGGAGGCGAAGCAGGAGTCTTCCCGCTGCCTGCGCTGCGATCACTTCGGCTACGGCAACTTCAAGGGAGGACGTGTGGAAAAATGGTAACATTCAACATCGACAATCGGGAATTGAGCGTTTCCGAGGGCACTACTATTTTAAGAGCCGCCGAACAGGCCGGGATTCCCATCCCACATCTTTGCTTTTTGAAGGATATCAACGAGATCGCCGCCTGCCGGCTCTGTATCGTGGAGGTGGACGGCACCGACCGCCTCGTCCCCGCCTGCGACACGGCGGTGGTGGAGGGGATGCGCGTGCGCACCAACTCCCCCCGGGTGCGTCAGGCCCGCAAGACCAATCTGCGCCTGATTCTCAGCCAGCATGACTCCAACTGCACCGTCTGTGTGCGCAGCGGCAACTGCGAGCTGCAGAAGATGTCCCACGACCTGAACATCCACTATCAGCCCTATCCCGTCCAGCCCGAGCGCTCCCGGGTGAATCTGGAGGTCCCTGTGGTCCGGGAGGCCAGCAAGTGCATCAAGTGCATGCGCTGTGTTCAGATCTGCGACAAGGTGCAGGGCATGCACATCTGGGACCTGACCGGAACCGGCTCCCGCACCACTGTGGACGTGAGTTACAACCGGCTGCTGAAAAACACCGACTGCACGTTCTGCGGCCAGTGCGTGACCCACTGTCCCACCGGCGCGCTGACCGTCCGCGACGAGACGAACCGCGCCCTGCGGGCGCTGGCCGATCCGAATATCGTGACGGTGGTTCAGGTTGCCCCCGCGGTCCGTGTGGCGTGGGCGGAGGATTTTGGTCTCAGTTCCAAATTCGCCACCGCCGGCCGCATGGTGGCGGCGCTCAAGCGGCTGGGCTTCGACTATGTGTTCGACACCAATTTTGCCGCCGACCTGACCATCATGGAGGAGGGCAGCGAGTTTTTGGAGCGGTTTGCCCACCGTGGGAAGTACCGCTGGCCCATGTTCACCTCCTGCTGTCCCGGCTGGGTTCGCTTCCTGAAATCCCAGTACCCCGCCTACACCGACTGTCTGTCCACGGCCAAGTCCCCCCAGCAGATGTTCGGCGCCGTGGCCAAGAGCTACTTCGCCGAAAAGATCGGCGTGGATCCCCGCCGGATCTTTGTGGTGTCCATCATGCCCTGCGCCGCCAAAAAGACGGAGTGTGAACTGCCCACCATGAAGGATGCCTGCGGCGATCCGGACGTGGACGTGGTGCTGACCACCCGCGAGATGGACCGTCTGTTCCGGAGCGACTACATCGTCCCCGAGGATCTGGAGGAGCAGGCCTTTGATTCCCCGCTGGGCACCGGCACGGGCGCGGCCGTGGTGTTCGGCACCACCGGCGGCGTGATGGATGCGGCGCTGCGCAGCGCCTACTGCCTGGTCACAGGTTCCAATCCCGATCCGGACGCCTTCGCGGCGATCCGGGGCAGCAAGCCCTGGAAGGAGGCCACCTTTACCATTCCCGGGGCGGGGAATATCCGGGTGGCGGTGGTCAGTGGCCTGAGCAACACCCGCAAGCTGATGGAGGCCATCGATGCCGGACAGGTGGACTACGACTTTGTGGAGGTTATGGCCTGTCCCGGCGGCTGCGCGGGCGGCGGCGGTCAGCCCATTCATGACGGCATGGAAATGGCGGCCTCCCGCAGCAGTCTGCTGTGGAAGCTGGACGCCAAGGAGCCTGTCCGGTTTTCCCACGAGAATCCGGACGTCCAGGCGCTGTATCGCACGTATCTGAAGCGGCCGCTGGGAGAGAAGTCCCATCACCTTCTCCACACAAACCACTTCGGGTGGGATGTTCCTTCCCGCTCCGGGAATCAGGGGGAGTAACGGCCATCCAGCGGCATGGGACGTCGTCCCGGCGGCATGGAGCGAATTTGCCGATCATCTGTCCGTCAGCGGGCGGGACCGAGGGGTCCCGCCCGCTTTTCGGCGGAGCCGGAGCGCGAAAAGACCCGGATGGCCTCCTTGCCGACGTGCAGAACCTGTGCGTTTACTTTGAGAAAAATGAAAGGCCGGAGGATCGCGCAAAAGTCACACGGCTTCTTCCGGACTGTCCGGGCGACTGCCGATCTGAAACCGCCCTTTCTCTCGTGTCTCGCTGGGAACCGGGACGGTTTCCAGCAAAAAGTTAGAACCGCCTCCCGGTCTTGCTCTATCCGCGACGGGCTTTCTCCTCTATTTTCGCCGCAGAGGATGCATCTCGTCCGGGCTTTTACTAACGCAGAATGAGGCCCTCGACCTCTCCGAGGGAGCGGACCTGATAGGTGGGGGAAATGGGCAGGGAAGGCTCCGCACCCTCGGGGTTGAACCAAATGGAGTCGATTCCTGCGTTGATGCCGCCCTGAATGTCCGACAGCAGGTTGTCCCCTACGATGACGGTGCGGCTGAGATCGGGATTTCCCGTCCGCTCAAAGACACTTTGGAAAAAAGCGCGTTCCGGTTTCCGGACGCCCAGATCATGGGAGACGAATATTCCGGAGAACCGGGAGGCCACCGACGACGCTGCCAGCCGGTTCCGCTGGGAGATGCCCAACCCGTTGGTAACGATGAAGAGACGGCAGCCGGCGGCAGACAGAGCACCGCACAGAGCCTCGGCTCCGGGCATGAGCCAGCACTCCCGGCTGATGCCGGCGGCGTGCTCCGTGTTCCAGGCGGCGGGGTCGGTCTGGCAGTTCAGTTCCCGGGCGAACCGGGCGAAGCGCTCCACTGACAGCCAATCGGCGGAGACCTCTCCGCGGTCAAACCTGCGCCACAGCTCTTCACTGATCTCCCGGTAGCGGCTCAGCCGTTCCTCCGTAGGCTCCAGACCCCGCGACAGCATCGCTTTGCGCAGGGACTCACGCTCCGAACGGCGAAAATCGAAGAGGGTGTCGTCCATATCGAACAAGATCGTGTCGTAGTGCTTCATACGATTCCATCCTTTTCTCTGGTGAAATGGCTCTCGCGAGCTTTGAACTTTTATTCTAGCACATCCCAATGAAAAAGAGATGGCCCTCCCCGCAAAAATCCGATGGCAGGTTTCTGCGTTGGAAACAAGGACCGCGCCTCCCTGCGGCCCTCCGACGGCCCAAAAATCCGATGTCGGGGATGGAACCTGCGGGCGAAGTCCCCCGGCTGCCGCGAGATGGCAGGTGTCAAGCAGAAATTCCTTTACGTTTTTCGCTTTCTTTGGTATAATAGAACAGTTATGGTGGGGGAATATTCCCCGGTAAATTTCCGGAAGGGAGGCATGCGGCCATGAAATTTGCAAAATGGAACATCGGAACCCCGAAGCCGGAGGCCGTCAGCCTTCTGCGAAGCGCCGGATACTCCTACCTGCTGGCCACTGTGCTGGCAGTCCGGGGCGTTGAGACAGACGAGGCGGCCGCCGGATTTCTGGAACGGGATCACCAGCTGTCGCTGTCTCCGCTGCTGATGCGGGACATGGATCGGGCGGTGGCCCGGATTCAGCACGCCATCGCGGCGGGGGAGACCATCGCGGTTTTTGGCGATTACGACGTGGACGGCATTACCTCCACCGTGCTGGTGATGGACTATCTCAAGCGCTGCGGCGCCCGCTGCCTGCGCTATATCCCCCGGCGCATCGAGGACGGCTACGGCCTGTCCCGGGACGCAATCGAGAGTCTGTGCAAGCAGGGCGCCACGCTGATGATCACCGTGGACTGCGGCATCACCGGGAATGAGGAGATTGACTTCGCGGTTTCTCTGGGCATGGACGTGGTGGTCACCGATCATCATGAATGCAGGGAGCCGCTGCCCCGGGCGGCGGCGGTGGTGGACCCGCACCGGAGTGATTGCCCGTACCCGTTCAAATGTCTGGCCGGCGTGGGCGTGGCGCTGAACCTGGTGCTGGCCCTGGGAGGCGAGAGTCGGGAGGACTCCCTGTTCGCCCGGTACTGCGCGCTGGCCGCCATCGGCACCATTGCCGATGTGATGCGCATGGACGGGGAAAACCGCACCATCGTGTCCTGCGGACTGGATGCCCTGCCCCATACCGACTTTGTGGGCGTTCACGCCCTGCTCAGGGAAGTGGGTCTGCTGGGAAAGCCCATCACCTCCATCCAGATCGGCTTTGTCCTGTCCCCCAGAATCAACGCCGCCGGCCGTATGGGCGCGGCGGATCTGGCGGCGGACCTGCTGATGACGGACGATCCCGCCCGGGCGGAGGAGCTGGCCAAGCAGCTGTGCGACCTGAACCGGGAGCGCCAGAGCGTGGAGCAGGAGATCTGCACCCAGGCCGTGGCTAAGATCGCAAAGCTGCCGGAGGACGAGCGCAGCGCGCTGGTGTTGTCCAGTGAGGACTGGCACCAGGGCGTGGTGGGCATCGTGGCCTCCCGGCTGTGCGAAAAATACTCCTGCCCCAGCTTTATGATCCACTTGCAGGACGGCATGGGCAAGGGTTCCTGTCGGTCCTACGGCGGGTTCAACCTGTTCGCGGCGCTGGAGTCCTGCTCCGACCTGCTGGACGGCTTCGGCGGGCACGAGCTGGCCGCCGGCTTTACCATCAGGGAATCAAACATCGGGGCGTTCCGCGCCCGGATGAACCGCTATGTCCGCTCCTCCGTCGGGGGAGGGCTGCCTGTCAGCTCTCTGGACATCGACGCCGCGCTGGCCTGCCCCGGGGAGATCTCGCTGGAGGAAGTGGAATCCCTGTCCATGCTGGAGCCTTACGGCGCCGGCAATCCCAGGCCTGTGTTCGCCCTGCTGGGCGCCACGGTGGATGCGCTTCAGGCCGTGGGGCAGGGAAGGCATCTGAAGGTCCGGCTCAGCAAGGGCCCCAGCCGGTTTGACGCCATCTTCTTCTCCGTGTCGGAGGGGGAGTGCGGTCTCCGGGTGGGAGACCGGGTGGACGCGGCCTTCTATCTGCAGGTCAACACCTTCCGGGGGCAGACGACTCTGCAGCTGCAGCTGATCGATCTGCGCCCATCTCTGGCGCCCAGCCGCCACGAGGCGGAGGCACTGGATCTGATCCGGCGCTGCCGGGAGGAGGGCGCCCTGACGACGCAGGAGGAGATGCGCCTGCGCCGACTGACCCGGGAACAGTTTGCCGAGGTGTGGCGGATGCTGGAACGCCGCCTCCGTCAGGGAAAGGTGGAGGGCGACACCCTGCCGCTGCTTCGCTCTCTTGCGGACGACACCGGGGGCAGCGACAGCTTTCTGCGCAGCGCGTTTGCGCTGGCGGTGTTTGCCGAACGGGGGCTGCTGTTCTGCTCCCAGGACGGCAGCCGCCTGACGGTCAAGCTGACCCCCGCCCACAGCAAGGTGGACTTAACCGCCTGTCCGTATCTCAAGCGGCTGAACAGTCCGTATCATTTCCAGGAACCGAGGTGACGCCCCATGACCGTGCAGGAACAATACGAAATGCTGGAGGAGACCGTCCGCTCCTACAATCCCTCCGCCGACTTTGCCCAGATCCGCGCCGCATTTGAATTTGCGGAACGGCACCATCAGGGACAGAAGCGCAAGGACGGGTCGGACTATATCACCCACCCGCTTGCCGTGGCCCAGATTGTGGCGGATGAGCTGAAGCTGGACTCCGAATCCATCGAGGCCGCCCTGCTCCACGACTGCATTGAGGACACGGAGGCCACCCACGATCAGATTTCCAAGCTGTTTTCGGTCACCGTGGCCGATTTGGTGGAGGGTGTCAGCAAGCTGACCCGGATTCAGTATGCCACCAAGGAAGATGAGCAGATGGAAAATCTGCGCAAAATGCTCATCGCCATGTCCAAGGATATCCGCGTCATTTTGATCAAGATCGCCGACCGGCTTCACAATATGCGTACCATGGAGTACCAGTCCCCGGAAAAGCAGAAGCAGAAGTCTCTGGAGACCATGGAGATCTACGCCCCCATCTCCCACCGTCTGGGCATGCAGCGCATCAAGTGGGAACTGGAGGACCTGTCGCTGAAATATCTGGATCCCGTCGGGTACAGTGAGATTGTTTCCAACCTGGGCGTGAAGCAGCTGGAGTATGATGCCTTCATGCGGAAAATCCAGGGCCAGATTGACCAGCGGCTGGGGGAACTGGGGATTCAGCACACCGTTTACGGCCGGATGAAGCACCCTTACTCCATCTACCGCAAAATGTTCAACCAGAATAAATCCCTGGATGAGATCTTTGATCTGTTCGCGTTCCGCGTTATTGTGGAGTCCGTGGGCGACTGCTACAACGTGCTGGGCGTGATCCACGACATCTATAAGCCCATTCTGGGCCGGTTCAAGGATTATATCGGCACCCCCAAGCCCAACGGCTATCAGAGCCTGCACACTACCGTCATGGGCAGCGACGGCATCCCCTTCGAGGTGCAGATCCGCACGATAGAGATGCATGAGATTGCCGAGTACGGCGTGGCGGCCCACTGGAAATACAAGCAGAACGGGCAGGGCTCCGGGACCGAGGGCAAGTATGAATGGGTTCGCCGTCTGCTGGAAAACCAGGAGGGCGCGGACGCCGAGGACTATATCCACTCCCTGAAAATCGACATGTTCTCTGACGAGGTGTTCGTGTTCACGCCCACCGGGGATGTGACCAACCTGCCCGCCGGAGCCACACCCATCGACTTTGCGTACTCCGTCCACTCCGCCGTGGGAAACCACATGGTGGGCGCCAAGGTCAACGGCCGGATCGTCACCTTTGACTGCCATCTCAAAAACGGCGATATTGTGGAGATTCTCACTTCCAAAGCCGCCAAGGGCCCCAGCAGGGACTGGATGAAGATCGCCAAGTCCAGCGAGGCAAAGAGTAAGATCCGCCAGTGGTTTAAAAAGGAGAAACGGGACGAGAATATTGCAAACGGCCGCTCCGCGTTCGAGGCTGAGCTGAAGCACTGCAACATTTCGGTCAAGGACGTGCTGGACCCGGAGAATTTGCCGGGTCTGCTCAAGCGCGTGTCCTTCGGGTCACTGGATGAAATGTACGCCGCCATCGGCTACGGCGGCTATACCGCGCAGAAGGCCGTCAGCCGGATGCAGGGCGAGCTGATCCGCATTGCCAAAATCCACCTGCAGGAGAAAAGCGCCGTGGTGCCCGTGGAGGGCAAGCCCGAGGAGTTCCGCCCCGCCGTACCGAAGCGGATCAAGAGCGAGCAGGGGATCATCGTGGAGGGCCTGAACAACTGCCTGGTGAAATTCTCCAAGTGCTGCACCCCTGTGCCCGGCGACGAGATCGTGGGCTTCATTACGCGGGGATACGGCGTGTCCGTCCATCGGGCGGACTGTCCCAACGCCGCCCCGGAACGCCGTAACTCACCGGACCAGGCCGGGCGCTGGATCAAAGTCACCTGGGGCACCGATACCAATGAGAAGTACCCCACCTCCCTGGAGCTGGTGTGTAAGGACCGGAATAACCTGCTGCTGGATATCTCCGCGGCCCTGTCCACCACCAACACCTGGGTGTCCGGGATCAATTCCCGCAGTACCGAGGACGAGTTTGCCCTGTTCCACCTGGAGATCAGTGTCCGGGATGAGGCCCAGCTGAAAACCGTGATGAACCGTCTAAACCAGATCTCCGGCGTATTGAAGGTGACCCGGCCCGCCGGCTGAGTCGCCGGCACAAGCTGCATATCCTCGCTTTGCCCCCAGGACAAAGCCCGCTCATTCCGCTGTGTCTCCTATTTCACATCAAACCCGCTGCGCAGGATTTGATGTGAGGGGACGAAGGGCTGCGGCGAGAGGAAAACAATAAACCGGGACGGCGGAATATCCGCCGTCCGCCGATACGAAAGAAGGACACCGCCATGCGCGCAGTCGTCACCCGCGTTCAAAGTGCCTCCGTCACCATCGACGGCAGCGTTCACGGCGCCATCGGGCAGGGATTTCTCATCCTGCTGGGCGTCACCCATGAGGATACCGCCGTTCAGGCCCGGAAGCTGGCCGATAAAATTTGCAGTCTCCGTGTCTTCGAGGATGATGCCGGCAAGATGAACCGGGGGCTGGAGGAGGTTGGGGGGCAGCTGCTGGTTGTCTCACAGTTCACCCTGTACGGAAACTGCCGCCACGGCCGCCGTCCGGATTTTCTCGCCGCCGCACGGCCGGAGGTGGCCGTGCCCCTGTATGAACAGTTCCTTGCGCTCTGCCGGGACAAGGGCTTTCGGGTGGAGACGGGCGTGTTCGGCGCCGACATGCAGGTGGACTCCCGGAACGACGGGCCCCTGACGCTGGTTCTGGACACGGATAGCCTGTGAACTCCGCACCGGAGGGAACCTCCCTCCGAAACACGATAAACGAGGTGCTTCCATGAACATCATTTCCCTGCAGGTCGGATATATTATGACCAACTGCTATCTCGTCTGCGACGAACAGACCAAGGTGTGCGCGGTGGTGGACCCCGGTGAAGATGCCGACCGGATCGCCGCGGCTGTGGAGGAAGCCGGCTGCCGCCCCGGCGCCGTTTTGCTGACACACGGCCACTATGACCACACCGGCGGCGTGAAGGACCTGCTGACGCGATACCCCGGCCTGCCGGTTTATCTCAACAGCCGGGATGTCTATCCGGAGGAGGATCGCCATGCCCGGCGGCTTTTCCCCTATATCGGGGAGACGAAGCAGTACGACGAGGGGGATACCGTGGCCGTGGGCGGACTGACGTTTCAGGTGCTGGCCACGCCGGGCCACTCCGCCGGCTCCGTCACGCTGCGCTGCGGTGATGTCCTGCTGTGCGGTGACACTCTGTTCGCCGGCTCCATGGGACGCACGGACTTCACCGGCGGCGACGACGAGGCGATGATGGCCTCCCTCCGCCGGCTGGGCGGCCTGAAGGGGAACCTGCGGGTTCTCCCCGGCCACATGTCCTCGTCCGATCTGGACACCGAGCGGGCAGAGAACTTCTATCTGAAAACGGCCATGCAGAGCTGAGCTTTCCGAAAGGAACCCATATGAAACTGGAATTTTCGGGCCACAATGAGACCTATGCGGTGGAACAGAGCCTGCTGTCCCTGTTTCCCGGTGAGCGCCCCGTGTATGCCCCCATCGCGCCGGGAGACCCCGCCTGGGCAAAGCTGACCCTGTCCGAGGGGGCCGTGCTCTGCACCGCCCGGACAGTGCTGTCCTACGGCGGCGTCACCGGCGTGGGCATCTCCCGCTGCCGCCTGTCTCAGGACGGCTATACCCGGGAGGGAGAGCGCCGCAGGCTGCTGGAGCTAAGCTTTTTCAAGGCCGCCCGCACCGTAACCGGGACCACGCCGCCCTGGGGCAGCCTGATCGGCGTGCGGCCCGACAAAATTGCCGTCCGTGCGCTGGAGACAGGGAAAACTCCCGCCGAGGCGCGCCGTCTCCTGCGGGATACCTATTTTGTAACGCCCTCCCGCAGCCGTCTGGCACTGGAGACCGCCTCCGCCGGCCTTGCCGCACGGCGGGATCTGGGGCCGAAGGACATTGCGGTGTACGTCGGCATTCCCTTCTGCCCTACCCGGTGCGCCTACTGCTCGTTTGTCAGCGCGTCGGTGGAGAAGACCTTTGCGCAGGTTGCCCCCTATGTGGACGCTCTGATCGCGGAGACCCGCTCCGCCGGACGGATGGCGCGGGAGCTGGGGCTCCGGGTCCGGGCCTTCTATATGGGTGGCGGCACGCCCACCACCCTGACGGCGGATCAGATGGATCGCCTGCTCTTTGCGATTGAGGAGTCCTTTGACCTGTCCCCCTGCGGCGAGTGCACCATCGAGGCCGGCCGGCCCGACACCATCACGGCGGAGAAGCTGGACGTTTTGAAGCGCCACGGCACCACCCGGGTATCCGTCAACCCTCAGACCATGGAGGACGACGTCCTCCTGGCCATCGGCCGGCACCACACGGCGACGGATATTGAGCGCGCCATGGAACTGGTGGCCGCCGCCGGCTTCCGGCATGTGAACATGGATCTGATCGCGGGGCTGCCCGCCGACACCGCCGACGGCTTCCGCCGGTCGCTGGACCGGTGCCTGACCATGGGGGCGGACAACATCACCGTCCACACCCTCTCTTTGAAGAAGGGCAGCGCGATTCTCACCGGAGGAATCCCCATTCCGTCCGCCGAGGCGGTGGGGGAGATGCTGAACTATGCCGACCCCACGCTCCGTGCCCACGGCTACGGGCCCTACTATCTCTACCGGCAGAAATACATGTCCGGCAGCTTTGAGAACGTAGGATGGTGCCAAAGCGGGACGGAGTGCCTTTATAATATCTATATCATGTCGGAGCTGTGCTCTGTCCTTTCTCTGGGTGCGGGCGGGTCCACCAAGATGGTGGATTTGGCGGGAAGCCGCATCTCCCGGGTATTCAACCTCAAGTATCCTGGGGAGTACGGGACGCGCCCGGAAAAATGGAAGTCAAATCAGACGGCCTTTGCCGCTTTTTATGAATCGAAAGGAGCCAATACCTGATGGCAATTTCTCTCAAACAGATCAATGAGGCCATTCACAGTGATCCGCAGGGATTCGTCGAGGAGTCGGACGCCGAGTTCCAGAAGAAGGTGTCCGCCGCGGCGGAGAAAATTGAGGCGCACCGCGGCGAATCCCATATCATCCTGCTGTCCGGTCCCTCCGGTTCCGGCAAGACCACCACCGCTTTGAAGATTGAGGAGGCGCTCAACCTCGCTGGTGTGACCACCCACACCATCTCCATGGACAACTATTTTATGTCCGTGGACCCGGAAACCGCGCCCCGGAACCGGGACGGCGCGATCGACTACGAGTCCCCGTTCTGCCTGGACATCGAGCTGCTGAACCGGCACTTCGCCATGCTGGATCGGGGAGAGACCATCCACATTCCCAAATTCGAGTTTGCCCGCCAGCTGCGCTCTGCCGTCAACACCCGGCCGCTGCAGCTGGGCAAGGATGAGCTGGCAATCTTTGAGGGAATCCACGCGCTGAACGATGTGATCACCGGAAAAAATCCCAAGGCGTTCAAGCTGTATATCGCCGCCCGGTCCAACATCACCGACGGGGAGGGAGGCACAGTTTTTGAACATGCCTGGATCCGCCTGTGCCGGCGGATCATCCGGGACGCCAAGTTCCGGGGTAGCGACGCGGCCTTCACCCTGAAGCTGTGGCCCGGCGTCTGCCGGGGAGAAAAGCTGTATATCTCCCCCTTCCATGACAGCGCCGATCTCCTGTTCGACACGGTACTGCCCTATGAGCTGTCGGTTCTGAAGACACACATCGTCCCCCTGCTGGAGGCAATTCCCGCCGAAAAGCGGGCCGATCCCGTGGAACAGATTCTGCGGGGCTTTGACCGGCTGGAAGCGCTGGACGATCGGTATGTGGCGCCCAACTCTCTGGTCCGTGAGTTCATCGGCGGCAGCGCATACAACTATTGAACCGTGGACTTCGCACCCGTTTGACTTCACTTTGCCCGCCTGCGGGCGGACCGGCCGGAGACTGCGGTCTCCGGTTTCGGATAGAAGAAAGGAGCGTTTTTTATGGATGAGAGACTGCAAAGTATTCTGGACAGCGTGCAGCGCACCGCTACCACCGCCGCCAATACCGCAGGAGGCGCAGCATACAGCGTGGGCAAAAAGGCAAACCAGCTGCTGTCTGCGGGAAAGCTGAATGTCCGTATCGCGGAGCTGAAGGCCGAGGTAGCGCACCAGCTTGAGATTGTGGGAGAGATGGTCTACGCCACCCACACCGGCGATCCCACCAGCTCCGACGAGCTGCTGGAAAAGCTGCGGGAGATCGACGCCCTGAATGCCCAAATCGACGCCATGAGCGCAGAGCTGAAGGCACAGCGGGGCACCGCCGTGTGCCCCGTATGCGGCGCTGCGGCCAAGGCCGGGGACGTCTTTTGCCGCAACTGCGGCGCACGGCTGTAAGGAGGCTTCCATGAGCGAGATTTTTCAGCAGTATCAGGAGAGTGCGGATGCGCTCCGCTCCCGTTTGGGCGGATTTTCCCCCCGCGTCCTGCTGATTCTGGGCAGCGGCCTGGGGGATCTGGGTGACCAGGTGACCGATCCCATCGCCGTTCCCTACAGCGATGTCCCCCATATGAAGCACTCCTCCGCCCCCGGGCATCAAGGGCGATTCCTGTTCGGAAAGCTGGCGGGACAGGACGTGGCGGTGATGCAGGGCCGCCTGCACACCTACGAGGGCTATCTGCCCCGGGACGTGGCTTACCCTGTGCGGGTGCTGCGGCTGCTGGGCGCGGAGACGCTGTTGGTGACCAACGCCGCCGGCGCCGTGAACACCGGATTCCAGCCCGGGGACATCATGATGATCACCGACCATATCCAGCTCTTCGGCGTGGGCCCGCTCTGCGGAGCCAATGCCGAAGAGTTCGGCCCCCGGTTCCCGGATGTCTCCCGAATCTACACGCCGGAGCTTCAGGCCCTGGCCCGCAAAGCGGCCGGAGCGCTGAACATCCCTCTGCGGGAGGGCGTGTACATGTATTTCCCCGGCCCCCAGTTCGAAACGCCCGCCGAAGTGCGCGCGGCCCGGATTCTGGGCGCCGATGCCGTGGGCATGTCCACCGTACCGGAGACCATCACCGCCGCCCACTGCGGTCTGCGGGTGCTGGGCTTCACCCTGTGCACCAACATGGCGGCGGGGGTTCTGCCCCAGCCCCTCACCGGCGAAGAGGTCCTGGAGACCGCCCAAAAGGCGGGACCCCGCTTTGCCGCGCTGGTGAAGGGGTGCCTGGATGGGATGGAGCCGCATTCCCGGGCATAATCCGTCCTGCGGCGCAATATAGTAACAGCGGCGCAGACAACTCTTGAATGGATTTTGAGGTAATTTCATGGTGAAAAAAGATACCAAGCAGACTTTTTTGGGCGGCGCGGCTATCCTGGCCGCCGCGGTTGTCATTGTCAAGATCATCGGCGCGGTCTATCTGATCCCGCTGAACAACATTCTGGGCAGTGAGGGCAAGACCTACTTCCGCGGTGCGTATAATATCTACAATGTATTGATGGCCTTCTCCGTGGGCGGTTTCCCGCTGGCCATATCCAAGCTGACCAGCGAGGCGCAGGCGCTGGGGCGGGAGAATGAAAAACGGCGGCTGTTCCGCACCGCCATGTGGCTGTTTTTGGGCCTGGGTCTGTTCGGGTCCCTGTTGATGTTCTTCGGGGCTTCGCAGCTGGCGGCCTTCATGAACGAGCCCAACTCCTACTGGCCCATCAAGGCACTGGCCCCGGCGGTTTTCTGCGTGTGTCTGCTGGCGTGTATGCGCGGCTATACTCAGGGACAGGGCAACATGAACCCCACTGCCGTCTCCCAGGTGATGGAGGCCTTGACCAAGCTTGCCATCGGCCTGCCCCTGGCCTGGTATCTGCTGAAAATCGGAAAGGGAATGGCCGGAGGCGCCACCGGCGCCATCCTGGGCATCAGCGTCAGCGAGGTGCTGGCCCTGCTGTACCTGACCTATTACCTGCTGCGCCATCAGGACCGGAAGAAATCCATGGACGTGCCGGCCTCCCGAAAAACCCTGCTGGGCAAGGTGATGGCTCTGGGCGTGCCCATCACCCTGAGCGGATCGGCCATGAGCATCATCTCCCTCATCGACATGAAGATCGTCCTGGGCCGGCTCCACTCCCTCACCGCACTGTCGGATTCCGCCGCCGCGCTGTACGGCCAGTATTCCTTCAGTCTGGATCTCTTCAATCTGTCGCCCTCCTTCGTTTTTCCCATCACCATGAGCCTGATCCCCGCCGTGGCAGACGCCGTGGCCCAGCACAACGCGCCGAAGGCCGACCGGATTGTCTCGTCGGCGTTCCGGCTGGTGGCTCTGCTGGCCCTGCCCGCGGGTGTGGGCCTGTCCGTTCTGGCGCAGCCCATTTTGCTGCTGCTGTATCCCGCCCAGCGGACGGACGCCATCGCCGCCGGACCCCATCTGCAGGTGCTGGGCATTGCGTCCATCTTCGTCTGCCTGATGCTGCTGACCAACGCGATTCTGCAGTCTTACGGAAAGCAGATGGTTCCCATCTACACCATGGTTTTTGGCGGACTGGTGAAGATCGGCATGAACTATGTGCTGGTGGGAAATCCGGACATCAACATTCACGGCGCGCCCATCTCCACCCTCTGCTGCTACATGGCCATCGCCGGGCTGAACCTCTTCTTTGTGTACCGCACGCTGGAGACCAAGCCCCATTATCTGGCGCTCTTTTTCAAGCCGATACTGGCCTCGGCGCTGATGGGCGCGGCCGTTTACGCCGTGTTTGGCCTACTGAACACGCACCTTGGAACCACCCTCTCTGCGCTTGTCGGCATTCTGGCGGGCGTGGCAGTTTATTTCGTCCTGGTGCTGGCTCTGCGAATTCTCCGGGCGGAAGATGTGCAGACTATGAAAAAGGGCGACCAATTGATTAAATTACTCCATTTAAAGTGATTTTTCCTTGAAAATCAAGGGTTTTGCCATCGAATTTTCTTGCAAAGGCAGATGAGATATGGTAAATTTTCAATGTAAGGAATTTTATGATTACGAGGACCTTCTGCAGATCATGAAGTGCCTGCGCGCCCCCGGCGGCTGCCCCTGGGATCGGGAGCAGACCCACGGGAGCATTCGCCGGAACCTTCTGGAGGAGACGTACGAAACGGTGGATGCCATCGACCGCGACGACCCCACGGACCTGTGCGAAGAGCTGGGTGACGTTTTGATGCAGGTGGTCTTTCATGCCGCCATAGAGGAGGAAGCGGGCCGCTTTGTCATGGCCGATGTGGTCAACGGCGTGTGCCGCAAGCTGGTTTACCGCCATCCCCATGTGTTCGGCACGGTGGATGTTCACGGAAGCAGCGACGAGGTGATTGTCAACTGGGAGGCGCTGAAGCGCCGGGAGAAGGGACAATCCTCCACCGCTGACGCCGTGGAGGCCGTGGCTCACACGCTGCCCGGGCTGTGGCGGGCGGAAAAAATGCAGAGCAAGGCCGCCAAGGCCGGCTTTGAGTGGTCGGACAAGCTCTCTGCGCTGGACAAGCTGGAGGAGGAGACCGCTGAGCTGCGTCGGGCCGTGGAGTCCGGCGACAGTGTCGATGCCCCCCACGGGGTCCGTGAGGAGGTCGGCGATGTGCTGTTCATGGCTGCCAAGGTGGCTCAGACAGCCGGCGTGGACCCGGAGGATGCCCTGCACCGGGCCTGTGACAAGTTCGCCCGGCGGTTCCGACTGGTGGAGGAGGGTACCGGACGTCCGCTGACCGACTACACCCAGGAAGAGCTGATCGCCCTTTGGAAGCGGGCGAAGGAACAGGAAAACAAGTCTTAAATGCGGGGAAGCCGCATTGAGAGATAAGACCGAACCCATACCGTTAAATTTTGATAGGAGGATTTTACCAATGAACAAAGCTGAACTGATCAATGCCGTCGCCGCTGCCGCCGACGTTTCCAAAAAAGATGCCGAGGCTGTCGTAGCCACCACCCTGGATACGATTACCGCCGCGCTGAAGGAAGGCGACAAGGTGCAGCTCGTTGGCTTCGGTTCCTTCGAGGTAAAGAAGAGAGCTGAGCGCATCGGTCGCAATCCCAAAACCAAGGAGTCCATTAAGATCCCGGCTTCCAAGGTTCCCGTATTCAAGGCGGGCAAGGCGCTGAAGGACTCCGTCGCGGAGTAAGACGATGATTGAAGGGGGGCGATTGCCCCCCTTTTGTTTCTTTTCACGCTCTGTCGGGACGCGGCACCATCGGCTGTCGGCTGCGGCCGGCGGCTTTTTTTGGAGAGACTCGTTTGACAGGAGTTCAAGAAAAGATTGAATATGCCATTGAATGGCGTGCAAAACGGCCATGCCGTTCATGACTGTTTTGCACCCAAAACAAAAAGGAGAGACAACACCATTTATGAGACTTGACAAATATCTGAAGACTTCGCGGCTCATCAAACGCCGCACGGTGGCCAACGAGGCCTGCGACAACGGGCTGATCTCCGTGAACGGCAAGAGCGCCCGGGCCTCCTACGAGGTGAAGGAGGGGGACGTGATCACCCTGCGATTCGGTTTGCGCACCGTTTCGGTGGAGGTGCTGTCCGTACAGGAGAACGTTCGCCAGGCCGCTGCCGCTGCCCTGTACCGGGAGCTTCCCCGCAACGCATAACCGGCCCGGCCCGCACATAGAGTGTAGGCAAGGAGGGACGCGCATGAATGAGTATAACAATACGCCGCCCACGGTGCACCGCGTAGAACTGGACGGCCGGGAACGGCTGACCATCCTCGGCGTGGAGGACGTGGAGCGCTTTGACGAGACGGGAATCGTCCTGTCCACCTCCGCCGGAGTCCTGACGGTAACCGGGGAGGATCTGCACATCGGGAAGCTGTCGCTGGACGGGGGAGAGCTGCATGTGGACGGCCGAATTGACACGCTGTCCTATGAGGAGCCGACAGCGCCACGGGGCAGCCTGCTGCATCGCCTGTTCGGCTGAGCCTATGGGGAATCACATCTCTGCCCAGCTGCTGGTATTCGGACAGTCGATTCTGCTGGGGCTGGCGGCGGGCCTGCTGTATGATCTGCTGCGCCCGCTGCGGCTCCGCGTTCCCCCGCTGGCCGGATTTCTGGACAGCCTCTACTGCCTGACGGCCGCCGCCGCCGTGTTCCTGTTCACGCTCCGGCAGGCGCAGGGGCAGCTCCGATTCTATGTGTTGCTGGGCATTGCCGGGGGAGGGGCACTGTTTTTTGGGATTTTTTCGGTGCCCCTCCGTCCGGTTTGGGATTTCTGGGCCGATGCGGCGGCCGATTTGCTGCGTCTGGTGACCATTCCCTGCCGGGAAATGCTGGCAGTTTGCAAAAAAATGTGGAAAGCGGAGAAAAATCTCTTTTATTTTTGCAAAAAATACTATACAATAGAAAGCACTAAGCAGGGGCGGGCCCGTTTTTTGCACAAAGGAGGCGGAGCGTATGGCAGCGGAAAAGGCGTCGGCAAAGAGAAAAAAGCAAGCAAGAGCCGGCTTTTTCACAAAGCTCCTGATTCTCGTCCTGCTGGCCGCACTGAGCTGGCAGCTGGTTCGTATCCACAATCAGGTGAAGACCGCCCAGGCGGAAAAGGCACAGCTGGCTACGCAGGTGTCCGCAAAACAGCAGGAGAACGACGCGCTGTCCAAGGGAATCGAAAACGGCGGAAGTCAGGATCAGATGGAAGAAATCGCCCGTGACCAACTGGGCTTGGTTTCTCCCGGTGAAAAGGTATTTTATGATGTGAGCAACTGACCGGTGCCGGACGCAACGAGGGGGTACCCCCGCACCTGTCCGCACCGGCATTTATTATCAGGGAATTCAACGGCGCACACCGCGGGCTTCGTCTGCGCGTCAGCGGCCGTTAACGCAGTTTTTTGAAACTAGAGAAGGAGAAATTAGTTACCGTATGGAGCCTGAGATTGGGAGCATTTTAGAGGGGAAAGTCACCAGCATTGTCAAATTTGGAGCATTTGTGGCTTTACCCGGCGGCAAATCCGGATTGGTACATATCTCCGAGATTGCCAACACCTTTGTCAACGACGTCGGTGATTTTTTGCACGAGGGAGACACCGTCAAGGTAAAGGTTCTGTCCGCGGAGAGCGGGCGGATCAACCTCTCCATCAAAAAAGCCCTGCCGCCGCCAGAGCCGTCTGCGCCGCGGGGACCCCGCCCGCCGATGCAGCCGCATCGTCCCATGAGTGCAGCGCCCCGGCCCGCGCAGCCCCGCAGCTTTTCCAGGGGCTTTCAGCAGCCGCTGCAGTCCACCGGTGATATGTCCTTTGAGGACAAGCTCAAGCTGTTTATGTCCTCCTCCGAGGGGAAGATGGCCGATCTGAACCGCAACATTGACGGAAAACGCGGCGGACGGAGAAGAAAATAACCGAACCTTGAACGCACACGCCATAGGGCGTGTGCGTTTTTCATCGCCGATTTCCGACAAAAGTAGTGGATCTTCGGCAAAAGCTCCCGTTGCGCTTTGAGACGGGACGCGCTATCATAATAAAGGAAGCTTTCCAATATCCCACCCGCTTGAGCCGCCCAGGTTATTACCGGGCGGCCCCTTTTTGCTGTTTTCCTGGTACCATTTTGAATTTTTTGTAAAGCATTAGGTTTGCCCTTTTCAAATGCCAAAGGCCATGGTATACTGCAGGTAAAGAGACGAGAAGTGAGTTCCCTCTTCTCTTTCAAACGAAAGGAGCGATACCTATGAAGTGCACGTTTGCCTGTAAGAAAGTCACTCTGAATAATACGATCAAGGAGTATGCTGAAAAGAATATTTCCAAGCTGGATCGCTATTTTCGAGAGGCCCCTTCCGCATTTGTGACATTTTCCGTGGAGAAAAACCGCCTCTGTACTGTGGAGGTCACCATCCGCGGAGGGAATACACTGTTCCGTGCTCAGACGGAAGCTCCGGACGGAGATATGCGCAGCGCCATCGACGCGGCCTGCGGCTATATCGAGCGCCAGATCCTGAAGAACAAGACCCGCCTTGCCAAGCGCCTGCGCAGCGATGCCTTCCCCGTGCCCGCTCCGGACAGCGACTTTGAAGTCACCGAGGAGAAGGAGTTCAACATCGTCCGCACCAAGCGCTTTGCCGTGAAGCCCATGAGCCCGGAGGAGGCCATCCTGCAGATGAACCTGCTGGATCACAACTTCTTCGTGTTCCGCAATGTGGACGACGACGCTTTGTCCATCGTCTACCAGCGGAAGAACGGCGGCTACGGTCTGATAGAGACCGGCGGAGATTAAGGTTCATATGGAAAAGGCCCGTACCGGAATGGTACGGGCCTTTTTGCACTTACCGATGATCCACCTCGTACATATGGGAGATCAGATCCAGGATTTTGCTGGTATAGCCCCACTCGTTGTCATACCACGCAATGAGCTTGACAAAATTGTCGTCCAGCATGATTCCCGCCGTCTCATCAAAGACGCAGGTGTGGGCATTTCCGGTCAGATCGGAGGAGACCACCTGATCGGTGGTGTAGGCAATGATACCCTTCATGCTGTTCTGGGAGGCGTTCTCAATGGCGACACACACATCGTGATAGGAGGCGGACTGCTTCAGGCGGGCGGTCAGATCCACCACCGATACATCGTTGGTGGGGACGCGGAAGCTCATGCCGGTCATGCGGCCCTTCATCTCCGGAATTACCATGCCCACCGCCTTTGCCGCGCCGGTGGAGGAGGGGATGATGTTGCCCATCACGGACCGCCCGGTGCGCCAGTCCCGACCCGCCCGGGAGTCCACGGCCTTCTGTCTGGCCGTGGCGGAGTGAATGGTGGACATCAGCGCCTGCTCAATGCCGAACGTGTCGTTGACAACCTTTGTCATGGGCGCCAGGCAGTTGGTGGTGCAGGATGCGTTGGACACCACGTCCATCTCCGGCGTATAGAGCTTGTGGTTCACGCCCATGACAAAGGTCGGCGTATTCTCGTCCTTCGCCGGCGCGGAGATCACCACCTTTTTCGCACCGTGGGTAAAATGGGCACTTGCCCGCTCCGTGCTGCAGTATACGCCGGTGGACTCCACAATGTACTCCGCTCCGCAGTCGTCCCAGGGGATATTGGCGGCGTCGTCCTCGCTGTAAACGCGGATCTTCTTCCCGTTGATAATCAGATGCCGGTCGTCCCGCTCCACCGTCCCCTGAAATGTCCGAAAGACCGTGTCATACTTCACCTGATATATCATGTAATCCAGATCCGCATTTCGCAGATTGATGCCGCAGATTTGGTAGGTGCTGCAGCCACGCTCCACCATCAGCCGAAGCGCCACCCGGCCAATCCGGCCAAACCCGTTGACCCCCACTTGAATTGCCATTGTTCATTTCCTTTCGCTTCCTGTATTTTGCCGACTGAAATCCGCTCCGCTAATCGACTATTTCATCATAACAGGTTTAAGAAAGAATTTCCTTGTAAATTACGTAAAATTACGTATGTAATTTTACGCGGATTATCAGCGGTTTGTACAGTTTGCTTCTTGGCACTCCGCCTGCCGCCTGTCATCCACTACAACATTCGACCGGTTCCGACAGAATTTTATAAATTTCTTGTTTTTTCAACAATATATTGTTATAATGATTACTATTATAGGGAAAGTTTGCCACGGTTTTTTATACTCTTTTCGCAAATCCTACACAACAGGAAGAACCAGATTCCCCGGTTGTTGGGAAAGGAGTTTCTCTTATGGATCAGGACGACGGCATCATCACTGAGCTGTTTCCCAGTATTGCCACACAAGTGCGGTATGCACTGAGCAATATCCACTTGGCGGCGGTCGCAATGGCCACGCCGGAGCAGCGGGAAAAGGATCCGGAATTGGACAGATATGCCGCGCTGTTGGATCAGAGCTACTACCAGCTGCTGCGGTTGGTAAATAATCTATCCACCACTACCTACCTGAAGGACTCAGCGCCATTTCCTCTGCAAAATCGCGATCTGGCGGATCTTTTGGATTCCTTTTGCTGTAAATGTGCCTCGCTGGCTGCTTTGATGCAGATCCGGCTGAGCTTTGTGTGCGCGGTACCTCATCTGATCTGCGGGGTTTATCGGGATTCGATGGAGCTTCTGCTCTCCCAGCTTTTATCCAACGCGCTTAAGTTTACCCCTGCGGGTGGCTCCGTTACGGTGGAACTCAAGACGGTGGGAGAGCGGGTGCTGCTGTCCGTGGCGGATACCGGCTCCGGGATCGACCCGGAGCTGCTTCCCTCGCTGTTTGACCGGTATCTCCACAAGGACCTGATGAATCCAACGCCCCATGGGCTGGGGTTGGGACTGCCTCTGTGCCGCCGAATCGCCGAAGGGCATGGCGGCAACCTATTCGCGGAGTCTAAACCCGGCAAGGGAACGAAGATCACCTTGTCCATTCCCTTACGGCGATCCGGGACCGCCGCGGTGCAGGATATCCCGTTTGACTACTCCGGCGGTTTTAACAGGACGCTGCTGGCACTGTCAGACGCCCTGCCCCGGGATGCCTTTCTGCAACAGAATCAGGATTGACGGGCTGCGGAGTTTCGCGGCCCTTTTCATTTTGGGGATGAGGGTGCCGGTTTTACCCCTGGAAAAAGCAATGCGCCGCAGAGCACACTCTGCGACGCCGCCTCCGGCCTATCGATCACTGATCAGCCAGCCGTCCTGGAAGATCAGATCATCTACGTCCCCGATCAAGCTGTGATATAGCATGTTGAATTCCTCCTTTGCATCTGGGCTCCCTGCCAGTATATGCACATCCCAAGACAAAATTACGCGAAACGATGAGAAACGAAAAGATTTCAGCTCCACACAAAACGCGCCATCCCGCGAGGGAAGAATCGGTGGGTGCAGGGGTACGACAAAAAGGGTACGGGCGATTTCGCCCGTACCCTTTTGAATGCGGTCTATGCGGCCGTGCCGCTTATACCGGGGGATTTTCCCCATCTAAAAACGTGACCAGTTCCGAAAAATCTCGGATGATCAGATCCGGCCGATCCGCGTCGCCCACCGCCGCGTCCTTCTTTGCGGTCAGGAACGAGGGAATCTGAACGGCCTTGCCGAAGCCCATCCGTTTGGCACCGATGATGTCCCGGGAGACGGTGTCCCCCACATAGACGCAGCTTTCGGCCTTGGCGCGCATTTCCCGCAGGGAGATCTGGAAGATCCCCGGGTGGGGTTTGCGGTATCCGGTCACGCTGGACAGAGTCACATCCTGGAAAAAGTCCCGGATGCCATAGGCTTCCAGTACATTGAATACGGAATACAGCGAAGATGTGTTGGAGATGACGCCCAGACGGTATCCCCGATCCCGCAGTGTCTGCAGCATCTGCAGGACGCCTGGCCGCAGTTCTCGGTGGTAGTAGGTGACCTCCCACAGATCTGCGATTTCCTCAGAGATGGGGAGCAGCTTGTCCCGCTCCAGGGCAAGGTCCCGCAGACAATATTCGGGCCAGATCTCCTCCGGCTTTTTCTCCAGCATATTCCGCTCGCTCCAGACCTTGTAGGTCGCCATCCCGGCGAAGACCGTCCGGAACAGTGCGGCGGCATCACAGCCGGGATTCAGCCCGTGACGGTTCAGAAGCTCCAGCATGGCAATGCCCGCGGCGGTCTCCGTGGTGGAGTCGTACCAGATGTCCTCCAGCGTACCCCCCATGTCAAATAAAATGGTGTTCAGATTGATTTCCTCCCTGCAATTGAATATGGGTTTTCCACCCCCCGTATGCCGGAGTGGTGTGTGTTCAGGTGACTTCATTCGAACGCCGGGGGCGTTACAGCTCCCCGCCGCCGTAAAACAGCGCCGCTTCCTCCTGCTCGGTTCTCGATCCGGAAGATGCACCGTCGGGCGATCCCGCGTCGGGACCGAACAGCGCCTCTTCCTCCGTGGGCTCGCGCCCCACCGGGGAGACGTTGGCGGTATCTATGGACTCAGGTGCGGATGACTCCGTCCTGCGTGTTTTCAGAAGTTTATGATAGACGCTCCAGACCACGGCATTTCCCACCACCACCGGACCCAGACCGTACAGCGCGATCAGACCCAGCATGACGGAACGGGCATCGGCGTCCAAAAGCGCCGCCGCGACGCAGGACAGGGCAAGGAACACGGCCAGAGCGACAAAGCCCAGGGGCGCAATCCGCTTGTCCGGCAGCAAAAAGGCCAGACAGCAGACGGCCGTGCCCGCCAGAGAGATGAGAAGCCCGTGTACAACCGTGGTCAAAACCGGATTGCCCAGCGCCACATGACGGTACAGCGGGTCGGTCAGCACAGTGAAGAAAAAACCGTAGATCAGCAGGAACAGAACAGCGGTCAGAAAGCTGATCAGCACGACGGGGTTTTTTCGTTTTTTTGTTCTCGGGTCGATAAAAAGGCTCATACTTTGTGATTCCTTTCGGGTCGGAACGACCCGTGATCAATGCGAGCAGCGGCGGGCGGACATCCGCCCGCCGCTCTCAAGCGGATCTTCTGCTGGTAAGGAGAAGATGGAAGAAGCAAATGAATTAGCCCATTGCCGTCCAGAAATCGCGAACGGAGTTGTAATTTGTATAAATATCATCGGGGTTGAAGGCGGAGACATTCAGCTCGCTGTAAGGCGTGGAGCCCTCGGCCGGCTGGATGTCATCGCGGACGGGCCAGCCGCCCAGCGTGTTGAACGGATCATATCCGCTGGTATCGCCGTCAATGCCGCCCATCATGAAGCGGATCAGCAGCTTGGCCGCTGCGGGATGGGTGCAGCCTTCCACCACATAGAGCGTATTGATGGCGGGAATGCCGGTGGTGGGATACAGATTCACAGGGGCCATGGTCCAGCCATCCTCGGCTGCTTTGCGCAGCTTGGAAGAGGCACAGAAACCAACGGGAGGATCGCTCTGGCCGGGAGTGCCGACGGATTCGGCGACCTCGTCGGAAGAGGCACAGTAGACAGGGCCGTTGTCATGCAGGCGCTTGAGGAACTCATAGCCCGCGTTCTCGCAGCCGTCGGAGAGTACCAGATCCTTGCCGTACAGCTCTTTATAAGCCTGTGCCAGCTGATCGGGGGCATCGCCGGTGCAGAAGCCGGTGATCCAAGCGCCCCAGGACATGTTGTCCATCGGGTTCTGCATCAGAACCTTGCCGTTCCAATCCGCTTCGGTCAACTGCCAGATGTTGGTGATGGGGGAGCCGTTGGGATATGCCTCGGTGTTATAGAACAGCTGGGTCTGCTCGATGTACAGCGGGGTTGCGGTGGCGGTGTAACTGGGGTCGATATGGGCGAAGATATCGGCGGGCTTGAAGTTGTAGAACACCTTGTTGGCCACATACTCCTTGTACATGGAACCGTCCATGTCCTTGATGTGAACCACGTCGGCCACATGCTGGCCGGCATCGTGCTCGCGGGTGACCTTCTCCAGCAGCTCATTGGTGGAGATGTCGAACGCGGTGCACTTCAGCTTGGGATACTTCGCCATGAAAGCGTCGGCAATTTTGGAGCAGCGGGAGGAGATGGAGTACAGGGTGACTTCTCCGCCCTCTTCAATAGCCTTCTGATACAGAGCTTCATCGGTTTCGTCGGTGGCATAAATGTTGGAACTCACTTCCCAGTCCGTCAGAGTTGCCTCGCTGCTGCCGGATGCAGAGCCGCCGGATGCGGAGCCAGAAGAGGTGCCAGTGTTGCCGCAGGCCGTCAGGGGCAGAATCATCATTGCCGCCAAGAGACCGGCCAGCCAGCGTTTGCGCATAAACATCTTTCTTTTCCTCCTTAATTATTCTCCAAATTTCTTCTCTTACATCAAACGGCCCTCGCCGTCGGATTACACACAGTACTTGATCAGCTCTTCGCTGGCGGTGTCGAACACGTTGATCTTCTGGCGGTGGATGCTGAGATAGACCGTGTCGTCGCTGCTGTACCGGCTGGAGCCGATTTCCTTCACCGTCAGAAGGACGTCACCCACCTTCACGCTGACCAGCGTCTCAGAGCCCGCGGGCATGCCGGAGTAGACCCTGGCTTCCACGTCGGTGGGGGAGGTGCGCTCCCGCTGGATGGTGATCTGTTCAGGGCGAACGCCCAGCGTCACGTCACACTCACCGGACCGGGGAGCGTCCGGCGTCATGTCGGCACGGGAAAATTCCATGTTGCCCAGGACACCCGAAACCGCCATTCCGGCGTCGCTCAGCTTTGCCTTACACTTGACAAAATTGATGCTGGGATTGCCGATAAAGTCCGCCACATACAGGTTTTTGGGGTTGTCGTACAGCTCCAGAGGCGGTGCTACCTGCACCAGCTCACCCTTGCGGAACAGCGCGATCTTGGTGGACATGGTCAGGGCCTCCACCTGGTCGTGGGTAACGTAGATGATGGTGGTGCCCGTCTCGTGATGCAGCCGCTTCAATTCGGAGCGCATATCCACCCGCAGCTTGGCGTCCAGGTTGGACAGGGGTTCATCCAGCAGCAGCAGCCGGGGTTCGGAGACAATGGCGCGGGCAATGGCCACACGCTGCTGCTGGCCGCCGGACAGCTCGCCGGGGTAGCGCTTGGCAAACTCGGAGATCTGCATCCTGTTCAGAGCCATCTCCACCTTTTTCTTGATCTCGTCGGCGGAGACCTTGTGGATTTTCAGGCCGAAGGCCACGTTGTCGAACACCGTCATGTGGGGCCACAGGGCGTAGGACTGGAACACCAGGTTCAGGTTTCGCTGGGCGGGAGGCGCGAAGTATGCCTCCGCCGCGTTCACAATTTCCTTGCCATCCATGTGAATGCAGCCGCTCTGGGGCTTTTCCAGGCCGGAGACCACCCGGAGTGTGGTGGTCTTGCCGCAGCCGGAGGGTCCCAGCAGCGTCATAAAATCGCCGTCCTCGATGGTCAGATTCAAATCCTTCAGGACGTGGTTTTTGCCGTAGAATTTATTAACACCTTTTAATTCAATCTTACTCATGCTCGTTGCACTCCTTTCTCTGTCTTGCCCGTCTTAACCGGCCATGCTCTTGGCAAGGTCGGCGTCACCGAAGATGTTCGCCAGCGCGTACACCAGGAACACAATCGAGAACATGACGATCGCCACACAGTTCGAAGCCTGAGGCGAGTTCTGATTGGAATACTGGAACGCCAGATACGGCAGCGTGGAGGTGGTGGGGGTCATAATCAGAATGATCAGATCCAACTCTTTCATAATGGACACAAAGATCAGCATGAAGCCGGAGATAAAGCCGCCCTTGGACAGGGGGAACACGATCTTGGCCAGCCGCCGGAAGAAGCCTGCGCCCTCGATGGTGGCGGCCTCCTCCAGCTCGCCGCTGATCTGCAGCATGTTGGACGTGCCGGCCCGGGATGCAAAGGGCAGATGCTTTACCACCGAGGTGATGACCAGCAGTGCGAAGGTGCCGTACAGCGCGGGGATCAGCTGTACGCCGAACAGCGACTGGGGACGGGAGAACATGGACAGGTAAATGCCGCCAAATGCCACCGACGGGATCAGATAGGGGATGAACACCAGCTGCTCCACCAGCTGGCCGTGGAACTTGCCGCGGCCCTTGGCGCAGATATAGCCGATGATCTGTCCGAAGATGGTTCCGAAGATGCCGTTGACGAACGTCAGCTTCAGGGAGTTGATCAGCGCCCGGACGAAGTTGGTGTTTCGGAAGATACCGGGGACGCCCTCCATGATGTGGGTATTGCCGGTACCCACCCAGTAGTAGGTGGTGAAATTGGACAGGGAGTAAACGCCGTCCTTGAGCATGAAGCTCTCCAGCACCAGAATCGCAATGGGAGCGATGATGCCCACCACGAAGAATGCAAACAGGGCAATCGTGATGATGGGCTTCTGCTTGCCCAGACCGATGGGTGTGGACCGTCCGCCCTTGCCGCCGATAGTGGCGTAGGACTTCCGGGAGCCGATGACCCGCTGGTTGATGAACACCGAGATCGAGGCAATGCAGATCATGACAATCGCCATGGCGAACGCGGTCTGAGTGTTCTGAGATTTACTGTTCATGTACAGTTGGCTGGACAGCGTCACAAAGTTGACCTTGGTCCCTAAGTAGTTGATGACGCCGAAGGTGCCGATTGCCTTGGAAAAAGTCAGAATGACGGCGGACAGCATGGCGGGCATCACCAGCGGCAGCGTGATCGTGCGCAGGATTCTGGCCTTGCCGGCGCCCTGAATCTCACCCATTTCCTCCAGCTCGGAGTTGATGGAGTTCAGAGCCGAGGACACCAGCAGGTAGGTGTACGCGTAGTAGTGCAGCGTCAGCACGATGATGATGGCCACGGGGCCATATGCCAGCCAGTCCGGCACATGGATCCCCAGCGAGGCCAGAAAACCGGGTGATCCGCCGATGCGGGCCGTCTTAAACATGCTCAGCCACGCCTGTGACTTGCACCAGGAGGGGATCATATACGGGATAATCACCGCCAGAGAGAAAAACGGCTTACAGGGCAGATCGGTACGAATCATCAGCCATGCCAGCGCGGCACCCAGCGCGATCGAACCGATCGACACGCCGAAGCCGATGAGCAGCGAATTGAGCAGTGGCTTGATCAGCAGGTTCACAGACAGCTCACTGGCCAGCAGACGCTTCCAGTAGTAGAACGTGAATTGACCGGTAACGCCGCCTGTCACTTGCCGCAGATCCCTCTGTGACAGTGAAAATGTGGTGGATAGCATATCCAGCAATGGGAAAATAATCAGGTAGGTCAGCAGGAGGACGGTCACCACAACGATGATGTTGTAGGGATTGGTCACCACGGCCAGAATCTGATTTTTCAGCCGTCTGGACCTGGAGTAACGAAGATCTTCCGATTTCATGCTTGCTCTGCACCCTCTCTCAGTGTTCCGATTTTGCATACGTTCGGTTGTACGGATCGATTCTTGATTTCCCCCGTTATTATGCAAACGTTTTCGAAATCTACTATCAAAATATCATCCCGGGGTATCTATGTCAAGGTACTTCTTCAATTTTGTCATATGTATACGAATATGCCGGGGCGATATATGTATATATTACACAAAAAACGTAAGGCTTTTTTCAATCAATCCCCTTCGAAAAAGGAAAAACACTGCTCCACGCAAAGATCTGTGGATTCTATACTAATTTGCGTATTTACTCCGGATTTTTTGCAAATATTAGTAAATAAATGGTATATTTATGACAAAATAAATCTGAAACATTCCGACGTTTGCATAAACAAATGCAAACGTTTTCGGACATGGATTAGGCCTGATAACCGCTGTAAACAGAGAATTATGCTCCACGGTTTTGAGAAATTCGACACTCGCGCTGGGGCCCCTGCCCGGCGAAGAGCATCCGATGCGGAGAAATACACAAAAAGGAACCGGTCGAAAGGCCAATGTCATTCAACTCAGCCTTTGAGCGCACATGAAAAAGGACCCACCCCGTTTTGAACGGGGTGGGTCCACCCAAACCTTATTGTACCGTATTTAGATAAAAATGCCCAGCCTTACGGCACATCTTCGACAGACTGAGGAAATCCGCCGCCCCTCAAGACATATGGGATGTATGGTCCGGAGTTTTTCTTGCATTGCGCGGCGAAAAAGTTTAAAATAAAACAAACCATTTCGGAGAAGCAAAGTCGTTTCCGAATCCCGGGCGGCTGTGATCCCGTGAAAACAATTGAGGAAGATGATAGTGATGGATACCATTCATGACCTGTACGATGTCTCCCATACGCTGGCAGCCCCTCTGCTGGCGGGCAGAACCTACCCGTGGGAGGTGCTGCCGCTGATCGGCGGTTTTCTCAGGGAACTGGGTGCCGCGCTGCCGGAGAGCGAGTACGACCACCCGGCGGAGTTTGTCTGGATTGCCAAAACAGCGAAGGTAGCCCCCACCGCCAGCATCACCGGCCCATGTATCATCTGCGGCGGGGCGGAGGTGCGACACTGCGCCTTCATCCGCGGCAACGCGCTGGTGGGGGCGGGCGCCACGGTGGGCAATTCCACGGAGCTGAAAAACGTGATCCTGTTCGACGGCGTTCAGGTGCCTCACTACAACTATGTGGGTGACTCCATTCTGGGCTACAAGGCTCATATGGGCGCGGGATCCATCACCTCCAATGTGAAGAGTGACAGGACACTGGTGGTGGTGAAGTCCGGCGCAGAGCAAATCTCCACCGGACTGAAAAAGTTCGGTGCCATGCTGGGCGATCATGTGGAGGTAGGCTGCAACAGCGTGCTGAATCCCGGCACGGTCATCGGCCGGAACACCAGCGTGTATCCGCTGTCCTCCGTGCGGGGTGTGATTCCGGCGGACAGCATCTTTAAATCCCAGGATCAGATTGCGGTGCGGAAGTAATTCGCACCGGACACCCGGCGCCCATTCCCGGGAATGCGGATCACCGCACGGCGCCGCGGCAATATAAAAAGAGGAGCGCGATCCTGCGCCATCTGAACTGCACCCCAATTGTTAGACAGTATGATATACTGAATAACGATTGGGGTGTTTTACTATGCCAAAAGGGATACCAAATAAGCGCTACACGCCGGAGTTCAAGGTAATGGTAGTGGAGACGATG